>Ga0194063_10001033_pt1 | contig 18801 bp, 18 predicted proteins | sample SepL3720m_MetaG_FD_155459 | JGI IMG/M metagenome (GOLD analysis project Ga0194063, IMG submission 155459) | Anoxic zone freshwater microbial communities from boreal shield lake in IISD Experimental Lakes Area, Ontario, Canada - Sep2016-L373-20m | ecosystem: Environmental > Aquatic > Freshwater... | reverse complement strand
TCTTTTTCGTTGCCTGTCACGCGCATCGAAATCAGGTCCTGGTCTTCGCTTATTTGATAAACATATGCCACATAGCCATTTGACGCTGGATATTTTACAAATACACTGGTCGTCTTCACGTCGGAAGCCGGCCATCTTGGAGCCAGTTTGATTTGTTCAAAGGCCGTCGATTGATCCACAACTCCACAAAGCCCTTCCACCAAGCCATATACTACTGCCGCAGCACCCCAGTTTTCGGGGATTCCATAGGAAACCTCATCCGGCTTAAAATAGACAGGTGCATCAGAAAGCGTGATGCCCATGACCGACCAAAAGTTCCCGTTTTCGGTCCCTTTCAGGACGATTGCCAGGATTCTTTTGTCTGGGAACGGGTTGTCTACGCCGCAGAGCGAAACACCAATGCGTCCGCACATACTGTTTGTCCCTTCCCACGCGATGCGCAGGTGGTGACTTTTCGAATGCAACTCTGGCGTCCACCATTGCAATATGTCTTGCCCTTGTGTGACATACTTGCGATAATGCGTACCATCTTCATATTGAAACAAGATTTCGCCTGTGTACTGACTACCCGCCGCAGTGTGTAGAAAATAAACGGAGGCTGCTGACCGCCCGATTGGAATGGTCTTGACCAACACATATCCTTCTTTGTCACTCAGCCCAATAGCGGCTTTGCGTCCATTTGTCTCAGGATTCGCAATGACAAACGGCACTTCTTCAAAAACCTGTGCTCCGAATGGCATAGTATGCAAATCATTTTCCCCTTCCCCCGTCCAACCGGGGACCCCAGGTGCGCCTGCGCCATAAAAATCAATGTTCGCGACGTGCGAAAGATCAATTGGAGTAAAGTTTCTCTGAGGGGCCGGTTCATTGGACCCTCGGAAACACACATTCAAAAATCCGTCATATGCTTTGGCAAGGCCGTGCATCCGCTGTAAGATGTCGACGCCGTAGGCTTCGTATCCGTTTTCAAACGCACCGTGGCACAATTCTCCGCCCACGATGGTAATGATGCCACCATTCATGTACTCCCACTTGGCATTGTGTTTCCCATAGCCGGTTTCAAATGGCGGATAAATAGTATACCACTCGCCAGGGGAGCCGACAGGCAGGTTGTTCTTTAGATGCAAATATTCTTCGATGACTGCGCAACATTGCTCATGGGTCAGGCCGCGGTTGAGCGCATAGGCATTCGAAAGCGAAAACTGTTTGGACGTGTCCACCCCAAAATCACGAATAACTGAGGGGTTTTCCGGGACTTGATGGGTATAAAACTTGCCGTTCCATGCAACTTGATCGATGCGTTGCTTGACGTCTTTGGAAAGTTGAAAAAATTTCTCCGCTTCTTCTTGACGTCCAACGAATTGTAGCATCTCCGCAAGATAGCGGCAGCCTACAGAAAACCCAGTATTGTCTCCGTGCATGATATTGAACTCGGTCCGATCGAAGTCGATGGTCATCGGATCACCACTGCGCTCCACATCGAAACTCGATTGAAAATCCCAAGTATCAATGGTATACCCGCGCTTTAAAAGGCCAAACTTTTCGGACCAGCGATATGCCGTGTTGACCGAATAATCAAATGCCTTGATTGCCGAGTCAAGAAACGACGCCATCCAACCATCATCTCCGCAGGCCTTCCAGGTATAATAAATTCCTTCAATGTACAAATACTCGACGTCATTTTCCACTGGAATCCGCTTATATTCGATCGTCTTGTCAGGACTCAGCCGCATAAATTCGCCATAGGCGAAACGCGCTTCCCAATAGCACCATTTCTTTTCTTCATGGAAATGAAAGTTATCCCAAACCATGCCGTCTTCTCGTTGCGTATCGCGAAACAGCTCCATCGCGGTTTTCAACTCTGGGTCGAAGTACTTCATCCCTTTCATGGTGTGAACGTGATCGCGCACCCAACTCACAAAAAAATGATACACTTTTTCGTTCACGAACACGTTATGATGCTCCCCGAACCGCATCATTGTATATTTCAGCATCGATAGCAACGAACCAAACTGTCCCTTGTCATCGATGATCTCGGTTTCACAGTCCACCTTGATTTTAAATTCCTCCACTGTACCCGCATCGTCGATGTGTTGGAATCGATGTGTGCCCAAAGCACCTGCAATCGTAATGGTCATATCTTGCAACGCACTTGCCCGGACGTACTCTTTGCCTTCGCCGTCCAATGCCACCACGGTGCCAATCTTGTCCGTTACAATCTTGATTTGTGATAAAGGTTTGTAATGGGTTTGCATGGTATCCACTTTTGCAATCATATTGTGTCCCTCCTAATACTTCTTTCGCACGCTTTTCACTAGTACATTTTTCAGTGCCTCGAAATCGTCAATGACCAAGCCTGTGCCCATGGCCACACAATCCAATGGATTTTCTGCGATATAGACCGGAAGTCCTGTCGCGTTTTGAATCACGCGATCCAATCCGAATAGTAACGCACCCCCGCCTGCTAGCACGACGCCCCGGTCAAAAATGTCCGAAGAAAGCTCTGGCGGTGTCTTTTCTAGTGTGAATTTAATCGCATCAATAATGATATTGACCGACTCTTTCAATGCCTCCATGGTTTCACTCGATTTCAATTCAATGGTCTTCGGCAACCCCGACATTAAATCGCGCCCACGAACCTCATAGGTATCATCCTTGGGTCTTGGATAGGCACTCCCAATATTGATTTTCACATTTTCAGCTGTTGTTTCTCCAATGACCATGCCGTACACCTTTTTGATATAGTCCGAAATTGCCTTATCAAAGGCGTCCCCCGCCACCCGGATCGACTTGCTTGTAACAATGCCGCCAAACGAAATGACCGCCACTTCACTCGTGCCCCCACCGATGTCCAAAATCATGCAACCTTGTGGCTCTTCCACGGGAAGGCCCGCGCCAATCGCAGCAGCCATGGGCTCTTCAATCAGATAGACTTCCCTCGCGCCACTCTGCCGTGCGGAATCCTCAATCGCTCGTTTCTCCACTTCAGTAACTCCACACGGGATACAAATAACCACACGCACGCGTGCGAAACGTGAACCCTTGGTGACCTTGCTAATGAAATACTGAAGCATTCTTTTCGTGACCTCAAAATTGGAAATTACGCCGTCCCGAATCGGTCGCGTTGCAACAATATTCCCTGGCGTCCGCCCCAACATTTCTTTTGCCTGCGCGCCAACTGCTTTGACTTCGTTTGTATCGCTATTAATGGCGACGACCGACGGCTCGCGCACAACAATGCCTTTCCCTCTTTGGTACACCAACACGTTTGCGGTGCCCAAATCAATGCCAATATCTTTACTTGAAAACATCGTACTCCCCCAACATTCTTATTCTTGCAACGCGTTCACCAATTCATTGACCACCCGTTCTTCGTTATCTTGGCGCGTCACGATGGAATATTTATAATCTAACTTGCCCACTTTTTCTTCCAACTTGAAAAAACTTGCTTCCGCAGGCGCTCCTTCACTTTTTATCACCAAATGCAACTGCTTGATGTGTGTTATTTCTTTCATTAGCAACGAAAACACAGCTGGCGCAACATTGGACGCCCACATGGGCGACACAATGACCACCTTGTCAAACAACGAAAGATCAACAATAGGAGACGTGATTGCCTCTGTCGTCCGCCAGGTCGAAGAATAGAATCCACCTTTGATAAATCCAAAAATGCCTTTCCAGTTCTTTCCGTCGGTGATTTCTACCAACTCTGCGCCTGCACGATCCGAAATTTTCTGTGCAATCCGCTTAGTATTTCCCGTTCTTGTAAAATAAAGTACAACTGATTTCATGCCTTTTTTCCTCCTGTTTCTGCTTTTACAACTAACATATAAGATGTGTCCACATTGTATTCGGTACCTTGAAAGTCTCCAAACACTTCAATTTTTTCATAACCAGACTCTTTTAGAAGAGTGGAAAAATCCTGAAAGAATAATGGAAAAAGTGGAATCGTATTTGTGACCTGCCATGTCCCAACGCGCAATAAAGTGTGGAACATCACCTTACCACTATCCCGTTCATAATAATAGTTTCTTTCAAAAGATAGGTCAATTTCTTGATTAAAAATGGTCGGCAAGGTGGAAATCTGTTTTGAGAAAATACGGTCGAAATTGATGATTTGAAAAATTGCCTTCCCATCCTCAGATAGCATGCATTTTGCCTGGAGCAGAAATGACTTGATTTCTTCAAGGCCACCAAGATGAACAATCGAATTTCCAATACAAAAGATGAGATCAAATGCGCCAGTTACACTTTTCGAAAGATCCAGCATATCGGCTTGAGCTACGCTGAAGTCCCCAGTAGAGCCAATGTGATTTTTTGTCCACTCCGCAGCTTTCGCATTTGCGCATGCAACCATGGTTTCATCTAGATCAACTGCCACAACGGCGTACCCTGCTGTCGCAAGTGCCTCAGCATAGGACCCGCTCCCACAGGCCACATCAAGAATCCTGCTCGGGGTGTGCCGCATCGCGTTCTCAAGAAACGTGACTTGGGCTTGCTCAGCAGGGAAAATATAGTCATAATACTTTGCAATTGCATCATAAAATCCTTTACTCATAAGTAAGTCTCTTCTCGAATCATTTCTATAAAATTGTTTGCGACGACAGGGTCAAATAACGTACCTGACGATTTTTTCAATTCGTTCAATGCCTCTGTGACGGTCAGTGTTTTCATAAAAGGCCGGTCCGTCGTGATCATGGCATACAAATCTGCCACGGCAACAATTCTTGCGCTCAGCGATATTTGTTCTCCCTTTAATTTGCGTGGATACCCTTTTCCGTCCCATCTCTCATGGTGTTCGAGTACGATCGTCGAAATATCCGCTAACTCACTGACAGACCCAAGAATTTTGCGCCCGATTTCTGGGTGCTTCATCCGCTCGTTCATGCCTTCAATTCCTCGTCTTTTCTTTTTATTCTGTAGATTTGAAACATTGCTAATATTCCCGATGTTGTGCATCAAACCAGCGAGGCGAATCTGCTTTGTTTCCACTTCAGAGAACCCCATCCTAAGCGCCATATCGACACAATATTTACTCACTTTTCTCGATTGAATCATTTCTCTCTTACTCCGTTCAAATAACGTGTCCATAATGGAATCAATGACTTTGCGCTTCATCTTTGTGCCCTCAAACACGCTCTGACGGTACATTTCCTCTTCCGCACGGTTAAATACATCGTTCATCTCTTCACTTTCGTTCTTTCGAACTGCAAACCCAATCGAAACAGACATGGAAAAATTGTCGACCTTTTCCATGGTGATGCCAAAGTTGATTCTCTTGATAATCTTATCAGCCTTTGACGCGTCGGTTTTTGTCAATATCAAAATAAATTCATCGGAGCATATTTGTAAGACAAAATCATCTTCCCCGCACTCTTTCTTGAGCGTCTTCTCCACGCGATTCAAGATGAGTTCACCGGTCTTTTGACCAAACGCATCAATAGACAATTTCAAACCATTCACATCCACTAATATTAAAGTCAAAGGCAGAAATTTTTGATCATTCAGTCGCTCTAGTTGAGTCTGCAATTGATTCAAGTTTTCCTGGTAGTTGATTGGGGTGAAGTGTTCTTCCTCTGGGCTAAACTCTCTTCCAGTATCCGTAATAAATGTGACGAAATAATTCTTTTCAATCGAATTGACATCAATCTTGTGCCAGGTGTTGGTATGCTCAGAAAAATTCTCAATTTCTTTTTTCCCGCCGTTCACGGCAACATCCGCATAGAAACTAATCATCTCTATATCCTGCTCTGTAATATGCTGCAAAACTTCTGTGGCTCTTTTATTAATGATATCCTTCGCACATAGTCCAGTTAGCAGTTCATATGCTTCATTGACCTCCAAAAACTCGTAATCATATGGTGTGCCGTCATCATCGCAAATGATGCGTTGGTATGCGTATCCAATCGGAGATGTTTCTAATAGCTTTTTGTAAAAAATATTATCCACGGCCTTCTTCTCCCCTCAACATCCTTTTGAGTGAATTTTACATCTTTCACACTCATTTTGCAAATAATAATTTCTTAAAGTTACCAATTATTATTGAAATTGAAACCCAATCGTTTTATAATGAAAACAAAAACAGCAATACGGAGGTACTATGTGGATTAAAAATAAATTTTTCAAATACAGTGCCGCAATTATATCAGTCATGTTAATCATTTTTTTATTAGGTCAAATCGACTTTTTTATTGAGCCATTTAAGAAATTTATTTTAATTATTTTCTTCCCACTTTTGGTGTCAGGCTTTCTGTATTACCTACTTCGCCCTTTTGTGCGGCTACTGCAAAAAATCAAATTTCCACCGACCATTGCCATTCTCACGGTCTTCGTGCTCTTCATCGGGTTGATTAGCCTCTTCATCATGTATGCCAGTGCGACATTTGGCCAACAAATCGGCTCCCTCATCAACGATTTGCCAAAGATTTCGCAAAACGTCATCGACTATATTTCTGGGCTGAATAGCGATCCTAATTTTTATTATCTCGTTGGTTCAAAAATCGAACCGCAAGTCACAACATTCTTGCAAAACATTTTGCCTGTCGTGAGCAATGGGATCTTTGGTGCATTGAGCGCCATCACGAGCGTCGCAGCGATGTTAGTCATCGTCCCTTTCATTCTCTTCTTCTTGTTAAAAGATGACAAGTTGTTTTTAAAAAGAATCCGAGAGCAAGTGCACGGCAGGTACACCTGCGAAGTGGATAAGATTATTCGAGAAACAGACAAGACCTTGTCTTCTTATATTATTGGACAGGCCATTTTAGCGCTTATCATCGGTGCATTGACCTACTTAGGATTTTCTATTATCGGCTTGAAGTATGCTGCGATCTTATCGCTTTTCGTCGCCTTTACCGCATTCATCCCTATTTTAGGTATCTTCATTGGATTAATTCCAGCCATCTTTGTGGGGTTTTCGATGTTTTCGACACACCCCTACATGGTGTTGGAAGTCCTTATCCTTACCATCATCGTGCAACAACTAGTTGGAAATTTAATTTTCCCAAATTTGATCGGCAAGCAGTTAAACATACATCCATTGACCATTATTTTGATTTTTTTAGGCGCTGCTGCGCTCTTTGGCTTTATCGGCATGCTGATTATTATTCCAGTATACGCCGTATTAAAGCTCCTCATCAGTGGCGCTTTTAAAATTTATAAGATTTGGCAAGAAAAATAAAGTGCAGGAGGTAATTGCATGATGACAAACTGTAGTACCATCGATTTTACACAGCTCGATGCATTCATTGAAACGATGAAACACGAAGAAGGTGCGCTAATTCCCGTTTTGCATAAAGCGCAGGAACTGTTTGGGTATTTGCCGGATGAGGTGATGAGCCACGTCTCAAGAAAGCTACACATACCGGCCGCAAAGGTATTTGGCGTCGTCTCTTTTTACTCTTTCTTCACAATGACCCCAAAGGGAAAATTCAACGTCAATGTTTGCCTTGGGACTGCTTGCTTTGTGCGTGGTGCCGAGAAAGTGCGGGATGAGTTTGAAAAACACCTGGACATCAAACCTGGCGAAACGTCGTCAGACGGATTGTTTAGTTTAAGTACCATTCGTTGCATCGGTGCGTGTGGTTTGGCGCCCGTCGTGATGGTAAATGAAAAGGTGTATGGTCGCGTGAAACCGGAGCAGGTCAGTGAAATCATAGATGAATGTATGACAATGGATGGTGAGAATAATGGATAAAATAAAATCGTTTGACGAATTAAAATATTTAAACACGAAGTACAAATCACAGTTCGACCTCACCGCAAGCAAGGGAACACAGTACATCTTAGCCGTTGGCATGGCGACTTGTGGAATTGCCGCTGGCGCAAAAGAAGTCATGGAAACGCTCGACAAAGAAATCCTTGCAAACGGCATCAAAAACGTCACCGTAACCTCAACAGGATGCCTTGGTTATTGCTATGCAGAACCTGTAGTGGAAGTGCGCTCTTCCAAAGGTGCGCCTGTTCTCTATGGCGGTGTCGATGCAGCAAAGGCAATGCGCATCATCAAAGAACACATCATCAATGGAAACCCCTTGAAAGATGCCATCATTGAAAGGAGCGAAGTGAAATGAAAAATATCAGAATCGCTTTGCGAAATTGCGGTGTAATTGATCCAGAAAAAATCGAAGAATACATCGCGCATGACGGTTACATGGCACTCGGAAAAGTAATTCACGAAATGACCCCTGAAGAAGTCATTGATTCTGTTAAAAAAAGTGGTCTCCGTGGCCGTGGTGGCGGTGGTTTCCCGACAGGTCTGAAATGGGATATCACACGTCAGTCTCCTGGCGATGTCAAATACATCATCTGCAACGCAGACGAAGGTGATCCCGGCGCATTTATGGATCGCAGCATCCTAGAAGGCGACCCTCACAGCGTGTTGGAAGCTATGGCCATCGCAGGCTATAGTATCGGCGCAAAACATGGTGTCATCTATATCCGCGCGGAATATCCCCTTGCCGTTAGCCGACTCAAAGATTCCATTGCACAAGCAGAAAAACTCGGCCTCCTCGGCCACAATATAATGGGTTCCGATTTTTCGTTTCACATTACATTGAACCTAGGAGCTGGCGCCTTTGTTTGTGGCGAAGAGACCTCCTTAATTGCATCCGTCGAAGGCAATCGTGGCGAGCCAAACGTAAAGCCACCGTTTCCTGCAGAGCGCGGTCTTTGGGATAAGCCAACCTCCATCAACAACGTCGAAACGTTTGCAAACATTTGCCCCATCATTCTCAAGGGCGATGCGTGGTTTGCTTCCATTGGCACCGAAAAGAGCAAAGGTACTAAAGTGTTTGCGCTAGCAGGCAAAATCAACAACGTAGGCCTCATCGAAGTACCGATGGGCACGACGTTGCGCGAGATCATCTATGAAATTGGTGGCGGCATCCAAGGCAACCGGGCGTTCAAGGCGGCACAAACGGGCGGACCGTCTGGCGGCTGTATTCCCGCACAATTTTTGGACCTGCCGATTGACTATGACTCCCTCGCCTCCATCGGCTCTATGATGGGCTCTGGCGGTATGATTATTATGGATGAAGACAACTGCATGGTGGACATCGCGAAGTTTTATCTCGAGTTTACGGTGGATGAATCGTGCGGTAAATGTACCCCGTGTCGGATTGGCAACAAACGTCTTTATGAAAAACTCGTCCGCATTACAAGTGGCGAGGCCACACTACATACGCTCAAAAGCATGAAAGAACTTGGCGAAATCATCAAGGATTGTTCTCTTTGCGGACTTGGACAGACAGCGCCAAATCCTGTGCTCAGCACACTTAAATATTTCTATGAGGAATACGAAGCACACGTCAGCGATAAACGTTGTCCTGCGGGCGTTTGCGCCAGCTTAATCACCTTTACCATCAACCCAGAAAAGTGCACGGGCTGTACTGTTTGCGCGAGAAACTGCCCTGTGCCTTGTATTTCTGGCGAACGAAAAGAAGCCCATCTCATCGATCAGTCCCGTTGTATCAAGTGCGGTGTTTGCTATGACAAATGCCGATTTGACGCGATCACGAAACAATAGGAGGCAACTAAAATGGTGAATATCAAAATTAACGGAATCAATTATAAAGGGAAAAAGAACGAGACCATTCTCGAAGTTGCCAGAAGGGGCGATATTTATATTCCAACCTTGTGCCACATGAATTTGCATGATTTCAAGGTCATCAACAAAGCCGCTTCTTGCCGCGTCTGCATGGTTGAAATTGAGGGCCGAAAGAACCTAGCCCCCGCGTGTTCCACTAACGTGACCGAAGGAATGATTGTCCATACTGACACGCTTCGCGCAGTAAAATCGCGCCGGGTCATGGTCGAACTGCTCCTATCCAACCATCCGAAGGACTGCCTCATCTGCGACAGAAACCAGAATTGCGAGCTGCAGAAACTGGCCGCCGACCTCGGAATTCGCGAGATCAAATACCAAGGCGAGGTTTCCTCCCATCCAAAGGACAGTTCCAGTCTTTCGCTCGTGCGAAACGCAGACAAATGCATCCTCTGCAGGCGTTGCGAAACCATGTGCAACGAGGTCCAAACGGTCGGCGTATACTCCGCCGTTGACAGAGGGTTTAATACCGTCATCGGCACAGCGTTTAATCTTCCCATGAACAAGACCTCCTGCACCTTTTGCGGGCAATGCGTCTCTGTGTGCCCGACCGCAGCACTGACTGAAGTTGATAACACGCGACGCGTCCTTGAAATTTTACAAACCCCCGGCAAAATTGTCATTGCTCAGACCGCACCAGCCATTCGTGTTGCGCTTGGCGAAGAATTCGACATGCCCGCCGGCACACGCGTCACGGGCAAAATGGTGTCCGCACTCCGCAAGCTGGGCTTTGACAAGGTCATGGACACCGACTTCGCTGCCGATGTGACGATCATGGAGGAAGCGTCCGAACTCATCCATCGCCTAGAAAACAACGGCCGCCTGCCTATTCTGACGAGTTGCTGCCCTGCCTGGGTAAAATTCATCGAGCACCAGTTCCCAGATTTACTCGACATCCCTTCGACTTGCAAGTCTCCACATGAGATGTTTGGCGCGCTTGCTAAGACCTATCTCGCCGAAAAGATGAACATCAATCCAGAAGATATCGTCGTCGTTTCTATCATGCCTTGTCTAGCGAAAAAATACGAAGCGGCGCGTCCCGAACTTTCGGAAGAAAGCATGGCAAACGTCGACTACGTCATTTCAACCCGTGAACTTGCCCGCATGATTAAGCAAGCCGGCATTAATTTCGCGACACTTCCCAACGATGACTTTGACAGCCCGATGGGCGAATCCACGGGCGCCAGCGTCATCTTCGGCACCACGGGCGGCGTCATCGAGGCCGCTCTGCGCACCGCCTATGAGTGGCTCACGAAAGAAACGCTCGAACAAGTCTCCTTCACACAATTACGCGGTTTTGAAGGCGTGCGCGAAGCAAGCGTCATGATCAACGGGTCCGAAATCAAAATCGCAATCGCAAACGGCCTAGGCAACGCGCGCAAACTGCTCGAGAACATCCGCGACGGCAAGGTATTCTATCACGCCATCGAAATCATGGCCTGCCCCGGCGGTTGTGTGAGCGGCGGTGGCCAACCTTATCACCACGGCGACACCGAAATCATTAAAAAACGTGCGGCAGCAATCTATGCCGAGGATGACAGTAAGAAAATCCGCTTCTCGCACAAGAATCCTTCCGTCATCAAGTTGTACGAAGAATTCTTAGGCGAGCCATACGGCGAAAAAGCCCACGAACTGCTGCACACCACCTTTACAAAGCGGAAGTTGCTGTAAATCTAGCTGTAAAGCTAGCGGTAAGTGCAACTGACGGCGCCCGTCGAAAAGTCAAGCTGGCGACATTTAGGCGGACTTACTCCCGTGACGGGAGTAAGTGGTCGCTTTTGTCTCCACTTTTCGCCTTTCTTTTGCCGAAATGCTTCAAAACAGTCAAAAATGAAGGTAAAATCCAGTTGATTTTACCTTTTGCCTTTGGTTTTTTGGGTTTTCGGCGCGAATCGCGACGGGGTGGAGACATTTCGGATGACTTACTCCCGCAACTGGAGACAAAATGGACAGTTACTCCCCCCCTGCGACGATCCTGCAATATGTTCACATTTTGAACTCTTTTTTAAACATATTATTCAACGCGACACTGATATAACCTTTTCATGAGGTGATATCATATGGATCGAAAGTTCAAAGTAACACGGAAGGATGATAACAAAATGAATTTCAGCATTCGTCTGGAAAAAGAGTTGGTCGACAAAGTCGATGCCATTGCAAAAAAGACAGAACGGAGCCGCAACGATGTGTTTCGGCTTTGCATTGAATTTGCTGTCAATAGCTTCGAAGAGGACATCAAAGTAGCAGAAAAACCGACAAAATCTAGTGATGCAAAAGTTTACTAATCTCATCCCATTCATCTTTTAAAGTTTGGGATGTAACGAGCATCATCGCAAGGACTTCTTTGGGATCGAAAAAAAGTGATGTATCCAAAAAGATCATTCCTTGCACAAGATTTTCTACTGAGATGACGAATTTCAGCTTTGTGTATTTTAAATTCAACTCGTTTAATTTCTCGAGGATTTTGGTACGCTTTGATTTCTGAACCTCCGTGCCATACTGCACGGAAAAAATCGTGACTGCATCCATCTCCTTTGAAAACAACGCGATGACCTGAAATGTTTGTTCCTGTAATACAAAGTAGGTCGCGCCCTGGATCTTTCCGGTCTCCAGCGGCTTATTAATTGATGCTAAAAAGTCCATGAATTGCATCGCCTTTGTGTTGCGCAAGCGGATCAACCTCCGTTTAACATTATTTGTCAACATAGTAACATCCAAACAATCAAATGTAAACACAAATTTGATAGAAATCTTTAACAATGATTTAACATATTCAAACCTTTTTCGTTCCTATACGCTAATATCAAGAGGTGTTATCAATGGAAAGAAAATTTAGAGTACCCAAAAAAGACGATGATTTTGATATCTTCAGTATCCGAATGAGCCGATCTTTAATTGAAAAAACGGATGAAATCGCGCGAAAAACGAACCGCAGCAGGAATGATGTCGTGAATTTATGCGTGGCATTTGCGACGGAAAATTTCGAAGAAGAAATCTACATCGCAGAAAAACCCCAGAAGCCAAAAGGCCCCAAGGTTTATTGACCGTCATAAACGGCTTCTGAACTTTACTCTATGTCTTGTAGGGCAGCCCAACCGGACTCACCCGTGCGAATTTTATACACATTGCCCACTTCGGTGACAAAGATTTTGCCATCTCCGACTTTGCCTGTCCGCAAAACTGTCATGGCCGTCTCGACGACTCTTTCGTAAGGAACCTCGCACACGACAATTTCCACCTTCACCTTTGGTCTCAGGTTGATTTCGATTTCATTGCCTCTGTAGTATTCTTTGTAGCCTTTTTGCATGCCGCACCCGAGCACGTTGCTCACGGTCATGCCTGTGATGCCAATCTTGTCCAACGCATCTTTCAATGTGTCAAACGATTCTGGTCGCGTGATGATATCAACTTTGAATATCTTTTTCTGTGACCCTTCCAAAATAATTCCCCCTTGAATTTTTATTGTTTCCGAAAAATCTCGAAACCGCAGAAAGCAATCATTCCAAAGTTTCTCAATTTCTCGATATTCTTTTCGTTCGCACCAATTCAACAATTTACGCCACGCACAGATTTTAATAGGATTACTTGCTTGGCGGAATGCTTTCTGCTTACTGCGTCAACTCGTCGCTAGCGTATCACATACGCCTACGCTAGAGTTTCCTTGTCTTTCGAGATTTTCGAAAGCAATCTCTAAACTAGACGATTTACAGCATGAGATCGTTGTAAGCCTTTTCTCCATGTGCCACAACGTCAAGTCCAATCGCTTCATGTTCCTCCGTTGCCCGCAGTCCCATGGTCTTATCCACTACTTTAAGTATAACAAACGTCATCACAATTGCAAAGACATAAACTGCCACGACACCAATTAATTGTTTGCCCAGCTGATCAAATCCACCACCATAAAGGAGTCCGTTGACGCCGCTTTTATTCACGTTCGTTGTGGCAAATAAGCCGAGAAAAATAACGCCAAGCGTGCCACCGACGCCATGGACGCCAAACACGTCTAGCGTATCATCGTATCCGAAATGGTGTTTGACTTTTGCAACGGCAAAATAGCACACAACGCCTGCAACCAAGCCAATCACAAACGCGCCTCCCGCATCAACAAACCCAGCGCAGGGTGTAATGGCAACCATCGCAGCGACTGCACCAGAGACCACGCCAAGTGCCGTAGGCTTTCCAGTTCGGATCCACTCAATCGCGGCCCATCCGATCATGCCGCACGCAGCTGCCGTATTTGTGGTGATAAAGGCGTTGATGGCCACGCCGTTGAACGCGAGTGCACTTCCCGCATTAAAGCCGTACCAGCCAAAGATAAGGACCCCTGCGCCGAAAAGCGAAAGGGGAATCTGGTGTGGTCTCGCATGCGCGATGTTTTTGCGTTTCCCCAAAACCACTGCGGCGACGAGACCCGACACGCCCGACAAGATTTCTACGACATATCCTCCCGCGAAATCCTTCACCCCTAGTTGATTCAACCAGCCGCCCGTGCCCCAAACCCAATGCGCCACCGGATCATACACGAGAAAGCACCACGCCGTGATGAACACAAGAAAACTCGAAAACTTAATGCGCTCCGCAACACTACCTGAAACCAGTGCAGGTGTAATAACAGCAAACGCCATCTGGTACATGAGAAACAACGATTGTGGAATTTGCGGCGCATACACAGAGCCGACGTCGTTGAGCACTCCACTCATAAACATATGGTTGAAGCCACCCACCAAGCCAAACATGTCCCCGCCAAATGCCAAGGAGTATCCAATAAAAATCCACTGAATCGAAACAATCGCATACAACGCATACGAATGAATATTCGTATTGAGCACGTTTTTACTGCGGACCATTCCACCATAGAACATCGCAAGCGCAGGTGTCATAAAAAACACCAAGATCGCACAAATGAACACAAACAAACTATCTACATAATTAATTTCCAAACGTATTGCCCCCTATAAAAATAGCGCCCAAATCTTTAGGATTTAGACGCCAGTGTCAAAATATATTTTATATTGCTGCAGGATGAAATGTCAAGTCAAATTATTTCACAGTCACCTTGCACATAGCACTCTTCTTCCCATCCACCGTATACACAAAGACATATGCCGTGCCCTTTTGGATGCCTTTGACGGTACCGCTCGCACTCACGGTGGCGACGCGCTTGTTGCTCGATTTCCAGGTGACCTTCTTGTTGGTCGCATTGGTCGGAAGCACGGTCGGATTCAATTTTAAGGATTTGCCCCTATAAATTGTGATCGAAGTCTTGTTCAGTTTCACACTAGTCACCGCTTGGGTGACGACGATTTTACAATATGCAAAGATATCAGAATTCTCAGTAAAGCAGTACACATAAGTCGTGCCTGCTCCCTTTGCAGTGACTAATCCATCCAAAGAAACCGTTGCGATGGTATCGTGCATGGAGAACCATTCCACTGTTTTATCTGAGGCATTGGCTGGAGAAATGTATTTGATCAGCTGAAATCTCTGAGATTTTTTCAAAGTCAGGGCACCCTTATTCAATTTGATTCCCGTCACCTCGATGGTCTTTTGAGATGAGAAGCTCAACGTATAGTTTCCAGCGCCTTTATAAGCCTGGACTCGAATAAAATATCGCCCAGATTGATACGCTACATATTTGATCAACTCGTTAGAAGTCTTTCCATTTGAATGTGCGATTCGCGTCGCACTGAAGATAGAAGGATACGAAGTATCATATAAATATAAATCAAAATCGTTTGCCGAATCGGCAGTCATCTCAAAAATATAATCGTTTCCCGCAACCATATCGAGATAGAACACATCATTTGGATCAGAAAACTCATCTACCGCATCAAGAATCTCAGGTTTGATTTGCAACCCTGGAAAATCATCGTCATTTGGCACCGGAAACGTGACGCGAAAGCTGATCGTGCTTTGGCAAGTCCCTATTTCTGAAATCAATAAGCGAGAGTCTGCCTCGTTGGAAAGAAATATTTGATCAGAATAATTGCCAATCACATCGCGATCATAGTCACGACTCAAGTTCGCCGAATAAATATCCCCATCAGAGTCAATCGTCCCCTCTGGCCGGTACACATAAACTTCGCCCGGTCCCTCAACGTTTCCTCGAATGTTCGTGTTCACACGATAGACAATCAATCCAGATCCTGGCAGCGAACTCTCAAAAATGCCAACACTTCGCCGATATTCTATGACAAAGTACTCATCCGTTTTCAGTGGAGAACGCAATAGATATGCGTTGTTGCTCGAGGCGGTCAATGGATGCAATGAGTACACGCCATCCGCCGAAATTTCAGGAATACTTGAAATCCAACCGCCATATTTCATTTTCATGTATGCGCTCATGTGCTGAGGAGTAGAATAATTGTTTGCCATGACATCCCAAATACCCACGGGCACTGAGCTGCGCGTATAATCATACAAATCAGGCGCCCCCATGACATGAAAAGTCTCGTGCGCAATGACGCCCACATCCATATCGCCATCTAGTTGAAAATGGTATTCTCCTACCTCTTTATTATTGATATAAACACCCTCGTACAGCAGGCTAGAACGATGCGGCCATAGCAAATCAGCCCATCCCTCTGGCACACCACTTGCAATAAAGCAAATGTCGTCGACTTCGCCATTATTGTCCGAATCAATCTCCAATGTCTTTGGAATCGATGCCGCGACAAACTTCACCGCATTTATGAGCAGATCCCGTCTTCTTGGCCACTCCTGGCTGTCTGTATATCCAATCTTATTGTAAGATGCATTGTACTTTTGATAATATGCGCGCGGATGACTGTCTTTATAGGAAACCACCTGCGTCCCTATCCTTTTTGGGTAAAACGTCGTATTGATATTCACATTTCCATAAGAAACTTCATTAAAATACCGCTTCAGCGAAACGTCACCGACAGCCCCACCATTAAAAATGGCATCATACACATCGATTGATTCGGTAAATTCGCTTTCATCTGCAAACCGAATAAACACAGCAATGCCGTTGATGTTACCTGTCGTAGGAGCCGGGTCTTGCTGCGCAAACCGGACCGCTTCTGCGCTTTTTCGGCGAACACTATCTGCTGGTTCGACAAGGTTGGAAACCTTCATGATTTTTTGAGATTCGATCGACAACAACGAAGGAAACCCAAATTCACTTCGCGCGATTTTCGTCGTCGCGACGGGCTTTCCCGCTTCGTTTTCTGCATATGTATAATAACCTGTCTTGGTATCGCGCACGATGACATTTTGATTGGCATCATGATAGTAGTTGAAGTATTCATCCCCGCTGACAAGACACGATAAGGTCGCACCATCTGGTTGCGTCAAGGTCACTGGCAGATCACGAATGGGCGCAGCACTCGCTGTATGTGCCCCTAAGAGCATTGCGACAACTAGAACCATGCTGCCCAATAGAATTTTCATAAATTGATTTTTCATGTGTCACCTCTAAAGTTCACATTGTGGTTTTGACGTGATATTCCCCATAACCTTACAAATGTGCCATATGTTAATTCTAAAGCAAAACCCATTGGTTTTCAATAGGAATCAAAATTTTAAATGACAATAGCAGCGCAAAGTTACTCCTATTCATTTTGATCGAGCCCCCTTATCTGAATATTTTTAACTAAAAAGGAGCCTCCACCTGGAAGCTCCTTTTTGTTATTGATTGATTAGTTGTAATAATTCAAAGTCTCACCGTAGAACCCAACATCATATCCGAGATTCGCCATGAGCATTTCCGAATCCGTACCATCGATGATGCCATCTAAGTTCATGTCATATTCGACTACATAAGATGCATCTCCATAACCATACCCAATGGTACTAAAGAGTGACTCTGGTCTGCTGTGACTTTTAATCATATAAAATTTTCAAGGTCCAATTCTTCAATTGCTTATTTCATGCTGTTTTATTTGCTTCATTTTGCATACGATATTCTACAGGGCTTAAATAGCCTAATGTTGAGTGAATACGTTTTCTGTTATAAAACAGTTCAATATATTCGAACATATCACTCTCAACATCTCCCATTGTAACATAATTCTTTCTGTAAATGCGTTCTTTTTTTGTTGTCGCAAAAAAGCTTTCTACACAAGAGTTATCAAATGGACATCCCGCTTTACTCATACTCCCTTTTATACCATGTAACTCAAGCATTTTGTTGAATCCAACGCTACTGTATTGGCATCCGCGATCACTGTGAAATACTAGCCCATCAACTCTTCCTTTTCTAGAAAGCGCATTGGACAAAGCTCTTTTTACTAGTTCCGTGTCTACCTTCTTACTAATTGAATATCCAATTACCTCCCGGTTAAAAAGATCAAGCACTACGGCCAAATACACCCAACCTATAAATGTCTTTATGTAAGTAATATCGCCGGCCCAACACTTGTTTGATTCTGCATAATTAAATTCCTGCTGAATTTCATTTTCACTGTAGCGATTGTCGTTTTTTTGCTTCGGATAAGGCTTCTGCTTCTTGATTGTTTCAGGATACAGGCCATTTTCCCTCATTATCTTTTTCGTCCTGTACTCGCTTATTTTTATACCTTTAGCCAACAATGCCTCGTGCATTCTTCGGTATCCATAAGTCTTAAAAGATTCATTGAACACTTCAGTTACTTGCTCAACCAACACAATTTCAGCCTTTCTTTTTTCTATCCTTTTTTCTTCTCCTTTCAACCATTGATAGTATCCTCTTTGCTCTATCTCCAACGCCTCGCACATCTTTACCACAGAAAATTCAGAGCTGTAAACACTTATTGCTTCGTGTTTCATTCTTGTGGTTGCATAAAGATGTGCAGGGATTTTTTTAATATTTCTACCTTTTCTTTCTCGTTTCTTAATTCTTTTTCATGTTTCTTTGCTTCTTTTTCCAGTTCCTTAACTCGATACAACAATTCATTCTGGCTCTTTGGCGCTGCCCTCTTCATTCCTTTGGTTTCGGCATAAGACGGCAGGTTGTTCTTTCGTCTATAATCACGGACCCATCGGCAAACCGTATTTACATCAATTTCTAACTCTTCAGCCATCGATGTTGCTGACTTTCCTGTTTCCAATACAAACCTCGCTGTTTGTTCCCTCATGTCTAATGAATATTTACTGTTATTACTTGGCATTATACTTCGACTCCATTTCTATGCATATATTACTACATTAGCCTCTGATATAAAACCACCGCATTCCAATATGTTACAAATATATAGTAC
>Ga0194063_10001032_pt1 | contig 18822 bp, 20 predicted proteins | sample SepL3720m_MetaG_FD_155459 | JGI IMG/M metagenome (GOLD analysis project Ga0194063, IMG submission 155459) | Anoxic zone freshwater microbial communities from boreal shield lake in IISD Experimental Lakes Area, Ontario, Canada - Sep2016-L373-20m | ecosystem: Environmental > Aquatic > Freshwater... | reverse complement strand
GAGCTCCAGTTGCCGCATCAGCCCGAGCTCCACGGCCTCGAACGTGTAGCGGAGCAGGTTTGCGGTTCCCGACGGCTGAAACCAGGAGACCACCGAGGCAAGAGGCGAACGGTCAGGGATCAAGCATTGTTACTCATTGAGGCGGAAGGGTGCGCTTGAGTGATATGGAGCGCAGCAATAAACCATGACCATCCAGCCCGGAACCCTGATCAGCCTCTGCCAGAAGCCAGGAGCCACCTATCAAGTCGTGAATCTCGACGACTGCTCCGATTGTGTGTGGGTGAGGCGTTGGCCCCTTGATATCCACCGCTCGCCGACTTTTACCGTCCAGAGTGCGGAGATCAGGCCGCTGCTTGCGGAGCTAAATCGATGATTACGCCGCTGGCTGCCGTTCTGAATCGTCTGCTCTGCCAGGCCTTGAAGACCGTGTTGTGGGGCGTGTTGATCGCCGCTGTCGCTGAGTGGTGCGGCATGGAGTTCGGCAACGCCTGAGGCGTCACCAGGGGGGCAGGCGGCCTGAAGGCACCGGGTTTCTGCCGATCGAAGACGGATGCCGACGACCCATCCCCTGCCCGTGCCTTCCGGATGCCCCGCCGATGGGAATGTGCCCTGGCCAGGACGGCCAGGGCAATCACCTCTGGGGAAGCGACCTTCTCAAGGCGGGTCACGAATCCACCGCCCGAATGCCGGTTGGATGGACGTGGGCTGAGCTTGACCGACCTGCAGGCAAACATCGCTGAGCTCGTTGCCGTTCGCGTCGCGGAGCCGCTGGCCGCTGTCGCGTCGCCAGGGTCGTTCCATGCAGGCCTTCCGGCCGAGCCCAACGGATAATGTGGTCTGAACCCAGCCCAACTAGTCAGTTTTGAACAACAGACTCTTCTCGTCTCGCTTGGACATGGCGGGATCCCAGGAGTGAGCATGCAGCCGACGGAAGAATCGAGCCTGGTTGGTTTGTCGCGAGACAGGCAGGCCGCCGACCCTGGGCGATGGTCGGCTCTGCCAGCCGCACTTCGCTCCCGCGTCACCCTCCACTGGGGGCTTCTGTTTCTTCTGGTCTTCCTCTCCATCCACTGGCAGGAGGTGACCTCCCCGACCTATGACGTCGATGACTGGGTTCTGATCGGCAAACCGATCAAACAGGCCTATGAGAGCCGTCCTGCCTGGGATGTGATCTATGGCCTGCTATTCCAGAACGCTTTCTCTCCCTTCTTCGGCTGGCTGATTGCAGCGGCCTCCCTGTTCTCGATCGCAGCCTGCCTGCCGTTATTCCTGCCCTCTCTTGCGCCAGCGTGGATTTTTCTCGCTGCATTGTTGATCTCGCTCCACACCTATCTGCTGGATCTTTTCAACTTTGGCTTCGCCATCGGTCTGTATCTCCTTCCAGCAGCGCTATCGCTCTGGGGTGGTGTGTTGATGGCCTACAATCCCTGCCCACCGCTGCTGGGTCACCGCAGGTACGACGCCGTTGTTGGGGTGGCGATGGTGGCCTTTTCAATCGGAATTTATCAGCCAACGGCCATGCTCGCGGTGCTGTTGCTCGCCTTCGACGCCTTGGGCCGCAGCCTCGGCACGATTCGCCCGGCCCGCGGCAGCTGGTTGCGTCTTGTGGGGGGGCTGCTGCTCGGCTTGCTGGTTTATGGCGTCACCGCTCGCTTGGCGATCATCGGCCATGTGCCCGATTACCGCACCGGATTGGCCAGCTTTTCCTTTTTCCTGGTGAAGCTGAAATCCATCGGTGCCTATCGGGATGTCTATGCCACCAACGTGGCTCTGCTCTGGAGGCCGGCCCAGATCCTGCTCACCAGTGTCTTTCTGCTGATGCTGCTATGGCTGAGCATCCACCTCTGGCGCACAGTCCCAGAGGCTGAAGGCCGCCGGCATCGTCTCGGACTGCTCTGGGTGTCAGCTGGTTGGTGCATTGTTTCCCCCTTCCTGCTCTACAACGTGCTTCAGGCCGGCTTCCCGGGCCGCGCCTTCTCCCTCGGCAACGTCGGCATCGTTGGCTTCAGCGTGATCGCTCTGGCCTGGCTGGCGGCTCAGTCCGGGTCCCGTCCAGCCAGGCCCAGGATCTTCACCCAGGCCCTGGTGAGTTTGCTGATCGTCGGCTACGTGATTCCCCAAGCCGCCTATGCATCGCGGATCTGGGAGCTGGCCCAGCTGCTTGAGCGACGCGACACGGCGATGGCAGAGGCGATCGCCGCCGACGTGCGTTCGCTCTCCAGATCCAACCCCCAGCTGCCACCCCAGCCCTTCCGCCTGTTCGGCACGAGTGAACGCAATCAGTCCTTCCCGCACTGGAGCAGTGTCGGTGAGTCCGCATTCCGAGCCAGTTGGAGCATCCAGGCGATCTTCCAGCAGCTGCTGGGCCTTGAGGTCGAGCACCTCCGTTCCGGCAGCGAAGGAACTCCTCCTTCCGTGGACCGGAGCAAGCTGCCTGCCTGCGGCGCCTGGCCCGCTGCCGATGCGGTCGTTCCCTACCAAGGGCGCTGGCTGGTCTGCCTGGAGAGCAATCCTGCCACCTCAAGCCCTACTGATCTCCGGCCTTAGCTGAGCCCCCTACCCCAGCAGCGCTGGCGGTGCCTCTGGAGTGGGTCGAGCCGGTGTTGGAAAGCCGAGCCGCAGCCCCAGCAATCCGTCGCTGCGAACAACCGCTGTGGCCCAGTTCTCGGCCTCACTGCGCCCGGAGCTGCTCTTGGTGGGCTTGAAACTGTGGTCGCCGCTGGGGATCCACTCCAGCTGCACCCTTGAGGGAAGGGCATAGCTCTCCAGCTCGTTCCGCTTGCCGAACGTGTCGCGCTCCCCCTGCAGGGTCAGGGGCTTGCCGGGCGGTTGGAAGCGATAGCCCAGGCAGAGGCAGCCCTTCACCCCATCGGTGGCGGCGAGCTCATCGATCAGCAGGCTCATCGCTGCCATTGTTATGCGCTGGGTGCATGAATTGGCGCTGTATCCCACGATCGGGGCAACCTGGGGCTTGGCCCCGAGTTGGTCAAGCACCAGCTCGGTGCTGTTGTCGCCTGCCGCGACGGTTTCGGTGCTCACTGCATCGGTTCAGGACGAACAGCTGTAGTGGGACACGCCGCCGGCGTTGAAGAAGTCCCGGGGCTTCAGACGGTCGTAGCTCGTCTCCACCTCCGCTGATTGCTCGTCGTAGGGATGGCTGAACACCGCCTGCAGATCCTTGATCAAGCCGGTATCCCCTTGCCCAGCCTTTTCGTAGGCCGGTGCGATCAGCCATTCACGCCAAGTATATTTGGGGTTAATCCGTTTCATCGCTTCGGATGTCACTTCAGGGTTGCCGCAGCTCCTGATTTGATTCCGCCACCGTTGCAGCCAGTGAGTCCATTGCGCATCGAGCTGCTCGGAGCTGGGCAGGTAGAAGCTCTCTTTCAAGGTTGAAAGTTGCTCTGGAATGTCAGACAGTCTGCGGAACAAGATCGTGTAGTCAACCTTGGTGAGAACCATCAGCTGCAGCAACTCGTTCACCAGCGCGGCGTCATCGCTGATCAGGCCCAGTTTCCTGGCCCACATGGTCTCGATCTCCCGGTTCATCGCCTCGGCGAAGCCTTCCCGGATCTGATCCAGCCTCGCCAGTGCCGACCTGTTACCTGCGAGCAGCGGTCGGATGGCTGCCCAGAACATCTGATAGTTGGCTTCGGCCGCAAGCGGTTGGTTGAAGAAGGAGAAATGCTCACCGCCACCGGTCCAGGGCTGAAACTTGGGATCGAACAGTTCACAGAATCCGAAGGGGCCGTAGTCGAGGGTGAAGCCACCCGCGGCGCAGTTGTCGCTGTTGAAATTACCTTGGCAGTAGCCAACACGCATCCAGTTGGCCACCAGGGCTGTGAGCCGATTGCGAAACACTCCAGCCAGCTCAACCACTTGATCGCTGAAGGGAAGACTCGGATCAATCTCCGGCCGGTAGTTCCGCTCGATCAGGTGCGCCGCGATCATCTGCAGCTCGTTCAGCGCACCCGGATGGGCGTTGCTGCGGGCGCGTCGGGCAAACAGCTCCAGCTGGCCGACACGCAGGAAGGATGGTGCCACACGGGTTGTGATCGCCGCAGGGTTGTCCACCAGGATGTCGGGATCGTATGAGCTGGAGTTCGGGGAGTACCAGGGCCGGCGCACGGTTTCGGATCGGGACACATACAGCGTCAGGGATCGTGAGCTGGGGACCCCCAGGGCGTGCATGAAGTCCTGCGCCAGAAACTCACGCACACTGGAGCGGAGGACGGCGCGACCATCGGCCCCGCGGCAGTATGGCGTCGGGCCACCGCCTTTGAGTTGCATCTCCCAGCGTCTGCCCTTGAAGAGGCCTTCGAACACCGAAATGGCCCGGCCATCGCCATAGCCGTTGCCGGTTCCAAACGGGCACTGCTGGATGTATTCGGTGCCGTAGATCGACAGGGCATAACCGGTCGCCCAGCCCACCGGTCGCATCGGCTCGCGAGCCACGCTGATGTCACCGGAAAACAGCTGGCGGAACTGGTCGTCATGGACCAGCTCATCGCTGAGGCCCAGGTCGTTGAACAGCGTTCTGCTGTGCGCGACATACTCCGGTGCTGGAATCGGCGTGGGCGTCACCGGCACGTAATGACCGGAGAACACCTGGCGAGGCTGGTGATCGTGGCCATCGCCGGTTGCCTGAGGATCCGCATGCAGTGCCTCGATCAGCGAATAGTCGGCCCGTTGGGCAAACTCAGCGAAGCTGGTCGTTGTGGGCGATTCGAATGCAGTTGAGCTGGTTGGCATGGGGCCGATCGTCACGGGTCTCTCGGCTTCTGGGCTTGCCTGGGCCTGGCCCTGAAGCTCAGGTCATCATCCCTGCGTCCCACGCACCGATCTTCAGAACGCCTGGATGGAGCATCGGCACGTCCATCAGCCCCCGGCTGGTGCAGGGTGCTGAGCTTAAGGGGCTGAACCCGCTTCCACGCGGCCGGAAGCTTGTGCGTGGCAGGCGCGTTCCCCCGGCGACTGGCCCTGTCCACCGAGTCCGATCAACCTGTGGCTCAGTCAGTGGCTCAGTCAGCAGTGGCTCAGTCAGTGGCTCAGTTTTCGGTGTCGCCTCGATCGCAGCAGCTGGCCACTTGCCCGCCATTTGCCCGCCATTGTCCTGCTTGCGTAGCAGACAGCTACAGTCGATTGGGCAGCCCGGTGCGTCATGGCCAAATCCGCATCTCCGGTGCGCCTGCAGGATGCGCTGATGCGCAGTGCCGCCCTGGCCGGGGCCCGACAGCACCGCAGCGCCGCCCAGCAGATCGAATACTGGGCCTCCCTGGGGCGTGAGGTGGCAGCGCTGCTGGATCCGGACCGTCTGCTCGCGGTGCAGGCGGGTCTGGCGCGACTGCGCGTCGAACCTGTCACGGTTGCTTCGGTGATCCCAGAGCAGGTGTTCGCCGCCCTCGAGGCCGACCGCAGCAGTGGCGTGCTGGCCAATTCCGTCAGTTCTGCGCTGGTGCGGTACCAGGCCTGCAGCAGCCGGCCGGGCTATCTGGAACGGCTCGACAGGGACGGCAGTCGCAGCGTGGGTCGCTTTGCCAATGGCGAGTTTCTGGCCTGCGAGTTCAGCGACAGTTGAGTGACGCTCCCCAGCTCTGGATGCTTGTGGGTGGCAATGGGGCCGGCAAGAGCACCTTTTACCGGCTCGCCCTTGAGCCCTTGGGTCTGCCCTTTGTCAATGCCGATCTGCTGGCCCGTTTCGCCTTCCCGGATGATCCGGAGGCGCACAGCTATGAAGCCGCCATGCTCGCCGAGGGGCTCCGTCATCAGCGCCTGGGTGATGGCCTGAGCTTCTGTTTCGAAACCGTTTATTCCCATCCCTCCAAGATCGATTTCGTCGCCCGTGCCAAGGCACTCGGCTATCAGATCATCATGGTGTTCATCCACCTCGAATCGACAGATCTCAACCAGGCACGCGTGGCGATGCGGGTGCATGACGCTGGCCATGATGTCCCTGCTGAGAAGCTGATCAGCCCCATCCCACGCCTGCTGCAACACGTGCGTGCCTCCATCCCCCTGGTGGATGTGCTGCGCGTCTACGACAACTCCTCGGCACTGGATCCGTTCCAGCCCGTGCTCACAATCAGCCAGGGAGTGTTGCAGCGGCATCAGGATCCCTTGCCTCCCTGGGCCGCGACCTTGATTGCTGATCCTGAAGGCTGAGATTTCCTCCTCGCCGTAGGGATGTTCAATCCAGCTGCGCCGCAGCGGCTGATTGACATGACAACGCAGGATCTGCTCGATGCAACGCAGGCTGGATTCCAGCAGCAGGAACGGATCCTGCTCCGGCGAGCAATAGGCAGAGGTGGCGGAATCGAACGGCGCGAACCAGGGCACCAAGAGCGGGTTGCCACAACTGGCGCCGCAGGGTTCCGCCCTCTTCCAGGGCCATGGGGTCATGGGCCACCAGCTGCTCCAGCACTGCCAGCAGCCAGGCCCGGCGAGGTGCAAGTTCGGGATCGAAGTCCTTGACGTAGTCCTCAACTGGGATCGAGCGGCTCATCGGCACACCCCACGCCGGTCTGGCGCCAGGGCCGGCTGGGTCTGCGCCTGCACCCGGCCAAGAGCTGCCGCACGGTGCTCGATTTCATCGGCCAGGCCCACCGCCGCTTCCGCCACGACCTCCGCTACCGCGCCCTGCTCGGTGGTAGCCGCCAACAGATGCAGCAACAGATCGAGCAGGGCTTTCCCTTCCTCCCGGCTGGCTGCAGCCTCCAACTCGATCGCGTCGCCAGCGAGCGGGTGCTGGCCAATCTGCTCGCTGGGCCAGTTGGCCCGCGATCGTCGCCACGTAGGGGCTGGCCATCGGCGCCTCGCCCCATGGGTGAGGAGCTCGGTGGCATTGCTCAGGCTGCGGCCGGGGACGTTCCTTGCCCCCCTGCTGCTGGCAGGAGCCGGCCGCAACCAATAAGGACTACCAAGGAATGCCGGAAGGAGAGTGGGGGTGGGCTATAAAACAACTGAAATGCGCTCAGGCAATGTCAAGGGAATCACTCGAAGCACTGCTTCTAAAGCTTAAGGATGATGAGGAGTTGCAACAAAAACTCAAAGGTGCTGTCAACCTTGATGCTGCTTCGGCAGCAGCCAGGGAGGCAGGCTTCGATGTCAGTAAGTACGATTTCCTCGAGAACAAGCGATTGATCGGCCCCCATTGGCTATGGGAGTGGAGCTGGATCTAGAAATACAATGGCAATCATGCAAGGATTTCCGTCGCGCCTGGCGCTGATTATAGGCAGAATCACTCTAAAACATGTTTGTGATCCTGTTCAAGCTGCCAGTCTTCACCCAGCGTGCTGATTATTCGTCAGCTGCTCAATGAAGGCATCCTGATCAGTCTCGGTCGTGTGCAGACATTGCTACCTGGTGTGGCACTGTGCGTCATGGTTGGCGGCATCTCCTGGGGGGTTGACCGGCTGGAAGTGGCACTCTTCGGTTATGCCTTCCTCGAGGCAATCGTACTGGCCATCCTGATCGGCATCGTGCTGCGGACCCTCTGGACTCCGCCCAGGGCGTTCAGGCCGGGAATTGTCTTCACCGCTCAGTTTGTGCTGGAGGTCGCCATCGTCCTGCTCGGCGCTTCGCTGGACCTTCGCACCCTTCAACAACTCGGCTTTGCTCTCCTGGCGGCCGTGTTCACGACCACCGCCGTGACGCTTGGGTTGGGAGTTGTTTTCGGCCGGCTTGCCGGGCTTACGGGCAATCTGGCGATCCTGATTGCGGTCGGTAATGCCATCTGTGGCAACTCCGCCATTGCCGCCGTTGCCCCGGTCGTCCGCGCCCAAAGGGACGAGGTCGCCAGCGCGATCTCCCTCACGGCCGTCTTGGGGGTGCTTGTTGTGCTCACCCTGCCGCTATTGAAAGTGCCAGCTGTCCTCAATGATCATCAGTACGGAATCCTCGCCGGGATGGTTGTCTATGCCGTGCCACAAGTTCTCGCTGCCACCATCCCGGTATCTGACGCCTCCGGCCAGGTTGGTGCCCTTGTCAAATTGATCAGGGTGGCCTTGCTAGGTCCCGTTGTCGCGTTGGTCGCGTTCGTGCGCGCCGGCAGTCCCGATGGCAAGCAGCTCAGGTTTTCGTTGCGCCGCTATTTGCCGTGGTTTGTGCTTGGCTTCTTCTTCACCTCAATCCTGCGTTCCGCCGGATTGATTCCCGTTGAACTGGCAAGCTCCGCGAAGGACCTCAGCCGCTGGCTCACCATCGCCTCAATGGCAGCACTCGGGCTGGGTGTTGATGTGCGTGCTGTGCGCAAGTCTGGTCCGCGAGTAGCGGTTGTCGTTGCTGGGCTTCTGGCAATGCTCGTCACCCTTGGGATCATCATCATCCGTCTTTTTCAGCTGTAATCAAATCGCTCCACTGCTACGATCTAGACCTGCTTTGACCTGGACCCGTTGCGCCCTTGATCAGGTTGATTCAGTGCGGCCATGATATTAAGTTGATGCCGGTATTTGAGGCTGTATAGTGCTCGGCTAACCCCTTTGGCCGTACCGTTAGCGGCATTGAAGTTAACGCCTCGCCTCTGCTACAAGTTCGACAACCTGCCGATGACCTCATAGCCGGTTGGGTAGAGATCTCACTCCACAGACTGCCTTATCGGTTTTAAACAATCGCCCTGATTGACATTGGAAGCCTGGAGTTGTGTCGCTGTGATTTCCTTCCTCCCGACGGGGGCCGTCGCTGCCAGAACCCTGGATGCAGCATTGAACCGAACCACGTCGACGTCAGCAGACGTCACTGAGCACATCCCATCGCACCCCGACCGTGGAGAGACACCTGCCCCCTTTTGTTGGCATCGGTTTGCTTGCTCGTCTCTGCCGCAGGAGCAGCGCTATCAACGGGCCAGAATGGGGGGATAGTTCCAAGCCGTTGGTTCCATTCGTGATGTCTCAACCTTCCATGCCACTGCAGAGCGGCCATAGTCCCGACCGGTCTACTGACAGGTCTGCAGTTGACGGAACAGCGACTCCGACTGGATTGGTCTCGTTGATGTTGCCGGTGCGTGATGGATCCTGCCGTCTCTGGGCTGGCCATCACCTTTCAGCCACTCCAGCGGATTCATTGCCCATGGTGGTGTGTCATGGCGGCCCAGGCGTCCCCAGCGACTATCTGTTCCCCCTGATCGAGCCACTGCAACGACCGGTGATTTTCTTTGATCAACTGGGCTGTGGGCGGAGCGATCGACCCAGTCCCGAGATCGTGGAGTACTCCATTGCGGCAGCCGTTCAGGACCTGATCGAGGTGATCGATGCTTTCGTGGCTGACGGGCTGATCCCGAGGCAGGAGGGTCGGCCTGCCTACCACCTCTATGGCCAGTCGTTCGGTGGCATCCTGGCCTTCGAAGCGCTCACCACTGGCCGTGGCCTGCCGGTTCCGCGCTCGCTGACCCTCTCCAACGTGCCGAGCTCGGTGCCCATGCTGCTTGAGGATGTGGAGGCCCTGCTGGCGGATCTTGGTGGCGACGGAGCTCGCTTTGATGCGACCCATGTCTGTAGAACAACGCCACGACCACCGGCATTGCTGGCGGCCTACGCCCCAGGGCACCCCGGCAACCATTGGCGCGGTGTCGACGTGATCGCTGACTGGTGTGCATCGGAGCGGGGCCTGGGCTCCCTGACACTGCCTGTGCTGCTGGTCGCTGGGGAACACGACTTTGTCACCCTCCGCTCGATGCAGGGGTGGCAGAAACTGGCCCAGCTGCGCTGTGTCGTCATCCCTGGGGCGGCACACCACGCCTTGCTCGAGATGCCTGAGGCCTATGGCGCTTGCATCGAGGGCTTCCTGCAGGAATACGAAGGATGAATACATCACGAAGACAATCGATCTGCTGCAACTTGAGAGTGCTTCAATCTTCACGGAAGTTGTTTTTTGAGAAGAGATACTTGGGGCCAAACCTTTCCAGTAGTAGCTTATTTGCCGGGTGATGTAGCCCGGGCTTTCAACACCACATAGATCCCGCCAGACTTCCAAAAATCATAGAATTCCTCTTCCCAATTTGCCGGAACATAGGCTTTATCGCCTGAGCAATATCGAACCAACTTGAAATCTTTGGTACGCAATGCATGGATGTGATTGGCCGCCGGCAACATGCCATGTTCAATATTAGCAGAGAGAGGGATCTTGGTTTGCATAAATATCGCCATAGCTATAAAGTAACATGTCCTGAGCTTCAAGTGCCCCTTTCATGCATTCGTGAGACTGGGTATGGTTGAGAATCTTGGAATTGTCAACATCGCAAAAATCCTGCTTCTTAATATATTCAGCATCAAAGTCAAGGTAGTTTGCAAGAGTTGGTAGAAAATCGACATGAGATACCAAAGCATCAGTTTCTTGCCCGCCTTCAAAAAATTCAGGATTGGACCAAAACATTGGGACTGTCTTTGTTGTCGATAGGCAAAACGGAGCTGTTTGAAGCTGCTATAGAAAAATCAAAAAATTGATAAAATCTCAAAGGCAAAGGCGGCAAGATGGTTCAGGCGCTTAAAAACTTGCAACAATTATCCCAGGGAAACCCTGGAAAACCCAGCGGATCTACGCGAAGAAAAGCCTGTAATCGCAGGATAGGACTGAGGTGATTGGCGGTGGCTATGGGGGTTGGAACCGTTGTGGCGACTTGGAGGTCGTTGATAGAGGCACTGGCTTCAGACAATGAGAGCTGAATCGAAAACTGCGATAAGTATATCTAATGCTATCAAGCGAAGACCTGTAATTCGCCTAAGATGCATCAGTAGTTTTTTTGTGTATAAATGGCAAAAAAATCAGCAAAGGTGAAATCTGCGAAGCGGACTGAGGCTATAGATGGTCTGTTGACAAAGCATGTATCAGTTAAAAGTCCCTATCAATCTGTGGTTGCCGCCATTGCCAGAACCCAGTTAGATCTTAATACCCAAGCACCGTTATGTACATTAGAAGTTGTTTTGCCGCAGGGCATTCTTGGCCATGGCTCGTCGCTGGCAACTCAAGGCCTCAAGGAACCGATTAGCCTGTACATTTCCAAAGAATTTGAAAACAATAGTTCCGTTTTGCCTTTTGGAATTGGAAGTGTTGCTCGCATTCTAAATGCTGGCAAAGTTGAACAAAACAGCAGCTATAATTTCACGGCAGGCTACTCTTGCTTTGCAGGAGTTGTCAACACTGGTACAATAATACAAAGAGGAAAATTTAACCTCGATATCGGAATTGGCGGCATCGTAGGTGTTCTGAATAAAGGTGATATCAAAACAGCGGGTCCAACCATTTTTGTTGGTTTAGGTCAAGGAGCAGGCTTTCTAAATGCAGGCTCCATGAAGTTCACTGATGGCGCCAGTGGAACTATTGGAGCAGGTGCTGTTACGGGCATCCTTAACCTTGGAATCATCAAGACTGGAGAGCAGGGGGATGTCGTGGCTGGAATATCTGGAGGGGTAGGAATTGTCAATGGTCTTAGTCCTGCATTGGCTACCGCTTTTGGTATCACATTTGCCAGCCTTCCAGCTGCTGGGATAAGTACTGGATCAGGCGATGATTTAGTTGCAGGGAGTGGGCTCTATAATTTAGCAAGCTTTCTGGGTAGTCCTTCACCAGTAGCCGTTGGCACAGATAATTTTGCCATCAAAACTACGCTTTTAAGCATGTTAAGTCCTGGACTTATTAATGATTTGAAGCAAAAGATAGGGTTTAATCTTGCTTCATTGTTTCGTCCTGATACTTACTTGCCTTACTTGGCAGGTATGTGGAGTTCCACGGTTTCCGTTGCCGACCCAGGGCCAACAGTTCTTGTCAATAATGTGAAGCATGCTACATACGGTATTATAAATTCTGGATCTATTGACCTAGGCACTGGTAACGACGTTATGTTTGGTGCTGCTGATGACATAAACCGCAAAGGGCCCGAGTTTTTAAGTGCATTTTGGGGGCTTGATAATGGCGCTCCAACACCAACCCCGATGGATGGCATGCCGATCACCTTTTCCTGGCTCATCGATCCAGCATCGATTGACCCCACCGACTTCAAAGTGATCCGAAGCGACGGAACATTCACCGTGCCGACTGGTGCCACTCTTCTCCCTGCCAATGAGTCGAATGAAACACAGACGATCCTGCTCTTCGGCGACTTTGGCGACACAGTTTCGGCTGTCCGGCCTGTTCGCGTGCAACTGGTCGGAGAACTTGTAGGGCACCCACCTAACTCGACGCGAAGCGAGTCGTTTTCCGACCTCATCTCACCACCAATATTACCTCTAGAAGCAGGCCCTTACATCGTGGATGCTTGGCGAATTAATCCTGACCTTCTGACGAACGATCCAAACGCCAGCAAGCTCGGCTCCACTTTTATCCGCGTCGTATGGGCAGCGGGTATCACGGACTATCCGACCGGTACCGAAGTCGGTGTTGACGTGACGAGAGCCTATCGATTGACTTACTTGTATCAGGGGAAAATTGTTACCTTGACACCCCTGGACATTGGAGACCTGAACGACGGTGATAACATGCACGATCTAAGTTTTTCAGAGATTCCGGCCGAAGCAAAACTCCTATCTATTACTTTGCCCGGCGGGTATGTTGAAGATCCCAATGGGGATCCAAACCTCGCTCAAATTTTCAGGTTCAAAAGTTTATTTTCGGACATCAGTATCTTGCTGCCACAAGAAAAAGACCTGAATTTTAACGGATATTCTTCTGCAGAAAGCGCATATGGTATGCAACCACTCGATCACATTTCAGACTTTAGTGGGCTGGATGCCGCAGGCACAGGGATTTGGAATAGTGATACCGGCACAATCCTTTTAGGCGACGGAAATGACACCATCAGGGGTGAGACCTGGGCGGTTTCAGCCCCAGCAGATCCACTGTCCCCTGCTGCAGGCATTATCAACCTTGGAACTATTCAAGCAGGCGAGGGAAACGACCTTATCTCCGGTTTTTCAGGAACTTCATTGGCAACAAATATTGGCATCTTGAATAATGGTCTGATCCAAACAGGGGCTGGCGATGACACTGTTGATGCCCTTGCCGGCGGATTCAGTGGATCGGGACTTACCATCCTGGGTGAAGGTAACGATACGCTGATTGGCTTTGGTACTGGTAGATTTGATGGTGGCGGGGGTATTGGTGCTAATCAGAAGGATACTCTTCTTCTTGGAAACGGTACTTATGTCTGTTCGTTATCTTCTGGCCCTGGTGGATTCTTCTCGCTTAGCCAAGAGAGTCCCGTAGCCTACAACAGCGCAACTATGCTGCTGCAGGGCTTTGAGCGCATTGGAGCCGCCTCTGATCCTGGCACGGCTATTGATTTTATTGCAGGGCAAACCTATAACGTTATCGGCGGTGTGATCGTTGCCTAGGAGTCTGATCTTGTGGAGGTTAATCTGATTATTTTGACTCCTCCTTTTGTTGCTGTTATCTGATCTGTTGTAGCATGGCTACCTTGTCTTACCAGGATCTACTCGGTGCCGCCGTCGCTGATTGGCCGCCAGGTCACGGTGCGCCTGCACCATGACCGGCTGATCGTGTATCTGGGCAGTGATTGGGTCTGCCGGTGCCACGCGTCTATGGCCATCTCAGCGAAGGCACCCGGGCCTGGTGCATTGATCTGGAGTACCTCAACGATTGGCTGTCCCAGCCATGGCGAGTCGCTGAACCGATCTGCCGCAGCCGCCAGTCCGGCTTCGCTCACTGGCGAGTGGAGCCAAACCACTGGCGGTACCAGCGCGCCATCTGATTGATCTCCTCGCTCTGGACCCGCACCATTGCGGCCTCCAGCTGCCGCAGCTCAGGATGCACGGTTCCCCCCTGGGCGTGGGACGCCATTTTCACGCCGATGCGGTGGTGGGCGATCATCTGCTCGAGGAAGACCCGATCGAAGTCGGGGGCGTTGCGCAGGGCCTCAAAGCTGGTGCCAATGCCGGGCCTCCCCCAGCCCATACCCACGCCGCCGCCCATTCCCCGACCCATGCCCAAGCCCTGCCCGGGCGTGGATCTCCGGACGCTGGGAGCGCTTCACGGCCAGGTCCGCCATGGCGATTGCCCCCTCGTGATGGGGAATCATCATCACGATGAAGTGGGCATCGGCGGAGCGTTGGCCCATCGGCATCCCGCCCCAGCCCATGCCCCCCGGCGGGCCGACTGGTGGAGCTGGTGAAGCTGATTCCCCGTTGAGCGGAGCCGCCTGGACGGATGGGCTGAGGATCAGCAGAGCGGCCCCAACGGCGGCAAGCCATAGCCGCTGTTGCCGCCATCCCAGGCCCCCACCGCTGTGATGGGCGAGCTGGAAATCCATCCGTCACCACCTAAAACCAGTGATTTCATCCTGTGGAGTTCAGGCCGGCAAGACGGCGCTGAGGCTGATGCATCCCAGAAGCTGTTCCGCCTCTGCCCATCCTCTCCTCGATGGCTTGGACATGGATCCAGGGCTGCACGGCCACTTCGCGGCCGTCGCCGTCAGGGGCCGCTCGCCCGCATGCTCAGCTCATCCCGGGGTCAGCGTGCTCAATCGCAGCACTCTCGGCCTAGAAACGGCGGAGCCACCTGGACTGATTCCGCCTTGATGCCTTCCCTCAGCCCCTCTACCCGCCATGACTGCTGGTCTGCTGTGGGTCAGCGCCTGCACTTGGCCTGGAGTTGCAGCGCCAGCGGACGGTAGCCTCCCACCGTCGCGATCCGTCCAGGAGAAGTGGTGACCAAGTACCGAATCGTCAGGGATGACGGCAACAGCGATGCCATAGCGGGCCAGTCATTTGCAAGCTATGACGAGGCTCATGTGGTTCTGGAGCGTTATTACGGCGACCTGTGCTGTTCCGATGAACGTGAGTGTTACCACATTGTCAGTGAGTTGAACTCAACAGCATGACTCCTTTCTGGCTTCGGGATTGTGATCTCTCCTGCAAAGCCCCCGCCCAGCAAAAGCCCCCTCCTGAGAGGGGGCTTTCTCCAGCCACAGCCGGTGGGGGATTCCAGAGAGTGAGACCAGCGCAGCTGGTCAGCCGATGGCGGGGGCGGTCAGCGCCACGGGGGTGGCGGTGGCGGCAGCCAGATCGAGCGGGAAGTTGTGAGCGTTGCGCTCATGCATCACTTCCATGCCCAGACCAGCTCGGTTCAGCACATCAGCCCAGGTGTTCAGCACACGGCCCTGGCCGTCGAGGATCGACTGGTTGAAGTTGAAACCGTTGAGGTTGAAGGCCATCGTGCTCACGCCCAAGGCGGTGAACCAGATGCCGACGACGGGCCAGGCAGCGAGGAAGAAGTGCAGGCTGCGGCTGTTGTTGAAGGAGGCGTATTGGAAGATCAGGCGACCGAAGTAACCATGGGCAGCCACGATGTTGTAGGTCTCTTCCTCTTGGCCGAACTTATAGCCGTAGTTCTGGGACTCAGACTCGGTGGTTTCACGAACCAGCGAGGAGGTGACCAGCGAGCCGTGCATGGCGGAGAACAGGCTGCCACCGAAGACACCAGCCACTCCCAGCATGTGGAAGGGGTGCATCAGGATATTGTGCTCAGCCTGGAACACCAACATGTAGTTGAAGGTGCCGGAGATGCCGAGGGGCATGGCGTCCGAGAAGGAGCCCTGACCGAAGGGGTAGACGAGGAACACGGCGCTTGCAGCGGCCACGGGGGCGCTGTAGGCGACGCAGATCCAAGGGCGCATGCCGAGGCGGTACGAGAGTTCCCACTCACGTCCCATGTAGGCGTAGATGCCGATCAGGAAGTGGAAAATCACCAGTTGGAAAGGACCACCGTTGTAGAGCCACTCGTCGAGGCTGGCGGCTTCCCAGATAGGATAGAAGTGCAGGCCGATGGCGTTGCTGGAAGGAACAACAGCACCGGAGATGATGTTGTTGCCGTACATGAGGCTGCCGGCAACGGGCTCACGGATGCCGTCGATGTCGACGGGGGGAGCAGCAATGAAAGCAACGATGAAGCAGATGGTCGCGGCCAGCAGCGTCGGGATCATCAGCACACCGAACCAGCCCACATAGAGGCGGTTGTTGGTGGAGGTGACCCAATCGCAGAACTGGTTCCACGCCGAGGCGCCGGAGCGCTGTTGGATTGTGGCGGTCATGAGGACGGGGATTGGTGCTCGTCAAGAGCGGAATGGAAGGCCGGTATTCCGGCTTCGCCAACGTAACGGAATCTTTCGATGGCGGGGACAAAGGGCCGTCAAGCGGTTATCAGCGGATCACATGGGAGTGATCAGCTGTGCTGATCAGATCAGTTCTGGCAGGCGATCAGGCGGGCGGATCCGACGCGCCCAGGCGACGGAAGCCAAGTTTTCGGCGGCCCTGCCCACTCCCCGGCCCAGGGGCGATGCCACGCTCCACCTTCGGGGAGGTCCGCCGGCTTCCAGGCAACTCGCTGTTCCGGCTCGCTCGATCCTTGCGGCCTTGAGCCGCTACGGGCCATGGCCCAGGCCGGCAGAGAGATTGCGGCGGCGGTATCCCGCCTGTGCCTCCGGTCTCGCGCCGATCAGCCGACGGCTCCATTACGTTCGCCGGTCTCGCTGCGGCAGGCGGCACGCAATTGCCGCAGCTGCCGCAGGGCCTCGCCCAGATGGCCAGGCAGCGCCGAGAACCGTTGCGCCGAAACCCGTTGGCCGGCCGAGCGACGCGCCTCACTGGCCTCCGGACCCGACAGCCAGCGCAGATAGGCGAGCCGGGCCCGCGTGCCGTCGTGCAGCAGCAGGAACACCGCCGTGCGGCTGAGTGGATTGACGGCGAACTGCCCTTCCACGGCCGTGAACAGCCGACGTCGGGCAATCGTCTCGAGCTGCCGCTGGCGCCGGTCAGACGGCGCGGCGGCCAGCAGTTCCGGCGCCAACGGCAGGCCCAGCTGCTGAGCCAGAACGCGGCAGGGCACCCAGAACGCCCGCTGCACCCGGCAAGCCTGCACCCATTGCGTCAGTCGCGGCCAATCAAGCGGCCTGCCGGCGCCGGCGACCAGGTGTTCGACATCCCAGCTGCTCTTCTGCCCCTGGCCGAACAGATGGGTGGTGGCGTGGGCGATGGCGTGCAGGAGCATGCCCTCTGGATCCAGCGTGTCGAGGGCGGCGTAGCCGGGCGCCGGCTGCACGCGGGCGAGCATCTGATGCTCCGGCAGGCCCCAGAAGGCGGGCATGATCGCGGTGTGGATCTCGATCAGCACACCGCGCCAGGTGATCCCAGCCAGGTGGTGAGCGGCGCTGCGGCCGGCATCGGGATCGCCGCCGAATCCCTCCGCCAGCAGCCGCTGGCGCAGTGTTGGCGCCAGCGGCTCCTCCACCAGCACATCGATGTCGCCAGCGGCGCGGAGAATGGCAGGGCTGGAGCGGCGGGCGAGCAGTGCTGCCCCCTTGAGCAGCACGCCGCGGCCGCCGAGCGCCACCAGGGCCCGGTCGATGCGTTCGAGCGCATCGATCTGAACAAGTTCGCGCAGGCCGTCGCGCAGGGCCGCCTCCCGCACTCGCGTCGCGAAGAAAGCCGGCGCCCAGCGGACCACGGCCGGGGCATCGAGCTGGGCAAGCAGGGGCCGGGCCAACCCGCCAGCCAGCAGCATGTCGGCCTGATTCATCCAGTCGAGATCGGAGCGGCCCAGCAGCTGGCTGGATTCGGCTTCCTCCGCAGGGCCATCCAGGGTCAGCAGGCGATGGAAGAGCCGGGCGGCTCCGCCGGCATTGACGATCTGGCGGTTGAGCGCTCCCGCCTGCCGCTGGTGGGCGATCAGCAGCGCCATCGCCTGGCGCTCGGCGGCGTGGCGCGAGTTGGAGAGACGCTCGCGCAGGGCGGACACCGCCGCCGGATCGCTGGTGATGTGCAGGCAGAGATCGCAGAGGCCGCGATAGCGATCGCGGCTCGCCAAGGCCTCAAAGCCGGGAATGGCGCCAAGCTCCTGGCGCAGCCGCTCCGGGCCGAGGGTGCGGATGGTCTCGAGCAGCGGGTCGTCGCGGTGCGCGGCCAGCAGGGCTGCCAGCGGCTGCTCCCGCAGGGAGCCGAGCCGCAGCGGATGGCCGGGAGGCGTGAAGTAGGCGGGGCCGTTGCAGGCGATCAGCCGCCCGTCATCGGTCACCGCCGGCGCGTCGCAGGCGCTGCAGAAGCCGGAGGTTTCCCCCCTCCAGGCGTCGGCTGCGACCGTACGTTCCGCTGCCCCCACCGGTTGCACGTCATAGAAGCGCAGCCGAGCGGCCGGCAGGTTGGCGAAGGGGGCCACGATCGCCTCCAGCCCCGCCTCATCGCGCAGCCGCGTGACGTTGATGTTCACCGGAATGGTCCGCCACCGGAAGCGACGATCCAGGCAGCTCATGGGGGTGGAACAGGCAGCCTTCGGCCGTGGCCATGAACGACGCGGTGGCGGCGAGGCGGTGCCAGAGCGCTTCGCCGAGGAGCGCACGGCTGCCATGGCGGAGCGACACCCGCCGGGGAAAGGCCGAGAGGAACGCCCCATCGGCGGCGACCAGGGCCACGTCATCGCCACAGAAGGCGAGCCCCTGTCGCCAGAGCGCCGTGGCCAGGGTGCTCTTCCCCGACTCGGAGGGCCCCACGATCAGCAGTCCGGTCCGGCCGCGACCGAGCAGGGCGGCATGCAGGCTGATCGCCGCCGGGTCGGTCGTCAGCAGATCCTGCAGGGCGGCCAACTCGACGGCCCGAACGGCATCAGCCGGCGTGGCGAAGGCCTGGGCGTGGTCTGCGGAAGGCCCACGCACCTGCCAGGCGTTCGCATCGGTGGGGGGGTTGTCGACCTGCCAGACCCGCTCGGCGGCAGGTGGCGCCGCCGCTGGGACTCCCCGGTCGTGGGCCAAAACCACCCGGCCGAGCTCCAGAACCGCGGTGCTGGGGCTGCGGAGTTCAAAGGTTCTGCCGCTGATCTGCCAGCGGATGG
>Ga0194063_10001031_pt1 | contig 18826 bp, 20 predicted proteins | sample SepL3720m_MetaG_FD_155459 | JGI IMG/M metagenome (GOLD analysis project Ga0194063, IMG submission 155459) | Anoxic zone freshwater microbial communities from boreal shield lake in IISD Experimental Lakes Area, Ontario, Canada - Sep2016-L373-20m | ecosystem: Environmental > Aquatic > Freshwater... | reverse complement strand
GGCGGCAGCCGACGCGGGGTTGGTGCGAGTGATGTTTGATTGGCCGGAGGTCAAACCGGAGATTGGAAAACCGGGTGATTGCGACGGACAACACGCCGGAGAAAAGGAGGAGGAGTTCACCGCTGCGGTGACTCTGGGGCTCTTCGACTACCTGAGGAAGAGCCGGTCAAATGGATATGTGGTTTCTCTCAGCGGCGGGGCCGACTCGGCTGCGGTTGCCTGTCTGGTGCGGCTGATGTTCGACATGGCGCGCAATGAACTCGGTGACGACTTTGGATCGAAACTGCCGGCGATGAATTTCCAACAAGTTCTCCTAACGGCCTATCAGGCGACGGAAAACAGCGGATCCGTGACCCGAGAAGCCGCATCCACTCTCGCTGCAGCGCTCGGGGCCGATCACCGTGACCTCGATCTCACCGCAATCCACCAGGCTTATGTCGATCTCATTTCCGGCGCGCATGGAGAGGTGCTGACTTGGGAGAAACACGACATCGCCTTGCAGAACATCCAGGCCAGGGTGCGCGCGCCAGGCATCTGGATGCTCGCCAATCTCCGCAACGCGCTTCTACTGACCACTAGCAACCGCAGCGAGGCGGCGGTCGGTTACGCCACCATGGATGGTGATACAGCGGGCGGCCTAGCTCCGGTCTCCGGCATCGACAAGGAGTTTCTCCGCCAGTGGCTTCGCTGGCTGGAATCGACCGGTCCGCTCATTGGCGGCCAACGCCGCCCGATTCCCGCACTTGCCGCGATCAACGTCCAGCAACCCAGCGCCGAACTCCGGCCCGCTGCCGCCGCACAGACTGACGAGGACGACCTGATGCCGTATGACGTGCTGGATTTCATCGAACGCGCCGCGATCCGCGATCATCACGATCCTGAGGAGGTTCTCGAACTGCTCGAAGTCAACTTCCCCGGCCACGGGCGCGATGTGCTGCGTCTGTGGACCCGGCGCTTCTTCACCCTATGGAGTCGCAACCAGTGGAAGCGCGAACGCTATGCGCCGGGTTTCCATCTGGACGACGAAAACCTCGACCCCAAAACCTGGTGCCGTTGGCCGATTCTCAGCGGCGGATTCCAAGAAGAACTCAAAATACTATGAACATGAAAACTATCCAATGCGACATCACCACCCTGAATGTCGATGCTATCGTCAATGCGGCCAACTCAAGTCTGCTCGGCGGTGGCGGGGTCGATGGTGCGATCCATCGTTCCGCCGGACCTGACCTCGTTCACGAATGCCGCTTTCTCGGTGGATGTAAAACTGGGGAGGCGAAGATCACCAAAGGTTATAGCCTGCCTGCCCGCTTCGTGATCCACACGGTGGGTCCGGTATGGAACAATGGAGATCTGAACGAAGCGGATCTATTGGCTTCGTGCTATCGAAATTCACTCCGCCTCGCCATGGAACACCATTTGAAAAGCATCGCCTTCCCCGGGATCAGCACGGGAATATTCGGTTATCCCGTCGCAGAGGCGGCGGTGATCGCCGTTGAAACCTGCAAGGAGTTTCTTGAGACGAACCCCTCAGAACTGGAGGTGATATTTTGCTGCTACTCGAAGGCGAACCTCGACATCTATCAAATCCTTCTAACGCCATGAACACACAAGCGCTTATCCTCGTAGACATTCAAAACGACTTTCTTCCCGGTGGAGCCTTGGGCGTTCCCGGTGGAAACGAAATCGTTCCTTTGGCGAACAAGCTCATGCAACAATTCGAAATCGTCGTGGCAACCCAGGATTGGCATCCGCCGGACCACGGGAGTTTCGCTGCGAATCATCCCGGGAAGACGGTTTTCGAAACGATCGATCTCCACGGGCTGAGCCAGACTTTGTGGCCGGTGCATTGCGTGCAGGGAACTCCGGGAGCCGGTTTCGCAAGTGATCTCAACGTCAGCGGGATTACCCGAGTGTTTCAAAAGGGCACCCGCCCCGAAGTCGACAGCTACAGCGGCTTTCACGACAACGGGCACCGCCATAGCACGGGTATGGCGGAATGGCTCAAGTTGCAGGGTGTGACCGATGTCGTCATTTGCGGAATCGCCACTGACTTCTGTGTGAAGTTCACAGCGCTGGACGCAGTCCAGGAGGGTTTCGGCGTGACGCTGCGTCTCGAAGCATGCCGCGGTGTGAACCTGAATCCGGGGGATGTGGATGCCGCGGTGGCGGAGATGATGAAACTCGGAGTGGCAATCCAATGAGGTGTGGCCACTCCAAATCGGTGTATGGATCGATCCTGATAGGAATCGTGTCCTTGCTGCTTCCCGTGGCTTCCTGGTTCAAGTGGCTACCACTGGATTTCACAGAGGCTCTCGGATTTGCCACCGGCGCGGTCTGCGTGTGGCTGGTGGCTCTCAACAACATCTGGAACTGGCCTGTGGGTCTCGCTAACAACATCTTCTTTGCCGTGCTTTTCTGGAAGGCGCAACTATACGCAGATTTCGGCCTACAGGGAGTCTATCTCATTCTCGGCGTCTACGGATGGTGGAAGTGGCTGCATGGCGGCGCGAACCACTCGCTTCTCCCCATCTCCCGCACCACCGGACGGGAGTGGGCCATAATCGCCGTGTTTCTCATCGGAGGCACTTGGGGTTTGCGGGAACTCCTGATCGCCGTGAATGGTGCCGCGCCCATGTGGGACTCCATTACCACCGTGTTGAGCTTGGCAGCCCAGTTCCTGCTCTGCCGGAAACGGATTGAAAACTGGATCCTTTGGATCATGGCAGATCTGATTTACGTACCGCTCTATGTTTCGAAAAACCTGCCGCTCACCGCGCTACTGTATGCCGGTTTCATCGTGTTGTGCGTGATCGGTTGGCGCAGTTGGAGAAAGGAGATGGCCACAACGTGAAATCATCACAGGAATTTGGACTCGGCGTGGTGATCGGAAAGTTCCTTCCGCCCCACCGCGGACATCGGTTTCTCATCGAAACGGCGCTTTCGCGTTGCGCGAGGGTGGTGGTCATTGTTTGCGGCAAGCCCATCGATCCCATTCCTCCCGAGATCCGTTCAGAATGGCTGCGCGAAATTATTCCAGGCGCTGAGGTCATGCTTATCGACGACCGCTATGACGAAACCGATTCCAAGATATGGGCGCACAATACCATCCAATGGCTGGGACGGCCTCCGGATGCCGTGTTCACCTCCGAAGATTACGGAGACGCCTACGCCGCTCACATGGAATGTGTGCATGTCCTCGTTGACCAACCACGGTTAAGCGTGCCGTGCAGTGGAACCTTGGTGCGCGGCGCTCCTCATGTAATGTGGGATTTTATCGATCCTCCGGTGCGTGGATGGTATGCGAAGCGTGTCGTCGTTCTCGGAGCCGAATCCACCGGCACCACCACTCTGGCCGGGGACCTCGCCACTGCCCTGAACACGGAATGGGTCGCCGAATACGGCCGCGAATACAGCGAACGAAAACAAGCCGCAGGTGACATAATCTGGAGGTCCGATGAATTCATCGAAATCGCCAGCGAACAAAACCGACGGGAGGATGTGGCAGCCCGGCAGGCCAACCGGATTCTCGTCTGTGATACCAACGCCTTCGCTACCTGCCTTTGGCACCGGCGTTATATGGGTTTTGATGACGCGGCACTCGCTTATGTTGCGACGAGTTGCCGCGTGGATCTTTACTTTCTAACTGGCGATGAGATTCCCTTCATTCAAGATGGTCTGCGGGATGGCCAGCACATTCGCCACGAAATGCACCAATGGTTCGTGAGCGCTCTCGGACAACAAGAGGCACCATGGATGCTTGTGAGGGGAAACCGTTCTTGCCGCCTTGAAGATGCGCTCAGTGAAGTGCGGCGGCGTTTCCCGACGTGGACATGACGCCGGGTAGATGAGTCAATCCGACGAACGGTTCAAGGTAGTTATAATCTCAGCCCATTTTGGAGCACCACGTCACCCCACGTGCGATAAGGAGGAGGCGGGAGGTAAGCACCGCGATGCGGGTCATAATGGCCTTCAATGCCGGTCAGGGCGCGCATCGAGTCGGTAGCGGCGGCTTTCACCCCATCGTCGGTGCAGCGACTGCCGCCGAAGTAGTCGTTGCCCGGCCACGACACGTGGTCCCATGCGACGATGCTGAACAAGATGCAGTCCGAGAAATCATCGCCATCTTCGGCATAAGCGGTCGGCAGACAGAGTTGGGATTTTTCAGCATTTTCCTGAAGCAGAGGCCGGACCATCAGAGAAATGCCGTGGATTTCCTGACGGGAGTTGGTGCATTCATTGAAGGGGTCGTAGTAAACCGCTTTCAGATGAGGAAGTGATGCGCCGTGCTTCTTGAGAAAATCTACCAGCGCTGTCTGCAACGCGACTCCGAGTTGCCCACGGAATGGTCCCGCGAATTGGCCGCAGCCAAGACCTGGCATGGTGACGAAAGCGGGTCGGCCCTTCTCTTTGGCGGTGTCATTTACGTAATGGAACACTGGCAGCAAGCGCCGTTCGTAAAGTCTGTTATAGCCATCGTGATCGAGTTGATTGTTTTCCAACGTCACCTCAAACCAATCGGCCGGCTTTTGACTCCTACCATTGCGGAGTAGAGCACCCGGAGTGAAGACCAATGTGCCCTTGAATGGCTCAGCATGTGCCACAGGAGCAGTGTGATGACCGTTATCGAAGATCGTCACCGGCAACGCAATCGAGATGTCACCGAGAATACTTAGCTCCGTCAGGTTCCAGTCCGATCCGTCGCCGGCCACCTCGCTTTCCGCAAAAATCTGCGGCGGCTTCGTGTTGAGAAGCGCGTCGATCAAATAGGGCTCTGTCAGCACCGCTAATTCAATTCCAGTTAGATTGTGCTTCAAGCGTTTCCCCGCCAACACCTTTCCCTCCCGAAGGGTGGCCATGTACCCCGCGACGCGCGTGCGGGTCTCGTGGGGAATAAGGACGGTGTATTGTTGGGGAATCATCTGAGAAAAAGAGAGTTCCTTCTGTCAGTGCCGTTTCTGGGTCATCATAAATTCGTTGCCTTCGGGGTCGATGCACATCGCAAGATGCAATGGATCCTCCGGTGTGTCGTTCGGTTCGGATGCGAGACTGCCGCCACATTGGATTAGGCGCGTGATTCCCTCCCGCAAATCGTCGAGCTGAAAAGACAATCCGGTCCATGTTCTTTTTCCCTCACCTCCTCCGTGAATTCCGAGCGTAGCCCCGGCAATGACAATCTCGCTCCAGACCTCGTTCTCAAAACTCACCACACCCCCGAACAACTCGCCGTAGAATTTCAGGCAGCGCTGCCAATCCGCCGCCCACAGCACATACTTCACTTTTTGAACCTGCATGGCTGAAGGATTCTCTGCAATCCGTGATTTTGCAACCTTTCCGAGGAGAAAGAAGACGATCACTCCCGTATGAATTCACCAAAGATTCACTGGTGCTTCATCATGCTGCCACCGTGTGGCGCGAAGGTCTGCTCGCTATGAAAGAAAACATTGTGATTCCTATCAAGATCGAGCGACTGAAAACCTGGACCCGGAGGGCGCTGGAAACGGTGACGTGGTTGATCTGCCTGGGTTTGTTGGTGGCCAGCGCCGTCGTTGCCGCCGGTGCTGCTCTGCTCTGGTTCGTGTCGGGTTCTGAGGTCATTCTCGCACTCGGCCTCGGCAGCGGCTTGCTGCTGGGACTGGCGGGTGTGTGGCACTTACTTCGCAAACTCGACCGGGTCGTCAATCAACTGCGGTGCGAAACGCCGGCGGTTTGATGATGGGATTACTGTCTGCGCTGCCGAAGGCGCTGTCTGTATAACTCCTCACTCCGTGTTATTTCCTGATCCGGGGTGAGGAGCAATGTTGCTTGCTGTTGTCGTTCAGCGGCGGACATTACTAGACTCACGCCGCAACCGCCACTCCACCCATGCGCCAATTCCGATACCCAGCGCATAGGCGGGCAGGTCAGGCCAGTTGAAAGTGCTGCCCAACACCAAGCGACCGGGCAGAGTGGCGCGCATGGCATCGATCCATGGCCCGTGGTAAAGCTGCGAGAACTCGATGCCCCAACAGAAGGTCAGGGCCAGCATGGCAATTGTCAACGTCGATGCCCGGGAAAAAAGGAACCCACAGCCCACGAATACGACCAGCGCCCACAGCGCGTCACCGCCATACTTCGAGATGACGGGCGGCAACGGCATGTAGCGCGAGCGCCACAGCAAGCCACTGGCAACCGCCACAACTGCGAGCACTGCATACAGCACGCGCTTGCGAGCGGGCAGAGGTTGGGTGACGTAGTTCCGGGCGGGCCGGATATGAAGGCGGTGCTGCATGTACGGGGATGGATTTAGCGACGGTCGTTGCGTCGGGCAAGTTCGATGCCCTTCAAAATCCCGATCAACCTCGAAAACCTGCTCCATCAGTGGAATTACGCCGAGCGCTCCTATTTTTGTGGTCTGCCTCCCCGTGCATAAAAAGGCCACCAACTGGAGTGGACTCTTGCCGGAAAGTGGTTCGGAAAAAAGTTTGGAGAAGATAGGACAAGTCGAACCATAGTGGCGAGGAATTCGGTTCCGGGTGCCTTCAAGAAATGGAGGGCGGGGCACTCCGTCGGAATGGGAGGAACGCCAGAAATCTCACTGATTCTCGCGAGTGAAAAAACGAGACGCTGCATTCGGGCGTTGCGAAAAACGGCACAAAAGTGGCACAACGACCATATTTTCAGTTGATTTTTTCTAACTTAAATCTTCGTAACCCTTTGAAAATGAACTGGTAGCAGAGGGCGGATTTGAACCGCCGACCAAAGGCTTATGAGTCCTCTGCTCTACCACTGAGCTACTCTGCCATGTTCGTTTCGTGGGGCAAACGCCCCTTGCGTGGAGGGAGTTCGGTAGCGGTTGCCGGCCGGTTTGTCCACCGGAAATTCGAAACCCGTCTCGATTTCATGGATTTCCTGCGGAAAATCCGAGCTTCCATTGCTTTTCTCAATTATCGCTGAGCATTTGAAAGCATGCGCGGAGCCACAATGACTTGTAAGGGGGCAGTATCTGTCCGATGCCTGCGCGAAGCGCGCATTGCATTTACCCGAACACGAAACCAAACATGATCCCATGAAATTATTGAAATCACTATTAACCATGACTGCTTTATCGCTCGCGGGTGCGGGCGGCGCTTTCGCGAGCGAGGCCGACCTGAAAATCCCCAAGCTCGACAGCGTGAAGTTTTCCGCGCTCGGTGGCATGAGCGGCGATATGCTGATGTATATCGGTCTCGCTGTCTGCGTGCTCGGCGGATTGTTCGGTCTGGTGCAATACAGCCAAACCAAGAAGCTTCCAGTCCACAAGAGCATGGCCGCGGTTTCCAACACCATTTGGGAAACCTGCAAAACCTATCTTTTCACACAGGGCAAATTCCTCGCCATTCTCTGGCTGCTCATCGCCGTCTGCATGGTATACTACTTCGGCATTCTGGAGCACAAACCCGGCACCCAGATCGCCGTCATTCTCGCGGCGTCCATCCTCGGAATCCTGGGATCTTACGGCGTGGCATGGTTCGGCATCCGCATCAACACGGTGGCCAACTCCCGCACCGCGTTTTCCGCGCTGAAGGGTGATCCACTCGCCACGCTCGGCATCCCGCTGCGTTCCGGCATGAGCGTCGGCCTGCTGCTCGTCTGCGTGGAGCTTTTCTTCATGATCTGCATCCTGATCTTCCTCCCCACCGAACTCGTAGGCCCCTGTTTCATCGGTTTCGCCATCGGTGAATCACTCGGCGCATCGGTGCTCCGTATCTGCGGCGGCATCTTCACCAAGATCGCCGACATCGGCTCGGACTTGATGAAAATCGTCTTCAAGCTTCCCGAGGATGATCCGAAAAACCCCGGTGTCATCGCCGACTGCACGGGCGACAATGCCGGTGACTCGGTGGGCCCGACAGCCGACGGATTTGAAACCTACGGTGTGACGGGTGTGGCGTTGATCGCCTTCCTCTCGCTCGCACTTGCCACCCAACAGGAAGTCTGCGCGACCCTGATCGTTTGGATCTTCGTGATGCGCATCCTCATGATCGTGACCTCGCTGGGTTCCTATCTGCTCAACGAAGTTCTCAGCAAAGCGATGTTCGGCGGTAAGAAAGACTTCGATTTTGAAGCCCCGCTCACTCACCTCGTGTGGCTGACTTCCGCAGTTTCCATCGGTGTGACATTCCTGGCCAGCAAGGTTCTTCTGGGTGACTTCACCTTCAACGGCACAGCACTGCCCAACTTGTGGTGGGTGCTCTCGGTGATCATCAGTTGCGGCACGGTGGCCGGCGCGTTGATTCCGGAATTCACCAAGGTGTTCGTCAGCACCAATTCCCGCCACGTCAAGGAAGTGACCAACTGCTCGAAGCACGGCGGCGCCTCACTCAACATTCTATCTGGTTTTGTGGCCGGCAATTTCTCCGCCTTCTGGATGGGCTTGTGCATCATGGTGCTGATGTTCGGCGCATGGCAGTTCTCGACTCATGCGGATCTGATGGCGATCATGCCCGCGCAATTCGCCTTCGCCACGCCGATTTTCGCCTTCGGCCTGGTGGCCTTCGGTTTCCTCGGCATGGGTCCGGTGACCATCGCGGTCGATAGCTACGGCCCGGTGACCGACAACGCCCAGTCCGTCTATGAATTGAGCCAAATCGAAAGCAACCCCGGCATCACCGCCGAACTCAAGAAAGATTTTGGTTTCGATCCGGACTTTGAAAATGCGAAGTATCAGCTCGAAAAGGGCGACGGTGCCGGCAACACGTTCAAGGCGACCGCCAAACCGGTGCTCATCGGTACTGCCGTGGTCGGCGCGACCACCATGGTCTTCGGCATCATCATGCTGTTGGAAAACGTGTTCGGCGGTGTGGTGGGCAAGCTTTCCATCGTCCAACCTGAGATCATCCTCGGTTTGGTCATGGGTGGTTCGGTGATCTACTGGTTCACCGGCGCATCCTGCCAAGCGGTTGTGACCGGTGCCTACCGCGCCGTGGTGTATATCAAGGACAACATGAAACTCGACGCCACCACCGCATCCGACAAGGACAGCAAGGAAGTCGTGGCCATCTGCACCAAATACGCGCAGAAGGGCATGTGGAACATCTTCATTGTGGTGTTCTGCTTCGCGCTCGCGCTGCCGTTCTTCAGCCCGTATTTCTTCATCGGCTACCTCATCGGCATCGCCTTCTTCGGTTTGTTCCAAGCCATCTTCATGGCCAACGCCGGCGGCGCATGGGACAATGCCAAGAAAATCGTGGAAGTGGACATGCGCGAAAAAGGCACCGAATTGCATGACGCCACCGTCGTCGGCGACACCGTGGGCGATCCTTTCAAGGACACCTCTTCCGTCGCGATGAATCCTGTAATCAAGTTCACCACGCTCTTCGGCCTGCTCGCCGTCGAAATCGCGGTCAGCATGACCCAAGCCCACGCGGAGGCCATCAAGACCAATCCTGGTGCCACCAACTGGAGCCCATGGATCGGCGGAACGCTCTTCCTCGTCGCCCTGGTCTTCGTTTACCGTTCGTTCTACTCGATGCGCATCCCTGAGGAAGGCTGATCGGGTATCATTTGGTTTCTCTAACTCATCGGCGCGGCGGGACATGGATCCCGCCGCGCTTTTTTGTAACTGTGGAGCTCCCGAATCGGGTATTCGCCGCCAGAACACCAATGTTAGACTCTTTGCTCATTGGCGTCAAGATAAGGACAGATTGCTCAAAAAGCCGACAAGCGGGCGGTTCAAGGATCGGAGTCCGCCGCTCCTTGCTCCCGAGAGTAATCACCGGGTGATCCGGAATAGCTGAAAAGAAAAGTCCCGCGCAAAGTCGCCAAGGAAGAGGGGGAATGAATCGAGGAAACCCACACTTTGCGCAAGATACTTTTTCTTACTCCCTGATATTTGCTAGATTTGAACCCTGAAGAAACGGAGCCGAACCGGGTCTGATGTGCTAACGATTTTCGAAATACGCCTTGTTAAATCAAGGCTTTTCGGCCAATTCTTCTTCCAAGCGGCTGCCATTAAAAATGGCAGGGACCGATCCTCCGGGCGGTCCGGTGAATGGAAGGAGAACGCTTGCCCTATGAAAATGCTTAAAAATCAATTCATGGTCGATCGTTCACACCCGATTCTCGCGGACCGCCCGGAGGATCGTTCCCTGCCTTTGGTAATATTCAGACAGGCTCTAAGGATCATTTTGGATATTATACCGCGAAATCCTAAGAAAAATACTTTTAGCTAGAAAATGAAGACCTCCTATTTCGGAAGCACTTGGGCTGCGTCTTGTGTTGCATCGACAGGCGGAGCGATCTACGCGGCGATAGTAGCAGCAATTATTTCCCGCGGGCAGATCGGTATGATGGAGATTGTCTGGGTTGTCCTGATCTCGATTATTGTATCACTTCCTGTTCTTGTTGCCGGTTCGGCGGCAATTGGATGGTGGGTATCCAAGTTTCTGGCACGACGCGTAAGGACGAATCGACTTTTGGTCTTCGCGATGGCAGGGATGCTTATGGGATTGATAATGAAACCACATATTCTAGTGCTAATTCTTGCAGCCGCCTTTACAGATTGCGCTCCACGCCGACCTCCAGATGGCACCGTTGTTGTAAGGTTTTTCGTCAACGAGCAGGGAGAAGTTGAAAATGTTCAAGTCGTGAGCAGCGCCAATTCCAAGTTTACAAAATCTGCTGTGTCGTCCGTGAGAAAGTGGCGATTTAAGCCCACTGTGAAAGACGGTAAACCCGTAAAGACAACAGTCGAGAAGACAATGGAGTTTCGCCTTAAGGATGAAGCGATAGATTCCTATCCAATAACCCAAGAATGTAAAGCTGCCGACCAGCCATGAACGGATTTTCAAGCATTGCATGCGCGGATTCATTCTCATTCCATTTACCGGACCGCTCGGAGATCGGTCCCTGCCATTTATAAGACAGGCTCTACGCCGGCGATTCAGTCTCCTTGTGATTTTCCGTAGGAGCGGAAAATCCCGGCAGAGGCTTCACGAGATTGGTGGGCAACGGAAACACGCGCTCGAAAATTCCGGGTGAGATTTCCTGCGACTGCGTGTAGGCGTCGCGGACCATTTCGAGTTTGGCGTCCAGATTGTCGATGTAGTGGAGCGCGAAAGCCTCCGGTGTGCGCGGGAGCACGGGCGAGCCGAATTCATACTCGCCGTGGTGGCTGCCGATCAGGTGGAGCAGATGCAGGCGGGTTTCTTCGGTGGCCGGTTTGAGATCCGACCAGGCGGCGGCCTCCGGGGTTTCCATCAAATCGCGCCAGAGTTTGTTGACCAACTCGATGCCGAGCGGGATGTGACCTAACAATTCTCCGGTGCTGCTGTGGATCTGGTTGAACCCCTGCTCCGGATAGGTGTTTTCCCAAAGCTTCCCGCAGTCGTGGAAAAGCACACCGGCCAGCATCAGGTCGCGGTTGAGTTCCGGATAGACCGGACACAGGGAGTCGGCCGAGCGCATCATCTGCGAGACGTGCTCGACCAGGCCGCCGCGGCGGGCGTGGTGGTTGCGTTTCGCGGCGGCGGTGCGGCGGAAGCGGTCGCCGAGCTGCTTGAAGAAGATTTGGCAAAGCCCGTGCAGGCGAGGATCACCGATGGATTCGCAGAGCCGCTGAATTTCCGCGAAGTCGCGGTCTTGTTTTTCACGGATCACGGGATCGCCGGCGTAGAAATCCAGGAGGGCGTTTTCCCCGGGTTTGAAAAACGCGAGGTTTTTGGCATCGATGCCGAAGGAATTCATAGTCCACTCGGCTTCTAGGCGGAGCACCTTGTTGGGGTCGAGCGCATCGGCGTCCTTATAGATCGGCGAGTCCGACCAGACTTTGACGGAGAAATGCCCGGTGGCATCGGCGAAAGCGAGTTCAAGATAGGGTTTGCCGGTCTTGGTCACGCGGGGTGAGCGGGATTGGAGTTGGGCGTGGACGGCAGCAACCAGCGGTTTTTCTCCGGCGGTTTCTTTAAGGGTGGCGATGGTGATCGGGCTCACGAAAGCGACTTTGGATGGAAACGGCGGACCTGTCACGTACGGAGCGGGGAATGAAGTCTGACTTTTTGCGGTTCCCGAGCGGGCGTTAACCCGCTAGGGTGTGCGCGTGACGACCCTCGGACGAGACATGTTGGTAGCCGCCCCAGAGCGATGGGACGAGGCGTGTTTCGCCGTGCCTGCCGTGCGCGCGATCCTGGCATCCGGCCTGTCCGTCGGAGTGGTCTGCCGCGAAGAGCAACAGGAGTTCTGGCACACGCTGCCGGGCTTGGAAGTGGTCGGTTTCTCCCTGAAAACCAAGGCGAAGCAGCTTGCCGCAGAGCTCGGTGCGGGCTGGCAGGCGTCGCTGGTTTGGGAGCCCGGAAGGGTCGCGGATGCGGTCAGTCTGGCCCGCGTGCCGAGGCGACTGGGTCCGGATATGCGGAAGTTGAAAAAGCAGCTCACTCATCCACTTGGATTTTCCACCGGACCGTTGGACCACCGCGTGCGGTTTTATCTCTCCGCAGTCGAGGAAATGGGCATCCACACCACGAAACCCGAGTTTTTTGCGCCCGCGTCCGTCGGCATGGCGCCGTCAAATCGCGCGGTTCTGCTCAGTCCGGATTCCGACTTCGGTCCCAGCCACGAGTGGAGCCTGGATGGATGGCTCGAAATCGCCAGAAATCTGATAGAAAAAGACGTCCGAGTGACTGTCGCCGGCATCGATGGCGGGAGGGGACTCGGCGAAACCCTGGCCACCAAACTCGGTGATGACACAAAATTTTTCCATGCCACTCCGCTCGTCGTAGCGCTGCCGCGGCTTGCGGAAAACGGACTGTGCGTCGCGGCGGACGGCTCGTTGCCGCACCTCGCCGCACACGTCGGAGCCACCTGTGTCACCCTTTTCGGCCCGAACGATCCCGCATGGAAACGCCCGCTTGGCAGGCGTCACGCGGTGGTTCGCCGCCATGTCGAGTGCGCGCCGTGCCTGCTGGCAAAATGCCCGCTCGACCGGCGCTGCCAGAACGAATTGACCGTGGATCGTGTGTGGTCGGCCGTGCTGGAGAAACTCAGCTGATTGTCGTTCCTCACGCATGGGTTCTTGATTCCCCGGTTTTCCCTCTTCAGACTTGCGCCCATGTCCGTTCCCGCTGCTACTCCGATGATGGCCCAATACCTTGCCATGCGGAAATCCCTGCCTGCGGATGTCATCCTTTTTTACCGGCTCGGCGACTTCTACGAGATGTTTTTCGAGGATGCCAAAACCGCGGCTCCGATCCTCAACGTCGCCCTCACCAAGCGCGGGGAAACCCCGATGTGCGGCGTCCCCTACCACGCTGCCCAGGGCTACATCGCCCGCCTGCTCAAGGCCAATAAACGCGTCGCCATCGCCGAACAAACGTCCGAACCCGTCGCCGGGAAACTCGTTTCCCGCGAAATCGCCCGCATCCTGTCTCCCGGATCGATCGACGACATCACCCTGCTCGACGACCAGCGCCCGAACTACCTCGCCGCTGTTTTCCGCCATGGAAAAACCAGCGGTCTCGCCTGCGTGGACCACACCACCGGCGAGTTCACCATCGCCGAGTTCGCGGATCACGGTCAACTCACCGACGAACTCGCGCGCATTTCTCCATCGGAGCTTCTCATCCCCGACCACCAGACCGCCGAGTTCGGCGCGCTCAACAACTGCATGGCCTACGATGGCTACGCCTTCCTCCCCGAGCACGCCACCCAACTCCTCAAGGATCATTTCAATGTCCACTCGCTCGATGGATTCGGCTGCGCCAACCTGCACTCGGCCAGCGGTGCCGCCGGGGCCGTCCTCCACTATCTCATCCATCAACTCCGCCGACCCTGCGACCACCTCCGCACACCACGCGTCCGGGAAAACACCGACCACGTCCTCATCGACGCCGCATCCCAACGCAACCTCGACCTCGTTGAATCCCGCTCCGGCAAGCAGCACACTTTGTTAGGCGTGCTCGACCGCACCGCCACCCCGATGGGCGCGCGCCTGCTCCGTGATTGGATCCTCCATCCGCTCCGCGAGCTCGCCACCCTGACCCTGCGCCAGGACATCATCGCCGCGTTTCTAGCAGAACCCTACCTGCTCTCGAAATGCCGCGAGTCCCTCAAAGGCATCCGTGACATCGAACGCACCACCTCCCGCCTCTCCCAAAACTCCGGCAACGCCCGCGACCTCCAGTCCCTCGGCATTTCCCTCTCCCACATCCCCGCGCTGAAAGAGGATGTCACTTCTCTCTTCTCATCCACAATCCACAATCCACAATCCGCGATCACCGAAGGTCTCCACGACTTCACCGATCTAACAACCCTGCTCTCCTCCGCCCTCGCCGACGAGCCTCCGGGAAACCTCCGCGACGGCGGCATCATCCGCGACGGTTGGTCGCCCGAACTCGACGAGCTCCGCAATGCCTCGCGCGGCGGAAAGGACTGGATCGCCCGCCTCCAGGAAGATGAACGCAAACGCACCGGCATCGACTCGTTGAAGATCAAATTCAACAACGTCTTCGGTTACTTCATCGAGATCACCACCAGCCACCTGGCTAAAGTCCCGGACGATTACACGCGCAAGCAAACCATGTCCAATGCCGAGCGCTATATCACCCCGGCGCTCAAGGAAATGGAAAACAAGGTGCTCGGCGCCGAAGAACGATCGAAACAGTTAGAAGCCGAACTCTTCGCCCAACTGCGCACCCAAGTCATCACCCACCTCCCGCGTCTCCAACAGACCGCCGCCGCCGTCGCGGAAATCGACGTGCTTTGCGCCCTTGCGGAGGTCGCCCAGTTCCACCGCCACTGCCGCCCCGTGCTCAACCACGAAATAGGTTTCTTCGTCAGCAACGGCCGCCATCCGGTGTTGGAACAAACGCTGACCGACACCAAGTTCGTTCCCAACGACACCGAACTCGACCCGGAATCCGCCCGACTCCAAATCCTCACCGGTCCTAACATGGCCGGTAAATCCACCTACATCCGCCAGATCGCACTCATCGCCGTGATGGCCCAGATCGGTGCTTACGTGCCCGCCGAATCCGCCACGATAGGATTAGTCGATCGCATCTTCTGCCGCGTCGGTGCCAGCGACGACCTCTCGCGCGGCCAATCCACCTTCATGGTCGAGATGAGCGAAACCGCCCTCATCCTCAACCACGCCACCGATCGCTCGCTCGTCATCCTCGACGAGATCGGCCGCGGCACCGCCACCTTCGACGGCCTCTCCATCGCCTGGGCCGTCGCCGAGCATCTGCATGACACCATCGGTTGCCGCACCCTCTTCGCCACCCACTACCACGAGCTCACCGATCTCGCGAACACCAAACAAGCCGTCGCCAACTACAACGTCGCGGTTAGAGAATGGAATGAGGAAATCATCTTCCTCCATAAAATCCTCCCCGGTGCAGCCGACAAGAGCTACGGCATCCAGGTCGCCCGCTTGGCAGGTTTGCCGAAAGTCGTCGTCGAGCGCGCCAAGTCCATCCTGAGCCACCTCGAACTCCACTCGGTGAAACCCGAGCAGAAGAAACAAGGCCCGAAAGCGAAGAACATGGTCCAGGATCAGGACGATCTGCCAAAATCCAATGCCCCGCAGATGGATTTGTTCGCGGATTTTTGAAAACCATGCAAACCTTGAGCGACAGCATATTCAACGAACTCCAACAGGAGAAAATTGCCAAAGCCCGCAAGCACCTGATTTCTATAGGAAAAAACCCCGATCAACTCGACGATTTGGTTGATCTGCTTAGCCTGGAGCCAGCGAAAAAAAACCTGGAATCCGCTCTTGCAGTGCTAGAGCCTCCAGTTCCAAAGGAGTTGCTGGAACGTCTGGCTCCACTCATTGCACATCCTGACATCGGCATTCGAACCAGCGCTTTCAGAATCGTCGCGGGCACGCTCAAAGACCAAGGAACGAACTTTTATGTCCGCTGTCTTGAAGAGCCCAAGTTTCGCGACAAATCGTTACCAATTCTGCGCCTGTATCGGTATGGCAACGAATCCGCAGTGCCCGCGGTAGCCAAACGGCTCCGCCAAATCCTGGCCACGCGGAAAGCAAGTCCCTATCTCTATCACAACGGCGAATCCGAACTGACTCATTGCCTAGCTTACCTACATCGTTTCCAGGAGAGAAAGGAAGTCAGACCGGCTTTCCAGCGGATGGTGGAAAAATGGGATATTCTTGCGGATCGGGAAGTGTATTGGGTCACAGACCAACTGGAGTTTTTCAATCATATTGATCTGCGCCGTGACCGTCACTTCCCGCCGGCGTTGAACAAACAACTCGACAGCAATCACCCGATCTTCGAAGCATGCGAGCAAGGTGATGCCGTAACCGTGCGGAAATACATGGAAGAAGGCATTAGCGTATACTCAACCGATACCAATCGCAAATTGTCCACGATCGCCCTGAAATCCGGCCACTTGGAAGTTTTGAAAATCCTTGTCGCACATGGCCTCGACATTGAGCGCCCAGTACATGGCTTTGATCGATTCCTCATCTTGGACGCGATGCATGCAGCCAGATGGGATTTTGTCGAATACATAATAGGTCAGAACATCGACCTGAACCGAACTAGTTATTACGGCAGCACCATCTTCGGCACCGCCTGTTGCGGAATCGCCCCGCCGGAATGGATCAAGAGAATGATTGATTTGGGAGCGGACGTGAATATGCGGGACCTCAGAGGTGAGTCGCCAATCTTCAGTGCCGCAGGAGGGCAGGCAATCGGAATCCTGGAACTACTGCTATCTCACGGAAGCGACATCAACGCACGCAACGAGCAAAACCAAACTCCGCTCATTATCTGCGCTCAAGGGGGGCTTCTGGAATCAGTCAAATGGCTACTCGCTCACGGAGCCGACCTCGTGCATAGCGAAGAACGTGGCCGAGACGCTCTCTATTGGGCGAGGGAGAACAATCACGCCGCCATCGCCGAACTTCTGATCCAGGCTCTGGACCAAGGCTAAGTAAATCGGTTGATCATAGCAGTCATGCGAAAATATGTGATCGGCTAGGATTTCTAAACCCCTCCTTGACTTCACCAAGGAATTTTCACACATTCCTTGCATGCCACAGTCCACCCTTACCGGCAAGAACCAGACCACGATCCCCAAGGCGGTGATCGAGGCGCTGAACTTGCGGCCGTCCGACCAATTGGTTTATGAAATCGAAGCGGACGGGCGGATCATTCTTTCCGCCAAAACCGGCACCTTTGCCAGCGTGGCTGCGAATCTGCGGCGCAAGCCAAAATCCGGACCCACACGCAGCGTGGAAGAGATGAAAGCCGTTGTGAAAGTCATGGCGGTGAAACGCATGTCACGCGCCAGATCATGACGGCGCTCGATACCAATGTCCTCGTCCGTTATCTCGCGCAGGATGACGATGCGCAATTTCAGAAAGTGCTGCAGATGCTCAACCGCAAGCGAGCGGTCTTTTTCGTGTGTGATCTGGTTTTAGCCGAAACAGACTGGGTCCTGCGCAGCCTTTATGATTGGAGCAACCAGGAAGTGGCGGATGCCTTCGCGCGCTTGACCACGATTCACAATCTGACCTTCGAAAACGAATCCCGTTTGAGATCATCACTAAAGGCTCTGCGCGATGGCGCAGATCTGGCGGACGAACTTATCGTTCGCTCCTGCCGGGACCATGGAGCCAGTGCTATCGCAACTTTCGACAAAGCTATCGTTAAAAGGTACAAGCCTTTTGCTCTAGTGCCCAATTGAAAGAACCGCTAAATTCATCGAGCGTTCATCCCACGCCAGCGTGAAATTTATCGAGAATTCTTATCGATTGACAAACGACCTGCGTGCACATATCCTGTGCGCATGGCAAATTTAACCCTTTCGATTGACGACGAACTCCTCAACCGGGGTCGCAACTATGCCCAAGCGCGTGGGACCAGTCTGAACTCATTGGTCCGCAAACTTCTGGCCGATGCCGTTTCCACTCCCGATGCCTCGGTCGATTCCATGATTGAGCGCCTCAGGCAATCTTCGGGTGACTCCAAAGGAGTCAAATTTTTCCGAGAGGAACTTCACCGTTATTGAACCATGGCCCGACGCAGCTTTCTCGATACCAACGTCCTTATCTACTCCGTGGATCGGGCCGATCCCGTAAAACAGGAAACGGCTCTTGGGCTCATCGCCCGACATGCCAAGGAAATGTCCGGAGTCATCTCCACTCAGGTCCTCCAGGAATTTTTCTCGGCAGCGACGAGAAAACTTGGAATCCCACCCATTCAAGCCCGTCAGCACCTTCGGGATTTGCGCGTTTTTGACATCGTTCAAGTGACACCGGAGATCATCGAGGAAGGCGTCGATTGCTCGATTCTCAATACCGTCTCATTCTGGGACGGCCTCATCATCGCCAGCGCAGCAGCCGCGAAATGCGCCGAACTCATCTCCGAGGATCTCGCCGACGGGCAGATCATCCAAGGGATTGTTGTTAGGAATCCGTTCCGCTGAACGAGGCAGTTGACGCGGTTTGCGGATATCATACGCTCCGCTCTGTGAAACTACTGGAGAAAATCGCCGCGTCTGCGGAAAAGGCGGCCATGGAAGCGGCTTGGTCGAAGGGGCTGATGCGATGCCCGAATTGCGGACAGCCCCCAGTGCAAAGGCCGGTGGATGCGGAGAGTTTGATGCGCTGCGCGTCATGTGGGCAAGATGCGCTGCCGAGTGATTGGCGGCCCGCAACGGGCGGTGTGCCCGTGGGCCATCCCGATCAAATCCCTGCTGGCACACGCATCCGCCGCGAGGGTGGATTTCCAGGCGATTGTGTCTGGTATATTCCCGCGAGCGGAAAATTCGGGTTCTTCCTGTTCTTCGGAGTGATCTGGACGACCATCACTGCGATGGTGAGCGGCGGATTCCTGATGAC
>Ga0194063_10001030_pt1 | contig 18834 bp, 15 predicted proteins | sample SepL3720m_MetaG_FD_155459 | JGI IMG/M metagenome (GOLD analysis project Ga0194063, IMG submission 155459) | Anoxic zone freshwater microbial communities from boreal shield lake in IISD Experimental Lakes Area, Ontario, Canada - Sep2016-L373-20m | ecosystem: Environmental > Aquatic > Freshwater... | reverse complement strand
GTATACGACATATCAGGGGGGGTAAAATGATAGTTACGCCTATTCACTTTACCCCCCCTTATGTTCGCTCTCTATTGTTTCCCCTGTTGCACTTCGAATTGAAACTTAGGTGGAATTTAGAAGACTTAAACTTAATTTTTCCTTTTATCTTTTTTTATGAAGAACCTTTTTTTCCTCCTTTTGCTCGGACTCGTGCTTTTTCCTACGGGAACCCTTGCTTTTTCCGATGTCTATGCTGAGCACCGATTTGAAGAAGAAATAAAATTTGTACAAGACCAAAACATAGTAAAAGGTTTTGCAGATGGCACCTTTAAGCCAGAGCAAACCATTACTCGGGCAGAATTTACCAAAATTATTATTGGTAGCCTTTTTTCTGCGACGGATATTGCCACTTGTGACCTGAGCAAATACACATTTTATGATGTATACGCACTGGAATGGTTTGCGCCGTATGTTTGCCAAGCCAAAAAAGCAGGTATTATTAACGGTTATGCCGATGGTTCATTTAAACCACAGGGAACCATTACGCTTCCGGAGGCGATGAAAATTGTACTTATCGGTTATAACAAACTGAATAGTGTGGAAAATGAGCTCCAAGGACTGCTCACTTCTGGTCAATTATCACAAGAAATTATAGGAAGATGGTATACCGCTCCTCTCCATTTTTTTGAAACAAATCTTTTAGGAGATCGTCAAAAATTTCCATTTTTTCAAGAAAAAGTTTTTTCTCAGTATGACATATATTCAGATGAAGCGCTTCAATATAAAATTTCCAGAGGTGAAATGGCATATTTTATCGCCCTTATGAATCCGGAAAAGTTTTTTGAACTGAAAACCTTTACGGGAAAATTTACCAGTGGAAACACTACGGCAAAATTTTCCTTTCTCTATTCCGACATACTCGATCCGATAACAAACCTACAAAAAGGAGATACTGTAGATTTTATTGCAAAACAAGAAGGAGATACTGTAAAAATAGGACAATGGGTTAATACTTATGATGCGGGATATTTGCAAGGATGGGAAATGAATATTGGAAATGATATTTCTGATAAAGAAAAACTTATTACATTTTTACGCCCTCTTTATGGTAAAAGTTGTACACTGGCACCACAGATGAAAGATTTAGGAAATAAAATGTATGATGTTATTTTAGAAGGTACTGGTCCAGATGGAGATTGTTTTCTCAATTACGCGTATGCCATTCGCTACACACCAAATTTTGGAGGAAAAGTAGTTGCATGGGATTTAGGACAAGATAGAGTCTTTGCTAAGAATAACAACACTTTAGATAAAATCATGGTCGATAGCTTCAAATTTTCAGAATAAGACTTGTCTCTCTAACAACAAATTCTCACCTAAAAATCCCATGGCACACCCCGTGGGATTTTTAGTACAGTACCGGTTGTGCAGAAAATCCAATCTTATTACCGTAATCCCATGCCAAGCACGAAGAAAAAACCCGGCAATATAACCATTCGCTCATCGGCGGCGGAGTATTTGTCGTATGCTTCTGCGCTTGGCGGGGAAGAAACGGCTATTGAACTGCGATATGAAGATGAAAACCTTTGGTTAACACAAAAACTCATCGCCGAACTCTATGGCGTTTCGGTATCCGCCGTAAACCAACACCTTAAAAAACTAATGAAAGATGGTGAAGTGGATGATTCAACTCTTAAGCAATACTTAATAGTTCAAAACGAAGGGAATAGAAAGGTTCAGAGAAATGCGGATCACTACAACCTTCAAGCGGTTGTATCTCTTGGTTTTAAGATAGAAAACGAACGAGCGGTGCAGTTTCGGAAATGGGCGCGAGATATTGTGAAAGAGTTTACCATAAAAGGCTTTGTGATGGATGACGAGCGCTTAAAAAACGGAGGGACTCGCCTTACCAAAAAATTTTTTGAAGAACTCCTCTCTCGTATCCGTGAAATTCGACTCTCAGAGAGAAAGTTTTATCAAAAAATAACGGATATTTACACCACCGCAATTGACTACGATAAGACTGCAGAAACGACGAAAAAGTTTTTTGCTACTGTACAAAATAAGCTTCATTGGTCTATTCATAAACAAACGGCAGCGGAAGTCGTTATGTCACGAGCTAATGCCAAAAAAGAGCACATGGGACTCACAACCTGGAAAGATGCTCCAGATGGAAAGATTCAAAAATTTGATGTTTCTATGGCAAAAAACTATCTCACGGAAACAGAACTTTTTTCTCTGGAACGGATGGTTTCCGCATATTTGGATATTGCGGAAGATATGGCAAATCGTCATATTCCTATGACTATGGTAGATTGGGCGAATAGGCTGGATCGATTTATTCAAATGACCGATCGAGAGGTTTTATCTGACGCAGGGAAAGTGACACACGAACTTGCCAAGGATTTTGCTGAAACCGAATTTGAAAGGTATCGCATTGTGCAAGACCAAATCTTTGAGAGTGATTTTGATCGTTTTGTACAGTGATAAAAATAATGATGCTTTTTGCACCCCATTTCTAATTCCTAATTTCAAAAGGGCGTCCCACATATTGGAACGCCCCTACAGATTCTCCACTCATTTGTAATTTGTAATTCTTAGAAACCATGGATTGCTTCGTACCTCGCAAAGACGGAACATTCCAAATTCCTAATTCGGGCAAATACGCAGATTTGCCCCTACAGGATGGAACATTCTTAATTCTTAATTTCCCCCGTGTCCTACCTTTCTCCACGTTTTCTTCGTCGGTATTATTGGAATCCATTTTGGAAAAAAACAACAGAAATCACTTCTGCTATTTCTGAGGGATGGGAAAAAGTACGCCCAGTTATTGCACCATTTGCGCGCCATTTATTGTTTATTTCCCTCCTCTTTTTTATTATTTTCCTCTTCTTTTTCCCGCTTCTCAGCGGAGAACGAAGTTTGCAGTGGGATACCCGTATTTTTGGATTCCCCTACCTTTTTTTTGGCGCAGAAGGACTGGCAAACGGACACTTCCCGCTCTGGAATGAGCGAAGTTTTTCGGGATATCCATTTTTTGGAGACCTAGAAAATATGTCATTTTATCCCGGATCTTGGATTTTTTATAGCCTTTTTGCCCCCTTTGGATTTGAAGCGATTCCGTATTGGTTTTTAGGACACTTTTGGTGGGGCGCTTTAGGGGCATATTTTCTGAGTTTTGCAGTCACCAAAAAATATTTTCCCGCATTCGTGGGAGCCATTCTGTTTTCTCTTTCTGGGTACGCCATTGGGCACCTTTCCCATCTGGGGCAAGAAACACTGTATTCCTGGATTCCCTGGATATTCTTTACTCTTTTTCTGGCAATAAAACGCCAAAATATCCTTCTTTTTTTACTGGCAGGAATAGTTTTAGGAATCAGCTTTTTGGTGGGGCATATCAATACCATGCTCTCCATTGCGTTCGCGCTCGTGCTTTTTTCTCTCATGGCACTTTTTTCATCTCTGCAAAAAAACATCACAGAACCGTTAAAAACCGCTTGGAAATCGCCTGCAAAACTTTTTTTAGGACTCAGTCTCACCGCCATTTTTGCCGTGGGCACTTCGGCACTCCTTATTTTTCCGGCACTGGAACTGGCGGTACAGTCGGATAGAACCGAGCTTTCTTACGACCAAGCTTCTCAAATGTCTTTATACCCCGGAGATTTACTCCAAATGGTGTTCCCCAATCTTAAGGGCGTTTTAGCGGATCAAGAGATTTTGAGGACCTATACGGGATCGGTCGATCTTACTCAGAGTTATTTGTATATTGGGCTTTTCCCATTGTTTTTTTGTTTCATTGGCTTTTTTAGCACATATCCATTGGGGAGATTTTTCACCATTACTGCCACTATTTTTCTCTTTCTCTCCTTTGGGAAATATACACCGGTACACTTTTTCTTTTTTGAGCATATTCCAGGATTTGACAAAGCCCGCATGGCAGCACAATTTTTAGGATTTTTCTTCTTTGCTGTCAGTATGCTATCGGCACTGGGAATGGCTCAAATAGAATATTCATTGAAGGGAAATATTGCGCGTGTTCTGTTTGGAGTTTTTACCAGCGTTGCCATTGTTTCTAATATCTTCTTTTTCTCCTACGGAAAAGATTTTTACTCCGAACCCGTTCCCCCCACAGGGCTTTTTCATATCCCTCGAGAAGAGCGACTATTCCAAACGATAAAAGAAGAAATGGATACCGGAATTCCCTTCCGAATCGCCGACGAAAAAGGACTTTTTACGCCCAATAAATGGATGATAGCCGGCATTGAAACAGTAGGAGGGAATGGAGGTATTAAAACCAAAAGCTACAGCGAACTGTTCCCCAAAAATCGTCCACTGGTGTTTGAACCCCTGCACTGGTCTCTGTACCAATTTTTGGGAGTGCGATACCTCTTTACGAATGAAAAAATCCCTCCATCTCTCGCAGAAAAAGTAACCATTGCTGGATACCCCGCCTATAAATTGAAACAGTCACTTAATAGGGCGTTTCTCGTTCCCCATTTTTTAGTCACCAACAATAGTGCGGAACAAATTGCACTGCTCCAGTCGGGAAAAATAAATTTTGGAGAGAGCGTACTGTTAGAGGAAACACCGATTTTTCCCCCATCTTGTGCATCTCCCGAATGTCCAAGCGGTGAAAAACGCATTTCGTTTGGAAATTTTTTACAATGGGAAATAAGAATGCCCGAATATATGAGCCTTCGCGTCAGCTCCTCCGGAAATAATCTGCTGTTAATGAGCGAGACCTGGTACCCGGGATGGAAAGCGGTAGTAGACGGTAAAGAAACCCCCATATTACGCGCCAATCATTCTTTCCGTGCTATTCCTCTTTCTGCGGGTGTACACCAAGTGGTGATGAAGTTTGAACCCCAAAGTTTTGTTTGGGGCTGGAGAGTGTTTTCGGGAACAATATTTTTATTTTTTAGCAGTGTCCTGGGGTATTGGGTATGGAGAAAGATTTCTACTTCTGAACTGCTTCGGTAACAAACTGCTGTAACAATTTCCAATCCCCACCAACCGGTAAAAGCACATAAGTTTTTTGCCCACTCGACAGCTCGTGCATTTCGGCATTGAGGATATTTGTGCTGCTCATCACATTTCCGGTTCGTACCTCATAATCCTTTACCCGCAAAAATAAAAAAACGGTAGAGAGAGGGTTCAGATCAGTCGTGACATAGCGAAAAAGAACGGGAACCACCTGCTTTATTTTTTCTGCAGATCCTGTTTTGGCGAGTTTATCCCGTACCGCCACCAAAATATTTTGCTGTCGATCTGCCCGCACAAAATCACTGGAAGTGTGTCTCGTTCGTGCCACCCGTAAGGCTTCTATCCCGGAAAGGGTATGCCTTCCAGCGGAAAAAAAGAGAGTCCCCTCTTCCCCTCCATTTACCGTTCGATAGGTCTCATCTATCAGCGGTTTTGAAAAAGTATATTCTATGCCCCCTAGGGTATCAATCATCGCCGGAAAAACATCCATGTTAATAATCGCCGTACCAGAAATCTTTCGCCCCAAAAGATCTTCCATCCTTTTTACAAAGAGATCTTTCCCAAATTGAGAATAAAAAGCATTAATTTTACGATCATCAACCCATAAATCCCGGGGGACCGAGACAAGGGTAATTTTTTTTCGTTCATGGTTGATAACCGCCAAAATAATCGTGTCCACATTCCCTTCATTATGCCCCAAAAGGAGAAAATTTTCTCCACTCTCATCATCCGAATGGATATGGGAAAGCTGTTTGAGCATTTCTGCCCGCTTTACCTCACCCGTTTTATCATTTGCCAAAACCCCTTCTAAACTACGGGTAAATCCCCCAAGAGGAAGAATTTTTTGGGAGATGGTGAGGTTGATCATCGCCCTCTTTTTTTGGGCATCCCAATAGATATCGGCAAATTTCTCCCCCCCTTTTTTTACTTGCACCACTCCTGGGATCTGAGGATCCAAAACAAACGCAACCGACAAATTTTTAAAATACTCTTGAATTTCTGGTTTTTTAATGGCTTCCAGAAAAAGTTTTTCTTCCTCTGGATTTGCAGGCAGAGCCTCTTCCGGAAGCAGAAGATCTAGTTTTTCAGGAGTTATAAGTGCGGTTTCCAGAAGCGTAATGAGATCGGTAGCGAAAGGAATCTTGTCGTTTTCAGAAGAATCCACAGAAGCTTTTTCTTCCAAAATTCCTGTACAGGGAATCGTATCGAGATACAAATATTTCCGGATTGCATTTTCTCTCTGACAAGTTTCCCGGAGAGCTTTGCGCAGTTCGCCGTTTTCTTGGAGAAGTTGGTAGGTTGCATCCCCCAGCTGCTGTTGAGTGGTTTGAATATGCTCTATGGTTTGTTTCCCCCACAGTCCCCCAAAAATGACCAACAACAAAATACCCAGCCAAAAAGCGCCTTTTAAAATACCTTTCAAAAGCGCCACCATACGGGATAATTGACTCAGGATAAATTTTTTCCGAAGGAAGAAAGGAGGAAAATTATGCATGAAGGGGAGAAGAATTAAGAATGTTCCGTCTTTGCGAGGAGGAACGACGAATCCATCTATTTTTATGAATCGCCACACTTATGACCTCAATCGCAAGGGATAATTTTAATGGGCACCCCTTCATTCTGGAAGAAAGAAAGATTCTTGGAAAGAGAAAATACCCTGTTTATATTGACGAATCTCAACTCTTCCGTAAAAATTGAAATCGTATTTCAATTTTTAAAAAATCTTTTTTTCTTTTTTCTTTATGGAAGCTCTTATCCCTGGGATTGTTGTCTCTTTTCGAGAAGGATTAGAAGCCTTTTTGATTCTCATCCTCATTTTTAAATTTTTAGAAAAAACAAAAAATACCCATCTCAAAAGCAGCGTCATATATGGTCTTATTTCCAGTATTATTTTTTCGTTGTGTATTGGGTTTTTCTTATTTTTTGTTGGGAAGCAGTTAGAAAAAATGGAAGAGATGGGAGATTTGTGGGAAAGCATTGCGAGTTTCATTGCCGTTGGACTCATTACCTCCTGTATTATTTGGATGATAAAGCATGGGAGTGAAATAAAAGAACAAGTAGAACAGGAAGTAACCCTCAATCTCACCAAAAAAGGAATATATATCATATCTCTCCTCCTCATTTCTCGGGAAGGAGTAGAAATAGCCATTTTTGCATTTGCAGGACAATATCATCCGCTTTCTCTGGGAATCGGAATTGGGATTGCCTTTCTTTTGGCCCTTGGTATGTATTACTCCTTTCTTAAAATTAACATTTCAAGCCTCTTTAAAGTAACTTTGGTATACCTTATTTTTCAAACGGGGTATTTATTAGGAAATGGGGTTCATGAAGCATTTTCTATCCTCGAGTCCTTTGGATATATAGATCCCAACAATGTTTTACTGGTAAGAGCATTTGATTTTTCAGAAACCCTTTTAAACCACGAAGAAGGAGCAATAGGCATTCCCCTTAATATCCTCTTCGGATGGCACTCCGATCCAGAATGGATTCCATTCCTGACACAATATTCTTTTGTAATCGCATTTTTCGCATATTGGCAGAAGCAAGTAAAAATATGAAACCTGTACAACCTCTTCCATCCGCACTTTCTGGGATCCCCCTCTTTGTTTTGGAGGTCACAGAAAACAGTGAAGAAAAAAAATATCTCCAAAGTATTGGTGTTTTTCCAGGATCGCTTATCACCATTATTACCAACACTCCCAATCCTGAAGCTCCCATAGTGGTAGAAGTGCAAGAAAACCATTTTTTAGTAAAGCGAGATTTGGCAAAAATGGTCTTGGTGACCCCTGCACTGGAAACGCCAGAAAACATTTTTGAGGGAAATAAAACAAAACAACGGGCGGTTATTTTAGAAGTCCTCACCAGTTTTTCTGGGCATTTTACGCTGGCAGAGTGTACTAAAGCGGTACAAGCAAAGGATGGAAAAATTGGCGACATTACTATTTACCGCGCACTAAAAACGCTGATAGAAAAAGGAATTGTCCGAGAAATAGACCTTCCCGATGGAAGCCGAAAAATGGAAGTGTTAAAAGGGCACCACGACCATATTTTTTGCAAAAACTGTGGCAATATTTTAGAGTTCTACAGCAACGAAATGGAGGATTTGCAGAAAAAAATTGCACAGGAAAACGGTATTACCCTCCTTTCCCACACCATGACGCTTATTGCAGCGGATTGCAAAGAATGCAGAACACGGGCTTAAAATTTTAAGCCCCTACAAGACGGAACATTTCTAATTTCTAATTCTCTCTTATGACCCCAAAACTCCTCCCCTTTCCCCAAGAACAACTGGAAGAAATTGCACAAACATACGGAACTCCCGTGTTTGTGACGAGTGAAAAAATCCTGCGAGAACGCGCCCGTCAGATGAAAAGCGCATTCCCCATGAAAAAGAAAATTTTGTATGCCATAAAAGCCAATTCTAATCCGCATATTGTAAAAATATTACAAGATGAAGGGATTGATGGCATTGATACCGTTTCCATTTTTGAAGTGCAACTGGCGCTGGATATTGGTTTTTCTGCAGAAAATATTGTGTTTACCGGCGCAAACCCCAGTGACGAAGAACTAAGATTTGTGCACGAAAAAGGCGTTTTGGTAAATGCCGGAAGCCTTTCGGAACTGGAACGATTTGGAAAAATGTTTCCAGGGGGAAATATTGCCGTGCGCATTAACCCTGGAGTAGGAGCAGGGCTTTTTGCGGGAAATGTTACCGGAGGAGAAAAATCAAAATTTGGAATCCCTGCTCTACAATTTGAAGAAGCGAAAGAAATTCTTAAAAAATATGATCTTCAATTGGTGGGTATTCATGCCCATGTCGGGTCTGGATTTTATTCTCCAGAAGAATTTGTGCAATCAGCAGAACTGGTTCTCAGTGAAGCCAAAAATTTTCAAGATTTAGAATTCGTCGATTTTGGGGGAGGCTTTGGAATACCCTATACGGAAGAAAAAGAACATCTCGACTTGCAAGAGTTTGGCAGGCAGATCGCCGAAAAACTCCAACAGTTTTCACAGGAAAATGGACGGGAGATAGAAATGCGAATAGAACCGGGAAGATTTTTACCCTGTGAATCCACCCTTTTATTGGCGAGCGTTACCACCATTAAAAATACACCTACTCGAACATTTGTGGGTTTAAATACCGGTATGCACCACCTTATTCGTCCGGCCATGTACGGAGCCTACCATCATATTCTTAATGTTTCTCACCCAGAAGCAGAAAAAATTACTGCAGATATCGTCGGAAATGTGTGTGAATCATCCGATTTTTTTGCCCGAGACCGAGAAATAGCAACCCCTCAAGAAAACGACCTCTTGGCAATTTTGGATGCGGGAGCATACGGAACCGCGATGAGTTCCAACTATAATTTGCAACCACTGGCAGCGGAAGTATTGGTACGCGAGAACGGTGAAATACAGCTCATAAAAAAGCGCCAAACCTACGAACAAATGGTGGAAAATTTTGGAAGTTTTTAGTCCCCTTTTATGCACTTTTTTAAATACCACGGAACAGGAAACGACTTTGTGTGTATCGACAACCAAAAGGGAAATATTTCTCTTTCGGCAAATCAAATCCAATTTTTATGCGACCGTCATTTTGGCATCGGAGCAGATGGCGTTATCCTCATGGAAAAGTCTCAAAATGGAGGAGATATTTTTATGAACTATTACAATGCCGACGGCACAACCGCAGAAATGTGCGGAAATGGAGTACGCGTAACGGCACGATTTGCCGTGGAACGCTGGAAAAATATGCAAAAAGAAATCCTGGTGGATACTCGCAGTGGCATAAAACCCGTTTTCGTATTAGAAAATCATTTCTATCAGGTAAACATGGGCATTCCAAAGTTTTTGTCAGCAGATTTTCCCGAAAAATCTCAAGAAATTTTTGGACAAGAATGGCATTTTGCCTCCATGGGAAATCCACACGCCATTGGATTTTTTGGAGATGAAACAAGCATGAACAAATATTTTTCACTCTACGCGGGGAAAATAGAATCCCTCACCGAACTGTTTCCCAAAAAAATAAATGTTAATTTTGTAGTAAAGCGAGGAGCACAACACTTCTTTGTAAAAACTTATGAAAGAGGGGCAGGACCAACCCTTGCCTGTGGCACAGGCGCCAGCGGAAGTTTTGCATGGATTTTAAAAAAATTCCCCGAATGTGTTGAAAAAAAAGTACAACTCGATATTCCTGGCGGAGTACTCCTTTTTGAAATGTCCGCAAAAGGAGAAGTACTCATGTCTGGTCCGGCAGAACTGGTATTTGAGGGAGAAATAGAAAATATACGAATCTGAAAAAATTTTGACAACGAAAAATTTATTCTCTAGCATTTTTATGTAAAAAGAGATTTTTTCTCCCCCAAAATAAGACTTATGAAAACTTTTATTCCTTCTTTCGGCTTCATGCATATGCGAATGCTTTGCCCAGGGGGTAGTATTTCGTAAATTCATTTTTAAAAAAGAATAACAAACGAAATCCGCCCTCTGGGCGGATTTTTTTATTTATTCTTTTACTTTTTTAAATTATGTCACTCGTTCTTCAACAAAAACTTTCTTCTTATCCTCTCGATAATTTAAAACCAGAGTTCCAACGCCTTGTTTTGTCTGAGCGAGATGCATTAGCACAAGAAGTGCGTCCACTCCATATCGGAATTCTTAATCTCATGCCCACAGAATTTTGGGAACAAACCGAACAAGAATGGCTTCAACCTCTTTCTGAAAGCCCTCTTCAGGTTGTTCCCCATCTTATAGCCCTCAACCAATATGACAGCCAAAATTCTGATAGAGATGGGAGGATAGCCCAATACTACGAACAGATAGCAAATATTAAAGAACATGGATTAGATGGACTGATTATTACAGGTGCCAATATTATGGAAGGGTTGGACAGTGCCTCTTTTAAAGAGGAATTTACAGATATTATTAATTGGGCGCGACAAAATATTGCTTCTACGCTTCTGTCTTGTTGGTCTGCACACGCAGGGATGGAACTTTTATACGGAGTAAAAAAAGAAAGAGTGAAAAATGAGCAGGGCGAAAATCAAAAAGCATGGGGAGTTTTTGCTCATACCCATACACAGCAGGAAGAGAAACGCCATTTTTTAGCTTCTGGAATGGATGATCGTTATTTCGCTATTCATTCTCGAAATAACCGATTCCCAGATAACCTTCCTGCAGAAGTGCAAGTCTTAATCCAAAGTGAAATTTTTGGAAGAAAAGAAGTAGGTCTTGCCATTGCAGGAAAGGGATTATTCGTTTTTTCTCAAAATCATCCAGAGTATAAAACACAGCATTTGGATGAAGAAAAAAAGCGTGATGCGGCACGGGGGGGAATAATTCTTCCAGAAAATTACTATCTTCCAAATGGAAACATTGAAAACACCTGGAGAGCTAACTCCTCCATTCTCTTTAAAAACTGGATAGAATTTGTGTACCAAAATACCCACGAAGATATTCATCAGCAATTCCAAAAAGGGAATATTCATTTTTCATAAAAAATTTGTCTTGGGCGCGACTCCCCCCGTCGCGCTTTATTACTCCCCAAATTTCCACAAAAAAATTGGGCCATTAGCTCGTACTGAGAAATTTTCTTGCACTTCTCGCCCCAAACTCCGTATACTCCACAAGTACCGTTCGTACTTTTCTTTTCTCTTTTCTTTATGCCAAAAGCAGGAATTCACCCCCAATATATTGAAACCTCTTTCCTCTGCGGTTGCGGAGCAAATCACCTCCTTCCTTCCACCATGGGAGGAACCGTTAATGTGGATATTTGTAAAGAATGCCACCCTTATTTTACCGGAAAAAAACGAGAAGTAGATACTGCCGGACGAATTGACAAATTCCGAGCTCGACAAGCAGCAGCACAAGCGGCGTAATTTCCGTTTGGTTCTTTCTTTACATTTCTTATGTTCGTAAAAAAATTACTTCTAGGAGGAATGCTTTCATTCCTTCTCTTTGCTGTCCCCGCTTCTTTTGCCCTTGCCGAAACGCCAGAAGAAATTTTTGTTTCTTCCGACCAGGCACAGCATTGGATACGAGCAGATAAACCTTTTACGGCACTGAGTATTTCGAGCAGTAAAGCGGTAAAAATATCCGTTAAAACTCCGGATACCGATTGGATTTTGGTGCAGCCAGAGTCTCCAGATGACGCTCCAGAACATGACCAAGCAGAGGGATTTCTTGGAGAGCTCGTATTTTTTGCAAAGCCCGAGACCCAGTTTCAATTTCGAACAGAAACCCCTGAGAATCAGGAAAATATTCCCTTTACTGTTTCCCTGTTTTCCGGAGAAAGAACTTCGGCACAAATAATTGCCAGCACTGGCGGTATTACAGCCTCACAAAACTCATACCTCCGCGACACCGCTCTTTTTGACCGTTTAGGTATTATTACCCGAGAACAATGGGGAGCCGACGAATCCTATCGCATCAGCAAAAAAGCCGGAGAACCCGCCAGTACCGATACCGAAGGAAAAAGTGCCAAAGAAATTGAATGCTCTAAAATTCAAAAAAAATACCCCGATGAATTCCAAGTGCAAGGGAGTCAGGAAACCGAAAATGGAAAAAATCTGAGATGGCCATACCAATATTCTAAAAGTATTGAAAAAATTGTCATCCACCACACGGCTTCTACGCTAAAAGATGGGCAAAACCCAGACCAAGCAGTACGAAGTATTTATTCCTATCACGCTAATTCTCGAGGATGGGGAGATATTGGGTATAATTTTTTAGTCGCTCCGAATGGAAATATTTATGAAGGGCGCGCTGGAGGAGATTATACCGTAGGAGGACACGCCTATTGCGTAAACATCAATACGATTGGGATTGCCCTTATTGGAAATTTTCAAGACAATACCGTTCCTATCGCGCAAGAAGCTGCGCTCAAAAAACTCCTCATTGGGCTTTCAGAAAAATATCAAATTGATCTGGCCGGATCTTCTTACTTCCACGGAGAAATGACAAAGAACCTGCTCGGACACCGTGATGTAGGCTCCACTTCATGCCCAGGAAATAATTTGTACGATGAGATTCCCAATATCCGCGCCATGCTTTCGTCCTTGCCATCCATGGATTTTCTCCGGAGTATTGTTCGCTCGGCAGATTTTGTGGGGAAAATTGCGGTGACCCAAATGGCGGCGAAATCCGAATATCACTTTTCGCTCCCCTATAAAAACACGGGAAATATTCCGTGGACCAAAGCAGATACCTGGCTGTATGCCGTTCTGCCGGATTCCGATCTCCGAACACTTCCACCCGCAGATAAACCTTCTTTTGTGGCATCCCTCTTGCGAGAAAATACCGTTTTACCAGGGGAAACCGGAAATTTTGATGTAACCATTAAAGCGGGCAACCAAGGTGGACTGCAAACCATTGAATTTATTCCGGTTATTCGCCAGCAAAAAATCGCGTCTTCCAGCGTTATTGTTCCAGTAGAAACGGAAATTATTGATTATTCTTCTGCTCTCGACTCGTTCTCTTCGCGGATGGAAAGCCCACAGGATCTCTTTTTGTCGTTTGGGGTAAAAAACACCGGGAGTACCGTCTGGAAAAAAGAAAATATAGAATTAGAGGTAGAAATTGAGCATAAAAAATATTATTTTTCCCTTTCGGAAAACATTGCAAAACCCAATATTGCTGTCTTTTATGGAACCATTCACTTTGAAAAAGATCCCAAACTTAAAACCGTCATTCATGCCCAATTGGTAAACGCTAAAAAACGCATTATGACTACAAAACCTATCAATAAGCGCCTCACCACCAGCTTTGCTCCTGTTTTAAAAGCGCTTATTCCAGGGCTTATGAATAACACCATTCTCCTCACCCATCCCAATAATACCGCTTTCTCGTATACGCTGAGCATAGTAAATGACGGGAACACCATTTGGGACCAAAAAAATACCATCCTCTCGGTAACGGGCCCCGTAACTCAGCGAAATATTGCAATGCACGAAACAACCGTTGCCCCCGGGGAAACCGCAAATTTTTCCATTCAATCCAAAAGACCCATTACAAAAACCACCAGCCTCCGTTTTTCTCTTAAACAAGATCACAAAAAAGTTCCAGGTGCGCAGGGAGTTATTGCTATTTCCCCCACGGGAGGCAGTATAGACCCTGTTCCATCTCCCACACCCCCGCCCGTATCAGAAAAGCAAGTGGATGAAATGCTGATTCGCATTCGTTTAGGATATACCGGAACGACGGCAACCATAGCCGGAACCTCCTCCGCAATACTTGATGGACAAACAATTTTTGTGCCTTCTGGAATACCTATTCAGAAAGAAGGAGACAATATTCGTATCGGCACTGCGACCGGAAAAATCCTCCGACTTTCCCCTTCTAGTGGAGGAGTTCTTACGGTCAGTTCTTGGGACCGAATCCCCACTTGGGACAAAACGCTCAATGACAATATGTTTCGAGGAACCCTAGAACTGCGGGTATACAACGGCGACTTGGTGGTAATTAACGAACTGCAAATGAAGGATTACTTAAAAGGAATTGCGGAGGTTTCCAACAGTGCACCAGCAGAAAAACGAAAAGTTATTGCGGTGGTTGCGCGCACTTATTCGGCATTTTATCTCGACTCGCAAAACCGAAAGTTTCCCGGAGCACCGTATGATGGAGACGACAATCCCAACAGTTTCCAAAAATATTTAGGATACGGATACGAAAAACGAGCGGCAAATTTTTCACAAGCCGTAGAAGACACGAAAAATATCGTGGTGAAATACAATGGGAACCTTATTAAAACGCCATTTTTCTCCGAGAGCAACGGACGCACCAAAAGTGCTGAGGAGGTGTGGGGATGGACCAACACTCCGTATCTTATTTCAGTAGATGACACCTGGTGCAAAAACGGGAAAGGGACCAAAAGTGGGCACGGGGTAGGGCTTTCCGGTTGTGGTGCCGAAGAAATGGCAAAACAGGGAAAAAGTTACCAGGAAATTTTACAGTATTACTACACGGGGGTAACGGTAGAGAAGCGGTAGAGGAGAGAATGTTAAAAGCGAATATTTCCCTGTAAGAGGATTGTATTTTCATTGGTTCTCATTGTTGGTACTCCTTCTTCCTCTGGAGAGGGATTCTCTCTTTGAGGTAGTTCTCTTTTTTCTTCTTTTTTTCCATGCTTGAGACCGGCAGATATACACCAATTATGCGGTCCATCTGAACAAAAAGCGACATCTCCTCCAAATTCTTTCCCTGACGGATCTCCATACCCCATAACAGTTGTATGCAAAGAAGGAGAAATTGGAAAAGTAGTTGCACCATAAATAACTCCTACATTCGATGGAAAAACATGATCATGCCGGTCAAGAGCAGAATTTGGGAGTCTCACCTCTTCTCCTGTCACTCGAATCCCACCACCATTAAAATATCCAACATTTACAGTAGTTTCCTTATTAGATCTGTAACTCAGGTCAAAATTCCCTCCAAGTCTCTTGGATTTGGGGTCAAAAACTCCTTGCATGAATACTCGAAATTGTTCTTGAGTAAATGCTATACTTCCACCTCCCGTTTTTTCAAATGGCTCACTTCCATACCATGCAGTCCATGAAAAATCTTTTCCAACATTCCCCTCTGCAGAAACCTGGTAGAGAGATTTTCCATGTGGTAAAAGACCTGAAACACCTCTTATTGTTGTGTCTCCCAAATTATATGAGAACTCTGTACCATCAATAGGAAGAAACTCGATACCGGGAGTAATATCTTTTAACCACTCTTCATATACCTCTCGAAATGGTTCAAATCTTCCGCCTGTAACACTAAGGGTGTCATTTTCATATTGTGCATACAATTCATTCAGAGTTACCAAGTTAGCCTGACCTTCGTGCACATACTTTACACCACCTCCCATTTTAAAGTCCCCATATCCGCACTCCACTTTTCCTTTTGTAATGTTTTCGGATGGATTATTCCCTTGCTTATCAAAGATGAATTCTTTCTCTGTTCCACATTCCCACCCCTTCTCCTCTCCATTCCTTTCACCCAATAAATTTTGCACTGCTCCCGCAGTACCAGTGCTCGTCAGTGTTACGGGAGTATTGCCCTGCTCAAAATTATTTGGGGCAGCGGATGCGGGTGATAAAGTAGCCATTGCTAAAGCTGCAGCAACACCAAGAGAATTCAATGCCTTCTTCATAGGAAAAGAGTAAAAAAACGAAGGTTTGCACCCTACCGTCCTACCTCATTTTTATCAAGTAATCTTTTTTGTATTTTTTTATTGCTTCTGTTCACCCAACAATAAGGAATGGCAATAAAAAATTCCTTGTGTTGGGCGGGAGTTGCAGTCCCGCCCTTTTGTTTCGCTACAACCGTTCTTAAACCTGCACTTTTTCTGCTTTTATAAAGCCAAAAAAAGGTTCAAAGTAAAACGCAAGAACCAACGCTGGGGGCATCCGTCATCTGAGAGGAGAAACGACGAAGTGATCCAAGAACGCAATACACAATGAAGAAAGACTACAAACCCAACACTAATGCCCCTGTAAATTATACTAATTCTGCGTTTTTAAGCTGTACATCTTTTCCAGCCCTAGTAAATACCAATACTCCTTTTTCTGTAGCGTATTTTTCTATTTCCTTATCCACCACAAATGAGGCTATTCCACTGTAGAGAGTATATGACCGTGGAACATATCGTAAAAATAGCCTCTGGAATCGTGGAACTTCTTCCGTTACGAGGTGGTCAATATCTGCTTTTTTAAGCGTATGTTTTACAGAAATAACAGCAGAAGAATTTCCATTCATAAGGACAATATCGTGTTCTGAATCTTCTCCGTGGGAAGATACTAAATTTCGTTCTACTTCATCAAAATGAACTTTTCCGACTGATTTCTCTTTTTCAAAATATCGATAAAAAAACTCTTCTACTTCTCGGCCCTTATTGTTTTCTGAATTTCCGTATAATTTGGCGAGTTTATCTAACTTTGCATCCGTCTTTGCCAGTTGCTCGTCTGTTCTTTTCATTTGCTCATCTGTTCTTTTCATTTGCTCATCTGTTTGGTTTTGAGAGGCACGAAGTTCTGCAATTTCTGCATCAATACGATCAGCTCTGAGCATACTGGCGCGTAGCCAATCATTTATTTCTTTGGAAGTCATACTTGATGGGGCTAAAACACAGAGTTATCTTCTCCTGATTATTTAAAAAAGTCAAAAAACTGCTTCTGGGATAAATGGGGAATGTGTTGGGCGGGACTTGCAGTCCCGCCATTTTGTTTTGCCACAACCGTTCTTAAGCCTGAGCTGTTTTTGCTTTTATAAAGCCAAAAAAATGATTCACAGTACAACGCAAGAACCAACACAGGTCATTGCGAGCCGACTGAAAGGAGGCGTGGCAATCCAGTTATTTGCAATGACGGGGCATTTTCGTCATCGCGAGCGAGGTCACGAGCGTGGCGATCCAGTTCCATAGCATGGATTGCTTCGCTTTGCTCGCAATGACGGGGCAGAGGCGCAGTGACGCGGAGCAACGACGAACTGAAAAATTCCTCTTTCTTTTTGGGGCATTTTTTGGTACTATGCCGGGCGTACACATACATTTCTTCTTTTTTTATGAATTTTAAAAATCGCTGTATTGCATTTTTTACCAATTCTTATCGCCTTTTTTCGGGCGTTGTTATTGGTGTTTCTCTCGTCCTCGTGGGCGGAGTGGGATTAGCAAATCTCAACCCACAAATAACGGGAGGAATTAACACCCTTAATACCGGAACAGATGCGACAACGGGACAGGCAAATCAGCTCTTCGAAGCGCATGAAAACGACCTTGTTTCTGTTACGGGATGGAATGCCATGAGCAACGGAATTATAGATTTACAAAACAGAACCAGAAATATTTCTACCAACTCAGAAGGAATTTTGTTTTTAAACCCTTGGGCAAATACCGCAGGAGATGTGTATGTTGGGAATGGGACACTAGGTTCTACAAATCTTCGTGTTCATGGAATGCTTACTACAACATCTATCAAGGGAGGAAATGCTGCTGGCAATTTACATTTAGACAGCTCTATAAGTCTAAGCCCTTCTGATTTACCATGGGAACACGGTAACTCATCGATATACTTGAACTGGTATGGTGGTGCTGGCGGTGTTGTAGTAGGAGATGGAAACTCTGGATATGGAATTATTGGAGCGAGTCAATTTAATCCAAGCTCTGATGCCCGTCTCAAAAGAAATATAAAAGGGATCGATAACGCATTGCAAACCATTTCTGCTTTAAATCCTGTTTCGTACGAAAAAAGAGGAAGTTTAGAAACAGATAATTACAATATAAAAGAAAATGGATTTATTGCTCAGGAACTGCAAAAAATCCTCCCTGATCTTGTGTCAGAAGGTTCTACGAAAGACAAGCTGTTGGGGGTAAACTATAACGCTATTATTCCGGTTCTTACCAAAGCAATCCAGGAACTATTCCCAAAATTTGATGCCCTTTTTGCTGCAGATGCTTGGCAACAACAGCAAATTGATACCCTCAAAAAGGAAAACCAAGCACAATCTCAACAAATATCCGATCTGAAAGCCTTGGTGTGCCTAGACCACCCTACCGCAAAAGTTTGTCAGTAATCTCTCGTCATTGTACCCTTGTCCCGTCATTGCAAGGAACGAAGCAATCTATACAACACAACTGGATCACTTCGTCGTTCCTCCTCGTGATGACGGGTGCCCCGTCATTGCGATGAGCGAAGCGAAAAAGCAATCCATTCCTCCATCGCTCGAAAGTTTCATTTGAAAAACCAAAAAGAGAAGCATATCCTAGATTTTAATTCGAAGTGCAACAGAGTGAATTAAAATGAGGAGGAGTTTCAATTCGAATTGAACAGGGGAAATGAGTAGCAAAGACTTGAGCAGGGGTTTGGTAATTAAGACGCTTACGGGGCT
>Ga0194063_10001029_pt1 | contig 18846 bp, 19 predicted proteins | sample SepL3720m_MetaG_FD_155459 | JGI IMG/M metagenome (GOLD analysis project Ga0194063, IMG submission 155459) | Anoxic zone freshwater microbial communities from boreal shield lake in IISD Experimental Lakes Area, Ontario, Canada - Sep2016-L373-20m | ecosystem: Environmental > Aquatic > Freshwater... | reverse complement strand
TTGATCAGGCCAACAGCCAAAAAGCCTGCAGCCAAAGCCGCCGCGAAACCCGCCCGCAAGCCGAACCCCGCGCTCATGAAGCCGGTCCAGCCCGATGAGCTGCTCGCTGTGATCGTCGGCTCAAAGCCGCTGCCGCGCAGCCAAATGACCAAGAACCTCTGGGACTACATCAAGAAGAACAATCTGCAAGACCCCAAGAAGAAGACGCTCATTAATGCCGACGACGCCCTCAAAGCCGTCTTCGGCGGTAAGAAGCAAGTCAGCATGTTCGAGATGACCAAGCTCGTCTCGGCGCATGTGAAGTAGTTTTCTACGAAGTTCCCCGGCGGGTCCCAAAGCGGGGCTGCCGGGGATTTTTCGTTTTGATGCAGGGTGATTCCGTTGTCGCGGAAAGAACCGTGGCAGGTTGAGCTTGTTTCCCTTTAAGCGGGTCTGCCATTGTTGCGCGCATGTCAGAGGCTCGGGCATTCACAAATGCTGGGTGACGAATGAACGGCATTCCGACGATCCGGCGCACCGTTCATTCAATGGAAGGCTCCCGAATCCCACGAAAATGAGGCCCACCTTCCGAATCTCGAAACCGCTTATCGACGAGATCGGGACGAGCGTCGCGGATACGAACCACCAGCCGGAATTACTGTGATAAACGGCCCGCTTGACTCTTGGAGGCATCGATCACATGATTTCGGCCGTGCCGCGCGTCCCCATTCCAAACTGACCGTATCGTGTGGGCTTTTTCAGCTTCGATTTGTCCGAGCGCAAACACGTCCATGTCCGCCGCGAGAGAAAGGAATGCAAAATCTGGATAGAGCCAACCGTCGAGTTGTCATGGAATTCCGGTTTCGCTGACCATGAAATAAATGACATCATGCGCGTTGTGTGCGAGAATCTTGCCATAATCCATTCGACTTATGAATCCGCCGCCACAAATCATTGAAGCGCAGATTGATTCCCGCCATTTGAGGGTCCGCCTCGGTTCAGGGATTACCGTGCTCATGCCTCTTGAGCATGTGCCGACCCTACTATTGGCCACCGATGAGGAGCGCGCAGCGATGGAGGTGTTCGATCATAGCCTTCACTGGGAGGCGCTTGATTGCGATCTCAGCGTCGAGGGCCTTCTTGCAGGATCCAAGGAAATGCCAGGGCTTGCGCGCAAGGCGTTCGAGAAGTTTTTTGCCCGTCAATACGGGCAAGTCGCCGCGTGAGTTGACTCCCCGCTCTGGGGATGCCCCGACTCCGAGACAAACGATCCTCGTATCCCACCAGGAAGCTAGGTTCTCATTTCTCTGGCGGGCCACATAGGGTTCACTGCTCGTATTACAGGCCCGCGTTGGCGGCTGGGAGCCGCATGTATTGGGTGACTGACGTAGCTCCCTGCTTCTCTTTTCGTCGAGCCACTGAAAAATCTTCAGACAAAGCAAGAGTAGCGGGCCGGGGGGCCGCAAGGCAGGAAAGCCAACCGGCTCGGACCATGCCCGCAAGAAACCTCCATTCCTCCATGCGCAGAGAGTAAGGTGGAGAAGCTTTCCTGTCGCGTGCGTGCTGCCGGTGCCTGCCCCCCGACGGGGACGTTCGCGGACTTGGCGCGGCGGTTCAAGGATATGAGGCATTCACGCACGTCCACTGTGGCCGCGAGCGTGCGCTGAATGGAAGTCAGTCAGGAGGAAAGGGGGAAATCCTCGAGTTCCTCAGAATGCTTTTAGCCCTGCTTCTTGGCGGTTTCAATCAAGAGTTGGCGCTCGGCTGCCACCCAGTCGGCGGTTTCGTCACCAGGCAACCCGTGGCTCTTGCGGCGTTCGGGGATGAAATAGGCACGCAGGGAAATATCCTCGATCGTGATGGTGATGGCATCACGTTGGATTTGGGCGGGCTTTGGGGGGAGCTTTTGTTTCGATTTGGCTGCAACGGGAATGGGGGTCGCGGCCGCTGTTCTTAGCGGGCGGTCCGGTTTTCCTGCTTCCTTCTTGGGGGATGAGACAGACAAGCAAGTTGTGTTTGACTCACTCTCCAGATCTCACGATTCAGACAGCATAGGCGTTGCACAATTGATGCTTACTGAATGCGATGGTTACGAAATCACAGAAACTGAGGGGAAACCTGCGTAGGAAATCTTTCCAGCGTCCTCCCGCATGCAGGAACTGAAAGAAAAATATCAACTGTCCCTCGCGCGTCACCGGAGCCTCCGTGTCCCATTCCGCGTAAAATCGTCCGCCCGGCGTGTCCAGCGGCCACGACTTCCCACTACCATAGAGCACTTTTTGACACTCACCCGCAGGGTGAGTAGATATGACCTCAAGAGGCGTCCTCATCCCTCTGATCTAACATCAGTTACACCACTATTACGATCTTTTCATTTTCCCTTCTAGGTTCATTCCTTCCGAAGGAAAGAGGCGAGTCCTTTGCTGCGATAGAAACCAGGCGAAAGGTTCGTCATCCTGCGAAAGACGGCAGAAAAATAGTACTCGTCCTTGAACCCGCACGTCGCGGCAATCTGCTTCAGCGGCAGACGAGAGTTCGTAAGAAGGATTTTTGCCCGCTCGACTTTGATCTCGTTCAGGTGCCTGACCAACGAGCGTCCTCGTGCTTTGCTGAAAAGGTGCCTCAGGTGGCCGTGCCCCACCCCCACATGCTCTGCCACATCGCGGAGGGAAGAAATGCTGGCAAAATGCTCGCCGATGAATTGCTCCGCCTTCATGACGTGCCGCTCGGATGGCGGCAGGGCATGCTCCTGCGAGGCTTTCGTGGCGATGTCCACGAGCGCCAGCAATACTGCGCTGGCGCGGAGGTCGAAGATCTGCTGCTCCAGACCGCCGGGTTGGGCTCGGCTGCGGCACAGGTTCTGGATTTCCGCGATCAGCCATGGCTGCCCGATGCGCGTCACAAAAAAGCCGCTATCCAATTTGGGGCACACGCTGTCCGGCGGCGCGACCTGCAAGCAAAGATCCTCGCCATCGGACGCCATGTTCTGGTCGTGAATTTCCTGCGGGGCATAAATCACGACGTTCCCCGCCTGAAACGGGAGGCTCTGCCCTGCCACGCGGGTCTCGCCTCGCCCAGTGGCGTGATACACAATCTCCACCGCCGGATGCGAATGCTTGCCGCAGTTGAATCCCCGCTGGACGGAGTGAATCAGCCCCGAGACAAAAATCAGCGATTTCCGGTCGGAGGACTGTTCGAGCGCTGTTTTCCAAATCGCCGGATTCAACATATGTTTAGAGCTATTCTCTAGGTTTACAGTGCTCTCTCAACAAAAAAAGCCGTTTTTCACAAATTATCGCCGCTAATTCGAATTGCCCGAATTCACAGTTCGTGAAAATGTTTGGCATCATGTCTGCCTCCGAAGAAACCATATCGGGCCGGCGTCTTGCTTTCCCGGGAAAACAGCAAGTCCAAACTGAACCGCTTGAGTTGCCGCCGCTTCAGGAGGGCAAGATTTTAACCAAAACCTCGTTCTCGCTCATAAGCACGGGAGCCGACCGAATTGTCTCGCACGAATTCCTTTCAGCCGGCGACCCGCTGGACGCCCTCGAAAATACCTTCCGTGATTGCGTCGCAGCAACGGACAGGACAGTGTAAATCAGCATCCGTTTCGCAAAGGATTATTATGGCAATTGATTTTGATAAAACGCGTTGGGACAAGTTGAAGGCAACGAGCAATCAATGGTGGGCTGGACAGTTGGATCGGCCCATGATTCCTGTTGTGCTTGGAGGCAGAGATCCGGAGCGGGCAAAACCTGATGTTCCGCTCTTGAGCCAGGCTACCTGCCACGATTTTTCTGTTTCTCCCGAACAAATCATCGATCGAATCGATTACGAACTATCCACATATATCTACGAGGGGGATGCCTTTCCGTATTTCAATATGGACTGCTTCGGCCCGGGACTTATTGCCGCGTTTCTGGGCGCTAGACTTGACAACAGTACAGGACTTGTCTGGTTTCATCCTTCCGATGAACGGGCAATCCAAGATATTCATTTTCGATTCGACCCCGACAATGTTTGGTTCCGTCGGCTGTGTGATATTTACACGGCCGGCATGAAGCGATGGCAGGGTCAGGTTCTCATGGGAATGACTGACCTCGGTGGAAACATGGACATTCTGGCAACATTCCGCCCTGGCGAAGATTTATTGCTCGATCTTTATGACAATCCCGAGGATGTGAAACGGCTTCTATGGGAAGCCCATGAATCGTGGCATCAGTACTATAAGGCACTCAATGAGGTGCTGCAGCCTGTGAATCCCGGGTATTCCGACTGGTCGAGAATTTATTCGGACAAGCCCAGCTTTATCCTTCAGTGCGATTTTTCCTACATGATTAGCACCGAAATGTTCGATGAATTTGTTATGCCGGAAATCGTAGCAACCTGCGGAAAGGTTGAACGAACATTCTATCATTTGGATGGAATCGGTGCGCGTCCGCATCTTGGCTCGATCCTGACGATACCTGATCTCGATGGAGTCCAGTGGGTGCCAGGAGATGGCCAACCGAATTGCGGAAATTGGCCAGAGGTTTATCGGGAGATCCAGGCCAGTGGGAAGCTGATTCAACTCCAAGGCGGATTTGAGGTGTTGGATTGTGTCATCAGCCAGATTGGGACCAGCAAAGGAATTCATCTCCTGAACTACAATTGGATGTTTGGCGAGGAGAAAGATCTTGTTGGTATTCGCAAGAAGTTGGCCGCTTACGGTATCGAGTAGCCAAGCGGCTTCTTCGATCCCCTGCGAGTTTCCATATACTCCCAACCAAGCAATGCCTAGCAAGTCTTGTGTTCAAGCGTACGTCGCCGCACGAAAGGCCCGCATGTTTTCGAGCGAGGTGTCCGGTGGAACCTCGCACCCGGCGGAGACGATGACTCGGCCGCCAGATTCTGCACGGCATTTCCAGACGCTTTCTACGATCTGTGCCGTCGTTCCATTTTGAACGATGCTCACTGGGTCGCTCTTGCCGGAGAAGACCTGCGTGGGAGAAAGCGCTCCGAGGAAAGCCCCCATGTCGGGAACGAGGTGGTCAACGTCAAGAATGTCGGCCCCGGTGGCAATCATATCTTTCATGATTGGCGCGGTGTTGCCGCAGACGTGAAGCTTCGCTTTCGCTCTGAGGCTGTGGATGTGATCCACCAGGCGCTTTTCTCTCTCAAACGCGAGTTCCATGTAAGGACCAGGGCCGATCTGTGAGCAGAACGCATCGCCAATGCCAATGCAGTGTGCCCCCGCTTCGACCTGCAGCGTGATAAATGCCATGGCGCTCTCGACGATGACATCCATCGCTTTTCCGCAGGCCTCCGGATCGTCGAGAAAATCCATTGAGGCCTCGGTGAGTCCGCGAATGTCGGCATAGGCCGCGATCGGGCCTTCGACCCAACCGACGATGAAGTACTTATCTCCAGCCAGCCGTTTGACCTCCCGGATTTCGTTGATCCGGTTCACGCACCGGGCGTGAGCGAGGGGATTGTAGGGAAGTAGTGATGCTGCGGCTTCGAGATCCGGCAAGCGGCCGCCGGTATCGATGGGGAGATCGTCTTCGGGATACTCGACCGTGATGCCAAGAGCCTCGGCTTCCGTCCATGGGTCCGACATGACGGTGACCCAGTCGATGCCGAAGTCGTCGGCGCACTTGATCATGGCCATAGCGTTCGCGCGGTAGTCGAGGCAGAAGTCGCGGTATTTGACCCCAGCGTAGCGGGCGGCCCAACGCATGATGATCGGGTGGAATGGCTGTCGGTCTACGGGTTTTCCAGCAAGAAAGTCGAGGGTTCTTTCGAGTCCGGTCATAGAGGGGGTATTCATTTGGTATAGCGGTTGCGGAGAAGGTTCATCATGTGGACGTTGATGTTCCATGGAGAGCTGACTGGCATCTGCGTCCATGGCAGCGTGGGTTGGTAGGGCGGCGGGCCGAATTCCGGAGTAATCGTCAACTGCGAGGCTCCGGCCTTGCGCTTGGCGTCGACCACGCGATCCCACCATTTGAGGTGGGCATCGAGGGCCTCCTGCCATTCCGGAGCGCGGGGGTCGCTGACCTGCGGGCCTTGTGCATGTCCAACACGGACATGAATGTGCTCCACTGAGGGCAGGATTGCGGTGATGATTTCGCTTTGATCTTCCAGCAGAGATTCGCAGACATTGCACCAGTGCGATAGGTCGAGGACCAGCCTTGTTCCCGGGCTTGCGCGCAGTAGTTCGGTTGTGCGCCAAGGTGTGTGCAGGCAGCGTGCTCGGTGGGTTTCGTGGAAGATGGGAATGCCGGTGTCGGTGGCGACTTTCTCGGCCACCTCAAAAATCCCAAGGTTCTGATTGAGGATGAAGAGATCGCGCCCGGTTTGGCTGTTGATGAAAAGCGGACGAAATGATGCGGCGCGCCGCAGCCTTTGTTCGTATTCCTGGCAGTGGGCGTTGAAATCGGTTGTCAGCGTGGCATAGTGCTGTGTGACAACCGCAAGGCCCGCATCCTTTGCCAGAAGGGGAACAGATTCGTCGCTCGTGTCTCCATCAGCAAAAGCCACCTCAATCCCATCGTAGCCGACATCAATGACCTGCCGAATGAACTCTGCCGGGGGTAGGGAAATGGTGCCCCATCGAGGGCAAAGAAAAAGAAGTCGCATAAGTCTTGATCGGTCTTGGGAACGATTGCTGCCGGTTTGCGGACGCTAATCAGCACGGAACGTTTCCGAGCGCGGCAAATTTGAGCACGAGCTTGTTGTAGCCGATGTGGCGGTTGAACTGAGAGACAGATTCGATATGTTCCTGCTTTTCGATCACGGAAATCTCACGGACCGTATCCGCCAGCGTGCGAAGCAGAATCCGGAATAGCGTGCGTGCATGCAGTGCCCCAAGGCAGGTGTGCGGTCCGCTGCCAAACGCAATGTGGGGATTAGGCTTCCGATCCAGCTGCACCTCGGCGGGATTCTTGAAGACCGATGCGTCACGGTTCGCCGAAGCCCAACAGAGCGAGACGCTTTGATCCGCTGCAACCGGCGTGCCGTGCAGGTCTCCCGCCTGCGGGCAGACGCGGCCGATGTGCGTGAGCGGGGAAATATGGCGCATGAACTCCTCCGTGGCCGACATCACAAGCTTTGGATCCGCGCGCAGGGCCTCCAGCGCTTCGGGGTGTTCGGCCAGCCAGGCAAAGATGGATGTCACCGAGTGGATGACTGTGTCGCGGCCGCCTGCAAAGACGAGGTTCGAAAACCCCAGGAGCTCATCGCGCGTAAGCGGCCGACCTCGGAAGTCCGCCTGCACGAGGGCGCTGAAAAAGTCCTCGCCGGGTTTTGCCTCTGCGCGATCGATCTGGCGGTGGATGTAGTGTTCGAGACGAGAGCCTTTTTCCTTGCTCAGCTCACCGTCTCTCAAAACGTTGACCCCCCAGCTGATCCATTCGTTCGCCTCGGCGTCCGGCATGCCGAGCAAAAGCGCCAGCGAGCGGGATTGCAGAGGCAGGGCGATTTCATTTACCGCTTCGACAGATTCCTTCGCGAGAGCTTTTTCCAGTAGCTCTTCGATAAGCGCTTGGATTTTTTCCTGCACGTCCTCCTCGCGTGGGCGGTTGAAAAACGGCTCAACGATCCTGCGATAATCCGTGTGGTCAGGCGGATCCGTTTCAATGGGCAGCTGCCGGACGCTGCGCACGGATTCTTCCGAGGGAATCGGAACACGAAACGGGGCATCCGAACTAAACGTCTTCCAATCCCTGGTCGCCTCGCGCACGTCAGCGTGGCGAAGAATCATCGGGACCGGCTTGTTCTGGAATTCGCATTCGATGACTGCTCCGGATTCACGGGATTCTCGAAATGGGTCGGAATTTGTGGGCATGGATAACAACTGTTGCAATTACCGTTTATCCCAAGAGGCCTGGAAAATCTCCGTCGCCCGTGACCAATGACGATACTCTGTTGACCGCATTCGATATCCTGTGAAAGAATCGGGTTAATGAAAGCGAATCTGGAACCTCTGCTGCACCCGCCGGACAGCTCTTTGGTTTCCAGGCAGGTCAGCCTTCCTTCATTCGATCATCCCTACCATTTTCACCCGGAGATCGAGATCACGTTCATTGCTGAGAGCAGTGGCACGCGAGTGATCGGGGACCACATCGGATCTTTCCACGCCGGGGAACTCTACCTGCTGGGGGTGAACCTGCCTCATGTGTTCCGTAACACCGCGCCTCCTGGGCGTCGCGCGGAGGCCGAGGTGCTTCACTTTCTGTACGGCTCAAAGTCGACTTTCTTGAAGGGAATTCCAGAGATGCGGGAGTTTTCTCTCCTTTTGGACCGGGGAAAAAGCGGCTTGGTTTTCGACCGGAAAACTTCGCTGCGCGGGGGCCTGCTGCTTCGGCGGATTCGGGAGACAGACGGGGTAAGACGACTGGCGGCGTTCTTCGATCTCGCCGCGGTTTTGCTTGGCGCTTCTGCCCCTCGCATGCTCGCCGGCGAGGGCGATTCCGCACCGGTTATCCACTCGGCAGGGTCGGTCAGGATCCATCGAATCTGTAACATCATCCTCGAAGGGTTCCGGGAGAATCTCAGACACAGCGAAATGGCGCGGCACGCCCACATGGCTCCCTCCGCCTTCAGCAGGCTTTTCCGGCGGACGACGCGGAAGACCTTTACTCAGTTTGTCATCGAAGTTCGCCTGGGACACGTCTGCCGCCTCTTGGGGGAAACAAGCAAGACGGTGGCTGACATCGCCTTCGAATCAGGCTTCGACAACCTCGCCCATTTTAACCGCCAGTTCCGCCGCCACCATCAATGTAGCCCACGGGAATACCGAACGGCTCTCGGCACGGCCACTCAGCTAGATCGGCCTCCGCACAGGGAGCGAGTCAATCAATTCGAGCACTGAGGAAATATCGGCAGATGCGCGCTCGAGGAGGATGATTTCCTTTTCGCTGAAATAGCCGGGCACTTTTGAATAGACGGAGAGCGCCCCAGTAAGATTCTCCGAGATGCGGATTGGCACTGAAGCGCAGGAATTCCATCCATTTTTCTGCGCTTCCGCCTGCCAGGGCTCGCCGCTTGGCTTTTCTTGAAAAGTGTTGACGACCTGAGTGGATCCTTCGCGGAGTGCCGCCGTAACAAGGCCACTGCCCGTTGGTGTATCGTGATTGCCGGGCTGGAGTTGCTGCAGGTAGTCGTATTTATCCCCAAAAATGGCAACGGGCTCGACTTTCTGGATTCCCTGGCCCATCAGTCCGATCCAGGCCATATCGAAGTGGGCGGACTCTACAAGGGATTGGCAGATTCCGTTGAAAAGCTCATCGCGACTGCGTGAGCGAAGGATTGTCTGGTACATCTGGCTCATGGCCGCATAGAGGCGCGTAACTTGCTGGAGGTGTCGCTCCTGCAGTTTTCGCTCGGTGATATCGCGGGCGATACCGACAATTCCCACGATGGAGCCACCGTCATCATAAATTGGGACTTTTGTCGTCGAGCACCATGTTACCGAGCCATCCGGCCAAGTTTCCATCTCGTCGACATTTTTCAGCGGTTCGCCGGTGGCGATGATCCGCTGTTCGTCATCGTAGCCCTTTCTGGCATGCTTCTCGTCAAAGAAATCGAAGTCCGTCTTACCGATAATCGCCTCCGGGCTATCGAGAGAAAACTTTTTCTTCGCATGCTCAGCGCTTATTTTTGTGAAACGGCTTTTGCGATCTTTAAAGTAAATCCCATCTTGTTCGGCGTCCAGAAGACTGCGCAGCAGCCAGTTTGGATCGCAATCATTCCCGTTGTCCGAGCACTCTGAAGATTCCGTGTTGTTCATGGATCGAAGATCAAGCCCTAACTTGAACACGCAATCTGAGTGCGTCGAGAAAAAGAAGAATCTCTGTTTTCTTACCGTGCTGGCCAACGCGCGGAAACCCTCGGAATGTCGGAGAGCTTTTGAAAGCTCCTTCGACCAAACGGGAGTGGACAGCTGGATTTTGGCCCGCACACGAGGAGGAACTTCCCAAGGGAGAATGAAAGCCCAATATGATTACTCTTGTCGTAAACGTTTATATTTTTATTCTATGGGTCAGATCAAAGATTTTATGAGGTGGAGACTGTTGCTTTTATACTTAAGTCCGGCGCTGATGGATTGGCTGGTATTTTTTGTCTCCTTTGCTGTGTTCTATGCGGCGGGGGTTCGCGGGGTGAGCATGGCCGAATGTGGCTGGCTCGGCATGCTGTTCCAGGGTGCCTACATGGCGAGCAGTTTTGTATCCGGGCATTTTATTACCCAGGGCAACGCAAGAAGGGTTTTGTTGTCGAGCACGCTGATTTGCGGGATTTCCAGCGCGGTCCTTCTCGGCTTGAGCACTTTTGGCTTGCTGGCTGGCGGCCTGGTGGTGTTTGGAGGATCTGCTGCTTGGTTCTTCAACTCGTTTCAGGCGTTTATGCGGGGAGAAGCCTCGGTGGGTAGCCTGAAAACCTCGGTGGCCTTTTATACGCTATCGTGGAGTCTTGGGGCCGCCTTGGGCAATGTCACCGCCGGCTGGCTTTATGAATGGGGAACGACCGCGTTGATCTTAGCGGTCGTTTTTTCCACTGGGGCTACCTTATTTTTGCTTGCGCGGACGGGGAAGCACACAGCGGGAGGCTCTCTGACTGGGGGGACTGCCGAAGAACCGGTTGAGTCGGGGACGCGGCACAAGTATCCGGTTTCAAACCGCTATATTGCCATCGGCTGGCTGATGATCTTCACCGCCACGTTTGTGCAGCGGCCGCTGTTTACGTTTCTGCCGCCCCTATTTGCCAAGGAGGGAATCAGTTCGCTCTGGGCCAGTCTACCGCTTTTCATGCACATGGCTGTCGCTGCAGTTTTCGGCCTGGCCATGTTCCGATTCCGCGATTTTCTCTACCGGAGGACGCCCTTTTTTCTGATTCAAGGCGGAGGAGTTTTAGCCCTCTGTGCCATGTGGCTGTGGCCATCGTACTGGGTTTGCTTCCTCGTGCTTTGCCTGCTTGGGATCTACGCCGGATTCGTGTATTACTGTGCGGTGTACTACGCCAGCAATTCGGGGCGGCGCTCCTTCAACACCGGCGTCAATGAAGCATTGGTCGGGTTTGGCTCAATTGCGGGGATTGTGCTGGGCGACGGCTATATGCGGCTTAGCGGGGCGGCGACAGGCATGTATTTGGTGTGCGGCAGCGGCCTTGCGGTATCGATCATCGCACAGATGGCCATTGCTCACTCAACGAAAGAAACTCACTGATATGGAAAGAAAAGAAAAGGCAACGGTTACAAGTCTGGCGCGGGATCTTGGCCTCTCGACATGTACCGTGTCTAAAATCCTCAATCGGTCTTTTGATGGGTTTACCTACGCGGCTGAAACGATCCGAAGGGTCGACAAAGCGGCGAAGCTCAAAGGCTACGTAGCGAACGCCCAGGCCCGCTCCCTGCGCACCAAACGAAGCATGACCGTTGGCTTTGTTGTCCCGGGCGGGATCCCGTATTTTTCCGGTGTGCTCGCAGAAAATATCGAGAAGGAGCTTAGGCCGCTCGGATATGAAACGATCATCGGCCACTCGACTCCGGAGCCCTCTCACGAAACCAAGCTGATCAAGACCATGGTGGGAAAAGGGGTCGACGGGCTTTTGTGGATCCCTTACGGAAAGACGCTGCGACCGAAAGACTTGGGAGTTGCCGCTGCGTTCCCTCTCGTTTTGCTCGACCGCCCCGGCTGCTCGACCAGCTTTCCGACCGTGATTACGGACAATGAAGCCGCTAGCTTTGAGCTGGCAAAACGCATCCGCGAAGCAGGCCACTCGTCAGTTGTCATGCTGACTTCCCAAAGCGATGACGACAGCATCCGCGAAAGGGAAGCCGGAATTCGCAAGGTATTTGGGCGGAAGATTAAGCTCATCCACTCTGGAATCGAGATCGATGATGCCAGCAAAGCGATCGCTGCCGTCGCAACCGAACTCAGAAAATCCGTGTTGGTGTGCCTTTCTCAAAACCTGGCGCTCGGCGCGTTGCTCGCGTTGAAAGAAAAGAACCTCGTTCCAGGCGAGGACGTGGGCTTTGCTTCGTTTGACGATCTGCCCCTGTGTGAGATCTGGCAGCCTTCCCTGACGCGCATCCAGCAAAACCTGAGCCTCTTGGCAAAGGAATCTGTCCGGCTTCTCACAGAAAAGATCCGGAATCCGGGTTGCCAGCAGCCTTTGGAAGTTCGCATTCCCGCCATGCTGACATGGGGCACCTCCGTGCCGTCGGCTGAAGTATGAATAACAGCCGATCGCCAAGCTCCGCCCCCTTTTCCCCTGGAAGCTAAGGGACATGGATTTGCACGCCATGTGAGCGCAAGAGCTCGGCGGGTTCGGGAGGGGGCGGCTGATCGGTGACCAGCGCATGCACTCGGCGCGGGTGGAGCACGATCGAGGCTGATTCCATAGTGAACTTCCTGTGATCCATCAGAAGGACAACCCGGTCCGAGCAGGCGGCGAAAGCGCGCTTGACCTCGATTTCGAGCGGGTTCGGGTCCGTCGGCCCGTGCAAGGGATCCCATCCTGTCGCGCTCAGAAATGTTGTTGAGATCCTGCAGTTGCGGATTTGTTTCAGCGCCTCCGGTCCGATGGTGTTACCCGAAACTGTGCTGAGGCTTCCTCCGATCACTCGGACAGGCAGCGAGGGGCGCCGTTGGCGGAGGCGCAGGGCGACCGGCAAGCTGTTGGTCAGAATCGATATTCGCTGCTCGGGCAATGCGTCCACGAGCGCGGCGGCGCTTGTCCCTCCCTCCATCGCAAGAACGTCGCCTTCGCGCACGAACGCTTTGACGGCAGCTTGTGCGATGAGCGCCTTGGCGACGCTGGATTCCCCCGACTTGCTCTCAAAATCGAATTCTCTGTTTGCAGCTCCCTGTTCCTTGGCTCCGCCACGAACTCGGCGCAGCAGCCCGAGTTCCTCCAGCACCTTCAAATCCCGCCAGGCGGTCATCGGAGTGACCTCAAATTGTTTGCAGATTGCCGAAAGGCGAATCTCCCCTTGAGCCCGTAGGATTGAGAGGATCTGCTGGTGTCGGGTCGCGGGGATTGCAAGACGCATGTTATGATGTTAGAAATATGTTATGTCATGTTATATTCCTTGTTTCTTCTGCGGGCCAAGCCAAAAATGCGCCGATGAAACTCTTTCTCGGGATCGATGGCGGGGGAACAAAAACCAGGGCGGTTTTTGTCGATTCGAAAGGGAACCTGCTAGGGCAAGGCGAAGCGGGCTCTTCCAACTACCATAACGTCGGCATAAAATCGGCGGTTGAAGCCATTCGGAGCGCAGCGTCTCAAGCGGGCCGTCTGGCTGGGCTGACGAAGCCGATCCCTCACGCCGCGTTTCTAGGATGCGCGGGAATCAAAGCTTCGGTGGATATCGCGCGGCTGACTTCGGCTGCGGAGATGGCCGGCATCGGGCCGGCAGGCGAGATTACCGTGGCAAACGACTTGCACAATGCATTGGCGGGAGGCCTCACTGGCAGGCCGGGCATCGCCCTCATTGCTGGCACCGGGACCAACTGTCTTGGCCGGGATGCCTCGGCGGAAACCTTCATGTGCGGCGGATGGGGCTGGCTCCTGGACGACGTCGGCGGGGGGATCGGCCTCGCGCTTGCCGCATTTCGAGCAGCTGCACGGGCTGCAGACGGCAGAGAGCCTCAGACCCAGCTCCTGCCATCCACGCTCGCATTTCTGGGCCTTACCGAGCCGAATGAAATCCTAGCCCGGCTCTATGTTGAGCGGTGGACCCCGGACGAGCTGGCGGGGTTTGCTCCCGTCGTCGAGCGTTGCGCGGAGGAGGGTGATGCCACCGCAAAAAGGATCTTGCTGGAAGGCGCAAAAGCTCTGGGCAACCTGGTTGCGGGGGCTGCAAAGGGCTTGCATTTTTCCGAGGGCCCGGAGGTGGTCATTTTGGGCGGATGCGCCCGTTCCGGCCCCTGCTATCTGCCGTTGATTGAGGCCGCCATCAGAAAGGCCTGCTCGGGGGCGCGCCTTGTCGATCCTGAGGGCTCAACCGTTCATGGTGCCGCGCTCAACGCTCTGCGTGCAGGAGGCATCGATCCTATTCCAAAACTCAAACAACACTAAAACAACATGCTTAATACTATTCTTCCCGAAGACCTTTCGGTGACCTACGGCTTGGATTCTGCCCGAATCGGAAGCCGGCCCATGGTCGAGCGCCGCCTGGCTGACCTGCGAGGCTGTTTCGCTGACGAGGGCGCCTTCGACGCTGCTCTGGCTGCGGGGAACCCGCTGCTTTACGCCGTGACCGCCGTCGAGGCCGCAGTCGGTGACGGCCAGCTCCACTACGGGCTGGGGATTCTTTACCCGGGAAAAATCGGTGAGGAATATTATCTAACGAAGGGCCACTACCATTCCTATCGCCCTGCGGCTGAGATCTACGTCGGGCTGAGCGGGAGCGGCCTGATGCTGTTGGAGGACGAGGCTGAAAGCCGTCTGGCCGCCTTGGGAAAGAACTCCTGCGTCTATGTTCCCGGGCATACAGCTCATCGCACGATCAATACGGGAGACGTGCCCTTGGTTTATCTCGGGATTTACCCGTCAAATGCCGGACATGATTACGGGGCGATCGCCACTCGCAATTTTCGAAAAATCGTCGTCGAGCGTGACGGAGCCCCATTCCTGGCTGACCGCTGAATCTCATTTTATGAACTACCTTTCCCGGCTCGGGCTCCGCTCCCAAAACTACAATAAATTTCCGACGGTCAAAGTTCCCACTGCCCACGCCCAGGAATGCTGGGCGGGATGGGATGCCATCATTGCCAGGTTGCGCTCTCAGGTTAATGCCGAAGGGGAGGGAGGTCTCCTTGCGATCGAGTGCTATCCCGGAGTGGATGTCGATGCCGTGCTCGACCAGCTTGCGGCTCAGCTCCGGCCGGAACGAATCCTGGACACTCGATCGGTTTTCAAATCTTCCGCCGAGGTGGAAAATCTGGTCGCTCCGTTCCTGGGCGGCGACGATCCGGTTTTCGGCTATGTAAACCAGACCCTCGTCGTTTCGGACTTTTTCGATCCCGCCAAAGTTTCTGAAGCGATGCAGGGCTTTGATTCGGGCGATTCGAGTGGGCTGGCCATTGTGATCGGGCCCGGAGCGTTCCTGCTTGCGGCCGAGGCCGACGTTTGCGTTTATGCCGACATGCCCCGCTGGGAGGGCCAGCTTCGCCAACGCCGGGGGGAAGCCGAGAACCTCGGGGCGCAAAACCGTGGCCAGAAGGCTTCGCTCCAATACAAGCGCAGCTTTTTCATCGACTGGCGTGTTGCCGACCGTTTGAAGATAGCCACGATGGACCGGTGGGATTTCCTTTTGGATACCACCATGGCCTCCGCTCCGAAGCTGATCGCTGGCGCTGCACATTTGGCCGGGCTCGAGGCAGCTGCCAGCCAGCCATTCCGGGTTGTCCCATTCTTTGATCCCGGTCCCTGGGGCGGCCAGTGGATGCGTGAGGTGTGCCAGCTTCCCGATGGGCCGCCCAACTATGCCTGGTGCTTCGACTGCGTTCCCGAAGAGAACTCGCTGCTGTTGGAATTCGATCAGGGAGTCACCGTCGAAATTCCCTCAATCAACGTCGTCTTTCGCGAGCCGCGCAAGCTTTTGGGCGAGCCCGTCTATGGGCGGTTTGGCCCGGAATTCCCGATCCGCTTCGATTTTCTTGATACCATGGGCGGCGGCAACCTGTCATTCCAAGTTCATCCGCTGACGGAATTTGCACGCGAGCAGTTTGGGCTGACATATACTCAGGACGAGAGCTACTACATGCTGGATGCGGAGCCTGGGGCCGTCGTCTATCTCGGATGCAAGGACGGGACCGATCCGGCTGCGATGATCGCCGATTTAGAAGCGGCGCAGCGTGGAGAAAAGCATTTCGATGCAGATCGATTTGCCGCCGGATTTCCGGCCAAGAAGCACGACCACTTCCTGATCCCTGCAGGTACTCTCCATTGCTCTGGCTCCAATGCCATGGTGCTCGAAATCAGCGCAACCCCGTATATCTTTACCTTCAAGCTATGGGATTGGGCTCGCCTGGGGTTGGATGGAAACCCTCGTCCGGTCAATATTGCCAAGGGCAGCAAAGTGATTCAGTGGAGCCGGGACGAATCCTATGCCCGGGCACATTTGGTCAATCAATTTGAGCCGCTCGCCTCCGGGGAGGGATGGCGGGAGGAACGCACCGGGCTGCATCCGGCGGAGTTCATTGAAACCCGGCGCCATTGGTTTACTGGCAAAGTGACGCACACCACAGGAGGCGCAGAGAGGGGTGGAGTCAATGTTCTCAACCTGGTGGAAGGGGATGAGGTGGTCGTCGAGAGCCCTGCCGGAGCTTTTGCCCCGTTTGTGGTGCATTATGCCGAAACCTTCATCGTGCCTGCTTCGGTTGGGGATTATACCATCCGCCCCGCCAATCCAGGCGGCCAGAGGGAATTTGCAACCGTAAAGGCCTTTGTGCGCACCAACTCATGAAGCTTCCCGGCTTTGACATTCAAGCGGCCGTCGACCCTCTCGGCTTCAGCTACGGCCCGGGGGTCTTCGGCCCGCCGTGTGAGGTGCGCACGCTCGATGCCATCCGTGCGAGCCTGCGCGATCCCAACTGTTCCGGGCCGGATCCGGTCTATGCCATCGCTATGGATGTCGGCACGCTTGCTCAAAAAGAAGACTTGATTGCGCGCAACCTTCTCTTCGGTGCCGTCACGTATGCGGCAGGGAGGCTCGGGGCCGAGCCCGTGCGCTCGCAAGGCCACATCCATGCGGTGAGCGCGAGCTGCGGGCGATCGACAGCTGAGATTTATGAAATCTGGGGAGGCAAGGCAGTCATCCTCATGCAAGAGACGGCCAACGACGACCCGGGGCGCTGCTTTGCCGTAACCGCGGGGATCGGCGAAGTGGTGGTAGTGCCTCCAGGTTGGGCGCATGCCACGATCAGTGCCGACCCTGAGCAACCGCTCACCTTTGGCGCATGGTGCGTGCGGGATTTCGGTTTTGATTACCGGGAGGTTCGAGCGCACGGAGGGCTGGCATGGTTCCCACGCCTTTCGGGAGACACGCTCGAATGGGAGCGCAATCCTGCCTATACAGCCGACCGGGAACTCGTTGTGAAATCTCCCGGCTGCTACAAAGCTTTAGGATTGCTCCCGGGAGTGCCAATCTGGATTCAATACATTGAGAATCCAGAATCCGTCATGTGGGTGCCTCGACCCGAGCGGGCCGACACAGCTTGGGCGGGCTTCCGGCCTTGAATCTTTGTTGTCATGCCTCCCAATGCAAATCTCAACCAAAGCATTGCAGTTTTGCCTATCACTTGCCGGACGGCCTTTCTCCCGTCCCCTGAAACACTCTTCGGGGCATTTACAAATGTGATTTCACAACACGAAGAAAATCCCTTGACGATTTAGAGAAGCATCAATATAACCGTTTACATGGAAGCCGCCCCATCGATTTCAAACTCAGAATTTCAACTTCGCCTGCAGAAGACAATTGAGCTGCTGCGCGACTCTAAACTCGACGCCTTGGTGATTCATTCCAACGAGGCGGATTTTGCCAACGTGCGCTACCTGCCTGACTACTGGCCGCTGTTTGAATCCGCCGGCGTGGTGATTTTCCCCAACGGAAACCATGCGTTGCTGATTGGTCCGGAGAGCGAGACATTCGCGCGCCATCGGACCAAGATTTCCTCGGTGCGGAAAATGGTCGAATACCGCGAGCCCGCAGAGCCGGATTATCCTGGAATTGCCGTGGATACGTTTCCCAAGCTCTTTTCAGAAATGGGCACGCCATCTCCGAAGCGCATTGGCTTGGTCGGCTGGGCGGGCTTTCCTCTGCCTGTGTATCAAAGTTTGCAAAAGGCATTTCCCGAGGCAGAGCACGTCGTGCTGACGGGCTCCGGAGATGAAGATGCATGTGGGAATCGGTCCCCGCAGGTCGATCTGAGTGCGTATCTTGATCCCGGCCTTGGTCTCTCGGAAGTCTGCCCACGGAAAGAGCGTGAGCGAGAGATCCACTGTCGTCGAGTCCAAGGCATAAACCGTGTTGTCGATATCCAGCCCCAAGTCTTCGCCCGCGTAGAGCGGTCGGGCTTTGCGCATAAGCGTCTTGGCCAGATCCTCCCAGAGCTGCCAGTCGCGCTGTTCGTTGGCGTCGGCCAAAGTAGATTTGGCAATCGGCTCCCGGAAGCCCAGATGGTAGCCGGCAGCAGGTCGCGCATTCAAGCAGTCGGCAATGTCGCGCAGACCCTCGCGCCAAGTCAGTTGGGCAAATGCCATGCAGATGAGTTGCTGCCGGCAGCCAAAGTGACGGACGCGCGACTCCGCATCGTAGCGATCCACAAGACGCGAAAGCGTCTGCCAATGCACGAGGTCGAGGATCTGCGAGAGGACGTAGCGGCCAGAGTTCATGGCCGAAAAGGCTGGCAGAGGCTCCGACGCAATTCAAATCCCTCACATCACTTATTCTGCGCGACCCGCTCATTTTATGAATTTTCCAAAACATCATCAGTCAGTTAACCGGACACCCGTGATCAGATCTATTTACGCTTCAGCAAACATCTCAAAATGAAGACACGGAACCTTGTCAGACTCACTACCGGCGTGGTTGCGCTATTGGCGGCCGAGACACAGGCCAAGACCGATGCCGAAAAGCAGGCGCCGATTACCATCTCTGTAACGCCAATGAAATTGGAACATGTTCCCGACTACTTGGGAGGCATCTATTGCGGTGATTTCCCCCCATGCGCGGTGAAGATCGAAGGCGAATATTGGGTTATAGACAGGCCTAGCGGATCCCGAATACACCGGTTTAAGGGAACGAATATCGAGGATTGTGTCATCCAGCCAGATGGCGATGCCGGCCCGTTTCCGGTGGATCGCCCGTATATGCTTGGC
>Ga0194063_10001026_pt1 | contig 18917 bp, 17 predicted proteins | sample SepL3720m_MetaG_FD_155459 | JGI IMG/M metagenome (GOLD analysis project Ga0194063, IMG submission 155459) | Anoxic zone freshwater microbial communities from boreal shield lake in IISD Experimental Lakes Area, Ontario, Canada - Sep2016-L373-20m | ecosystem: Environmental > Aquatic > Freshwater... | reverse complement strand
TCGTGGCATGGGCATCTTGCCCATGTCTTTCTGGATTGTTACGCATGGGCAGGATGCCCATGCCACGGATGGTTTTCTTGGCGGTTTGTGCGCTGGTCGATCTTGGTTCCCTGGGTGCCGAGGACAAAGTCCCGGCACCGGCATTGCCGGAGAATGTCGAGGTGTTCACCGTGAAAACGCGGTCGGATGAAAACAAGGAAGTGCCATTTTACGTGCGGCGTCCCGCCGGATACGAGGCGAAGGGCCGGACGTATCGCATTCTTTTCATTTGCCCGGTGTTAAACGGAGACGGACGGAAGGTGATGGAATCCCACAGCCTGATTCCTCTTGCCGACTCGCGGGGATGGTTTGTGGTATCGCCCACGTTCAAGCAGCAAACTGCCGAGGGGATGGACCGGAAAAAGTCGTATTATTATCCGGAGCCGTTTTCCGGGAAGGCAGTTCTCGATGCGCTGGATCTGATCGCCAAAAAGTATCCGGTGGATATTAATCGTCTTCTCCTGAAAGGACTCTCCGGCGGGGCGCAATTCGTGCATCGGTTCGCGCTCTGGGCACCGGAGCGGGTGACGGCGGTGGCGATCAATTCATCGAGTTGGTTTGACGAGCCGAATCCGAAGGCGGCAGGCGCGGCGTGGCTTGTGACCGTCGGGGAGTCGGACCCCTCCTACGACAACAGCCTGGAATTTGTCTCCAAGCTGAATGATTGCGGGGCCGCCCCGCTTTTCCGCGCATATCTTGGAATGATCCACGAGGGAGATGGGCGGGTGTCGAACCTCAATGCCGCCTTCCTGACTTTTTACGACGAGCTGACCTCCGGGGAGTTGGGAAAACGGGTCGGTATTGCCGATCGGCTCAAGCCGAAGTTGGCCCTTGCGGGCAAGGACATGCCGTATGTCGGTGACGGGCAAGAGTGGAAATATTATCCGAATACGGAAGAGAACCGGGGGAATGTCGCGGAGGACAACCGGGTTTTCCTTCCCAGCGAGGAGATCGCAAAACTTTGGGGGAAGCAGGAGGATGAATGAGTATCTTTACGGGGAGACGCTGCGATGGAGTTTCGGTTTTGAGAATCCGAACAAGGCGGCGGTGGTTTTCGCGTGCCTGCTGCCGCTTTGCTGGTGGGCGTGGACGGCGTCATGGGGAATCCGGCGTACGTGGTTGCGAATCCCTTCGCTGGCATTTTCAGCGGGCGTTTTTCTGGCGACGGGCGGGTGCCTGGTGATGACCTTCTCGCGGGGTGGACTCGTGGCGGGTGTTGCCGCCTTGGGATATGTTTGGGCGTTGACACTCTGGAAAAGCATCCGGGGGAAGGAAGTCGGCGCTGACGGCGCAGCGCCCTCCAGGCGGGAGGTTCCGAAATGGTGGCTGTCGATTCTTCTCGTGATCGCCCTTGTTTGTCTGGCGGTTTGGAGCGGGCTTGCCAGCAGGTCGGTGGAAGGTCTTGCCGAAGATGCATCGGTGACGAATCGCTTCGACCTGTGGAAGGCGGGAGTGCAGATGGCCTGCGAAAACCCGGCAGGTTTCGGGAGCGGACAATCCGGCACGGAGTTCATGCAATGGTATCAGGCCACGGACCGGACGGAGGGGTATCGCACGATGGTGAACAGCTATCTGACCTTTCTCGTGGAGCAGGGGTGGCGGGTCTTCGCCCTGTCGGTTTTTGGCTTCCTGGTCTTCTGGTTCTCCACCGCTCCGGCTCCAGGGAGCAGGACCACGGAAATCGCGAGGGTCATGCGTGCTTCGATCATGGCGTTTCTGGTCGCGGGCATTTTCAGCACGACGATGGAAGACTGGGGCCTTTGGCTCATTCCGGCATGCTGCGTTATCGGCCTGATTGGCATGAGGTGCTGTTTGCGCCCTCGCACGATGTCTCTCCGGCCACTGGTGTGGGGGCTTTGCGGAACCTGTGCGATTGTTTTTGGAATTTGGCTTGCAGGGTATGTCCAGAGCAAAGGCGATCCGCTCGCCCGGACATTCGCGCCCTCCCCGGAAGGGACCTCCGTGATCGCCATCGCTCCGAAAGGCGGGAAGAAAACGATCGGGTTTGCGCGCGATGCCGCGGTTCTCGGCCCGGCGTATGGGAAACTTCTGAGGTCGTTGGCACTGGAAACCGGGTCGAAAATTCTCTTGGTCGGCGGTGAGGGAATGTCGGCCGATCTCGTTGTGTTGGCCGGGGATGCGGTGAGCGGCACCCTCCCGCATGATGATGTCCCGCTTCTTCTCCTGGCTCCCGCGAAAATGGAAGAGGCGCAGGCCCGTGCCATCCTTGGCCGAAAGAGCCGGATCCTTTTGTTGTTGCCCGAGATTGATGAAGACGGCAGAAGCGCCTTTTGGAGGAGGCTCACGGAGAAATATCCCCGCGAGGGACTGCTTTGCCAAAACTTGGACGGAGTGGGCACGCAAGTGGATTGGGCCTGGAAGCAAGTGATCCACTGCATCCGGGAATAGACATTCTTGAGGCGGATTCTCCCGGACGGCAGGAAAGCGGTTTTTTTGTTACGGTTTTGACAATGAAACGCTTCCTCTGAATTCCTCACCGAGCCCGTTTTTGTTTTGTTTTTGTTTTTGACACGCGGCGGCGAGGCGCTAATCTGATCGTCCTGCCCGGATCGGGGGGAGAAATGCTGTCCGTTTTCGCCAATGCGACAACGGCAAGTTTTTTTCACTCTTTCCGGCAAAAAAAACAAACCGCACCCGATGTTCAAAACCCACGGCTCCAGCCGCCAGATGCCCATGTAGCTCAGTTGGTAGAGCACGTCCTTGGTAAGGACGAGGTCACCGGTTCAAACCCGGTCATGGGCTCCACGAACGTCGGTCGCAAACAATCAACACATAAACTTAAGATGGCTAAAGAACAGTTCCAGAGAAACAAACCGCACTGCAACATCGGCACAATCGGCCACGTGGATCACGGCAAGACGACCCTGACCGCGGCGATCACGACGGTCCTCGCCAAAACCGGCGGGGCAACCGCCAAAAAATACGCCGAGATTGACGCCGCTCCCGAAGAAAAAGAGCGCGGCATTACGATCAACACCGCCCACGTCGAATACGAGACCCCGAAGCGCCATTACGCGCACGTCGATTGTCCCGGACACGCCGACTATATCAAAAACATGATCACCGGTGCCGCGCAGATGGACGGCGCGATCCTCGTCGTGAGCGCTGCCGACGGCCCGATGCCGCAGACCCGCGAGCACATTCTCCTGGCCCGCCAGGTCGGCGTGCCCTCGATCGTTGTGTTCATGAACAAGGCCGACATGGTGGACGACCCGGACCTCCTCGAGCTGGTCGAGATGGAAGTCCGCGAGCTCCTCTCCAAATACGAGTTCCCGGGCGACACCATCCCGATCGTCAAGGGAAGCGCGCTCAAGGCGCTCGAAGGCGACGCCGAAGGGGAGAAGGCGATCCACGCCCTCATGGATGCGGTGGACGAATACATCCCGCAGCCGGAACGGCCGAAGGACATGCCGTTCCTCATGCCGGTGGAAGACGTGTTCAACATTGAAGGTCGTGGCACCGTGGCCACCGGACGCGTCGAGCGCGGGATCCTCAAGAAGATGGAGGAGGTCGAGATCGTCGGGCTCAAGCCGACCGCCAAGACGACCGTCACCGACATCGAGATGTTCCGCAAGCTCCTCGACAGCGCCGAAGCTGGCGACAACGTCGGGGTGCTCCTGCGCGGCATCAAGAAGGATGACATCGAGCGCGGGCAGGTCATCGCCAAGCCGGGCTCGATCACGCCGCACAAAAAATTCAAGGCCGAGGTCTATGTCCTCAGCAAGGACGAGGGAGGGCGGCACACCCCGTTCTTCACGAACTACCGCCCGCAGTTCTACTTCCGCACGACAGACGTCACCGGAAACGTGCTCCTGCCGGCCGGCGTCGAAATGGTGATGCCCGGCGACAACGTCTCGGTCGAGGTCGAGCTGATCACCCCGATCGCCATGGAGAAAACCATCCGCTTCGCCATCCGCGAGGGCGGGCGCACCGTGGGTGCGGGGCGCGTCGGCGACATCCTCGACTAATACAAAACAGGGCATTCCGAAGGTCAGTAGCTCAATTGGTAGAGCATCGGTCTCCAAAACCGAGGGTTGGGGGTTCAAGTCCCTCCTGGCCTGCGGAGGCATGACTCCAGAAAATAGATGTTAAAAAAAATCCGAAAATTTTATTCCGAGGTTCGCGTCGAGCTGGGCAAGGCGCAATGGCCGTGGGATCCGAACGAGAAGGGATTCCGCCGTTACAAGGAACTCACCGATTCCACGGTGGTCGTCCTCATCGCGATGGCGATCCTCGGCGGATACATCGCGTTCTTTGATTTCACCCTTATCAATGTGGTCGGCTTCCTGACCCACCCGTAACTTTTATCTCATGGCATTAGCCCCGAAAGACCAGTGGTTCGTTGTGCATGTTCTGTCCGGACACGAGCAGAAGGTGCAGAAGGAAATCAACCGCCGCATCCAGACCGAAGAGATGGGGGACCTCGTTTACGAAGTCCTCATCCCGACCGAGCGCGTCCAGGAAATTAAGCGCGGCAAGAAAACCGAGACGACCCGCAAATTTTTTCCCGGCTACCTGATCGTGAACATGCACCTGCTCGACGAGAGCAACCAACTCGTCGAGAAGACCTGGTATTTCATCAAGGACACGAACGGCGTGCTGGGCTTCGCCGGCACGAAAGACCGCCCGATCCCGATGCGCCCGAAGGAGGTCGAAAGCCTCCTGGCTCAGGTCCGGGACCGCGAGGACACGGTCAAGCCGAAGATCAGCTTCGAAGTCGGCGACAAGGTCAAGGTGGCCGACGGCCCGTTCCAAAACCAGAACGGCCTCGTCGAGGAAATCGACCCGGTGCGCGGAAAACTCCGCGTCTCGGTGAGCATCTTCGGACGCGACACGCCGGTGGATCTCGAATACTGGCAGGTCGAAAAATCCTGACCGGCAAGGCTGGAACGAGAGGACGTCCCGGCTTGTCTGTGGTAGGGCTGGAGCGTTTCACTCATATGTTGTAGCCACGCCCGTGTCGGGCGTGTTGGCAAGGAGCATGGCGAGCCTCAGAGGCGCGTCCGACACGGCCGCGGCTGCATTTGCATTCTTTTTGATGTAGCCATTGTGTTTATTTAAAATTCTCTAGGCGGGTCTTCGGAGGGAGTTTGATCTGAGGGAGTGCCTTCTCCGGGATTCCTTCCATATGCTTGTCGCGATAAACGAGTTTCATGCCATGGGTCTTGGCGCATGCGGCAATGAGGAGATCGGTGAGATGGATGCGGGTCGGGGATTGCGCACGCAATAAAATGGCCGCCAGCCCAACGTCATCGTCAATCGGCAAAGGCGACCCCAGTGCGGCGCGGTAAAACCCAAGGATCTTCGATGCGTCGGATTTGGAGTAATCGGATCGCGTGAGGAACAAATGGAACTGCACCCAGGAAATGACGCTGATCGCCGAACGGCCCCCCTCCACACTGAGGCAGCGGTCAACGGTATCGCTCCCGTTTTCCTGAAGGAGATGCGTCAGCAAAGCGGACGTGTCGAGCAGGTGAACGGCTTTCATACCGTGGGGCCATTTTCTCTCTGCCAGGCGCGCTCCACTTCGAATTCTCTGGCCAGCTTGGCCGCGGCACTCTTGTTCTTCGCCGCGATGCTTTGAGCCTCCCGCAGACCGGCCATGGGATCGGGCATGATGCGGGCCGAAATCATTCGCCTGTCGCCAGACTCGATCCACTCCAAACGCATTCCGGTCTTGATGCCCCGCTTCCGCGCCAGCCGGGCGGGAATCGTGGTTTGAAGTTTTCCAGTGACCGTGGAAATCAATATGTTGTCAAGGGTTGCAATCATCATGGGGAAATATATTCAAGGAATAAAATATATCAAGGAAATAGGAGCGATGGCATGCCGGTTTCCCAGACGACAGTTCGGCGGCGGATAAGGCGCGCATGAGACGCCGACGCACGGGTGAGCCACCGAAGGAAGCGGCATCTTGCCGCTTTCCCTCAGAAATTCCAAGCGACGGGACGGGGGAGGCTGAAGCCCCAAGCCCCCAAAGCCGAAATGTCCTAAAAATGAAGTTGATGCCTCATTTGGCAGTCCCTACAACTACCAGTACTTGCAAATCACCAGGAGCGACCACCCATGAATCCCGCCAGTCCACTGCGCTATCCCGGAGGCAAGGGCTGTCTGGCCAGCTTGCTGGCCGACGTGATCGACCTGAACGATCTGCGGGGATGCGCGTATTTTGAGCCCTATGCCGGCGGTGCCGGCGCGGCTCTTGAGCTATTGCGGCGGGGAATAGTCTCCGAGATATTTATCAACGACGCAGACTGCCGTGTTGGGGCATTCTGGGAGTCCGTTCTTGGAAAGACGGAACGCTTTGTTGATGAGATTTTCCGGGTTCCTCTCTCTATTGAAGAATGGCGACGGCAGCAGAGCGTTTGTTCAAACCCCGGGAAGCATGCTCGTTTTCAAACCGGTTTCGCAGCCTTTTACATGAACCGCTGCAACCGCTCGGGAGTTTTGACTGGAGCCGGTCCGATCGGTGGCTACGCACAGACGGGCAAATGGAAACTGGGCGTTCGTTTTAATCGCGAGGCACTTGCGGAAAGGGTGCTTCTTCTTGGACGAATGAGAGACCGCATCCATGTGAGCAATCGGGACGCATTGGAGTTTCTGCCCTCCACCCTTCCCCGTGGTAATGCTCGCAAGCGGGTTCTCGTTTATCTGGACCCGCCATACGTCAACAAGGGGCAACGCCTTTATCTCAACTCCTACGAGGCACGTGACCACACGAAGCTGGCCCGCTACATCACTGGACAGGTCATTCTTCCGTGGATCATGTCCTATGATGACACCGACTTGGTGCGACAACTCTACACAGGGCACCAACTGGCCACTCTTCCGATCCGCTACTCACTGCAGGAAAAACGCGCCGCACGGGAATTGCTGATCGCCCCGCACCACCTCCACCTTCCAAAATCAAAGATCGTCTTTGAATGAACCTCCAGTAAACTGATTCCCCATGAACGCGGAAACCCAAATCGTCCAGATCCCTGTCTCGGAACTGCATTTCGACCACCACAACCCGCGAATGGCCGAATACGGAATCGAGGCGGCCACCCCCGAAAAGGAGATTCTCACCACTCTCTGGGATGCGATGGACGTGCTGGAGTTGGTTCAGTCCATCGCGGCGAGCGGATTCTTTCCTCATGAGGCGCTCATTGTCGCCGAGGAAAAGGGCAAGAAAATTGTCATCGAAGGCAATCGCCGTCTGGCGGCGGTCAAGGTACTGTTGCATCCGGCCCTTGCGAAAGAGAATGGTTGGGAGATTCCCAAACCCTCGAAGGCGGTTTTGCAAACCTTGCAGACGCTCCCGGCCATCCGGGAATCGCGGGAAGACTCGTGGCGGTATCTGGGTTTCAAACATGTCAACGGTCCGGCCAAATGGACGAGCTACGCAAAGGCGGCCTACATTGCCGAAGTTCACCGCAATTTCAAAATATCGCTGGCCGACATCGCCGGTCAGATCGGCGACCGACACAATACTGTGCAGCGCCTTTATCGCGGCCTGATGGTCCTCGAGCAGGCGGAGAAAGCGAAGGTCTTTGACCGCGAGGATCGATTCCGGCAGCGACTCGCATTCTCGCATCTTTACACGGGTTTGGATTACGAGGGCATCGGGGAGTTTCTGAAGATCTCTCCAAAAGAAGCGGAGTCCGCATCGCCTGTCTCAAAATCCAAAACCAAGGAACTCGGTGAACTGCTCGGCTGGCTCTACGGTAGCAAAAAGGAAAAGAAGGAACCGGTGGTTCAGTCGCAGAATCCGGATCTCCGCCAGCTAAATGCCGTCGTCTCCAACCGCGAATCTCTCTCTGCGCTCCGGTCCGAGGTCGCTCTCTCCAAGGCTTTCGAGATCAGCCAACCCCCTTCCGTTTTGTTCGAGGAAGCGCTTCTCTCCGCGAAACGTGAGCTGACAACAGCACGGGCCTACCTGACCACCGGGGATGACAAATCAGACGGGCTGCTCCGCATGGCGGGAACCGTGGCAAAACTTGCGGAAGACATCTATGACGAGATGGACCGCAAACGCAGCGGTTCCTCCGGCAAGAAAAAATTCCTGACAGAAGCCTGATCCGATATGTTCCGGCTCCCCAACGCGCCATCCCCTCGGGCGGAAACACATGAGCTTGCCGACTTTGTTGAGTGGTGCGCTTGGCGATATGGCAAATGCTCGGCTCGGGCGGCCAATATGGCCATTGATCAGGCGGACGACAACTTTGAGAATGTCGGCTGCGATGACGACTCAGACGAGACAAGCAGAAATCTCGAGGAAGTTTTTATCGAACTTGAACGCCGGGTGAAGGCGTGCGGTGGAGGATACCCGTTCCGGTTGGATGATGCAGGAAGCGTTTTGACTCATCTGGGCATGGACGCCGATCCCCGTCACACGATCTACCATTACCTTTTGTTAAGCACCCGGCTGGACATGAAAAGCAACCGGAAACATGCCGACATCGATGGTGCCGGTCTCTTGGAACATCTCTCCGCCCATGTGATGCGAAATTACCTAGGAATCAAGCGGGCGAAATCGGAGGTGTTTGGCACCGCGAGGTCCGGCCGGTTCTCCGAGAAAGTTGACGCGCTCTGCCGTTCGCTCGGAGAGGGCGGAGGGTTCAAACACTGGGATAGCGGGCGGGTTTGCGCAAACGATGCCAAACTCGATGTCGTGACATGGGTTCCGTTCTCGGATGAACATCCGGGAAAGCTCATCGTATTCACCCAGTGCAAGACCGGAAGCACCTGGCGAAATCACCTCGGCGATCTGAACCCGCAGGCATTTTTTATGACATGGGCCGAACGAAACTGCTTCCTCAATCCGCTTCGCGCGTTCTGCGTTTCGGAAGCTGCAAGTCAGTCGCGCTGGACTGAGGTTTCCACCCAAGCGGGAATCTTCCTCGACCGGTGCCGACTCGTTGACTTTGCCCATGACATCGATTCTGCCTTGCTAAAAACTTTGCGCCGGTGGACGAAAAAGGCTTTTGACAGCCTTCGGTAACAGAAAGTGCCTCGACTCAGATTCCCGGGACCGGACGGTGGCCGAGGATCATTTCCTCCACCTCGCGGGCGGTGTCGGCGGCCAGCTTCGCGGCGGTGGCCCGCCCGGCGGCTATGCGCTCGCGGGCGGCAGTGACTTCGGCCACGAGCTTCTTTTGGATCGCGAGCGGCGGGAGCGATACAGGCAGTTCGCGAAGATCCACGCTGTTGATGCTCGATAGGTTTGTTGTTGCTTTGGCTCTTGATCGGAAGTGGGAGCGGGCAGGCGGGAGACTCATCCAATGCAACAAAAACTGCGGCATCACCACTTCCCGATTGGCGCAAACTCGCAGCAAATGGTTTTGATGCACGCAATCATCAATTTCTCCGTTCCAAATTGCAGGCCGGCCTACGAGGTCCGCGCTATTACCTTCACAGACGAGCAGGTCGCCGGAGAGAAGTTTGAAGCGCTGAAAATCTTCCGGTGGGACGTTGATGTATTTGATGGTTTCAAGATCCAAAGCACCACGCTGTACGTTGGCGACACGGAGATAGGGGTGTGGATGTGCCCCGGGGCGATTGGATGGAGCTTTCTGTATTCCATAGGTGACAAATGCGATGTCACTGAGCTGACTGACTGGATAGGTGCCTTCATTTGGGTTTGCAGCAAGAAGGCGATATTGGTGAAACCCAACACTCCATCTCCCAAGGTTCTGCCAAGTGACGGCGATCACTTTTTGTTTTGATTGCCCTCTCTGGACCTTGATTCCGAGGCGTTGAAGCAGCCGAACTTCAATATCGGCATCTTGTTCGTCAGCAGACTTGACGGCAGCGGCGATCTTTTCCTGCGCCTCGCGCCAGTGGTCAACAATGGCCCGCTGGGTGGCGAGCGGAGGCAGTGGAACTTCGATGCTCTCCAGCGTGCTCGGCTCCACGCGTTTCCTGCCACTGGCTCCGCTGATCAGGCTGTTGATGCGCTCGCGAAAGCTGCTCATGCGGAAGAGCAGCTTCACGTATTCCGGCAGAGCGACTTCGCTATCCACCGCGTAGATCGGATATTCGGAACTGAAGACAACGCGGGGCATGGATTCCGGGACGATGCCGATGGCCCCATTCCGGGCGTCGATTTTGGAATAAACCACGTCATCCACATGGGCGAAGAACAGCCGTCCTTTCACCTCTTGGGTGCTGCTCATGTCGCGGCGAGAGAGTTCGCCGCCGAAGTGCAGCGATCCAAAGACGAGCGAATCCAGGGGGTGCGCCGCACGATCTACCGGCTCCACCCTGCGCGTCAGCGCGGTTGAAAGCGGGCGGATGGTTTCCGGCGGCCAATTCCAGCCGACTTCGCGAAAGCTGCCGGGGCTCCAGCGAGCAGCATCCGACCAATGAACGGCAAAGGCCCGGCCGACGTAGTTTTCTACGCCGCCAGGCCGTGGACGAAAAAAGGCGCGGGGTCTTTCCGGAATTCGCGGTAGAGTTCGAGGCAGGTTTTTTCGATGCCCGGCGGGACGCGGTCGTTCGGGTAAAGCTCGTTGAGGTCCGGTTCGCCGGTGGCGGAGATTCCGACCTTCTCGGCCTCGTAGAGAAAGACCGGATAGTCGAAGCGCTGTTTGAGCAGGGCGCGGGTTTCGCTCGAGATGGTCTCGGCGGTTTTCTTGTCGAAGTCGGCGCGTTCTTTCCGCAGCGCGGAGATTTTTTCCCTGTCTTTCGCGGCTTTGGCTGCGGCGGTTTCTTTTTCCAGCAGGGAGTGGGTGGAGTCCACCTCCGGCTGATGCTTCGCGGTGATTTCGGCGAGGGCTTTGGCGCGGGTCTGCTCAAATCGCTCCGCTTCCTTCGCAGTGAATTTTTCCAGGATGAGAACCGAGCATTTGACGCTTGCCCCGCTGCTGGTGAAGGTTTCCTGCGGAAGGGAAACAACGGCGCGTAGGAACGCGCGGTCTTCGGTGAATTCGCGGACAAAAGCCAGCGAAGGATTGTTGAAAATGCCCTCGGGCAGGACGATGCCGAGGCGTCCGCCGGGGGCAAGCAGATCCAGGCATCGCTCGATGAAGACGAGTTCGGTCTTCATGCTGATCGATTTCAACTTTTTCTCGTCGGCCTGCTTTTTCGCTTCCTCGTTCGCATCATTTTTCGGATCGGCCTCCGTCTTTCCGCGCAGGGGCAGCTTGAACAGCGAGAGGATCGGTTTGCCCTCGGCCGCCTCGACACGGGCGACGGCATTGTCGTAAACATCGCCATATTCGTTTTTATATCGGGATCGGGCTTCCGGAGAAACCGTGTAGTCCGAGCGCAGGACCACATTTCCCGCCTGCACGACGGCTCCGAAGGGCGGGTTGGTGGCGATGACGTTGAAGCGGTTCTCGAAGATGCCGTTGACGTTGAGCAGTCCGTTGTGATGATGCACCCCACCATGGCCGTCGCCGTGCATGATCATGTTCATCTTGCTGGTGCGGGCCATGCGGTCGTTGGCATCCGTGCCGTAGATGCGAAGGTTGGAGAGGTCCCAGATGCGCGAACGAGTCCGGCGCGATGCAGGGGCATCCGGATCGGAGACCGGATCGAGTTGCACCTGCAGCTCGTTGTATTTTTCGCGCTTGCGTTTGGCCTTCTCGGCGGCGGGAATTTTCTTCTTTTCCACCTCCTCGCAGAAGGCACGGTATTGGGCATCGACATCGGCGGCGATGCGCTCACGGAGAATCTCGAAGCATCGAATGAGGAAACCGCCCGAGCCGCTGGCGGGGTCGCAAATGTATTCGCCTTCCTTCGGGTCGAGCATCTGGACGATGAACTCGACCACCGGGCGCGGCGTGAAGAACTGGCCGATCTCTCCGCGGAACGTGCCGCCGAGGAACCGCTCGAAGGCGATGCCTTTCACATCTTCGCTGGTCTCGGAAAGGTTGTAGCTTTCCAGCTTTTTGACGATGGCCTCGACCGTTGCCGTGCGGAGATTGATCCGCTCGTCGGCCTCGAATATCTTGTCGGCGCGGTAGGCCTCTTTGGTTTCATCGAACAGCGAGTTGATCGGGCTCTTGGAAATCTGGGTTTTCAGGAAATCGACCGTGAAGAGATTCTTGCGCTCCTTGCGTTCCTTCAATCGCCGCTCAACCCAGACCTTTATGAAGAGGATTTTGGCGATCTCATCGAAGGCGGCGGCGGGGTCAAGGTGCTCGTTGTTGCGGATGACGTTGTGGCACTGGTGGAGCAGGTCGGCAAATTCCTTGCCTTCAAAAGGCTTCAACTGGGAAAGCAGTTCCTTGATTTCCTTGTCGCTGGCGTCGGCGCGCGGGATATCCTTGACCTCGGAATAGTTCGGCGCGCGCTTTTCGAGATCAACCCGGAAGAACCGCGTGCTGCGGCGGTTGTGGGCGACAAAGAATTTTACGCGCTCGTTGTTGGCGTAGTTCGAGCCCTGAGCGTAGGTCTTCTGGTCGATGGCCACATTGTCGGCTTTGCACTCGACAACGATGAGCGCGGTATCGTCATTGCGTCTCTCCTCCACCGTTCGCCAGATGACGAAATCCGCGCGGGCATGTTTGTTTCCGCGTTCGCCGGGAATGGACTCTTCCTCCGCGATTTGCCCCAACGCGTAACCGTATTCGTTGACGAGGATGCAGAGGTATTCCTGGCGAACGGCTTCCTCGGGCGTTTCGTTGAGCCATTTCTGGCGGACGTGACTCCAGATTTGGCCTTTCTGCCGGCGGACGATGATGGGATCGGACATAAGGAGTGATTGGGTTGGCTTAGGATTTCTTCCTCTGCTGGTTGGGCGCGAAAAGTCGCGCGTCGGACGGGACGCGCCTTTGTATGAGATCCCGCATGATCCAAGCAATGAAAACCATCTTCGCTTTTATAAGAAGGAAGACTTGTGGGCGCATCCTGCGGGCTGAGGTTGGCCGCACCCTCGAACCGCTGTGATTCGCGGCTTGCCAAAGCCCGATCCGGAGTTTAACAGAACACACTCAATGGCATCAGCAAACGACCTCCGCAAGGGCATGGCGATCCGCTACAACGGAAATCCGGCCATCGTCCTCGACGTTCAGCACCGCACGCCCGGCAACCTCCGCGCGTTCGTGCAGTGCATCATCCGCTACATCGGCACCGGAAAATCCGCGGACATCCGGTATTCCTCGACGGAGAAAGTCGATCTGGTGGACGTCAACCGCCAGCAGTTGGAATTCAGCTACGCCGACCACCAGGGATACCATTTCATGGATCCGGAAAACTTTGAGACGATCACCCTGCAGGGCGACCTGGTTGCGGATGCGAAGGGATACCTCGTGGAGAATCTGAAGGTCGAAGTCCTCAGCATCGAGGGCCGCGCCGCGCAGGTCATCCTCCCGTCCTCGGTGACTCTGAAAGTGACGGAATCCGCCGACGGGATCCGCGGCGACTCGGCGAACAATGTGCAGAAGCCGGCGACGCTTGAGACCGGGAAGATCATCAACGTCCCGCTCTTCATCAAGGAGGGCGAGTTGATCAAAATCAGCACCGCCGACGGCACCTACCTGGGCCGGGCCTGAGAAGCCGTGGCCGGAAAACGCCGCCCCAAGCGCAAGCCGACCGGTCTCCACGCCTCGATCGCCGGCGCGATCCCGGATCGCGTCCCCACGCGCAAGGTCAAATTCTTCGTCGGGCTGTTCCTTCTCCCGGTCGCATGGATCCTGACGCAGACGTTTTTTACCGCGTTCGCGCGCACAACCGTCCGCGACGCGTTCTGGATCACCGAGGAGTTCTGGTTTTTTTTCTTGGGTGCCGACCTGTGGCTCGTCATCTTTTTTTGTCTGCCGCGCCCGCTGTGGATCTACGTCTTCGGCCACGAGCTGACGCACGCGCTCTGGGTCTGGCTGATGGGCGGGCGGGTCCACCGGTTCCAGGTCTCGAAGGAGGGCGGCCAGATCCTCACCGACAAAACGAATACCTGGATCGCCCTCGCCCCGTATTTTTTTCCGATCTACAGCCTGCTCGTCATTTCGATTTACGGGGTCGCCGCGATTTTCACCGATGTCACGCCATACTGCCGCTGGCTCTACGGCGGCATCGGATTCACGTGGGCGTTCCACCTCTCGTTCACGTTCTGGATGATCCCGAAAGGCCAACCCGACCTCGCCTATGGCGGCACGTTTTTTTCTCTCGTCCTGATCTACCTCCTCAATCTCACCCTCCTCGCGATCCTCCTCATCATCGCCTCCCCGGGCGTCTCGTGGGAGGGGTTCGCGCGCGACCTGCTCGGAAACTCCGCCGACTTCTCCCACCAGATTGTCCGCCTCGCTGCCAAGCTCTGAACAGATGCCGACTCTTGCCACCACCGTTGACGGACTCAAACTTCCGAACCCGTTCCTCATTGCCTCCGGGCCTCCCGGGACCAATCTGAACGTCATCTCACGCGCGTTCCGCGAGGGCTGGGGCGCGGTCGTCGCGAAGACGGTCAGCCTCGATGCCTCGAAGGTTGTCAACGTCTCCCCGCGCTACGCCAAGCTCCATTCCTCGGACGGCAACGAGGTGATCGGGTGGGAAAATATCGAGCTCATCAGCGACCGGCCGCTTTCGGTCTGGCTCGAGGAATTTAAAAAATGCAAGGACGCGCATCCCGACGGGGTGCTGATCGCCTCGATCATGGAGGAGTTCCGGAAGGATGCCTGGGCGGAGATTGTCGAGCGGTGCCAGGATGCGGGAGTCGACGGGTTCGAGCTGAATTTCTCGTGCCCGCACGGGCTGCCCGAGCGGAAAATGGGATCGGCGATGGGGCAGGATCCTGCGGTTCTCGAAGAGGTCTGCGGGTGGGTGATGGCCTCCGCAAAAAAACCGGTATGGGCGAAGATGACTCCGAACATCACGCACATCGAAGATCCCTCCCGGGCCGCCTTGAAGGCCGGTTGCCACGGGATCAGTGCAATCAACACGATCCGCAGCGTCATGGGCGTGAACCTCGAAACCCTTCGCCCCGAACCCACTGTCGAGGGCTGCTCGACGCCCGGCGGATATTCCTCGATCGCGATCCGCCCGATCGCCCTCCGGATGTGCATGGAAATCGCGACGCTCATCCAATCCGAATTCCCCGGCCGCTCGCTCAGCGGGATCGGCGGGATCGAGCGCGGCTCGCACGCTGCGGAATTTATTCTCCTCGGAGCGGACACCGTGCAGGTCTGCACCGGGGTCATGAAATTCGGCTACGGACTGGTCCGGCAGCTCCAGGAGGAACTCCTGGCGTTCATGGAAAAGCACGGCTTCGAAACGCTCGCGGATTTCAAAGGCCGCAGCCTGCAGTATTTCACCACCCACGCGGGCCTCGTGGAAAGGCAGCGCGCCCGCAAAGCCACTCCCCAAGCAGCTGTGCGGGCGGATGGCGACTGGACCGGCGACCGGTTCGTCGATCAATCGAGCTCGCTGGCCGGATAACAAAACCATGATCATTCCCATTCCCCTTTCCCGCTCGCCTTACGACGTCCATGTCGGTGCGGGCCTGCTGGCAGAGGCCGGCCGGCTCGCGGCCTCGGTGCTGAAGCCCGGCCGTTGCGCGCTCATCACGGATTCCCACGTCGGCCCGCTCTACGCGAAACCCGTCGAGGACTCGCTGCGCGCGGCGGGGTTCGATGTCACGACGCTCGTCTCGCCGGCTGGCGAAAACTCAAAATCCATGGCCGAGGCCGCCTCGTTGTGCGACCGCATGATCGCCGCCGGCCTGGATCGCAGCTCCTGCATGGCCGCGCTGGGCGGCGGCGTGGTCGGCGACCTCGCGGGGTTCGTGGCCGCGATCTATTTCCGTGGCATCCCGTTCCTCCAGATCCCGACGACCGTCGTTGCACAGGTGGACAGCTCGGTCGGTGGAAAAACCGGTGTCAATGCCCCGGGCGGAAAAAACCTGATCGGCGCATTCCACCAGCCCCGGATCGTCATCGCCGACACCGACACCCTCTCAACACTCCCGGAACGCGAGTTCAACGAGGGGTTCGCAGAAATCATCAAACACGCCGCGATCCGCGATTTTTCCCTGCTCGACGCTCCCGACGACCTCCCGGCGCTGGTCGCACGGAACGTCGCGATCAAGGCGGCGCTCGTCGCGGAGGATGAATTCGAAACCCGCGGCGTCCGCGCCCTCCTCAACTTCGGACACACGATCGGGCATGGGATCGAAAATGCCGCCGGCTACGGGCGGTTCCTCCACGGCGAAGCGATCGCGCTCGGGCTCGTCGCCGCCTGCCGCCTCTCGGTCGAAAAATCCGGCCTCGCGCAGGCGGACTGCGACCGGATCCTCGCCGCGCTCGCCCGCTACAAACTCCCCCTCGCCCTGCCGCCGGACATCCCCGCGGAAGCCGTCGTTGCCGCGATGCAGAAGGATAAAAAATTCCACCGGGGAGCCGTCCGGTTTGTTCTCCTCAAACGCCCGGGCGAGGCATTTGTCTCCGACGCCGTATCCCATGACGACATCCTCCTCCAGATCCATGCCCTGCGGCACGATCCGGCACCCGGAGCCCGGTGATTTTTAGGGCGGGATCAATTCCATCAGACGAATTTCGGCGATCGCCGCCCACCGCGAGTTGCTGCCCCCTGCGGTTCAATACCCCAGCCCGAATCCGAACGGGAACTGTGCGTTTTCGATCCGTGCCTTGCCGTGGCCGAGCGGGAGCTGATCCATCGAGCGCGGCCAGGTGAACGAGAGTTTGCCCGTCGGCGAAACGTCGCCAAACAACACATCGGCAACGCCCTGTCCTTCCGTTCCTGGAAGCCATGCGGCGAGAATCGCATCCGCTTGGTCGCCCGCGTCGCCAAGCACCAACGGCCTACCGGAAAGAACGACCACCACTACGGGGACTCCCGCGGCTTTGGCCTCTGAAACAGCGGCGGCGTCCTCACGGGAGAGCGCAAGGTCGGCACGGTCGCCATTCATTTCGGCATAGGGCTCCTCACCGATCACCACGACCGCGACGTCGGCCCCTCTGGCATCCGTGCTTTCCTTCGAACCCGTGATCGACGTCCTCTTCCCCGCCGCTTGGCACAGGGCCGTGAGGATGGTGGTTCCGCCGGTGGTCACCGCCCCGCGTTTGCCCTGCCAATCGATAGTCCAGCCGCCGCACTGCATGCCGATGTCGTCAGCCCCGCGCCCCGTCACATGGATCCGCTTGGCATTGCGGGACAGCGGGAGAACCCTGCCCTCGTTCTTGAGCAGCACCACCGACTTCTGCACCGCCTCCCGTGCGACCGCCCGGTGCGCCTCGGAACCGAACTCCTTTTGGAGCGACGCGTCGGCCATCAGCGCCGCGCCCTTCCTCATCACCCCCTGCGCAAACTTCACGCGAAGGATCCGGGTGACGGCATCGTCGATGCGCTCCATCGGAATTTTGCCTTCCTTGACGAGTTCCTGAAGCAGGGAAATAAACTCGCGGTATCTGGCGGTGACCATCACCATGTCCATCCCGGCGTTGATCGAAATCTCGATGCACTTTTTGTAGTTTTCTGTCTGCCCCTGCCCTGCCGCGTTGTTGCTGTCCAAGGTGCCAGCGCTCTTGGCCGACGGCACCAGTTGGTCGATCGCATTGTAATCGGAGATCAGGAATCCCTCGAACCCGAGCTCCCTTTTCAAAAGGCCGGTGAGCAGGAATTTGCTGCCGGAGCATTTCACTCCGTTCCAACTGCTGTACGATGGCATGATCGTGCCGACGCCGGCATCGATCGCCGCGGGATACCCCGCCAGGTGGATGGATCGCAGCACGGCCTCGTCCACCCGCGTGTCGCCCTGGTCGAGCGCGCCGGCGCTCCCTCCTCTTTGTTGATAGGTTGTCCCCCCGTCGCCGAGAAAGTGCTTCGCGCAAGCGAGCACCGCAGCGCGGCCGGTAAGGCTTTTTCCCTGAAACCCCAGAACCGCAGCGCGGCCGAGCGGCGCGACGACCAACGGATCCTCGGAAAACCCCTCATAGGTCCTTCCCCAGCGGAGGTCGCGCGGAACGGTCACGCAGGGCGCAAAAGTCCACTGGACGCCGGTGGCCCGGACTTCCCTCGCTGTGATCTGCGCCACCTTCTCGACGAGAGCCGGATTGCGCGTGCAACCGAGGCCGATGTTGTGCGGAAACACCACCGCGCCGAGCACGTTGCTGTGGCCATGCACGGCATCGATCCCGTAAAGCAAAGGGATCGCGAGGCGGGTCTTGAGCGCGCGTGCCTGGCAACTCTCGTAGAGCGCCGCCCAGTCTTTCAGCGTGTTGCCGGTCTTTGGATCCGAACCTCCCCCGCTCAGGATGGAACCGAGAAAAAACGTCTCGATATCGGAAAAATCCCTGAGGGATGCCACGTCCGGCTGCGTCATTTGGCCAACCTTTTCCGACAGCGTCATCCGGCCGACGAGCTCCTTGATTTCCTCATCGTGGGCGGTGAGCCATCCCGGCGATGCCGCGCCAGCCACGAGAGGAAAAAGAAAAATCGCCAACACAAGGGCCGCCCGATTTGCCGGACGCTTCCTGGATTCCTGGTGTGTCATGCCAATCTTGAAAAATAATTTATCTATCTCCCTCCCGGGAGGCTACCAATTTTTGCTGCAAGTTCGGATTGTCGCAAGTTCGGATTTGACTTCGCGCGGTTCTTCCCTTTCAATCACCAGCTACTCATCAAGCAGCCGTAGCTCAATTGGATAGAGCATCTGACTACGGATCAGAAGGTTCCGCGTTCGAGTCGCGGCGGCTGCACCACTCAAACCCGCTCAGGCAATGCTTAGCGGGTTTTTTGTTGTCTTGGGAAAACCCCAGTGTGCTAGCCAAGTGTGCTAAATTGATCGGGAAACGTAACTGCTCAGGAGGCATCCTGAAGCAGGAAGCCCCCTGAGAGAAAAGGGGCGGCCCATTTGTTTGGCTGTAGCCGGGTAGCATTCGCAGGCCGGTAGCGGGAACGCAGCCTGGTTATCCGCAGAA
>Ga0194063_10001025_pt1 | contig 18944 bp, 18 predicted proteins | sample SepL3720m_MetaG_FD_155459 | JGI IMG/M metagenome (GOLD analysis project Ga0194063, IMG submission 155459) | Anoxic zone freshwater microbial communities from boreal shield lake in IISD Experimental Lakes Area, Ontario, Canada - Sep2016-L373-20m | ecosystem: Environmental > Aquatic > Freshwater... | reverse complement strand
GCGAAGACCCCGCACCGGCATGTGTGGCTCAAAAGATTAGCTTGTTCAGTGGCGTCCCTGAAGATAATGTTATATTAATGCCAAATGCTGATACGGTTTACAAGATACCTATGATTGTTGCAAAAAGTGGCCTGAATAAATTATTGTCAGATTTTGTCGGCAAATCCAGAAAATACAATTTGGAAGCTTGGGATGAGGTGGTAAAAAATCAAAGTGCAAAAAAATCAAAAACCGTGACCGTTGGTATGGTGGCAAAATATATGGATAACGAGGACACATACATATCAGTTATTGAAGCATTAAAGGCCGCTGCCTGGAGTGAAAAGGTCGGCCTGGATATCAAATGGATTAATGCTGAAACCGCTAGTAAAAAAGATTTCAAATCAGTTGATGCACTACTAGTCCCAGGTGGATTTGGTGCGCGTGGTATTGAAGGTAAAATTGCGGCAGCCAGATACGCGTTGGATAAAAAAGTGCCATATCTAGGGTTATGTCTAGGGCTACAAGTTGCGGTTATTGCCGCATGTCGAAAGGCAGGCCTAGCAGACGCTAATAGTACGGAATTTAATCCAAATACTAAAAATGATGTCGTCTATATTATGGAAGGCCAGGCTGGCAAAGAGTCGACTGGTGGGACTTTGCGGCTAGGGGATTACCCAACCAAATTAACTGATAACTCATTGGCGGCTAATGTCTATGGCTCGCAAAATATTATTGAACGTCATCGTCACCGATATGAGGTGAATCAAAAGTTTACCCCTGAGATTAACAAAGGTGGATTGATTATTAGCGGCACATCACCAGACGGCAAATTAGTGGAATTTGTTGAAGCGCCAAATCAAAAGTATTTTATAGCGACTCAGGCTCATCCTGAATTTAAATCTCGCCCAACCAAACCACACCCACTATTTGTCGGTCTGATAAAATCGGTCATTGGCAAATAACTGTAAGCATTTTACTGGGGTCAGAATTTCGCAATATTATATCTTTGTATTATAATAACTGTTAATAATGTCTGAGATGCCACATGGTGATTATGAAAAATTTTATAAACGTTGGGGTGACCCGACGGTAGAACTTCATAACGCATACAATCTGTGGTTGGCAGATATGGACAGTCGCGAGGGTAATGAGTTAGCATCGTTTGAATTTGATCTAGAAAAATACCCTGAACAAAGTATTTATGTGCCAAAAACTGAGGCGATAGATCTGTATCCAGAGGTACCAGATTCGGCTTATTATGAAGCTGTCAGGATGAAAATGATCAAATCGGTTGGTGAATCTGCTCAATCGCGTCTATTGGATCAATTAGGTAGCCAGCAGGTTTCATCAGAGGATTCTAGGTTATTAATTGATAGGTTGATAGCCAATAGACAACAGGGTAGAAACACTTTGGTTGTTACGTCGCATTTTACCTTTCCCGAGATGGGGTATTTCAAAGTTCTGCGTCTGTTACAAGAACAAGACAGACCAAATATAACCAAAGGCGGTGTTCTAATCAGCAAACTAATGACCAGGCAATCTTATGACGGTAAAAAATTAGTTGATCAATTCCGACCTATATCTAATATTTACTTCTCACATCCTAAAAGTGCCAGTGCTGAAAAATATGGCGTTCCAAAAAATGCTACCAAATTAGGGAATGCATTATTTATGAAGGCCCTAAAGCCAGATCTCCAAATAGGTGGTTTTGAATTAGACGCGGCATTAACTGGCAAACAGGTAGTGCCGGCAAGAAACGAAGACGGTTCAATAAGCCACTATGAGATTCCCAACATAGACTCGTCATCTGTAAAATTGATTGAAAACTTTGATGATATTATTGGTGTGACTTTAATTAATTCACCGGTTACGGGTCAGTGGGAGATGGGCATTAGTCCGCTACTGGATATCAAAGAGCTATCAAAGACTAATAGCTCAGCCGAGATTGTTGATTTGATATATGCAGATATTGCTAAATCCGTAGAGAGTTTTACGGGCAAAGATGTTGATTACAAAAAGGTATCAACCAATTTGGGCAGATTGGCAATTGATCAAAGTGAATAGATGCCATATAAATAACCTTTTATTGGTATAATAATTAGCAATGGAACAAATAGTTGATACAATTCAAAAAACAGTCAAACAGTTATTTGATGTTGATGTTGATATCCAATTAACTCGACCCGATTCACAGTTCGGAGATTTTGCGACCAATGTTGCGATGCAGTTGTCTAAGCAATTAGGCAAAAACCCGCGCGAAATTGCCGATCAGTTAGTTGCTAGCCTGAGCGAAACAGGCGAGTTCGCCGAAGTCTCTGTTGCCGGGCCCGGGTTTATAAACTTACGTGTCAAAGATACGGTTCTTGGCGATGAACTAAAAAAGATTATTGAAAATCCAGCCGATTACGGCAAATCGGATATGTACCAGGGCAAAGTTGTTTTGACCGAGTTCTCTGACCCCAACCCGTTCAAGGTTCTACATGTTGGGCATCTATACACCAGTATTATTGGCGATGCGATTTCAAATCTAATTGAAAACGCCGGTGGTAATGCTCATAGGTTGAATTTTGGAGGTGATGTTGGGTTGCATGTCGCCAAGACTATGTGGGCGATGATACGTGATTTGGGCGGCGAAAATCCAGATAAACTATCTGGTTACGATGGCAAGCAACTGATTGAATATGTAGCTAGCTGTTATGTACAGGGAACGCGGGCCTATGAAGATGATGAATCGGCCAAATCTGAGATTACGGCACTGAACAAAAAAGTATACCAGATTCACATTGACGGCGATCATGAATCGCTATTCGCCCAAATTTATTGGACTTGTCGTCAGGCTAGCTATGATCATTTTAACGAATTCTATGCACGAATTGGCGTTAAATTTGAGAGGTACTATCCTGAAAGTGAAATTGCTGCGCTGGGGTTATCAACAGTACTAGAGCAAAAGGAGCGCGGTGTTTATTCCGACAGTGACGGGGCGGTGGTATTTGTAGGCGAACCGTATGGTCTACACACCAGAGTATTTGTTAACAAAGAGGGTTTGCCGACATATGAAGCCAAAGATGTTGGTTTGAGTATTAAAAAATGGGAAGATTATCACTACGACCAATCAATCATTATTACGGCCAATGACATTATTGAATATATGAAGGTCGTCCTAAAAAGTATTGAACAATTTCAGCCCGAGTTGGCAAAAAGAACGCGCCATATCACACATGGTAACGTCAAATTAGTCGGCGGTGTCAAAATGAGTAGCCGAAAAGGCAATTTCTTGCGCGCAACCGATGTTTTGGATATGGTAGCCGATGCTAATGAGGCTGCTCAGGGTAATCGTGATGAAGCGCCAATATTGGGCGCAATCAAATATGCGTTTTTGAAATTTAAAATCGGCGCCGACAGCTCATTTGATCCCAACGAATCTGTTAGTATCCACGGTAATAGCGGCCCGTACCTGCAATATGCATTGGCACGCGCAAAATCGGTTGTCAAGAAATCCGATTTGAGTGATTCAGGTTTTGACTTTGAAGTAGATGGCTATTCGGTTCACGAACGTGGGTTATTATTGAAGCTAACCGAATACACGGACGTTATTGAACAGGCAACAAGCGAGATGTTGCCTCATATACTTTGTACGTATTTATATGAATTGGCGCAGGTTTTCAATCGATTCTATGAGAACAGCCAGGTTATCGGTGATGATCGCGAAAAGGTACGTGTCAAATTAGTTCAGGCTTATGGGTCAGTACTAAGTAATGGTTTAACGGTGTTAGGTATACCCACACCAGAAAGAATGTAGTCTTATATGGCAAACAAGATAAATCCTAGATATGTAGTAGCAGCAGGTGAATCACAATTAAAGGCGTTTTTGATTTTTATCCGTACGCAGGGCGTAATTGGGCTGGCCGTAGGGTTGGTATTGGGTGGAGCAGTTGGTGTAGTTGTAAAATCTCTCGTTGATAACGTAGTTATGCCACCACTAGGTTTGATGCTAGGTTCGACGGAAGGGCTAAAGGGCCTGTCTGTAACTATGGGCAAGACCGCCGAAGGTGCCCCAGCAGTATTGCATTACGGTATATTTTTAAACGACCTAGTAAATTTCATTGTAATCGCCTTGGTGATATATCTGCTGATTAGTTGGTTTAGAGTTGATAAACTCGACAAGAAACAATAAATTATGGATAAAAAACTTGCTAATGCACGACTCGAGCGCGTTCTGTGGCTAGATCTAGAAATGACCGGCCTAGACCCGAACAAAGACTTGATTCTGGAAGTTGCCGCAATTGTAACTGATTGGAATTTTAATGAGGTTGCTAGTTATCAGGGTATTGTCAAAAATAGCGATTTGGCATTGAAAAAAAGAATCAAATCTAATGCCAAGTTCTGGGATTTGAACCCAAATTCTCGCGACGGGTTGCTAGCACAAAATCATACGGGTAAATCATTAGCTGCTATTGAAACAGAAATACTGAAACTGATAGCCGAAAACTTTGCCGCCGATATCCCGGTGTTACTAGCAGGTAACTCAATTCATATTGATAGGCAATTTATCAAATCCAATTGGCCAAAATTTGACAGCAAGCTACATTATCGGATGTTGGATGTTAGTGCTTGGAAGGTTGTTTTTGACGGTAAATTCGGTATAAAGTTTGCCAAACCTGATACTCATCGGGCATTAGATGACATTCGTGGCAGCATAGTTGAATTACAGTATTATCTAGCAAAACTCAAGTAAGTGCTACAATAAAACTAATATGTTAGATAAACATAAAGTGTCGTTGAGGCAATGTGTTTTGATACTATCTGGTGTCGTTGTTTTCTTGCTAGTAGGGTCAATTACAGTTTTATTGTTGGCCCAAAATCTGAGTGCTCCATCTACTGGCAACATCCGGGTTGTTGCTAGAGCGCCGCAGCCGGTTAATCTATCATCAAACACTTTGTTTACAGGCAATGTTTATTGGGGTAGATATATCAACGATTGGTCACAGGCTAGCGCATTATCTTATCAATATCCTTTCTCCCGTCTAGGTGAATTTGGGCGTGATCAATATGACGCCTGGATATCGGGGTTGGAATGTCCCGTTACGTCTGGTGTCAATATGACTTCTGCCGAGGAAGACGCTACGTTGGCGTTTAATTGTTCGCCAGATTATCTGCCCGAGGCCGCCAAATGGTTCACTATATTTAGTCTGGCGAATAATCATACTGACAATCAGGGGATAGCGGGTTTTACGGAAACTAAAACTCATTTGGCAGAAAACAGTATTCAATATTTTGGGCACTATGATTATCAGAATGTTGATGATGTTTGTGAAGTAGTAGGCTTGCCTACCAAAGCAACATTAGACGATGGTTCGGTTACGAATGGTACTTTGCCAGTCGCCATGTGTGGTTATCATGGTGTTTTTGGTGTACCGACTGATGAATCTATAGCTGCGATACAAAAATACGCTCCATATATGCCCGTGGTTGCCATGCCTCATATGGGAGCCGAGTATAGATCATCAACAGATGAATTAAAGACAAATGCATATCATCAAATGATTGATAGTGGTGCTGATATGGTATTAGGTGATCATCCACATTGGATTCAAAACACAGAAAGCTATAACGGTCATCTAATTGTTTATTCGATGGGTAATTTTATATTCGATCAACAAGACACGTTTGAAGTGACGCGTTCGGCTGCAATCCGAGTGGTCATTAGCACGGTTGGGGATAATAAGGATCTAGGTAAATGGCTGCAACTAGGTGAAAAATGTAGAATGTTCAAAGACAGTTGTTTAGCCGATGCCAAGGCACAAGGCCTGACAAAACTAGATCTGGAATATAAATTTGGTGCCATTGGCACAAATGATGCCGATAAGATTAACAAACCGGCTACACCTGATCAGCAATCCAGCATTCTGCAGCGGCTAAACTGGCAATATACAATGAATAGTTTGCAGCCACCATATAGTAGCCTGTAGAATAGATATATGACACACAAAGAAATTGAAGAATATATCCTAAGTTTCCCAAATGCTTGGCTGGATTTTCCGTTTGGCGAGAGCACGTCGGTCTATAAAATTGGGCGCGATAGTGATGGCGATGGGCGAATGTTCGCATTAATCGCCGAAGGCAGCAAACCATTACGGATTAGCCTCAAATGTGACCCATTATTGTCAGAAAAATTACGCGAAGATTATGAAACAGTTCTGCCGGGTTATCATCTGAATAAAAAACATTGGAACACAGTTATTTGCACAGGTCAGGTCCCGGACGATGAATTAAAAAGCCTGATATCAATCAGTTACGACCTAGTCAGTAAGAATAAAGCCTAAGATTGAGCCGAATCAAAATCGGCGAATTGTTTTTGGGTTGGCTCTAGATTTTTGATAGCGTCAGTTAGGAATGTTTTCAGGCTTTTGCTGTTAGTGTTCTTGTAGGTTTGGTTCATTAAAACTAATACGGCGTCTAATTTATAGGCCATTTCTCGGGCATAGGTACGATCGTATACGACATTCAACCTGGCATCTTCTAATGTCGCCAGCGTTTTAGTGCTAGATTCTGCATCGGTGACCTTTTTGTCTAGTTTTTTGATGTCGGTATTCTCTTTTTTTAGCAATGGTTCTATATCACGAATAGTATTGGTTAGGTAGATTGTGAGATTCGCATTATATCCACGTAACTTATTACTTTTCAGTTTAGACGTTCCATCAGTAGCTATTTGTTGCGTGGCTAATAATCTGGCCGCTAGTTTTTCGCTAGGTTTAGCAGTGCCTGATGATCCAGCAACTGCAGCTATGATGATGACTATTACCACGGCTATCCCTAATATCCCGATCATGCGCATTTTTTTATCAGCAAAAAGTGATCTCTTGGTGCCTTGAGGCGCAATCTGATTCAGATAATCTAATGATGGTGGCTGTTGATTTGGATTCATACTACTGTTATTTAAGCATAAACAGCAAAAATATTAAAGGTCTATAAAATCCGTTGTGCTTTGAGTTATCTCATAACAGAGGTATAATGGCGTTATGCAGGATGCCAAAGAGGAAGTTAGGGCCAAGCTGAATATTGAGGACGTTATTGGTGAATACGTTCAGTTAAAGCGTGCGGGGCGAAATTTCCGAGGACTCAGCCCATTTAGTGCCGAAAAAACTCCTAGTTTTTACGTCAGTCCTGACAAACATATTTGGCATGATTTTTCTTCAAACAAAGGTGGTGACGTATTTACATTTGTGATGGAAGTGGAGGGCATAGATTTTCGTGCCAGTCTAGAATTGTTGGCCCGTAAAGCCGGTGTTGATTTGACAGTCTATGATACCAAGGGCAGCCAAGAGATAGCAGCTCGTAAAAAACGATTATTAGTAGCGCACGAATTAGCAGCCAGTTATTACCAGCAAAGCCTAGTCCAGAATCAACATGCCATGGAATATGTTTTCGGCAAACGCGGTCTCAGCAAACAAATTGTTCAAGATTTCAAGATTGGTTATGCGCCAGACAGTGGCGATGCCTTAGTCCAATTTTTAAAGAAAAAAGGTTTTAATTCTACAGAGTTATCTCAAGCTGGACTGGTCAATCGGTTTGGCGGTGACTTATTCCGTGGTCGCATGATGGTTTCATTAATGGATGGTACTGGCAACGTAATCGGATTTACTGGCCGCATAATCTCCGATGATCCGAACGCGCCAAAATATCTAAATACGCCACAGACCTTGTTATATGACAAAGGTCGTCATGTTTTTGGATTGTCACAGGCCAAAGAAGCAATCCGAACAGGGGACTATGCCGTAGTCGTTGAGGGTAACCTGGATGTTATCAGTAGCCATCAAGTAGATATTAACCAAGTAGTGGCAACTGCTGGTACGGCTATGACCGAACATCATTTGCGCGCATTAGTCCGATTGTCTAACCATATCAGGTTAGCGTTTGATGGTGATAAAGCCGGTCTGGCGGCAACTGAACGGGCAATTCCGATTGCACAAAATGTCGGCGTGGAATTATCGATTATTAGTTTGCCCGGTGGTGCCAAAGATCCAGATGAATTGATCAAGCAAGATCCAAAACTGTGGCAGACGGCTATCAATAGCGCCGAGCCGGCAGTTGATTGGGTGATAAAACAATATTCAATGCGTGAAGATCTGCAATCGGCCGCTGGTAAACGCCGCTTTACAACTGCGGCACTAGACGTAGTCCGCATGCTGTCTGACTCAGTCGAACAAGAACATTATCTCGGCAAGATCGCCAAATACAGTGATTCGTCAGTTGAAGCCTTAAAAGACAAATTGCAAGATTCTCCAAAATCTACGCCGGTTCATCTAAAGCAAGTAGTAGAACAGACTATTGGCGAAACTGATCCAGCGGCTTATCAGGATAATCTACTGGCACTGGCATTGATTGATGGTGCGACACATGACCTGTTTAGAACTGCCGAGATTGAGGCATTTTCTGGTCTTGAACGGCAGGCGATTGTTGAGTATTTGTCCAAAGATGGTGGCAAATCTGTTACTAATACGCCAAAACAGTTGCAAAGTCACGACACCTATGTCAAAATACTACTATTAAAGGCCGACGCTCGTTACGCTGATTGGAGTGACTCAGATCGTTACTTCGAAGCAGCTCGATTGCTCCGCCAAGTTATACAAGGGCAAAAACAAAGACAAAAAGATCAATTAACCGAAAAACTGCGCGAGGCAGAAGATTCGGGTGATGATGTAGTAGCAACCAAAATTAGAGGTGAACTAAATAACTTAATCAAGGAGATGCAAAATGCCAAAAGGTAAAACCGTTGACGATATCATAGATATTGATGATGCTAACGAGGAAATAAAAGAAGTAACGATTGATGATATTGTTGCTCTAGACCCAGCGATCTTAGATGATATTGCAGGCCCTCTGGCCGGTATTGATGAGCCAGACTTGGCCGACCTAGAGGACGAAGAAGAAGATGATGAAGAAACTTTGAACAAAGGTCAATATTTTGACGATGCTAGCGATGACAGTGTTCGTCTGTATCTACGCGAAATTGGTAAAATCCCGCTGTTAAATTCAGAAGACGAACTAGCGCTAGCACAACGTGTTGTAGCAGGGGACAAAAAAGCCAAAGACAAGATGGCTGAAGCCAATATGCGTCTAGTTGTTTCAATCGCCAAACGTTACAGCGGCCGTGGACTAGATTTCTTAGATTTGATTCAAGAAGGTAATACTGGTTTGTTACGTGCTGTTGAAAAATTTGACCCAGACAAAGGTTTTAAATTCTCAACCTATGCTACTTGGTGGATTCGCCAAGCGATTACTCGTGCTATTGCTGACCAGGCCCGTACAATTCGTATCCCAGTTCACATGGTTGAAACTATCAATAAATTGTTGCGCACACAGCGCCGCATGACTCAGGAATTGAACCGTGAGCCAACTATTGAAGAACTAGCCAAAGAGCTAGAAATGGAGCCAGCCAAGGTTGAATACGTTATTAAAATCAAACAAGATATCACATCTCTAGACGCTGGTGTTGGTCGCGACGGCGAAGACGAAGATTCAGTCCTAGGTGATTTTATCGAAGACGGCGACAGTGTCACGCCTGAAGAATCTGCTACTTCTCAACTACTAAAAGAACAGGTCCAATCAGTCCTATCTTCACTATCTGATCGCGAACAAAAAATCGTCAAAATGCGATTTGGTCTAGAAAACGGCAAAAGCCACACACTAGAAGAAGTTGGCCGCGAATTTGCAGTCACTCGTGAACGTATTCGTCAGATTGAGGCTAAAGCCCTAGCAAAACTTCGCAAACATAAAGATGCGAAAAAACTGCACGAATATATTGTTTAGTCACAATAAATTAAGATTCAAACTCAGTCTCTAGCAGTATTGCATCAACATCTCGGTGCAATTCTGCCATGTCACCGTCATTTATGATGTAACGATCGGCAATTGCAATCGGGCCGCCTTTTTCCAGGTGCTCAATTTCATCCCAATCGCGTTGGTCGGCTTCAAATTGAGATAGTGGACGAACTGGGCGATTTAGTAGGCGATGGTGACGAACTTTTTTAGACGCGATTATAGCAACTACTGTCAAACAACCAGCAAACTCGTGTTTTAGAGCCTTGTATTCGGTCCAGGTGTATAACCCATCGGCGATAATTCGGTGTTGCCCCGCATTGATTAAATTATGAATTTCCTCAGATATCTTTCTAATGATAGTGTTATCCCCATCGCGGGCCTTTAATTCTTCGCGAAAATTCTTTTCATTTTCAGGCGTGTCTTCAATCCCAGCCTCTTTCATTAAATTTAGGACTACGCCGCCAAAGTAAACTTTAGGGTAGCCTTTATCAACAATATAATCTGCTGCAGTACTTTTGCCCGATCCGGCTAGGCCGACGAAAGCAATAATTTTAACGTTGTGGTTATGTATCATGTTTCTAGTTTAACAGATTGTTATTAAATTGGGGTATACTGGTAGTATGACAAAGCGTTTGGCAGTTATTGACGGCAAATCGGTATTCTATCGGGGTTATTATGCAATGCCCAATTTGGCATTATCTGACGGTACGCCAACTGGTGGAGTTTTTGGATTTGCGTCGCTAGCAATTGAATTGATTAAAAAACTAGAACCTGACTATGTAGCTGTAGCGTGGGACAAACAAGGGACGAATATTAGAAAACGCAAAGAGATTTATCCGCAGTACAAGGCCGGTCGCAAAAAAGCCCCAGATGATTTTTACGCTCAGATTCCAATATTACACGAACTATTAGAGGCGTTCGGTTGGCCACTATATGAACTAGATGATTACGAGGCTGACGATATATTGGGCGCGTTTTCTAAACAGGCGGCTGCCAAGGGAATTGAGACTTGTTTGATAACCAGTGACCTGGATGCATTACAGATTGTTGGGCCAATGGTAAAAGTTTATGCACTGAAAAACGGGCTGGCGAATCTAGAAGAGTTTGACGTTAATTACTTTGAACAAAAATATGGCATCAACGTAGAACAATTCCTGGATTTGAAATCGCTAAAAGGCGATGCATCAGATAACCTACCGGGTGTTGCGGGTATCGGTGAGAAAACAGCAACCAGTTTATTGCAAGAATTCGGCACACTGGACGGAGTTTACGCTAATCTAGATAAAATTAAACAAACTGTGGCCAAAAAACTAGCTGATGGCAAGGAAATGGCATATATGAGCCACGAAGTCGGGCGGATTTGGGATGAAGCGCCGGTGGAATTAGATTGGGATGTGGCTGATATTAATGATATTGACCTGAACAAAGTTGCAGCGATATTGCAAAAGCTAGAGTTTACTTCATTGATTCGACGTCTACCAAAACATATGAGTATCCACGGGATTGAAACACCAGTCACTATTGCTGCACAAGCCGAGATAAAGGTGCTAGGTGAAGTTAAATGGCCTGAGACCTTGTCTATAAATGGCCCGGTGGTGATGTATGTTGAGGACGATATATTATGGTTGTCATTGAACGATAAAACATTAATGCATGCCGATATCAAGACTTTGGACAAAAGCGTTTGGCGGGTATTGGAGCTAGCAACTGTTATCGGTTACGACACAAAAATTCTATATCATCAGTTGGCAGCACAAGGCGTATTCGTAAGGTTTGATGAATTGCACGACATTAACCAAGCATCTTTTTTGATTAATCCGCTGCGCCGTGACAGGTCGTTGACCGGGCTGACTGGTGGCGAGATTATTGATAGCCCACAGGCTAATATCGCTGCGATTTGGCAGATTTATCACCAACAGGTAGCAGTGTTTGAGACTGAGCCCAAACTAGCGCGGATTGCTCGTGAGTTTGATTTTCCGCTGACTTATATCCTGTTTGAGATGGAACACAAAGGAATCAAAATTGATCCAGTAATATTGAAAAAAATGAGCATGGAATTCGAGGATGAATATTCCGACCTAGAACAACAAATCTATACAATGGTTGGCCATGAATTTAATATCGCTAGCCCATTGCAATTATCTGAGGTGTTATTTACTAAATTACAACTACCAACTGCCGGGATTAAAAAAGGCAAGACAGGCTATAGCACTGGTCAGAAGGAACTGGATAAATTGCGCGGCCAGCATCCAATTGTGGAACTAATTGAAAAAACGCGCGAAATCGCAAAGCTGAAGAACACCTATGTTGATGCTTTGCCGCGGCTGATGGATGAAAATTATCGGATTCACACGACTTTTAACCAAGACGTTGTTAGTTCGGGGCGCCTGAGTAGCACGAACCCAAATCTGCAAAATATTCCGATTCGTTCCGACCTAGGCCGCCAAATTCGTAGCGCATTCGTACCCGAAAAGGGCAATGCGTTTGTTGGCGCCGATTATTCGCAGTTTGAACTACGCCTAGCTGCCGTGTTAGCGGGCGATCAGGATATGATTGATGATTTTGACCGAGACATTGATATCCATACCAAAACGGCCGCTGATGCGTATGGCGTGCCGTTAGAGGCTGTGACCAAAGACCAGCGCCGCAATGCCAAGGTAATCAACTTTGGCGTGTTATATGGCATGAGCCCCCAGGGTTTGAGCGCGGCAACAGATATGAGTTTCATTGAGGCAAAGAAATTCATTGATCAATATTTTGAAGTTCGTAAACCTATCCGTAAATATATCAACGATACACTGAACAAAGCCCGAACCGACGGCTATGTTGAGACATACTTCGGGCGCCGCCGACCAACACCAGATGTCCTTAGTAGTAATTTTATGGTTCGTTCAGGTGCCGAACGAGCTGCTGCCAATATGCCGATACAGGGGACAGAAGCTGATTTGATGAAACTGGCAATGATAGAATTGGATAAATTGCTAGGCGACTTGGGCGACCAGATATTGCAGGTTCACGACAGTATATTGATTGAATGCCCAGTTGCGAATGTAGATAAAGTATCTGACCTACTACGTGAAACTCTAGAAAAGATCGCTCCAGAACTGGCTGTAAAATTAAAAGTTGACGTCAGTATAGGCTCGTGTTGGGAAGGTATGTGATTGACTTTACGCCGTAAGAATACTATAATATAGATATGGCGAATTACAGAACCAGAAAAATTATCCCGATTGCGTTAACGCTAATTATTATTGCGATTGCTATTGCTGCGCTAGTTTCATTAGCACGGGCGGTTTTCTTTTCGGGTACGCCCGCTACACCAGTAGTCTCGCAAACTGAGGTGGTCAAAGAAGCTTTGCTGTCTTCTGACCCCGAGCATAATATTATAGTAACGGTCCGTGGCCCGCTTGTGGCTGATGAGGCTTTTAGGTCTTATAAATTTCAAGTTAACGCGAATGTTCGCGAATTAACTACATACAAAGGCTACCTAGAACAACCTCTGAACAAAATATCGCTGGGGAATAATGTCACGGCTTATGAGCAATTTGTATTCTCGCTATACAGAGCTAATTTGATAAAAGGCACCGAGCTACCAGATGATCAGAACGAATTACGTGGTATCTGCGCGACTGGTACGGTTTATGTTTTTGAGGTTTATGCGCATGACAAAGACGTAAAGCGTTTGTGGACATCAACCTGTGCCGGGTCCAAAGGCTCATTAGATGCTAGTGTTAGTCAATTGATGGCCTTGTACCGAACCCAAATCCCTGGTTCTGATGAATTAATTGCTAATATTCCCAAATAAGGTTCGGCATCTATGCCAGAACTTCCTGAAGTTGAGACAGTAAAACGCGGGTTGGATAAATTGATTGTTGGTAGGGCAGTGGTATCTGCTAGTTCTGATAATGCGAAATCTTTTCCTAATAGCCTTGCCGATGTGAAGGCTTTTTTGGTTGGCGCATCAGTCACGTCTGTTCGTCGCCGTGCCAAGGTGCTGATGATAGACCTATCGTCTGGTTATACGCTGGTTGTGCATTTGAAAATGACTGGACAATTGGTTTTCGTTGAAGATTTTTCACGGTTTGGAGCGGGGCATCCCAGTGATAGTTTGATTGGTAATCTGCCAGACAAATCAACGCGCGTTACGATTGAATTCAGTGATGGATCGCATTTATATTTTAATGATCAGCGTAAGTTCGGTTGGGTTCGGTTAATGCCAACGGTTGAAGTCCCGAATATTGATTTTATGAAACGTGTCGGCCCAGAGCCACTAGAGGCTGATTTTACGGCCGCCCAGTTCGCTGACAGGTTCAAACGACGCGCCAGGACCACTATAAAGGCCGCATTGCTGGATCAATCAGTTATTGCAGGAGTTGGCAATATTTACGCTGACGAGTCATTGTGGGGCGCTAAAATACATCCTAGCCGTCTGGTTGGCTCGATTACTAGCGCCGAGTTTAAAAAACTATACACTGAAGTCCGCGCAGTTATGAATCTATCAATTGATAAAGGCGGTTCTACAAATCGCAATTACGTTAACGCCGAAGGTAAACGGGGGAGTTATATGGATTTTGCCCGAGTATTCCGCCGTGAAGGGTTAGAATGTCCGCGGTGTGGCACCGAGATTATCAAAATACGCGTCGCTGGCCGCGGTACACATATCTGCCCAGTCTGCCAGATAGCTGGCAATTAACTATTAGAATTTGGTTATTGGAGAGATTGTGCCAATAGCTACCTTCCAATAGCCAATAGCTAATCATCTAGGCTATAATAGATTAGATGATAACGTTATTGATCGGGGAGAATTCATTCGAAATTGAGCGGGCGCTGGGTGACATCGCCAGCGGTTTTGATGGTCGTGTTGAGAAAATCGACGGTAGCGCGCTGCAATTAAAAGATCTGCCAGATATATTAATGGGCGTTAGTCTGTTCGCTACCGAGAGGGTAGTCGTTATTCGCGGCCTGGGTCAGAACAAATCAATTTGGCCAGTTTTTGGCAGTTGGTTAGACAAGGTATCTGGCGATATTCATCTGGTGTTAGTTGAGCCAAAACCCGATAAACGTACAGTAACCTTCAAAGCGTTAAAAGATGCTGCGACCATACGCGAACTACAGCCGTTTTCGGATCGTGACGAGGCTAGCGTTGAAAAGTGGGTGAGCGTTGAGGCTAAAAAGATAGGCCTAGATATGGATAATAAATGTGTTCAAGCACTAGTGCGGAGAGTAGGCTTTGATCAATGGCAGTTATTTCACGCGCTGCAAAAACTAGCACTAGTAGACACTATAACAGTGGAAGTTATTGTCGATGTTATTGATTTGAATCCATTTGAGAGCGTATTTAACCTGTTTGAAACAGCGCTGCGAGGTGACAGGGCGCAGTTAAAATCTATGCTACGAGTGCTAGAGCAATCCGAAGACGCGTTCAGGTTAATAGCGCTATTGTCGGCTCAAGTTTTTCAATTAGCGGCGATTTCATCAGCCGAGCGAACAGATAATGTGGCCAAAGATTTTGGCATTCATCCTTTTGTAGTATCCAAACTATCATCAGTAGCTAGAAAGGTTGGCGCCAGGGGGGTGAAACGGTTGGTAGACATATTTGTGAACCTAGATGACGATATCAAGGTTTCCAAAGCCGAGCCTTGGGTATTAGTTGAAAGTGCATTATTAAAAATAGCGACTATATAAATTGATATATAATTAATTAGTCTATGATATCCAAAAAACCAAAATCAATTAACAAAGTGTTAAAAATAGATTTATCAACGTCAGAATATACTGAGCGACTTGCTAGGGCTGCTATATTTGCCAAAAAAGGTGAATTCAAAGCTCAAAAGGTTAAAGAGCGAGAGGAAATATCAACCGTTTTGGCTGATGGCACTGTTGAAACCGTTAATTGGGCAGAGATTGGCGATATGATTGTCACTAATCCTGATGGAGAAAGGTATATATTAAATTCAATTGAATTTGGTAAACGCTATAGACCAACATCTCAAGGAAGTGTTTATACCAGCAAGGGTATGATCCGAGCTATTGTTAACCCAACTGGTAGGCCAATAGAGATTATGGCCTCATGGGGCGACCCACAATTTGGTGCTGCTGATTGTATTATTGCAACTGTTTATGACGAAAAATGTCCTGATGAAATTGGCTCTCGCCGTTATATCATCGGTGGCCAAGAATTCGCTGATACATATGCTCCAGTTGATGAGGTATAAGTGATATGGGGAGGCGGAATGGTAAATCGCCTTTATAAAAAAATAACCCCAAAAGGGGTCATTTTTTATTTAATCCAAGATTATTTTTTTGCAGCTGGTTTTTTAGCTACGACTTTTTTGGCAGCAGGTTTGGCAGCTGTTTTTGCGGCTACTGGTTTGACAGCGGCCTTAACAGCAGCTTTTTTGCCAGAATCTAGTTTAACACCGGCAGCTTTTGCGATTTTGTGCAAACCAGCTTTGCGGCGGGCGACAGTGTTTTTCTTTAGTAGGCCTTTTTTAACAGCGGTGTCTAGCTCACTTTGAGCGGCACTCAAAGTTTTAGCGCTAGGTTTAGCGATAAAGGCTTTGGTTGCGTCTTTGATTTCGCGTTTAATACCGACATTTCGTTCACGTCGTTTGATGGTTTGTTTTGCGCGTTTGATAGCGGATTTGATAATTGGCATTTAGTTTCCTTTTACTCTTTAAAATTATAAATACAATCAGTAGGTGATTATAGGGCAAAGTCATCTGTTTGTAAAGAGTTGGGCAAATTTTGTTGACGATACCAAAGTACTTATGGTATAGTGACATCAAAATCTAGGCAAAATAAAAAAATAGGAAAAACATATGAACGATACACCAGCCAAGATAAAACAACAGATTATCGACAAGATAAAGACCTCAAATAATATCTTGATTACGGTTAGCCGTGATCCATCAGTTGATGACCTATCGGCTGCACTAGGGCTAACTGCGTTATTGAATAAATTAGGCAAACATCCAACGGCCATATTCAGTGGTAATATCCCGCCGGCAATCACTTTCCTGGAACCAGACAAGACTTTTGAGAATACAATTGATAGTTTGCGTGATTTTATAATCGCACTAGACAAAGAAAAAGCCGACCACCTGCGCTACAAAGTTGATGGTGATGTTGTAAAGATATTTATTACACCTTATCGTACTGTTATAACAGGCGAAGATTTAGAATTCAGCCAAGGTGACTATAATGTTGAATTAGTTTTGGCGTTAGGTGTGGAGAACCAAGAACATCTAGATATGGCGCTAGCAGCTCATGGTCAGATATTGCACGATGTCACAGTCGCTTCGCTGAGTGCTGGGTCACAGATTAGTAAATTGGGCAGTATGGAATGGCACGAAGACACTGCTAGTAGTTTGAGCGAGATGGTAACGTCTCTGGCTGATGTATTGAAAACTGACGCTTCATTGTTAGACAAACAGGTTGCAACGGCTCTGTTAACAGGTATCGTCGCTGCAACTGACAGGTTTAGTAATCCCAAGACTTCGGCTGCTGTTATGTCCATGGCGGCACAATTAATGGCAGCAGGGGCAGACCAACAATTAATTGCTGCCAAATTGCAAGAATCTCATGAGATTAATTCTCTATCTAGCCCGTCTAATAACGCTATTGATGGTGTGGTTGTCAATTTGAGTGCCGATCAGGGCGCATCAACCTTACCACCAGATAATTTCGTGATTAGTCATGGCGACACTGCATCTGTTGCTCCGCTGGTGGCTGTCCCAGAACCAGTCTTGCCTCCAGTCATTACCGAAAATGTAGTTCAGCCTATAGTACCACCATCAATTGTTGCTCCGATTACTCCTAGTGAAATCGCTCAATCTTATAATAATATGGCTGATGCAATTGCTGCTCCGGCAGATGGCACACTGCCTCCAATGGGCGCTATGCCAACCCAACCAGACAGTATGATTAGCACACATGGTCCTGATGCGCCTATGGCTATGGATACGACAGTGTCACCGGAACCAGCAAAGTTAATAGATATATTTGACAATGACCAACCAGATAATGTTAGTGTTGCAACTCCACCGATTGGCTCGGTCGCGTCACCGATGCCAGATATGGCCAATTCTCGCGAGAGCGATGAGGCTAGAGCCGCAATTGATGCAGCCCTGAACAGCCAATCAGTCACCCTAGAGCCGATTTTGCCTCCAGCCCCAGAACCAGTTGTTGATTTACCTATGCCACCTCCATTGCCAGATTTTTCATCTATGTCTAATCCAGCAGCGCCTGATTTTAGTGTAGATAGTGCGCCAGTTATACCGCCAGTTACGGCCCCTGTATCTGATGATCCAGCTCAATTTAGAATTCCTGGCCAGTAGGCACGGGTAGATTATAGATTTTGAGCCCCTCTGTTATACTGTTGTGTATGCAAGATAGTATCATTTTGATTGATAAACCAGCTAATATGACCAGTTTTGGTGTTGTGGCCCGCGTTAGGCGTGTTTTGTCGCGTCAATTGGGCAAAAAGGCCAAAGTAGGCCACACTGGGACACTCGACCCATTCGCAACCGGTCTGATGATATTAGTGACTGGGGCAGAGTGTAAGAATGCTGGTAATTACAGTAAATTAGACAAAGTGTACGAAGCGACGATTGAATTAGGCCGAACCAGCACGACAGGCGACCCAGAAGGTGAGATGACGGTTGTTTCCAAGGCTATTCCAACTGAGGATGAAGTTAAAAATGTATTAGAAAAGTTTGTTGGCGAGATTTCGCAAACCCCGCCAATATACAGTGCAATTAAAATTGATGGCCAGCGGGCTTATAAATTGGCACGGGCTGGCAAACCAGTTGAAATGCCGACGCGTAATGTAAAAATATACAGCCTAGATTTGGTAGATTATGACTATCCTTATCTGAAGATTCGCGCCAACGTATCCAGCGGCACGTACATCAGGACATTATCCGAAGACATTGGTCGCGAGCTAAAAACAGGGGCGTATTGCGAACAATTGCGCCGTATTAGCATTGCCGATTGGCAGGTGGTAGATGCCAAAACTTTGGCAGAAATGGGTATAGTTGACTAAGTTTTAAGAACAGGGGTTGAAACCTGTGCAAAACTTTGATACAATCTAGTACTAATGATTACAGCAGATAACAAATCCAAAGCAATTGCTTTGA
>Ga0194063_10001024_pt1 | contig 18956 bp, 11 predicted proteins | sample SepL3720m_MetaG_FD_155459 | JGI IMG/M metagenome (GOLD analysis project Ga0194063, IMG submission 155459) | Anoxic zone freshwater microbial communities from boreal shield lake in IISD Experimental Lakes Area, Ontario, Canada - Sep2016-L373-20m | ecosystem: Environmental > Aquatic > Freshwater... | reverse complement strand
ATGTTAGGTTTGTGTCTAGGACCGTGTGTGTATAAATTATAATCATAGCCATCATCTTGGAGAGATAATTTCATGATTTTACTATTTGGCAATGATTGAGCCATGTCGAGGACATTGATCGAAGCATTAGACCAACTTTTTGATTTTGAAATTGTGAAAGTTGCCTTATGATCAGGATTGAATCTGCTTGGAAATACACCTTGTTCATATAAATCTTCGTCTGGAACTGCAAAAAAAATATATCCTCCAGTTTTTACCAGTTTCCACCAATCTTTTAGCACTTCTTGTGGTTCAATCATATGTTCAAGACAATGAGATGCGTATACAAAATCAAATTGATCGTGAATGTATCTAGATATGTTGTTGGCGTCGCCGTCTTGCATATCAAAAGTTCGCACATTTGGAAGCACAGGATCATTTGCCGGTCCAATATCGATACCTTTTCCTTTGAGAGCCAGTTCTTCAATGGACCCCTTTAGCCATAATCTTTTTGATTTTGATGTTTCGTTCATATGTTTGTTTATTATACACAAAATGTTAAAAAGCTAATACCTTCATCGGAAAACTTTGTTAATAATCCTATTAAGTTTCTTGTATATTCTTTTTAGAATGAACATTTTAGACCCCCTCTTTGTTAATGAAAGTCTTTGTAGTGATCGGGCTTCAATCTCCTTGATTGTCAGTCCATCTATCCCATCTTGGCAGCGAAGTAAACCTTCTTTTACGAACCAACTATCAATATTTTGATTCTCAGAAATGCCAAAGTATTTTTTGGCTTCATTGTATTCATTCTGACATAGAAGAATGTAGGCTAACCAGAGGGCGTCGTAAGGGTTTAGATTATTTGTATCTGATGACTTGATCACATTTATTTGATTTTGTTTTACATTTCTTTGTATTAGAGTCCGATAATTATCTGCTAGGAAATTCCTATGATATATTAGTGTCTCAATAATGTTGTCATCACTATTGATATCGAATTTTAATATTAGTTTTTTTACATCATCACTAAAGAGATACAGATGTTCGACGAGAATAAATAACCAGTTCAAATTCAATTTGCCTGATTCATACTCTCGCATGTAATATGACTTATTGTAGTTAATCCTATGTAGATATACTGAGTTCGGACACACATATGCCGTCAAATCATTTGATAAAAAACGATATGCGAACCCTTGGGTATCAAAGCCGTGATGAGTTGGATAGCCACCGGTCATGACAAAAGCTACTTTTGTAAACATGAATGTTGAATACAGCGAACAGAGTGATTGTCCTCGTTTTTGAAATAGGCTTTCAAAAGGAACGATATTGTTGATCGATCCAAAATTAGTTGTCTCAATTACATTATTCTGGCTCTTGCCTTGAAAAGTTATTGAAGTACTTATGCCGATACCGTCACATTTCTTTTTTATAATCATCTCAACCATATTTCCTAAAGTTCCTGGGTATAAAATATCATCGCTGTCAAGACAAAAAAATATGTTACTTGCAGATGATTCAACTGCAGTATTTCTAGTAGCTCCTCCACCAAGATTGACTTCATGAGAGAAGCATTTTATGTGTGGATATTGTATCGCAAGCTTATCCATCAAGGTGCGCGTACTGTCAGTGGACGCATCATCGACCAGTATTACGTCATAATCAATATTTATATTCTGCTTGTACACAGATGCGACAGCTTCTTCAAGTGTTTTTTCGCAATTATAGCAAGCAATAATTATTGAAAGCCTAGGTTCATTTGCGGGGCTGTTATTTAATTTTGATTGTAATGGCATGTCCGTTTATGTTGTAGATTGTTAGTCTATCACTGAGCCTCTTGCTTTCTTCTACAAACTTGGTTATACCATCACAGCCTAGAAAACCATAATCATCATAGACAATAATGCCACCAATGCAGAGTCTAGGCCAAATCCAATTAACTATATCTTTTGCAGACTGGTAAACATCGACGTCGATATGACAAAAGCGAAATTCTTTTCCTAAGACCAGTTCTTTTGTTTCTTCTGGAAAGATACCCTTAAGGATCTTTATATTTTTGAGTCCATTGGCATTTATCAAATTCTGAACTAATTCGAGTGATGTATCATCGTGTTCGCCACCTTTATACTCCGTATCTTCATTGCTAGCCTTGACAACCCCTGTAAATGTATCACAGAGATATACCGGGTCTGTTATCTTGCTTATAATGGCACTCTTTGCAATTATTATACCAGTACCTCCACGCCAAACACCGATTTCAATTATGGCTCCGTGGAGTTTTGAACTTTCTTTGACAAGCTGCCATAATTCATAACATCGGTACTTATCTACTAGGGTATTACTTTTGGCACTTTCATAAATACTGATGAATGATTGATCGAGAAGCCACGGGGCATAAGAACTAGCTGTAAATATTTTTTCATACCCCTTTTCTACTATCGTCTTGTTACTAATGCGTGAAAATGACATGTTGTAGCCGAATAAAGCTGCAAATTTATTGATCGTCCTTTTTATACCGCGAAATATTTTTTTCATATCAGGTTTATTACTTATGTTTAAATATCCTAAAACCGATGCTAGCGGGTTGGTCTAGTTGAACAACTTTTTCCCATAAATGACTCTGTTCTATTACAGGTTGAACCTGGGCTGTTTTTGCACTATTCCAATCATGCAATGCTATTATTGATCCAGATTTAAAATATTTAAGAAAGAAATTATATTGATCCAGAGTTTCTCTACTATCATTGGAGCCATCAAGAAATAGCATAATTTTACAATTGTTCTTGTTTAGGAAGTCAAAAAATACGTCTGGCGAATTACTGTGAATGAATTCTACGTATCTACGATTGCTTTTTATAAATCTAGAATATCTCATAACTGCCTTATTATAAAGACCTATATCGCTTTCAATAGTGATCAACTTGCCTTTGTTGTTATCTCTCAGTGCTTTCGAAAGAAAATAAGTACTACCTCCTCCCGTATATGTGCCGATTTCAAAGCAATAGTCTGGCTTTTCATTGATGACTACGTCATAAAGTGCTTTTCTTTCGGCCATGTACATCTGTCCTGGTAAAAAGAGGGAACCTTCAAAAAATACCCGGTCCTTCCTACTGATAAACCATCTATAAAACGATAGATAGAATACCTTTTGAAAGTTACTCAATACCCAAAAATTGATTTTTAGTTTTTCACTTATTTTCATAATGATCGTATTGGTTCCGCCACAAGGAAACATCTGCCATCCGGTTCCTCTTTTAAAAGGTTAACATCATAATTATTTGTCTGCAATATCTTACAGACATTCAGCATGTTCAGGATGGAGTGAACCTCAAGCAATATTATAGGTCTTGCGGTTTTTAAGGTCACAGCCGCACCTTGTAAGGCTAGGTGTTCCGCACCCTCAATATCTATTTTTATCATGTAGGGAATGTTGGTTCTATTGTTCGAGACTTCGTTATCTATCGATGTCATCTCTACATTAGCCCTTTCAAATCCACGGGATCGCTCGAAAGCAGCCTTTTCGGATATTGTATCCGCAGTATCGACAAAACTGCCACTACTGGATCCATCCTCAATAGTTTTTCCGAAAATAAAGTCAACTCGTCCAGTTTTTTCAGCTACAGCTTTCTCTACTAATGTGATTCTTTCAGATAACTCAGGATTCATCTTTGTTATCATCTTTATCCGATAAATGTTCGCAGCATTTGGTTCGAATGTATATACATGACCACCTTTTCCAACCATTTTTGCAAAACATAATGCACTGTATCCGACATGTGCTCCTATATCAAATACAATCTTGTCAGCCACGTTGTACTTTTCCATGTAATTGATAAAAAAATCATCATATGTGCCATTCAGCATTTCTTTTTGCCAAGCCCCACTCGGATCGACATACAATTTGACACCCTTTAGAAGTCCAGATTTTATCGTGTTCCATGATGAAACGTATTTCGATGGGAGGTACTTATGTGCGGAGGTTTTTATCTTTTTGTAGACAGAAAGCTTCTTGAATCTCAAAAAAATGCAGGAGGGTATTAGCTTATTTATGAGCTCGTATGAATTTTCCTGTGTAATTTTTTTCATATGCGATGAATCCATACCAAATTACTTGTTTAAATCGAAGAATCTCTTTTTGTCCTCATTTATCAGTTTTTTCCAAAAATCCATGTGTAAGGCGTCCCATTTTGCTTTCTTAATAAAGTTATCATATCTGCGTGCTAGATCGAACTCAGTTAATCCATCCAGCTCGTTCCATTCCTTGATTATCCATATGGGAAGTCCTATAGATTCGAAGTATCTCATTGCAACGGAATCTTTGACTATAGGAACAGTACGTACGTACAAAGCCTCCCATGTTCTACAGCTTTCAATAGCGTTGCCAGGTGGAGAAAAAACAAATTTATATGTCATAAGTTTACGTATGTGCAGAGTCGGTGGAAGCATTTCTGTGAATGTTTCCATGAGGGGGTGTTGGTTACAATATCTATGGGCTGGTCCACGGACACTGGGATTGGTATGGATGCTGAACCTATAGAGTATATTATTCTTTTTAAAGGGCACATATTTTATCGCTTTCTTTTGTATCATATTGTATACGCTAGGTATGCCATTCATATAGTAGTACCAATTCTCAAGTGCAATAGGTATCGGTGTAATTTTCTCGTGTTTATAAATATTGTCTTGTGCATAAAAACGGATAATATTTTCATCCAACAAGTCAGCAACCTCTTTGCCAACATCATTGTCTCCGTTATGTTCTATCAATATGTATGGATTTTTGATTTTAGGGTGGATATTTTTTAGGTATGCCAATAATAGGGGATTACTGACGAAAATGATCTCACCCGGGTTCACATGACTAGGGTCGAAGGTGATAGTCTCGTCGTGTATATGATTTGCCAATGCTCGATATGAATCACCGCTCGGATAAGGATAACTACTCGGTCGGTTATTCTTCGTAAGTTTCGAATATAAACGAAATAGGAGCCTTCTGGCTCTGAGTTGGTGTTTGAAGACAAAAACGATCAGCCTGTTTGTGGTTTTGGTTTCCATGTCGGCTAAGTATAGAATATTTATATAGTTTTATCCACATATTTGGACTTGATAAAGAGAGATTATCGATGTAGTATGCCATGTTATATGATTTCCAAGTCCCAAAAAACTGATCGGCTCGCAAAGGGTGTTGTACTGATTGGGACCAGTCGGTTTGGGATCAACCATTTAAGGATTTTAAAGACGCTGGAAAAAGAGGGTATGGTCACTATTGTCGGGGTTGTTGTAAGGAATAAGAAGAAAAGTTTACAGATAAGGAGTCAATTTGATGTATTAACATATGGAGATCTCGAAGAAATTCCGTGGGCAGAAGTAGATATCATAGATATAGTTACTCCACCAGAGACACATTTTGATTTGATAAAAAAATGCATAGATAAAGTTGATGTTATAGTAGAGAAACCACTTTGTATGACCAGTAAAGAGGCACATTTGTTGGAAAGTTTGTCAATTAAAAATAATCATAAGATATTTGTAGGTCACATATTTCGATATCATCCCGTCTCTATCAAACTGAAGGCATTGTTCAAAGACAAGGAGATGCCGCATAAAATTGTCGGTACGTTCGTAAACACTATAGATACTGATCGGGGAAGAGAACCTTCTTTAGAACTGTTACATTTTTTTGACGTGGTTGATTTTGTCTGGGGCAGGACTCCAATTGTAGTTAGTTCGCGAAGCGAATCGAGAGTATCTATTGTGGATCATAGATATTCTGTCGGACATGATGCGAGATATATTCTTGGATGGAAAGGAATAGAGAAGATAAGGTCTTTGGTGTGTAAATTTGAAGGATTTATATTAAAGGCTGATTACGTCAAGAATATTATTGAAGTTATAAAGGGTGAGTCAATGAAAACATATGATTGTAGGATTGAGATTGAACCGTTGTATTTGGAACTTAAGGACTTTATTTTAAATGGTAGGACGAATATCGATGTAGCCACAAGAATTATTGTAATTGCCGAGATGTCTATACCTAGAACTGTGAAGAAGTTATCTGTAGCAATACTGGGTGGAGGAATATTTGGAACTTGCATAGCCGCAGAATTAGGAAAATTTTGTGAGGTTGATCTTTTTGAAAAAAATTCTGATTTGATGCAAGAGGGGTCATTTGTGAATCAATTCCGACATCACAAGGGGTATCATTATCCTCGTAGTGATGAAACGGTTCTAGATATCCAGCAATCTAGTAATGATTTTGAGAAGGTTTTCAAAAAGGCTATCATTGACACTTCGAAGACATATTATGGCCTTGCTAAGCACGGATCTATGGTAAATGCTAAACAGTTTTTAGCTTTTTGTCGAAGACATAGGTTGCCTTATAAGAAGGCTTTTCCACCGAAAGAGATGTTGTCTAGAGAGGTGATGGACTTATCTATCGAAGTACCTGAACCGAATTATCACCATGCGATAATGAAAACATTGGTAAAATCTAGATTGGCTAATGTTCCTGCCGTGAAAGTTTTATATGACACACTAGTGACAGGGTGTCGTTTGGACTCTAGTGGTAAAAAAGATATATCGTTTAAGCGAAGAGGTCATGAGAAGAAGAAAAGTTTTGATATAGTTATAAATGCTACATACGCTAATTTGAACAGGTTCGCTGATTGGGTTGGTTTCGATAAGTATCCAATACGGGTTGATCTGGCAGAAGTATTGATTGTTAGGTTGCCAATAGAACCTTTGTCTATAACGGTTATCGATGGTCCATTTGCGACACTCATGCCTACAGGGAACCCTAATGAATTTACTTTGTATCATGTTAAGGAATCAATAATAGATCGATATGTGCCGACGGACGGCCTAGTGAAAAAAATTGGACCAGGAAAAACACGACAGCAAATAATATTTGATGAAAGTTTGAAATTGTTTCCAATATTAAAAAGAGCAGAGATTGTTGAATCAAGAATTGTTCACAGAGGAGTTCAGGCATATCATGAGCATGATGATTCTAGGGTGGCCGATATTATAGAACACGGTTTTGGTTGCTGGTCTATTCTGAGTGGCAAAATATTGAGTTCAGTAACTACAGCGAAGAAATTAGCTAAAACAATTAAGCAGATGGCCGAAAAATCTTGAATGCGAAGGTTTTTATTGAAATCTCATCCTCTTTTTCAAAAAAACCTAGTAACCAATATATAAGGATATACATTATTCCTGTAAGGGCGCTTGCGATAAGTAGTGAGAAGAGATTGTGAATTGTGTATACCGTCAAATAATGCGATATAAGAAATACTATTAGTGAGACGGCAATATTTCCGGAGATCATATGGAGATAGTATCTTTTCCGATTAGATAATTTTAAATAATGCTTTTCTGTAAAGTAAAACATGAATGCTACTGGAAGTAATGAAAGCAGGTAGGCGTATGCTGCTCCTTTTATTCCGGCCATAGGTAAAAAAATTATGAGTAATATGGTATTAAATACAGCCATTGTAATAGAAATTGTAGTCAAGAATTTTAGCTTTCCTAATCCGAGTAGAAAACTCGATAATGGGCCAGACAATGCTAGGATGAAGTTTGTGACCGCCAGCACAACCAATACAGTCGTGGCCTTTTCCGCAAAATCAGGAGATATCCAATAAGTAAGTATTTCTTTTGCAAATGAAATAGTCGTTACTGTTATGGCTGCAGAAATGACAGTTATCAGTCGAAAGGAGCGTATATATAACTGTTTAATTTTCTCTGTCTCTCCAAGCCCGTTCAAACTGGAAGTCATTGGAAACATTATCGTAGACAGGCTATTTGCAACACCAGGAATCCTAGTTGTGATATTTCCGGGCAGACTATAATAGGTTAGGTTGGACGGGCCCAGGAAGAATGGCATTATTAGTCTGTCGAGATAAGTGAGTGAAGTTGTTGCGATATTGTTTGTAAAGGTTACTAGGCCAAATTTGTAGCATTTAATTGCTTCAGCAGTATCCCATGAAAGTTTATAGTTGGCCTCGGGTAAAATTTTATGTATGATTGATTTTTGAACAAAAAATGATATCACGGTTATGAATAATATGGTGACAAATATTGAGTTGATTGAATATCCAAGTAATATGAGAGTCAATATGGATAATTGCTGGATAGTCAGGGTAATGATGCCAATCTTTGAACTAATATCGAATCTTTGTAGGGAAGTAAATGAAAGTGAGTATATAGAGGTAATAGAGGTAATGAAAAATAGAATTCCTGCAGCGATTATGCCGATCCTGTATGGCTGGACTTCAATATACAGACTATTGACTATTGGTATAGAAGCTCCAAATATAAATATCAATGCACCCACCAAGCCGATGACAAAGAAAATAATCTTAGATGTTGAAATCAATGTTTTAGTCTTTTCACGTTCCCCTTTGGCATGATATTCGGCCAGATATTTGCTAACTGCGGCTGAGAGGCCAAAATCAATAAGCCCAAGGACACTAATTCCGGTATTAATAAACGTGTAAATACCAAAAATTCTGATACCCATTGAGTGCACTACTAGAGGGGTGATGAATATGGCAAAACATATTGGCCAAACGAACCCCAATACGCTCCAAGAAATGTTCGTAAGTGCTCGGTGAGAAGTATATTCCATTACACGTAACTCTACCATGACTTTGACTTCCTGTTGAGTATTTACTCATTATTCAGTATGATGTATAAATTCTACTATTAATAATTAATAAAGTGAGTTAAATAACATACCTACCATGTCCATAAAAAAGATCGCTCATTACACATCCATTGTCGCCCTATTCCTCGTCCCATTATTTCCACTCATCATCGCTAACACATATTTCTTCCCATTCATAACAGGGAAGGCGTTCTATTTTCGAATACTCGTGGAGATAGCATTTGCCGCATGGATCATCCTTGCTTTCCTCGATGCAAAATATAGGCCGAAGCTTACAGCGATGAATGTTGCCGTCACTCTATTCGCTGTCATTGCTCTCGTCGCAGATCTACTCGGGGTAAATCCTATACGCAGTATGTGGTCCAATTTCGAGCGTATGGAGGGTTGGATAACAGTTATACATCTATGGGCATTCTACATAACCGCTTCATCTCTCTTTGGATCTGGAGCAGAGGCGAGGAAGTTGTGGCATCGATGGTTGAATGTAACCACGGTGGTTGCGACCTTCATCTCTCTGTATGGTCTAGGTCAACTATTTGGCTGGTTCGCTATCCATCAATCCGCTGCTCGTCTCGATGCTACTATAGGTAACGCCGCATATCTCGGAATATATATCGTTATACACATGTTCATTCTCGCTTACTTGTACTTCTCAGTACGACAGAGTGAATTTGCAGGCAAGCAGATCTTGCAGTGGCTATATCCGATATTGTTCGTCCTATTCGGAGTGATCGCTCTCGAGACTCAAACTCGCGCAGCAGTTATCGGATTGGCTGGCGGTATGTTCATGGGACTATTGATATACGCAGTCTTTGCAAAGCGTGAATCAAAGAAGAGTCGTTGGATCACAGGAGGTATCGTGATCGGTCTCATCGTCCTCGCTGGAATATTTTACATTGAAAGAAAGCAACCTTTCTTTGCTAATAGCCCTATCTTCGGTCGTCTAGCATCACTTTCCCTAGAGCAGTTCAAGGGTGAAGGTCGTGCAAGTATCTGGCCTATGGCTATCAAAGGTGCATTGGAGAGGCCTATCCTCGGTTGGGGTCAAGAGAATTTTAATTACATATTTAACGCCAATTACGCCCCGGCTATGTATGGTCAGGAACAATGGTTCGATCGTGCACACAGTGTATTCATAGATTGGTTTGTTGCTTCTGGTTTCGTTGGATTGTTCGCATATCTCGCAATGTTCATCCTCTCGATCATCCTCATCTGGAGATCTGATATATCCGTAGCAAAGAAGAGTGCCTTAACCGGGCTCATCATCGCGTATGGCATCAATAACTTGGCAGTGTTCGATAACTTGGCGAGTTATGTATTCTTCTTCGCGATTCTAGGTCTTGTCAATTCATTCAATAAAGGGAAGGATATCAAGATACTAGGTACGAACCCTGTCCGCTCTGATGCTGTTGAATACATCGTTGCCCCTATCGTCATCATCGTATTGATCGGTGTAATATATTTCTTCAGTTACAGACCTATCCAAGCTAACACACGCCTCATAGCTGCTCTGCAATCATGTGGTAGTGTCAAAGCCGATGCGGCACTATTCGAAAAGGCGTTGGCTGTGAATACATATGTTGCCAATCAGGAAATCCGTGAACAACTATTGTCATGTGCAGGACAGATCGTCCCGAATGCGAAAGTTCCTATGCCAACTAGGGAAGCGTTCTTTACATTGACCTCAAAAGAGATTGATGCACAGATCGCATCCAATCCAAAGGATGCTAGAGCATATGTTCTAGGTGGTTCATTCATGAACAGTATTGGTCAATCAGACCAGGCTATATCTATGCTAGAAAAGGCGCGTGAACTATCTCCAACCAAACAGTCTATTCTGATATCACTTGGTGATGCCTATTTACAAACCAGTAAGAATGATATGGCACTGTCATTATTCAAACAGGCATATGAATCAGAAACTGATAATGCATCTGCAAAATTTGCCTATGCTGTTGGTATGGTTGTAGCGGGTAAAGAAGCTGAAGCCAAAACTATGTTCAATAATGATACGACTATCTTCGAATCTGCCCAGATGGCTCGCGTGTATACATCTATGAAGCAATACACGAAAGCGATCGATATATTGAAGAAACTTTCTGCTGCAAGTCCAAAAGATATAGACACGTTGGGTCTATTAGCACAAACTCAATATACTGCTGGTTTGAAAGATGCAGCGGTGAAGACTTTGGAATCTATAGCTGCAGAAAAGCCGGAATATAAGGTTCAGATCGATGCTACTATAAAACAGATCAGGGAAGGGAAATAGTTGATTATTTATCCACATCAAACTCTGGAATTTACTCCAAATTATGCTATGATTGTGCCGTGAGTACCCAATAGGGGCACTTTCCAAAATAAATGTTTCGCAAAGTGCCTCCCTCGGAGGCCTTTTGCGTATAGAGATTTTACACAAATCCTCACTTGATGTTACAATACACTCAGATTGTACCAAGTGACGGCGACGGTTGTACTCACATTAAATTTAAACATTTTTATTTGGAGCTCGCACCCGTCGCCATCATTGGGCGCAATATTTGGTTAATATGAAAATTCAAGAAAACATCCCCATTGCACCATATACGACATTTAGAATTGGCGGTCCTGCCAGATTTTTTTGCATCGTGAAAAGTGAAGATGACCTTTTGCAAGCGATTCGATTTGCCAGAGAAAACACGTTGCCGTATCTAGTCATTGGTGGCGGGTCCAATTTGCTATTTTCAGATGAGGGCTATCACGGTCTCGTTATTAAAAATGAAATAATGGGTAAAACATTCACTGATGATGGTACACTTTACTCGGTTGTAGATGTTTCAGCTGGCGAAGATTGGGAAGAATTCGTAGCCGAAACCGTAGAGAGAGATCTCTTCGGTATTGAGAACCTGTCGGCAATTCCAGGCAAAGTGGGGGCTGCTCCAGTGCAAAATATCGGAGCATACGGCACAGAAGTCGGTAAAGTTATCGAATCTGTGAGGGTTCTAGATACTAGTCACGCAAATGATCTCAAATTTATCGATCTATCTTTTGTTGACTGCAAGTTTTCTTATAGAGATAGTATATTCAAACATGATAAGAGTCGTTATATCGTCACTCGAGTGAGGTTCCGACTTTGTAAACAGGGCGAAGTAAATATTGAATATAAGGATGTAAAGAAATATTTTGCTGATAAAGGTATCGAAAAGTCAGTAATAGGATTGAAGGATGTGCGTGCGGCGGTTATCGAAATACGCAAGAACAAATTGCCTGATTGGACGAAATGGGGCACAGCCGGGTCTTTCTTCAAAAACCCTATCATTTCATCTGCTGAATTCGAGTCACTCAAGGTCAAGTTTCCAGACTTGAATGGTTTCATTGAAATTGATGGGAGAATAAAGATTCCCCTCAGTTATGTGTTAGATAAGATATGCAATAAGAAGGGACTCTTCAAAGGTAATGTAGGAACTTATGACAAGCAGGCATTGGTAGTAGTGACAAAGCTGGGCGCCACCGCAAAGGAGGTTGTGGACTTCACGAGAGAACTCATTGATTGTGTATATGAAAATATTGGTGTAAAAATCGAGGCTGAAGTTGAATGGGTAGCGGTGTAGTAAGAAAATATGCTAGAGTATCATAGCCTATCAAGGCAATTTTATGTCTTTTTTCAGTAAATTAATGGGCACGTCCCATACGAGAGGTATCAAGCAGTTTGAGCCGATCGTACCAAAGATCAATGCATTCGAAGATAAGATTCGGGCGCTTTCTGATGCAGAATTGAGGGGCAAGACGGATGAATTCAAGAAAATAATAGAAGAAAGAGACAAGGGGAATGGAGCAGGCGGTAAGGTGGGAGTGGAAAGAAGTAAAGAGGAAGAGAGAGTTGTTTTGGATGAAATATTACCGGAAGCTTACGCTGTAGTTCGTGAGGCGGCTCGAAGGACACTAGGACAAAGACATTTTGATGTTCAGCTCATCGGTGGAATGGTTTTGGATAGTGGGGCTATTTCTGAGATGCGCACTGGTGAAGGTAAGACTCTCGTTGCGACATTGCCAGCGTATCTAAATGCCTTATCAGGTAAAGGTGTTCATATCGTTACTGTCAACGACTACTTGTCACGACGTGATGCCGTCTGGATGGGTCAGATCTATTCATTCCTAGGTCTCTCTGTTGGCGTCATCAATCATGAGTCGAGTTTCATCTATGATTCGAAGCATGTCTCAGCGGAGGCAAATTCAGACCCACTAGATAAAACTCGAGACGTGGTAGGAGGTTTCAAAGTAGTCCATGAATTCCTACGTCCATGTACGCGTCATGAAGCTTATATGGCTGATATTACATATGGTACGAACAATGAATTTGGCTTCGATTATTTGCGAGACAATCTAGAATACAGCAAGGAAAAACTTCGTCAACGAGAATTCAATTACGCGATAGTAGATGAGATAGACTCCATTCTCATAGATGAAGCTCGAACACCACTCATCATATCTGCACCAACGAGGGATGCGGAGTCGACTTACAAACAGTTTGCATCATTGGTGGCTTCATATGTCGAGGAGGTTGATTATACAAAGGATGAAAAACATCGTTCGATCTCTCTAACGTCCGAAGGCATCAACAAAGCTGAGAAATCACTCGGTATTGATAATATTTATACAGATGTCGGTATAAAGTATGTGCATCACCTGGAAACTGCAGTCCGAGCCAAGGCCCTCTATACTAAAGACAAAGAATACGTAGTGAAGGACAATGAAGTTATGATCGTTGACGAGTTTACTGGCCGTATGCAACCGGGCCGTCGTTGGTCAGAAGGCTTGCATCAGGCGATCGAGGCCAAGGAAAACGTAAAGATTCAACAGGAGTCTAGAACGTACGCGTCTATAACATTTCAGAACTTCTTTCGAATGTACCCGAAGCTTTCTGGTATGACAGGAACTGCAGCAACTTCTAGTGAAGAATTTTATAAAGTATATGGTCTCGAAGTGTATTCTATACCAACGAATAAGCCCGCTATCAGATTGGACAAGAATGATCAGATATTCAGAACGGAGATCGGCAAATACAAGGCGATCGCTCGCAAAGTAAAAGAGCTCCATGGTAAAGGTCAGCCAGTCCTTATCGGTACTGTTTCTATTGAGAAAAATGAAGTCTTGTCACAGTTCCTCAAAGCTGAGGGTATACCACATGAGATCTTGAATGCAAAGAATCATGAGAGGGAAGGTGAGATCATCGCGCAAGCTGGCAAGAAAGGAGGTGTAACTATCGCCACAAACATGGCAGGTCGTGGAGTGGATATCAAACTCGGTGGCAATCCAAATACTCAGGAACTCTACGAAGAAATAAAGAAAAATGGTGGATTATTCGTTCTGGGAACCGAGAGACATGAGGCGAGACGTATCGACAATCAACTCCGCGGTCGTTCCGGTCGTCAGGGTGATCCTGGTGAGACTCAGTTCTTCGTTTCTCTGGAGGATTCTCTGATGAGAGTCTTTGCTTCCGACACCCTGAAATCAATGATGGGACGGCTCGGCATGCCTGAGGACGAGGCTATCGAACACAGGATTATCTCCAAGTCATTGGAGTCCGCACAGGAAAAGATCGAAGGATTCAACTTCGATTCTCGTAAACATGTTCTAGAATTTGACGACGTCATCAATAAACAGAGGACGAATATTTATGGTATGAGAAGGAGGTTGCTCACTGGGACTATAGATGATATCGAAAATGAATTGAATGGGCTTATATCTGATGATGAAGTGGCCAATCAGGTGATCTCAAAAAAGATCACTGAATTTGGACGTGAAGCGTTCCTGCGAGCAGTTGGGATAGTTCTCCTCCAGGTCATAGATATGTATTGGGTGGAACATCTAGAAGTGATGGATTATACGCGTAGTAGTGTGAATCTGCGCGCATACGGACAGAGAGATCCTCTGGTTGAATACAAGAAGGAAGGCTTACGATTGTTCAAAGAGATGCAAGGTGCGATGAAGGAACAGATATTGCGATTGTTACCAAATATTATGCCAGTTGTGAACAATCAGAATTCTAGTCAGGGTATGGTAGGTAGAGGTAGTCCGGGGGGAATAAAAGAAGAATTGAGAGAAATACATGAGAATGCGCAGTTAATAGGCGGTGGTGATGGGTCTAGTGATTCCAATGACGGAATAAAGAGTGATCCTGTTGTTGGTCGAAATGATCCTTGTCCATGTGGAAGTGGTAAGAAATACAAGAAATGTCACGGGGTAGATAAGTAAAATTGTGAGTGAACGAGAGAATTTATGTCTCTAGTTACTCCGATGACTAGGGACATTTTTCTTTTCCATTATTATTTGTTAAACTGTATCCTCAATAATTTTCAAAAAAATACAAAATGAGCAAAATTAATACAAAAATCAGACATCGCGCCACCGCTATTATATATAAAGATGAGAAGCTGCTCTTGTTTAGAAGAGTGAAGCCAAATGCCGAATATTTTGTATTTCCTGGCGGTGGTACGAATGAAGGAGAGACTATTGAGGAGGCCTTGCTACGTGAAGTTCAGGAGGAATTGTCTCTAGACGTACTCAAATACGATTATTTGTTCACTATCAAGGATTTGAAGATCAATAATAGTGCCATCAATTATTCTACTGACCCTCAAGATCATCATTATTTTCTGATAACTGAATTCCATGGTGTTCCAGAGCTTGGTGGTCCTGAAAAGGAGAGTGCAGATGAGAATAACAAGTATTTTATTGAATGGCACACATTCAATCAATTGAATTGTATACAGAATATATATCCCGGGAATATTGTATCCAAGTTGATGGAGTCGATGAGTAGATCAAGTCCTGAGAATATGAGTAGTATGAGTCCAAAAAGTCAGTCTTTTCTGTTAGTGTGATTTTAACCTGACTTCTCCACACTTTTTTCTTTCTTGTCTACTGCTTCCCATGCTAAAATACATACGTGAAACGCTATTTCCAAAAGCGAATTTTTCCTGTAATAGTTGGTATCTTTTCAATCCTCCTCTTTAGTTTACCCGCCCACGCCGACATCCTCCTCCCAGGAGACATAACAACCTGCGGAGAGCTATCAGTTAGTGGTACATACAATCTAGCAGGTGATATAACAGTTCCAGCCAACACATCCTGTTTTACCGTATCATCAGACAATGTCATCATAGATGGACAAGGAGTCTACTCTATACAAGGATCATCTACTAACCTACCAGCCATAGACGCACGTAAGTACTCCAGTGGTTCTCTAGTAGAAGGTGCCAATGGATATACCAACCTCATGATCACAGGTCTCACTGTATCAGGTTACACTATACTAGTAGACGCATCAGGTAACTCTGATACCACAGGATCTGGTCAAAACAATGGTTATGGTGGTAATGGAGGCAGCGTATCTATCTCCTACAGCACCACTACAGCATATAACTTCATATCTAACGGAGGTGCTGCTACTACCAAGACCAATGGTGGTGATGGTGGTAGTATCGTCTTTACCGATCAGAACCTCGATGTCTCTAACAAGGACATCTCTGTAATAGGTGGAATGGGAACCGCTGCAAGAGGTGCTTCTGGAGGACTTACCCTCACATACTCAGGTACGATCAACAAATCTCAACTCACTGCTAGTGATCTGTCTTTCCTCAACGTGAATGGGACGACGACGACGGAGTTCTATAACTGGACGGTTGCTATTAGTTCTCCTACTGCTAACTGGAATTCCATAACATCATCTGCTGATGGTACAAAATTAGTTGCTGTTGTAGGTAGTGGCCAGGTCTACACGTCTAGTGATGCAGGAGTAACGTGGTTAGCAAGGGATATTAGTCGAAATTGGACAACAATAACATCATCTGCAGATGGGAGGTTGGTAAGAGCTGGGACAAATATTAATGGGTATGTTTATATTTCTGACGACTCAGGTATATCGTGGATGGTTTCTACTTCATCTACGTATGGAAACTGGACTTCGATTGCAGCATCAACAGATGGTATGAGACTTGTATCTTCTCTCAATACTGGACAATTGTATACCTCCACAGACTCCGGTGTTACGTGGCTTGCTCGTGATTTGAGTCGTGCTTGGTCATCAGTTACATCATCGGTTGATGGTGTAAAATTAGCTGCAACTGTTAATGGTGGCAAAATCTACACATCTACCGATTCTGGTCTTACATGGATACCGCGTGAGTCAAATAGGGCATGGTCATCGATAACATCCTCAGCCGATGGAACTAGGCTTGCTGCGACTGTGAATAATGGACAAATATATATTTCCACTGACTCTGGAGCTACTTGGACAGCACGAGACTCAAATAGATATTGGACTTCAGTAACATCCTCCGCTGATGGTACAAGACTTGCAGCTGTAGCAAGTACTAGTCGTATATATACGTCATTTGACTCTGGAATTTCATGGATAGCTCGTGAATCAAATCGGACGTGGTCATCCATAAGCTCTTCTGCGGATGGTATGAAATTGAGAGCAGGTGTCTTTGGAGGTCAGATCTTTACAATGCAGAATGCTTTACAAACCTTAGTGCAGTACACACCAATAATTGTGCTTTCACCATTATCTGGTGCAAATACCTCATGGTCCCCGTATGTCAACTGGGGGTCAGCTACATCTTCATGTTCGTACACTCTAGATGGTGGAGTCCCCAATGTACTCACGTGTGCTAATAATGGAACAGATATACCCATCCCTTCATATGGGACACATATATTGGTCGTAACCGGAACCGACGCATCCAATGTGACAACATCAAAGATGGTTACTTTCACTTTAGCTATTCCATTATATCTAACTTTACCATTAGAATCTGGTACATATAGCTCGACTACGTGGACACCAACAGTTGTGTGGGATCAACTTGGTGCGAACAATATCACATCCTGTTTATACTCATATGATAATTGGGGTACATCAACATCTGTAGATTGTTCCAAGAATGGTGCGGGTATACTTTCACCATCTTCGATTGGGACAACGACGCTATCTGTACGTGCAATCAATAGTAGTGGTGGTATTGGTAATGATAGCGCTACATTTTACTATTCAAGCTCTGGCTCAAGCCTGATTATCCTATCGCCAATATCCACAACAACCCCTTATCTCCTAACCGCATGGCAACCAACGGTTCAGTGGGGCACTACTGCTGTAATTTGTAAGTACTCATATAATAATTGGGTGAGTTCAACAACGGTTAATTGTGCAAATAATGGATCAGATATATTGGCATCGACTTCTGAAGGGATAAGCACGTTATATATTAGAGCGGTTGACGAATCATCAAATATTACAGAGGCAAGTTCTACCTTTCCATATTCTATGTTTGCTGCTAGAGAGTCAAATCGTAAATGGTACTCTGTTACCTCGTCTGCTGACGGAATGAAGTTGGCTGCGGGAGTGTCGGGTGGTTATATATATACAAGCAATGACGGCGGTGCTACATGGGCGCCGAGAGGACCAGTACAAACAGTTTATGCGATTACGTCTTCTGCTGATGGTACAAAGTTAGCAGCGGGGTACCCTGGTAAGATCTATTTGTCTAGAGATTCTGGAGTTACGTGGTTCATTGCTACCACTTCACCATCTTCGAGGTGGTATTCTATGGCTATGTCTGCTGACGGTAGTAAGATCGTTGCAGCTCCTGGTTTCACGTTCGGTTACATCTATATTTCAGATGATTTTGGTTATACATGGACTCCGAGACTATCTAGTGATAGCTGGGCGGGTGTCACATGCTCTGCTGACTGTAGCAAGATTTCTACCGTAAAAGGTGGATATTCTGTAACAGGAAACATTTACACTTCTCTCGATGGGGGAATTACTTGGTTTAACACTGGGCCTGTTACTAGACGAGAATCGATTACTTCATCTGCTGATGGGACAAAGATTGCTACAGGACACTATACAACTGGACAAATCTATACTTCTACTGATTCAGGCTTTACATGGAACGTATCAACAACTTCGCCTTCAGGTGCTTATTATAGAATTACTTCATCCGCCGATGGCACGAGGATTGCGGCTACGAAATCCGGTAATTCACCAATATATATATCTTTGGACTCAGGTCTTACGTGGAATATTCCAACATCTTCTCCTACGTTGAATTGGTATAGTATAAAGATGTCAGCAGATGGCACTAAATTGGTTGCTGTAGTTCTGAATGGTCAAATCTACACCTATAGCATGCCGAATCCAACTTTATCTGTAGATGTCCTCTTACCTCAAGCAACAACTTCTAACATTTGGTCACCATACATATCATGGGGGACAGCAGTGTACTGTGAGTACTCTATAGATGGCAGTGCGACATCTTCGGTT
>Ga0194063_10001023_pt1 | contig 18965 bp, 18 predicted proteins | sample SepL3720m_MetaG_FD_155459 | JGI IMG/M metagenome (GOLD analysis project Ga0194063, IMG submission 155459) | Anoxic zone freshwater microbial communities from boreal shield lake in IISD Experimental Lakes Area, Ontario, Canada - Sep2016-L373-20m | ecosystem: Environmental > Aquatic > Freshwater... | reverse complement strand
ACGTCCAGCAGGCGGCGCACATGGTGGGGACGTCACCTGCCTCCATCAGGACTTGGGAGCGGTATGGGCTGGTCTCGCCACAACGCACAAAGTCGGGGTACCGCGTCTACTCCGTGGACGACGTCGAACGCCTTCGGCAGATCCAGCGCCTGTTGAACGATGGGGTGAACCCGCCAGGAATCCGGCGACTCCTCGCCGATCAGTCGAGCGAGGTGCAGAGCCACTCGCGAGCGGCCAATGAGTCTGGACGGTCGCGTGACGTCGGGGAGGTGATCCGAGAAAAGCGTCGACGTAGCGGTCTTACCCTCCGCGAGGTCTCGAAGATCACTGGGTTGAGCCCCTCGTACATCAGCGCGATCGAGCGTTCGCTGGCGCACCCATCGTTGTCGATACTCTCCCGACTCGCTGCGGTCTTCGACACCAACGTGCTGGCGTTCATGGGCGACTCCTATGGCGCCCATGAAGACCCGGTCGTCCGCGCCAACGAGCGTCGTGTCCTGGAAAGCGATGACGGGATCGTGATCGAAGACATGTCGACTTTGGGAAACGACCTGGAGCCGCTCATCATCACTATCATCCCGGGAGCCGGGACCAACGGACCGCTCTCACACGAGGGTGAGGAGTTCCTGTTCGTCCTGAGCGGGCAACTGTCGATCCGGCTCGACGGAGCGACTGACTACCTGCTGAGTCCGGGCGACTCCATGGCGTACAGCAGCCTCCGCTCGCACCAGTTCGGCAACGAGGCGGACGAGCCCGTCTCCGTGGTCTGGGTCAACACTCCGCGCACCTTCTGAAACGACTGCGGTTCCTGCCTCGCGCTGTGGCGAGGCAGGAACCGCAGTCGTTTCCGGCATTCCTTCGTCAGCTGATCAGCCGCTAAACCGAATTGATCCAGGGTACTTGACACGCGCGAACCCTGTGTGAATAATCACAACCCTAGCGAACAACCTATGTGAACAAGCCGCAAGGTTAACGGACTGTTACCGCCCATTACCGCACTGTTACGGACCCGGGCTTAGGTGCGACATCACCTTCACCCTCGACGATCGGAGCAACCGTGAAGCCCGTTGAGCAGTACCAGCGACTCACGCACTCCCTCCATTGGGACCCCACTTACGTTTCCGAGGACGCGTACATTCCAGACGAATGGCGGACGGCAGTCACCATGCCGGACTGGAAGCAGTTCAATGACCCGTTCCAGATCCTCTTCGAGGACTACATCCGGATTCAGGCGGAGAAGGAGGACAAGTTTCACGCCGTGCGGGACGCGGGTGCGCGGTTCGGGCACATCAGCCGGGTGGATCCGCGTTGGGTCGAGGCCATGAAGTCCTTCAACACGGCGCTTACCTACAGCGAGTACTACAACTACCGCGGGCACGTCCGCGTCGCGCGATTTGCGCCGGCGCCCGCCATTCGGGTCGCCTCGATGGTCCAGGCCATGGATGAGCGGCGCCACTCCGAGGCAGCTGTGTTCCAGGCCAAGGACTACGTGAAGTACCACAAGAGCGGATTCCTCGTCCCCAAGGACCGCCTCGCGTTCTTCGAGAGGCACTGGTACTTCCAGGGCGACCGCTCGTTCTTCGAAGATCTGATGACGACCGATCCGATCGAGGCGATCATCGGCACCAATCTGGTATTCGAGACGGCGTTCACGAACCTGCTGTTCATCGCCGCTCCTGCGGCAGGCGTGGCGAACGGCGATTACGGCTTCGGACAGGCCCACCTGACCGTGCAGAGCGACGAGACCCGTCATATGGCTCTGGGGCAGGCGGTGGCTCGGGCGATCCTGCAGAACGAGGACAACCTGGAGCTCGTCCAGGACTGGATGGACAAGTGGTTCTGGCGCTGCCACCGGCTGCTGCTCGCCGTCGTCGGCCCGGTACTGGACTACTTCCCCAAGAACAAGCCCGTCTCCTACAAGGAGGCGTTCCAGCGGTACGTCGTCGAGGACTTCATCTACGGTTACGTGTCCGAACTGTCTCAGTTCGGACTCAAGCCCCCCCGTCACCTCGACCAGGCACTCGCCGAGATCGAGCACGGTTCTCACACCGTCTGGCGCGACCTGTACGCGAGCCGGAACTCCCTGTGGTTCGACGTCCACCAGCCGACGCACGAGGATCTTGAGTGGTTGAAGGAGAAGTACCCGGAATTCGAGGGGACGCACGCCGGATTCTGGGAAGAGGTGGCCAACGGCATGGACGTGCAGGCCGATTCGGCTCCAATGATCTGCGACATTTGCCACTTCCCCTGCACCTTCCCCGAGCCCACCACCGCCGTTGCACTGCCGGTCGACTTCGACGGTGAGCGATACTGGTTCTGCTCCGAGGGCTGCAAGTGGATATTCGAACGCGAGTCGAACAAGTACCGCCGGCACATTGAGCCGTCGGCTCTGCTCTTGGCCGACAAGGACCCGCTGTGGGTGGCGCAATTCCTCAACATCGCCCCCGACGGCCGGCCGCTGGGTGGCACCAAGGCTCCTGACGGCTACTTCCCCGCAATGCCAGTTCCGGCCACGTTCTAGCCCTATAAGAAGTCAGGAGACCGGTGTGATCGTCTACGCCCGAATCATCGATGAGTCCCCTCCCTTCGCGGTGCCGCTCGCGGATGACTCAGCGACCGTGAGCGACCTGCTCGAGCTGGTACGCGGAGTGCGAGCAGGAGGCGGCCGCAACCTCGAGTTGCTCCTGGATGGCGCGGACGACGGCGCCAGGCTCGCTGATCTGGGCGTGGCGGAAGGGGACCTGGTCAATCTGCGCGCAAGCGGGGAAGGGGATGCCGACGCGGTGCTGCCACACGTGGTTCCGGCCCTGGACTTCGAGGCGCTCTTCGAGACCCCGGACCCGTCGGCACGTCGGCTGTCGGAGTACGAGGAGGTCACGCAGCTCACCCAGTGGCGGGGGCCGTACCACATCGATGGTGGCCGGCCGGCACAGCAGATCTGGTCCGACGAGGCCTCGGTGATCCGCTCGACCAACTGGGACGGTTACCGCGCCCCTGACGAGCTGTACTACCGGACCTACGTCCTGAAGCAATCGCGCGCGGATCGTGCTGTGTCGACGGCGTTCCGCTTTGCGAGGGAGTCCGGGCAGCTCGCGAAGGTGAGCCCGGAGCATGTCGCGCGCATGCGCACGCTCGCAGGACCTCTGCAGTACCCGCACTGGGGGCTGTGTGTCGTCCATCAACACACGACGAGGTTCGCGATGTCCTCGTGGATCGCCGGCGCCACCTGCTTCCAGATGTTCGACGAGCTCCGGCACTCCCAGCTTCACGGGCGATTGGCGCTGGAGTACTCGGAGATTTACGAGGGTTTCGAGGACCCGAACCCGACCTGGATGAGCGAGCCGATGCTTCAGCCCACCCGCAGGCTCATCGAAGAGGTCATGGCAGTCCTGGACTGGGGACAGGCCATCATCCTCTCCGGGCTTCTCATCGAGCCCGCGATCACTTCGGTGACCCAGTCACTCCTCACCTCCGGCAGCCTCAGCGCCGGCGACTCCGTCACCCCGTTCGTCTACCAGTCGATAGCGGAGGACAAGGCCCGGCATCGCCAGAGCACCATGCGGTTCGTCGAGATGGTGAGCGCAGATCCCATCTTCGGTGTTGCGAACCTGACCCACATCAACGGTTGGGTCGCGGACTGGGGAGGGCGGGCGATCAGGGCAGGACGCGACTTGGCGCAAGGTGACTTGGCGGCCCAGGAGGCTCTCGCGGCCGCGATGGCGAACCTTGCCACGGGGTTGGAGTCGGCGGGCGTGGACGCAAGCCCGCTGCGCGTCTCGACGAAGGGGGCATGACCTCATGAACATCCGGGTGGCGAGATCAATTGTCGGCATCGAGATGATGGCAGGGGAGGAATGCGACGCCGTCGTCGCGGCTGTGCTCGAGGACGTGCCCAACGCATCCGTTGTCCCCATGCCGGGAATGGTCCAGCTCGACGTGCCCGATCGCATGGTCATTCACGCCTCCGCGGTCAAGTCGTTCCTCGGCCGGCAGTGGGATACCCGCGACCTCAACCAGATCGTGTCCGCGTATCGCGGTTACTTCACCCGGTGGGACGAGGAGCAAGTCGTGCTCAGCTGGGATGCCGACGATCCGGGAGACGACCCTCGTGTATGAGGGCATCGGATGCAACGAGCGCATCATCCACGTCTGCGTGAACGTGGACTGCGCGCTGCGAGGCTCGGAGGCGATCATGACCCGACTCCAGGAACTGGCCGACGAGCGGAACGCGGACATCGAGATCAACGAGTACGTGTGCTTCGCGGCCTGTGAGGAGGGGCCGAATGTCCTCATCGAGCACAAGCGGGCCTTCTACGGAAGGGTGACTCCGTCCGATGCCGAAGGCGTGCTTGAGCACGCTCTCGACGGTCCGCCCGTTGCGGGAATCGACCGATCCACCTCGTTCATTGCACGCAAGGTCTTCAACATGCTCGACGCAGGGTTCCGTCCGGGCGACCTGAGCCTGGCGGACTGAGAGATGGAAACCGCCGCCCTCCTCCCTCCAGTCCGGTGGTCACTAGCCGACTATGCGGGGCACGGCGGGTACGAGCAGTTGCACCAAGCATACGCGGATGCGGACTGGCTGCGTCGAGTGCTGGGCTGCACGGACCTCACTGGGCTCGGGGGTGCTCACTTCCCGTTCGCCAAGAAGTTGCTGATGTGCCAGCAAGAACCCGCGCCCCGGGTCGTCGTCTGCAATGCCGCGGAGGACGAGCCGGGAAGCATGAAAGACAGGTACATCCTTCAACGGAACCCGCATGTTCTGCTGGAGGGCGTCTTCATTGCTGCCGCAGCCCTCGAGACTCGGGAGGCCTATCTCTACGTCAGTGAGGGTTCGACTGATGCGCTGGAGTCACTCGATCAGGCGCTATCTGAGTTGACCGATGACCAGAAGGGCGGTGTCGACCTCCGAGTGGTACGAGCGCCCGATGACTACGTGGCTGGCGAGGCCACCAGCGCGATCGAGTTCATCGAGGGCAGAGCCGCCCGGCCCCGAAAAGTTCCTCCCTTCCCCACGACCCACGGTGTTGGCGGGCGTCCCACTCTGGTGTCGAACTGCGAGACGCTGGCCAACCTCCCACGCGTACTTGCTCGCAGCGGCCTTGACACTGAGCCCTGGATCATGACGCGGCTCGCCACCCTTACAGGTGACGTGCGCCGTCCGGATGTCTATGAGATCGAGCCGCCCAACACAACGTTCGAAGACCTCATCACCATGGCCGGCGGACTCTCGGGGGGCGCGCAACTCAAGGCAATCCAGCCGGGTGGTCCGTCGACCGCGTTTCTTGATGCCTCCGCCCTCAACGTGACGGTGACTGACGACGCCATCCGGGCGGCGGGGTCCCAGCCGGGCTGCCTGGCCGTCCGGATCATCTCGTCCGATCGGTGCATCGTCGAGGAGTTGTCGCGCATTACCGAATTCTTCGCCCGCGAACAGTGCGGGCAATGCCCTGCGTGCCGGATGAAGACTCAGAACTACGACAAGATCGTGACCAAGTTGAGCAGGGGCGGCGGCACCTGGCATCTGCTTGACCAGTTCGGCGCAGTGGATGAGTTCGTATCCGACCTTCCCGCGATCTGCGCCCTCATCGGGATGCCGACCGCCCCCGTGCGGTCCGCCTTGTCCCTCTTCCGTGACGATTTCGAACGGCACATCAGTGGAACCTGCTCCAGCGCACCAAATGATGAAGGCGAAGGCAGCTAGCCCCCACGAATCCGAACAAACCTGTTGGGAGACCAAGCAATGAGCGAAAGCCAGTTAGGCGTCTCAGAAGGCGTCAACGCTATAGGCAAGGTAGAGACGCGTGGAGTCGACTACATCCCTGAGCGCGAGAGGCACTCCAATCCGCGCGATCTGCGGCACGTTTTCTTCGGCACGCAGCTTTGCTTCGGAATCATCGTGTTGGGCTTCATCCCCATCACCTTTGGGCTGGACTGGTGGGGAAGCCTCAGCTCCACCCTGTTCGGCCTGCTGATCGGCTCGATCCTCTTCGCCTTGCTCGCTCCGCTGAGCACCCGGACCGGCACGAATAGTGCGGTCAGTAGCGGTGCGCATTTCGGGGTCGTCGGGCGCATGGTTGGATCTCTCGTGGGCGTGTTCACGGCCGTTGGTTTCTACGCCTTGACGGTCTGGACCGGTGGTCAGGCCCTCGTCGGTGGCCTCCACAAGCTCTTTGGAACACCAGACAACCAGGCCGCGTACCTGGTCGGCTACACGGTCATCGCGATCGCGACCCTCGCCGTGGCGATCCTCGGTCATGCCAATGTGGTTGCCGCGAACCGGCTACTCATTCCGACCATGGGCGTGCTGCTGATCATCGGTGTCATCGTTCTGTGGCCTCAGTTCAACTCGGGCTCCTTGGGCACAGAACTCCTGCTGGGCGACTACGCACCCACCTGGATGCTGAGCGCCATCATCGCGGCATCCCTGCCCATCTCCTACGCCCCCTATGTGGGTGACTACACGCGCTACATCTCGTCGAAAGAGTGGTCGGCGTCCAAGGTGATGACGGCGGGATTCGTCGGCATGTTCGCCGGATGCGCCGTCGCGCTGGCCTTCGCCATGTACATAGGCACCATGCTCCCCGCCGGCTCAGCGGACTGGGTGAGCGGACTCATCGAGGTATCTCCGACGTGGTACGCGGCTGTCATTGCAATTGTCGCGGTGGTAGGGAGCTTCGCTCAGGGCGGCCTGTGCGTCTACGGGACGGGACTCGACACGTCGTCGATCTTTCCTCGCCTCAAGCGCGTGCCCGCCACGATTCTCATCGGTGTGCTGGGAACCATCACTGTCTACATCGGCTCGTACTACAGCACGATCATCGGCTATGCCGCGGCATTCCTCGTGATTCTCATTATCGTCACGGCACCCTGGCTGGTCATCAATGTGATCGGCTACTTCCTCACAAGGGGTCGTTATTACGCACTGGACCTCCAGGTCTTCAACATCCACCCGCGAGTCCGAGGGGGGGCCTACTGGTATTCGGGGGGCTGGAACGCCGCAGCGATGCTGGCCTGGCTACCCGCGACGATCGTCGGCCTGATGTTCGCGAACACGACGCTGTACTCCGGACCGTGGGCGAACGTCGCAAACGGCATCGACCTGAGCTTCATTTCTTCCTCCGTCATCGCCGGAGTTATTTACCTCATCCTGGTCAACGTCATACCCGGCACGCTTGTGAAGCCTGCCGAGGTGAGCGAGGAGGATGATCGACTCCGCATGACCGAACTTCTTGGGGGCCGGGAACTGAACTTCGCAGAGATCGACCGTCACGCGGAGGCCCTCTCGGACGAGGTGCGCCCGGGTCACTCCACCGGGCATGAGCACCTCGACTAGTAGCAGCCCGCCCTGGATTTTCTCCCACCATTCAGTAAGGAGCAAGACGTGACTGCAACAGCGAGTTCTGACGGTACCGCGACGCATGGGTATCCCACGCTTGGACCTGAGATCCTCAAGCGCCGGATCCGCGTCGTGGACCTGACCCGTGAGATCTTCGAGGGGATGCCCGTCTGGTTCGGGCACCAGAAGACCTTTATCAACACGAACCAGACGCACGATCAGTTCAAGGACATATACAAGACCGAGCTCGGCTTCGAGGCCCACAACCTGCTGATCAGCGAGCACGCGGGCACTCACACGGACGCAGTGTTCGAGTACGACCGGAATGGACCGACAATCGACAAGTCGCCGCTCGAGTACTACTACGGCGATGCCATCTGCCTGGACGTCTCGCACATCCAGTACCCGGATTGGATCACGGAGACGGTTCTTGAGCAGGCGCTGCAGAAGAGCGGGCTGGACATTCGTCCCGGCGACACCGTCTTGCTGTACACGGGCGTGGGAGACCAGTTCTACCCCGACCTGGCCTACACGGACAAGTACCCTGGACTCACCCGGGAGGCTGCCTTGTGGCTGGCGCGCCAGGGGATCGTCAACATCGCCGTCGACAACGTGGCGATCGACCACAGCGATGACACCGACTTTTCCGGGCACGTCGTCTGCGGGGAATACGGGATCGTCAACACCGAAGGGTTGACGAACCTCGACCAAGTCGCGGGCCAGCGGTTCTTGTACTTCGGGCTGCCGCTGCTGATCCGCGACGGCACCGGCTCCCCCATTCGTGCCATCGCCGTGCTCGACCTCTGACGGGGGATCGCTGATGACTGACACCGAAACCGTGGACCCCTCACCGCGGCGCGAGCGGATCATGCCGGAAGGGCACTGGGACTGGCACGTTCCCACGCCCTTCTCGCAGGGCTGGAAGGTGGGCAACCTCCTCTTCGTCGGCGGGCAGCTGTCGGCTGACGAGCAGGGAAACGTCCTGGGTGCCGGAGACATCGAGGTCCAGACCCGGAACGTCTTCGACAACGTGACGCGCGTGCTCACCGAGGCGGGCTCCTGCTGGGAGGACGTCGTCAAGATCAACACCTACTACTGCTTCGACGGCTCGGGTTCGGAGGTGCAGCAGTACTGGGAGAAGATGACGAAGGTCCGACTCCAGTACCTTCCGGACCCGGGGCCCGTGGGAACGGCGGTGCGGGTTGCCGGATTGATGTACGACGGGTTCCTCATCGAGGTCGACGTCATCGCCGTTGTCGGCAGCGGCCGGCAGACCGGGTGAGCGAGTCCGGGCTGGCGCTACTCGATGTTGCAACCCTCTGCAGCGACCTGATCCGGATCAACACGTCCAACCCCACCCATCACGAGAGACCGGCGGCCGAGTTTGTCGCCGGAGTGCTCGATTCCCTCGGAGTCGACTGCGTATGGTTCGAACCTGAGGCGGGGCGCTCGAGCCTTGTCGCTCGGGTTCGCGGCCGCGAGTCCTCGCTGCCACCATTGCTCGTGCACGCCCATCTCGACGTCGTGCCGGCCATCGCCTCTGATTGGTCCATGGACCCCTTTAGCGGAGAGGTCCGCGACGGGTACGTCTGGGGACGTGGTGCCGTCGACATGAAGGGGACGGTTGCCGCCACGCTGGCGACACTGAGCCGCTTCCACTCCGAGGCGTCGCAGCCACGACGTGACCTTGTGCTCGCCTTCTTCGCTGACGAGGAGGCGGGTGGTGAGCTGGGGGCAGGTTACGTCATTGGATCTCGCCCGGACCTGTTCGCAGACTGTCGTGAGGCGATCGGAGAGGTGGGCGGCTTCAGTCGCACGCTTCCCTCCGGGTCCCGCGCCTACTTCGTCTCCACGGCCGAGAAAGGGGTCATCTGGGTGAGGCTGCAAGCCAGGGGCGTGGCGGGCCATGGCAGCATGCTGAACGAGCGCAATGCCGTGAGTGCGATTGGTCGTGCTGTCGCCACGGTTGCCGACCACCGGTTCGGCAGTCACATCACGCCCACCGGGAGACTGATGGAAGAGCGACTGGCCTCGCTGATCGGCGTCTCCCCGGATGATCGGGAGTCCATTCTCGCCTCGCTGGGACCCATGGCGCGCATGCTCAGGGCCGGAACCCAGAACACGATGAGCCCCACAGGTTTGGAGGGGGGCTACAAGGTCAACGTGATCCCGGGGACGGCGTCCGCGACGATCGACTGCCGGTACCTGCCCGGGTATGAGGATGAAGTGCGAGAGTTTCTTGGAAGCCTGACCAACGAACTCGTCGAAGTGCACACCACGTACTCCGGCGATGCGTTGGAGGTTCCCTGGGAGGTGCCACTGACTGATCACATGCAGCGAGCCCTGAAGTCAGAGGACTCCAGCGCCGTCGCAGTGCCGTACATGAGTACGGCATTCACCGATGCCAAGTGGCTGTCGCAACTGGGTATCCAGTGCTATGGCTTCAGCCCACTCCTGCTCCCAGACGATTTAGATTTCACTGCTCTGTTCCACGGAGTGGATGAGCGTGTGCCGGTGTCGGGGCTGGAATTCTCAGTATCTGTCCTTCACGCACTCTTCGAGAGCTACTAGCGTGCCCAGAGGCGGCAGCGTTCATCGTTCCCGACTCTGATGCCCTGACGACCCGCTGTGCAAAGGAGCATGCCCGTGGCGTCGCGTCACCCCGACTGGTCTTTGGAGGCCGGGCAGTGCGTGCTCGAAGCCCTTTCCGAGCATGAGCGGCTGGTGCTGCCGGCGCTGCAGGCGCTGCAGAATGCGTTCGGCTTCGTCCCCGCGGAGGCGGTGCGCCTGGTGGCCTCGTCCATCAACGTGTCGGTGGCGGAGACGCATGGGGTGCTGTCCTTCTATCGCGAACTGCGTACCACGCCGCCCGCCGCCGTGACCGTCTCGCTGTGTAGCGCTGAGGCATGTCAAGCGAACGGGGCCCGTGCACTAGTTGACGAGGTCGCGGCGTTCCTCGCGCCAGTCGGCGGGCGCTCTGCCGAGGGCGAGGTCGACGTCGTCGAGGTCTTCTGCCTGGGCAATTGCGCTCTCGGTCCGGCGGCGCTAGTCAACGAACGTCTGCTCGGACGGGTTGATCTCGCCTCGCTGTCGCGGGCCGTCGACGCCGCCCGTCACGAGGTGATCGCGTGACCACCGTGTACGTCCCGCGCGACAGCGCGGCCCGTTCCGTCGGCGCCGACGACGTCGCAGACGCACTCGTTCGTGAGACTGGCTCGAGTGGGCTAGACGTCACAGTCGTGCGCAACGGCTCACGAGGGATGCTCTGGTGCGAGCCGCTGATCGAGGTCGTCACCGACCGCGGCCGCGTCGGCTACGGCCCCAGCTCCTCCGCCGACGTGGCCGGGCTCCTCGAAGCCGGCATGCTCACCGGGACCGACCACGAGACCTGCGTCGGCGTCGTCGACGACCACCCGTGGCTCACGAGCCAGCAGCGGGTCACGTTCGCACGCGTCGGCGTCATCGATCCCCTCGACGTCGCCGACTTCGAGGCCCACGGTGGCCTCTCAGGCCTGCGCCGGGCCCTGGAGATCGGCCCGGCCGCCGTCATACAGGAGGTGCTCGACTCCGGTCTTCGAGGTCGTGGCGGCGCCGGCTTCCCCGCTGGCATCAAGTGGCGCACCGTGAGCGAGGCCGTTGCCGACCAGAAGTACGTCTGCTGCAACGCCGACGAGGGAGACAGCGGCACCTACGCCGACCGAATGCTGATGGAAGGCGACCCCTTCACCCTGATCGAGGGCATGGTCATCGCGGGGATCGCGACCGGCGCCACCCGCGGTTTCATCTACTCGCGTTCGGAGTACCCCGACGCCAACGCCACGATACGCACCGCCCTCGAGGTCGCCGCGACGCATGGGTTCGTCGGCAACGACGTCCTCGGCAGCGGCTACACGTTCGAGCTCAGCCACCGTGTCGGTGCGGGCGCCTACATCTGCGGCGAGGAGACCGCGATGCTGGAGAGCCTGGAGGGCCGGCGCGGGATGGTGCGGTCCAAGCCGCCGATCCCTGCGCTGGTGGGTCTGTTCGGCCGGCCGACGCTCGTGAACAACGCACTCACCCTCGCGACCGCACCGATGATCATCGCCGACGGCGGGGCGGCCTACCAGGCCCTCGGCTCCGATCGCTCGCGCGGCACCCAGGTGTTCCAGCTGTCCGGCAACGTCGCACGAGGAGGCATCGTCGAGGTCCCGTTCGGGATCAGCCTGCGCGCGATGGTCGAGGACTACGCCGGGGGCACGCGGTCGGGCCGACCCGTCCGTGCCGTCCTGGTCGGGGGTCCGCTGGGCGCCTATGTGCCCGCGGCGGACCTCGACGTCGCACTGGACTATGAGGCGATGATCGCGGCGGGTGGCATGATCGGTCACGGCGGGATCGTCGTCTTCGATGACACGGTCGACATGGCCGAGCAAGCACGATTTGCCATGGAGTTCTGCTCGAAGGAGTCGTGCGGCAAGTGCACCCCGTGCCGAGTTGGCGCCGTACGCGGCGTCGAAGTGATCGACAGGATCCGGTGGGGCGTCGACCGTGCCGACAATCTCGTGCTCCTCAACGACCTGTGTGACCTCATGACCGACGGCTCGCTGTGCGCGATGGGTGGGCTCACCCCTATGCCCGTCCGGAGTGCGCTGCGCCACTTCTCGGAGGACTTCGAGCGATGACCATCACGCGCGACACCGACTATGGCACGCCGGTGGTCACCAGCGAGACCACCGTCACCCTCACCGTCGACGGGAACGAGGTCACCGTCCCTACCGGCACGTCGATCATGCGCGCCGCCACCGAGGTCGGTCGGCCGCTGCCCAAGCTGTGCGCCACCGATTCCTTGGCCGCGTTCGGCTCCTGCCGCTTGTGCCTCGTCCAGGTCGACGGCCGCAAGGGGACGCCCGCGTCGTGCACGACTCCGTGCGAGAGCGGCATGGTGGTGCATACCCAGACCCCTCGCTTGGAGAAGCTCCGCAAGGGAGTCATGGAGCTCTACATCTCCGACCACCCGCTCGACTGCCTCACGTGTCCCGCCAACGGCGACTGCGAGCTGCAGGACATGGCCGGAGTCGTCGGGCTGCGCGACGTCAGGTACGGCTACGAGGGTCGCAACCACCTCGATGCGCCCACCGATGCCAGCAACCCCTACTTCTCGTTCGACGAATCCAAGTGCATCGCGTGCAGCAGGTGCGTGCGGGCGTGCGAAGAGGTGCAGGGCACCTTCGCGCTCACGATCCAAGGGCGCGGGTTCGAGTCGAAGGTGAGCCCCGGCGGGCATTCGTTCATGGACAGTGAGTGCGTGTCGTGCGGTGCGTGCGTGCAGGCGTGCCCGACGTCGACCCTGCAAGAGAAGACAGTCATCCAGCTCGGCACCCCCACGCGCAGTGTCGAGACGACGTGCGCATACTGCGGCGTCGGCTGCTCCTTCACCGCCGAGCTGCGCGGCGACCAGGTCGTGCGGATGACCCCCTCGAAGAAGGGTGGCGCCAACGAGGGCCACTCGTGCGTTAAGGGCCGGTTCGCGTGGGGCTACGCGTCGCACTCCGACCGGGTCACCTCGCCGATGGTTCGCGAGTCGATAACCGACCCATGGTGCGAGACGTCGTGGGAGAAGGCGATCGAGTTCGCGGCCGCTCGACTCCGGGCCATCCAGGACCAGCACGGGGTCAACAGCATCGGCGGCATTACCTCGTCGCGGTGTACCAACGAAGAGGTCTACGTCGTCCAGAAGATGATCCGGGCGGCCTTCGGCAACAACAACGTCGATACATGCGCGCGTGTCTGCCACTCGCCCACGGGATACGGCCTGGGCCAGACGTTCGGAACATCCGCAGGCACTCAAGACTTCAAGTCGGTCGCCAAGAGCGATGTCATCCTGGTGATTGGGGCCAACCCCACCGAGGCGCACCCGGTGTTCGCCTCGCGGATGAAGCGCAGGCTGCGCGAGGGCGCCCGTCTCATCGTTGTGGACCCGCGGCGCATCGACCTCGTCAAGTCGGCGCACGTGCGGGCCGCGCACCACCTGCAACTCCAGCCGGGCACCAACGTCGCCATCGTCAACGCCCTCGCCCACGTCATCGTGACCGAGGAGTTGTACGACAAGACATTCGTCGCCGAGCGCTGCGACACGGCGTCGTTCACCGAGTGGATGGACTTCATCCGGTGCCCTGAGAACGGCCCCGATGCCATGTCCCTGGCGAGCGGCGTGCCCGCAGACGATATCCGCGCGGCGGCTCGCCTTTACGCGGTCGGACCCAACTCCTCCATCTACTACGGGCTGGGCGTCACCGAGCATAGTCAGGGCTCGACAATGGTTATGGGCATGGCCAACCTCGCAATGCTGACCGGAAACATCGGTCGCGATGGCGTCGGTGTCAACCCGTTGCGCGGCCAGAACAACGTGCAGGGCTCTTGCGATATGGGTTCTTTCCCGCACGAGTTCACCGGCTACCGCCATGTGTCCGACGACACCGTGCGCCACCAGTTCGAGGAGTTGTGGGGGCGCACCCTGGACTCCTCGCCGGGACTGCGGATCCCCAACATGTTTGACGCCGCCCTCATCGGCGAGTTCCGCGGCCTATACGTCCAGGGCGAGGACATCGCGCAGTCCGACCCTAACACCGCTCACGTGAAGGCCGCTCTCAGCGCGCTCGACCTCGTCGTCGTGCAGGATCTGTTCCTCAACGAGACGGCGACCTACGCCCATGTGTTCCTTCCCGGAACGTCGTTCCTTGAGAAGGACGGTACGTTCACCAACGCAGAGCGCCGCATCAACCGAGTGCGTCCCGTGATGGCGAGCCGCACGGGGATGTCGGAGTGGGAGGTCACCTGCGCGCTGGCGACCGCGGTCGGCTACCCGATGCACTACGCCGACGCCTCCGAGATCATGGACGAGATCGCGGCCATGACCCCGACATTCGCCGGAGTCTCGTTCGCGCACCTCGATGAGGTCGGCAGCGTTCAGTGGCCGTGCAACGTCGCCAATCCCTTCGGCACGCCGATCATGCACAAGACCGTATTCGCGCGGGGCAAGGGCCGTTTCATGGAGACGCCTTACGTCCCTACCGAGGAGCGCAGTACGCGCAAGTTCCCGCTGCTGCTCACGACCGGTCGCGTCCTTAGCCAATACAACGTGGGCGCGCAGACCCGACGCACGTTCAACGTCGAGTGGCATGGCGAGGACATGCTCGAGATCCACGAGTCCGACGCGGAGATGCGTGGCATCGCCGACGGTCAGTGGGTCGAGCTTTCGAGCCGCGTCGGCCGAACCTCGATGCGTGCGAATATCTCGGACCGCGTCCCGTCGGGCGTCGTCTATACGACGTTCCACTACCCCCTCAGCGGCGCCAACGTGGTTACCACAGACTACTCCGACTGGGCCACCAACTGCCCCGAGTACAAGGTCACCGCGGTCGAGGTCCGTCCGACGAGCCTCGAGGGCGGGCTGGCCTCGGCCGACGACCTCGGACTCGAGCCGCACGACTCGTCTCGTCGGGCGAACGCAATGGCGACGCTGGTCCGGATGGCCAACCAGATTGCGGCCCACAACGAGACTGACAGCCTCGACTCCTCCACCGCTGCGGTGGCAGCGCACCTCGACCGCTTCTGGACGAACGGCATGAAAACCGACCTCATCGAGCAGGCGTCGACCGGTTCCGGCGACCTCGTCCCCGCTGTGGTGGCCGCGCTCGAGAGGCTCACGATCGAGCGGGCCGGGTAGTCTTTGGCGGCTGCACCCGGAGTTGACTGCCTCTCCCGGCCCGCATCGACGGGACGCCGAGGGCACTGATGCTGCTATGTGCACTGATACTCCTATGTCAATTCGGCGAGGTCGGCGATGAGGATGGGGAACAGTCCGCGGGCGAGATAGCGCTTGATGCAGCGGACGATATCGCGGTGTGAGAGTCCTTCTTCGGTGCGGCGTTGGGCGTAGGCGCGGGTGGAGGGGTCGAGGTCAGGCGAACTCTGGCGATGGTCCAGAGGGCATTGTTCGCCTGTCGGTCGCCGGACCTGTTGAGCCGGTGACGGGTGGTCCTGCCGGAGGATGCCGAGACGGGGCCGAGACCGCGGAGGGCGGCGAAGCCGGCCTCGGTCCGGATCCACTCGGGGCTGTCCCCGGCGGCGATGAGGAGCTTCGCGGCGACGTCGCCGCTGACGCCGAGTTGGGCGGTCAGGCCGGGGGTAGCGAGGTGGACGAGCTCGTCGAGGTCGCTGGTGACCGCGTTGATCTCCTCGGTGAGGGCCAGCCAGCGGTGGGCTCCTATATTTGGCTTTGGAGATGGCGCATCCGTCGGACAAGCATCGGTGGTGCTGAGGTCCAATACGCGGTATGGCGGCCGGTGTCGCCGAAGGTTAGCCCCACGGCTAGCCCTATCTCCACTGGTCTGGGTGGGTCTCAGTGGGTCTGGATGGGACGAAAACCGTTGGTACTGCTGGAATTCCCTCATGGCCGTGAGGGCGGGAAGTTGTCTCGTAATGCGTAGGCCCGGGGTTCAAATCCCCGAGGCGGCCCCAACCGAAACCCGTTGCTATTGCTGGGGATTCCGGGTGCCCGTGATGAATGCAAGCGTTTCCGCGCGTGGCCAGGTCGCCCCCGAGGCGCCCCCGGAGGACTGGAGCCCCATGCCCTTGGGCTCCTCGTCGTGGTCCGTAGCGATGCCCAGCGCGCGGTGTCGTGCCGGTGGACGAGACGTGTGCTCGGCGGCGATCATGCTGTTGTTGTTGGGTATTCCCGCTTTGACTGACCTGCGTGGTGTCCTTCACCGCGGCGTCCCCCCGTGGTGCGAGGCTTCGTCATCGGCTGCAGGGCTCGCCCCCGAACTCGCCCCCGAAGACGGACCCCCTGGGCTGTCGAATGGGTGACAGGGGCGCCACGCACCGTCTGGGCGGCGATCTGGGCGAACCCCGACTTCACATGGCGCATTGCCTTCTAAGCCTCGTGAGTTGTACGATTCGTACATGACGGAGATGGCGGTGAGCGAGGCCCGCGAGCACTTGGCCGAAGTGATCGACAGCGCCCAGCGCACGGGTGAGCCGGTCTACCTGACGCGGCGCGGGCGGGCGGTGGCCGTGGTCGTGGACCCGGTGGTGTTCGAGAAGCTGGTCGAGGATGCCGAGGACGCTCTCGACCGTGCGGAGCTGGCGATTGCGCGTGATGAGGACGACTACGTGCCGTGGGAGCAGGTCAAGGCCGATCTTGGCCTGACGTGACAGGTCGGTATGAGGTCAAGCTCGCGAGGCGCGCCGAGAAGTCCCTGGCGTCATTGGAGCGGCGTGAGCAACAGCGGATCCGGGCCGCTCTCGATCTGCTGGCCGACAACCCCCGGCCGCCGACGTGCGTGGCGATGCAGGGAGAGGACTCGGTGTATCGGGTCAGGGTTGGCGATTACCGGATCGTGTATGAGGTCTTGGACGCCGTTCTCCTCATTCACGTAGTGCGGGTGGGGCACCGTCGCGAGGTCTACCGTTGACCCGCACGGGTGCCTTCTTCAAGGCGGACCTCCACAGCAGGAAGAGGCAGGTCCGGCGTTCAACGGGGGTCGCGAAGTTCCCCGGTAATGCCCCGGAACATGGGGCAGGTATGGCCGAATATGCCGGGGTACGCCGGAGTATGCCGGAGTAAGAGCGTGGCCTTAGGGGGGCCGCGAACGGCTCGTAATGCGTAGGCCCGGGGTTCAAATCCCCGAGGCGGCTCAGTCGAACAATCGTTGGTATTGCTGGAGTTTTCGCGTGTTCCCCACTCTCTCGGGATCGTCTAGGGGGCTGCGAGTCGCCCCCAAGGCGCCCCCGGAGGGGTGAGGCCCTGCGGCCAAGGGATCCTCGCAGTGGTCCACGGCGGGGCCCAGGTGCGCGGTGTCGTGGCGGCGGTCAAAAGTAGTGGTGCGTCGTCGATCATGTTCTGGTTGTTGGGCTTTCCCGGGTTGACGGTGCCTCGTGGTGTTCGCGATCGCGGCGCCTCCCCGTGGTGGATGACTCCGCTCGCGACGGCGTAGTCGCGCCGGAACTCGCCCCCGAACTCGCCCCCGCGGCGTGAGGCCCCGGGGGTGACGTGGTGGTGAAACTGCGGCCGGCTTGACGTGAGGCGTGTGGGTGAGGTGTGGAATGGTCCGCTTGGTTGGCGGGCCGGGCCTCATAGGATACGCTGATACTTCGAAACGAAGGGTCAGAGTGATGGGTGCTGCGGTAGTTCACGAGGTCCGGGCGGCGGGGACGTATCCGCGGGCGGTCATCAGCCCGACCGTGTCGTGGCCCCTGCTCGCGTTGGCGTATGAGCCGTCGAAGGCGCCGACTCAGGCGCGCCTGGCAACGTTGCGGCGCCATGACGCCTGCACGGACGGACTGCGAATCGCCTTGAGATCTCGGCGGGGCGTGGCAGGCAGTCGCCACCTGTACTCCTCTTTGGGACTGTGGTCGGCGATCCTGACGCGCCTGGGTCGAGTCGAGGACGCGTCGCTGGTGACCGCGCAGGCGCGGGAATTCGAGGCCGAGCTGTTCTCCGGGTGGGCGACCGCGACGCCCACCGCGAGGCAGGTGCGGGCTTTCGCGTTGCGGACATTGAGCATCTCCGAAGCATGGAGCAACCGCCTGGGCATCAGTCAGACCCCAGGGGAATGGACAAGCGTCCGCGGGGGCCAGGCGATCATCACTTCGGACGACGGCTCGACGTTCGAACTGCCCGCGAACTCCCCTTACCTGCAGGACAGCGCACTGGGCGACCCCGTCGTCATCGCGGAGGAGCGGACCGTGACGGGCAGCGAGCTTCGGTATGTGCTGCCCGCGGTGATCATCGACGAGTCCAGCACCGCGGACGTATCGGCCTCTGAGGCCAGCGCCGACGCAGATGACATCTGGCGCGAACCGATTCGGGACACGACGCAAAGCCGCGATTTCTTCCGCACGCTGGTGGAGGAAGCCGATCGGCAGCAGTGATCAGCGTCTCCTGGCGCCTGGCCGCGCATCCCCAGGACCAGGCAGGCATCGACCGCTTCAGCTGCGCCCAGTCAGTGAGCCCGCGCCCGAAGAAGGCGGCTCGCCATCCCGAGCCGTTCGCCCTCGAAGCAGAACGCATCCTGCGCACGCACCTTCGTGACGCATCCCGTGACTCGCGCCGCCGGCAATGGCGCTTCATCATCGGCGAGGACGAAGACGGAGCCGTCGCTGCCGCGTTCGTTCATCGAGGTGCCCCCGACTTCGCTGGCGCGCCCATTCCCCACGGAGTCCCGGTGCGCCTTCTCATGGCCATGGCCGTCAGATACGACCTGCGCGGAAGCGTGGTGACCCCAGGAGGCGGACGCCTTTCTGACGAGATGCTCGCACTCGCCGTCGACGACGCACGCCGCGCGACCCCGGGAGGGATCCTGCTGGCCCGCGTCCACCCCGCGAACACGCCTAGCGGCCGGCTACTGGACCGCCACGGTTTCCGCTCGATCCAGGACGGAAGCTACCTCACCTACGCCCGGGCCTTGTAGTGCGCGCGACAACGTTAGGTATCCATGAGGAGCGCGGATCCGCAGCAGGAACGGTCAGATCCCGCAGATCAAAGGCGGGCGCAGAATGCCCCGGATATGCCCCGGAACATGGCAGGTGTATGGCCGAACATGGCGGGGTATGCCGGAGTATGCACGAGTAAGGGCGTGTCCTTAGG
>Ga0194063_10001022_pt1 | contig 18982 bp, 11 predicted proteins | sample SepL3720m_MetaG_FD_155459 | JGI IMG/M metagenome (GOLD analysis project Ga0194063, IMG submission 155459) | Anoxic zone freshwater microbial communities from boreal shield lake in IISD Experimental Lakes Area, Ontario, Canada - Sep2016-L373-20m | ecosystem: Environmental > Aquatic > Freshwater... | reverse complement strand
AGAAGGTATTCGCGGCATTGAGGGTGGTCGTGCCGGCTCCGGCTTGGGTGAACATCCCCGTGCCGGTGATCGGCGCTGAGCTGAAGTCCACCCCCTGCGTCACCGCATTGCTGCGGTAGATCCTCAGCTCCCCATTGTCCACGATCACACTGCTCGGCGAGAGGCCGCCAGCAGCCCCGGTATCGCCTAACGACAGCATGCCCTCAGAGATTGTGGTCGTTCCGGTATAGGTGTTTGCTTGGGTGAGCTTGGCCAGGCCTGCGCCGGTCTTCGTAAGCCCTCCTGAGCCGGCCAGAATGGCCTCGATCACAAGGCCGCCTGCGCTATCTGGGGCGGTATTATACAGGCTGTAGGAGATGCCTGTGAGGGTTCCCACGCCTGTGGTGCCGGTGATGCGGCCTTGGCCGGTCACCGAGACCGCGCCGACCGAATCCGAGAATGACCCCATGCTCAAAACGCCGCCGGTGACCGTCACGTCACCCGTGCTCAACGTGTTGTTCGCCCCGTAGGCCAATGTGCCCGCCAGAACCGTGGTCGTGCCGGTGTAGGTGTTTGCGCCCGAGAGCGTGAGCGTGCCAGCACCGGATTTGGTGAGCGAGCTGCTGCCATTGTCCAGAATCGGGGTGCTGATGGTCAGGTTGTCGGCTGCAAGATCGGTGCGGATCACCAGCTCCGCACCGCTGGATGCCTGGATGCCCGAGCCTGCGCCGCCGCTGATCGTCGCGGTGTTGTTCCCGGACTTGAGGATGCCGTCCATCGTGACGGTTTGGGCTGCCGCGAGGGTCAGGTTGTTCGCGCCGCTGATATTGAAGGTCGTGAATGTCGCGGTGTTCTGCGCGGAAATCGCTCCCGTGATCTGCTGGTGCGTGGCGCTGCCGAGCGTTGCTGTGGCACCGCTGGTGGTTGCGTTCCCGTCTCCGGTGTAGTTGATCGCCCGGACATAGCCGCCAGCATCATACCAAGCATAGCTGCTTCCGCTGATCGCACCATAGAAGACCCCTTTGTCTATGAACCCGGCTGATTGTGCGGTGAGGACAAACCCGTTCGCGGCTCCATTGGTGGCGTTGCCGCCGTTCACGAAGGTGCCCGCCGCCCCTGCGGCGCGCGTTGCGAGCGAGGAAAATGTGAGCGCCTCATCCTGGGCAGCGGTGCGGGTCGTCTTCACAATGCCCTCGCCCGCGCTGAAGGTCAGCGCGCCGAGGATTTGGGCCTTGGCGGCGACGGACCCCGTGTTATCCATGTTGAACGTGCCGCCGACGCCATTAAAGGTGAGCGCGCTCGCCGAGTTCAGCGACCCGGCAGTCGCGTTGAGTGTCAGCGTGCCCGCCAAGACCGTCGTCATGCCCGAGTAGTTGTTGGCGGCATTCAGCGTGGTCGTGCCAACTCCGGCCTGGGTGAAGTTCCCCGTGCCGGTGATCCCCGCCGAGCTGAAGTCCGTCCCCTGAGCCACGGTAAGGCTGCTGCGGTTGATGACCAGCGTCCCGTTGTTGGTGATGGCGCTGCTCGCAGAAAGCGCCCCCGTGATGCTGCCCGTGCCGATCTGCAGCGTGCCGCCCGAGATCGTGGTCGTGCCGGTGTAGGAGCCGGCTGCGTTCAATGACAAAATGCCTGCCCCGGTTTTGATGAGGCTACCGCCGGTCCCGGAAATGACCGGGTTGATGCGCGTATTTCCCGTGCCGGCAATCGTCAGGGTGTTCGCTCCCAAGATAACACCAGTTGATCCATCCTCGGTCAAAGTATATGAGGAGTTGTTTGTCCACACCTGACTCGCGCTAAGAGTGACGCTCAACCGCAATGGGGAGATATTATAGCCGATGAGAACAGCCCCGGCCCCGGCATTGACGGTAATGCCACCGGCACCGAGAGTGAGGCCCGAGTTGGTCGTCCCACCCCCGCTTTCCAGCACTGTCGTGCCGGTATTGTTAAACACCAGACCTCCGGCCGTTAGGGCGGCACCAATCATCACTGCCTGGTTGCTGTTTGTGTTGCTGAAGGTCGCCGTGCCATTTCCCAAAGGCGCGGAACCCCCGATCCAGTTGCTGCCAACCCCCCAAACACCCCAGGTCGAGTTTCCGCTCCAGGTCGCATTTTGCGCGTGGGCAGCCGGCGCGGAAAGCAGGAGGGACAGGAAAAGGATGAAGGCGGGGAAGAATTTTGAATTCTGAATTTTCTTCAGCGCGGAGATTTGTGGAGGGAGTTTTCATGGCGAGGGATGATTGCTGGTTGGCGGGCGGAATGAGGGTTTTTGAAGATTTGCTGCAGGGCGTTTGGGATGGTCGTTCGAATTGGAAACAACGCGGGAAGAACGGCAGTGTGGACATAGTGCTGGAACTGGGGCTGGTGGCATTTTCCGAAAATAACTAGTTCGTTAATCGCACGCTCGTTCGGTATTTGAACCAAAAATACTTTAAAAGGAGTCAGATGTCAATGGGAATTGTTTCAGATTTCCGGTGGATTTTCGGCGTCAGAGGGGAGGTCGGAAAAGATAACGCGCCAGATATTTCCGGGAAGGCGTGCGGGGTGCGGGGAACTGGAAGGGGGTCGGAAGCGAATGGCGCATCCGACGGGGAAACAACCCTCCATTGGTTGCAGAAGGATCCCTAAAATTGACTATCCGGCAGCCTCGGCGAGGTTTTTATCGATGGTCGTGGAAAACCCTCGTTCGATGCGGCAGAGGAGCTGGACGGCGCCGATCAGCAGGAAATCCGTTACGAGATTTGCCGCCGTGAAGACGACCGCGGCCGCCTCCATGTTGAGGTTGATGGCGACGACGACCTGGACGAACCACAGGCCGAGGACCAGAAGGAACTTTCCGGCGACGAAAATAAAAACGCCATGGTGGGGGATGCCGTTCTTAGGGGGTTCGCCGTTGCTGGCCCTGACCATGTCGGCGCGGATTCTTTTTTCGACGATCCTCCAGCAGATCCAGGCGAGGATCGACAGGGGGAAGAGCAGCCACCCGTGCCATTCGAACGCCACCATGGCCCGCTTGTAATACATCCAGCACATGAGGGACGGGATTCCCAATACCGAAACCGCCATGATCGCGTTGAACAATTGAAACGAAACATTGAGCCAGCGCCGCTGCGGGCCGACGGTGCTCACGATCGCCATTTCCTCAAACCCTTGCGGGCTCCATGTGGCCGGAGGGTGGAAATGCGAGTCGCCGCCGAGCCGATACCATTCGCGGTAGGCGCAGATGATCACGACGGCGCTGGCCAGGCTTCCGAGCGTCTGCCAGACGAAAATGAAGCGGTAGGCAAAATCCGATCCGCCGAAGAGGTATTTGACGCCGTCAATATACAGGCCGGCCGCAATGCCGGCACACAGGGCGAAACAGGATTTGACCATGGATTGCGCCGAGCAGAATTGTCCGAAGCGGGATTTGGGGAACACCCGATAGAAAAGCGGCATGTGTCCGGCGGCCCCGATAGCCCCCGCGAAGGCGGTGATGAGGCCCACCCCCAAGGTGAGCCAGAAAAAGTAGTCGCTCGGAAGGGAGATGAAGACCCACTTCCAGTTCATGAGGTTTCCAACAACGCCAAAGACCACGACATAGACAGTGACCCGCAACGGGTGCCAGCGGTCGATGTAGATCGATGCCAGATACACCGCCAGCAGCGAGGCGATTCCCATCATCGCTGTCATCTTGCCGATCTGAAGCAGCGTCAGCCCCATGTTTTTATAGAAAAACACGTTGAACGTATTGATGGCGCTGGTCACCGCCCCGAACGTGGTGAAGAAGAAGATGAGCCAATAGATCTTATGGGTGAAGGATTCCTTGAAGAATTCCCGGACCCCCTGCATCCGCCCGGGCTTTTCCGAGGGCTCCCCCTCCACCGGCGGATATTCCCCCTCCTTCACCATGAAGCACATCATCCCGAAGCCGATGAAGTAGAGCGCTGCCGCGCCGAGGAAAATCTCGCGCATGTGGGATTCGGCGTATTGGAAGATGAAGTAGTTGTAGACCGCCGCCGCCGCGATGCCGACGATCTTGAACGCCCCCGTGAATCTGGCGAGAAACTGGGGAGGAACCACGTCGTTGAAAAGATAGTAGAAAACCGAGCCGACAAACATGTTGAAGAACTGGAACATGGCGATGAACACGGCGATCAGGAGGATCGTGATGGTCGCGGGAGCATAGGCCTGCAAAAATGCGGAGCGGGCGTGCAGGAACCCGGAAATGTCATCGCTCCAGCCGATCAGCGCCAGCGTCGCGCAGAGAAATGGCATGGTCCCCAGGATGAACGGGATCCGCCGACCCCAGCGGCTGCGGTAGCGGTCGCTCTGGAAGCTGATATAGGGGCAGACCGTCATGTTCAAAATGCCGGGGACCGTCGTCATCACCATCCCGATGAGCCAATTTCCACATCCGAGATCCTTCAGCTTGAGCGGGAGCACGCTCGGCACGACCGCCTCCATCAGCGTAAAGCAGAAATCCCCCCAGAGCATCCAGCCGAATACCGCGAAAAGACCCATCTTCGAGTAGGTCAGGGTTCCGCAATGGTAAGCCTTGGGCGGGCCGGGAGGATTTGGCATGGGACTCAGCGGACCGGCCCGGTTTCAAGGACGGCCAGGGCGTAGTATCGGAACGGGGGCAGAGCAAGCGAGCGCTGATCCCCGTCAACATTCACAGGAATGATTTCGAGCCCGGACCCGGGGGCGGCGGCGCTTGCCTGGCGGATCTTAGGAAACCCGGACTCAAACCGGATCTGCGCGCCATCAACCAAACCTCCCCCGCCCGACTGGTCTCGAAAATGAATGAGGAGCCGGCCGTCACGGGATTTTTGGGAATGCACCAGGACATTTTCCGGCCTGAGAAAACGGATCTCCGGACGGAATGCGGACGAGCGGAAAAATTCATCAAAGACGTCATCATCGGCCTCCTGCAGGGAAACGTTTCGTTTGCCGAAGTAGCTTTCCGGGTTGGCCTGAACGACGACCGGGTGCTCAAACGCCTCCTGCCATGTTTCCCCGAAGCCTCGCGAGAAGGTGAATCCCTCCGACTTTCGCAGAGCGGCCAAGTCGCCAGCGTTCCGGGGGATGAACCACTCATCCGTCTGGGCCGTATGGCCGGCCATCCACACCTGGCAGCCCGGCTGGCGTGCAAACGCCTGGATTTCGGCCAGCCGCTGATCCGAGATCGCGCCCACATGGAACGCGACAAGCACGCGAACGGATTCCGGCAGCGGCCTCCCGGGGAAAACAATATGAAACGGGATGCCGCGCCGCAGCAGGTATTGGTGGAGGGCAAGGTTCAGGCGGATCTCGCCATTTCCGTAGAGCGAGGCGGAAAACGGATCATGCAAGACGGCGACATCAGCCCAGGTTGTTCGTGGACCGGAGGCGAGATCCGCTTCCAGCTTGCGAAAGAAAGCCGCGGCCTCACAGAACGCCGCCGCCATTTCCGGCTGCTGTTCGCAAAAGAAGCTTCCTCCGTCGCCGGCTGGTCGCAAGGCCCAGTTGTTGCCCAGAATCCCGCCGAACGAGTATTCCTCCGCCATGCCGGCCCAAATTCCTCCCGGCGGATGCGGCGGGAGCACCCCGGTCTTGGAGGATCTCCAGGAGGTCACCCAGATGCGGTAGTTCCCGGCTTCGGCCAGCAAGTGACCTTCCGTCTGGCTGGCAATCCAACCCTCTTCGATCCTTGGAAGATTGCCGTTTTCGCAGCAGAGAGAATCAAAGACCTCCGCCTCGCGCGACGGGTCCACACATTGCAAGATCATCGCGGCATCTCCGCGGGGGAACGCCGGATTGCCAGCCACCGACAGGTTCGGGTGTTCCTTTGCCATGCGTTCTTTCAAGCGCCGGAAAAACCCGAGGCGAACCTCCACTCCAAATTTGAGCCAGAGAATCTGCAAGGGATCGAGCCCGACCCCGCCCTTGGCAGGAAAAGGCGGCGGCTGGATGTGCTTGGAAAGCGGGATGCCGGCAACCGCTTCAAAATCCCCGCGATCCCCCAGGTATTTTCGGAACAAATCCGCGCAGCGCGGACACCAGCAATGCTTGTAGTAGGCATTGTCGAGGTGGACCCCGTCGAATCCGATGGCCCGCACGCCGTCCGTGATAACATCCGCAAGATACCCGGCGTATTCCGGCGAATTGAGGCAGGGGGCCGCACGGTAATACGCATTGCTGAACAGCTGCATGCTTCCATCCCGCGCCCGCGCCACCCAGGACTCCCAATCTTCTATTTCGTTGCCCAGGGTCTCATAATACAGGCTGCACGCCTGGGCGTAGCCCCAAACCTTAAGGCCTCGCTCGTGGGCATAACCGACGAAGGCTGCTAATTGCGGCCACGTCTCCTGCTCGAGCCGCCTCCCGAATCCCTTAAAGAATTCGGTGACCAGCATGGTCGCGCCAAGTTTCGCCGCCTCGTCAATCATCTCATGGCTGAACTTCCGCCGTTCCCACTCCGGCAGCCAGGCGCCTTTTCCAAAAAATGGCGACCCGGATTTTCCCATCCGCCGGTAGTGCCTCATCGGCTCCCAGCCGGCCCAAAACCAGAACTCCTGCGCTTGTGGCGGCTTCTTCTGATCCCTGTTTTTCTGGTGGCCGGTCATAAGCTGTTGTTCTTAAATGCTACTAAGGTTGACGATGTGCAATGAAGGCGAGAAGCCGTCCGTTTCGCCCAGATATAATTTTCCTTCGAAGAGGCAGGAGGCGTGGATGTAGCAGCGCTCATAGGCCGGGTTCACGGGCCCGCAGTCGGTAATAGCCCTTGGGCCTTCGATCGCTGGATCAAAGCGCACCAGGCGGGTATGAGGATACCCGGCACTGATCCAGATGACCCCATCCGCATCCTCATCCATAGAGGTGACGCGCCCACCCTCCGCCAGCCGTCCGAGCAGTGTAAACTCCTCTGTTGCGGGATCGAAGCGGAAGAGGAGGGAGTTGGCCACAGCTCCCATGTAGATGGTCTCGTCCCGTGCAACCAGCCAATGGTCAACGCCCTGGTTGCCGGCAATCTTAGCGCCGGGATCCCGCAGGATCACGCGCCCGGTATGGTGCAGGCGGCGCTCTTCGGGATCGAACTTCAATAGCTTCATGGCGCCGTCGGCGCGGTCCATCCACGCGCCGTAGCAGGTGCCGTCCGGCGCCACCACCAACTGGTGAAACGCATAGTCGGAGATCCGTCCGTGATCGGTCAGCTTCCCGGTGGCGATATCCACGTCAAAGAAATGGTTGTCGGGGATGGTGTGCCCGAACGCCCGGCCGCGCAGCGGGTCCACCAGCAGCGATTGGGAATAGAGAAACAGCGGCAATGAGCAGACTTCCTCGGCAGCATCCCGCTCCGGAAAATAGCGCAGGATGCGCCCGCCCGGATCCATTTTCCGGCGGTCCCACGAGCTGAGATCAGGAAGGCAGAAGTCGGCGTATGTGACATCGGGAAACCCCTGCGCGCGCTTGCGGGCAAGCATCCGCTCGGGCAGCTCGGTCCGGAAGTAATTGGCGGTGACAGGCAGGCCGTCCCATGTCAGGTGGCTGCACTCACCGAGGAGCAGGCTGCCATCGGGCAGGGCTCCCATCGCGTTATGAAATTTGCCGCAGTAGCCACGCTCCCCGATCCAAGGGCAGATCTCCGAAGCCATGGAAATCCCCCCCGTCGCCGTGTCATACACCGCAAGCAAGCGGGAGCCGCCGGTCAGCCCGAGATAGATTTTCCCACCGACGCGAGCCATGGATGTGATGGCGATCGCCAGGCGGTCCGGAACGCTGAGCTCTTGAATGTTCATCTGATAATGTATCGGGTGCGCCGGCTATTTCCGAACGAAGATATTAGCCATGTATTTAGGATCTTTAAACGACGATCCGCCCGGGCTGAGGATATAGTGTTCGGGCGCATTCCCGGCCATACGCTGGCGGCCGATGTTAACTCCCCAGGGATAGAAGGGGACCGGACGCACGCCGGAGATCGGCTTGGCATCGACGCGCAGCTCCACCGTCCAGCGGTCGGCCAGCTTCTTCACCGAGGCCGCGCCGACCTTATAGAAGCCGGGCAGCGCACCCGCGTCGCCCGTAACACATTCGTCAAGGATCGCCCCTGCCGGATTCACCACGATCAAGGGCCGGATCCCGGCCGGCGTCTCCAGCCGGACTTCCACCGTGTCGTCCGAAAAAATCCCCTTGGAATCCGGATCTTTGCATTGCTCCCGGATTTTATCCATGTGGGGTTCCATGCACTCGACCGCGATAAACAATGCGGAATTATCGTTCGCCCAGCGGAAGGAAGCCGAGGTGCCAACGCTTGCGGGTGCCTTGCCGGACATCGGCCGCAAAGGAAGGAACGTATTGGCGGCGGCCCGCCAGAACGGCTTGTCGAGATCGCCGTCGATGGCCGGCTTCTCGTTCGTCGTCCGGATCTGGAGGCTCGGGCCGGATCGCTTCAGCTTATCAAAGAGCAATTTCAGAGGCTCCATCTCGGCGGCGATCAACTCGATTCGCTTGCGATAAACCGTGTCGCCCGCCTTGGCCTTGGCGCGGGCAAGGATATCAAAGTAGCGATCGACATCGGCCGGTTTGAGGAAGCCGCCATTTGCGGAGATTTCGCGGGGTTCGGGACGGTTCCATACCGATTCGGCAAACTCGAAGAACTCCTTCATCTCCTCCCGGGCCGGACCATAGAAGAGCGAGTAATACTCCTCCAGCACAGCGTGCATGTCGAGGTTGCGATCCCAGCAGAGGCGGTTGTGGAGGTAGAGAAGGAGGTGGGAAATCCCAGGACGCGACAGCACCAGCTTGTCCCGCTCCCTCACTTCCGGCGAGGTCCAGCCGACCTCCACCAGCACGCCGGCGGACTTGTCGTAGAGGCCATCGAAACTCTGCTTCAAGTATTTCGTGAACAGCACCGGAATGGGAGGGAAATTGTATTTCTGCGCGTGGAGGGTGTAATACTCCCAGACGAGCAGCTGATCTTTATTGCTCATTTTCGCCAGCCACTCATTGCGGTTCTCCAGTACCCTGTTCGGGAGCATCCAGCTCCGGGCGTTCTGACAAAACACGACCGAGACATCATCCGGGACTTTATCGATGTTGGTGGGCACCCGCTGGGTCGAGCTGTAGGCAAAAACAGTAAACTTCCTGTCCGGGTGCCTCTGCAGATACCGCTTGCGGACATCCAGGACGAAGTCCCAGTAGTAATCGCTGAACGCGCCGTCCGACCCGCGCTCCGCCGCTTTGTTCCATCCGGCGGCGGCATCCGTGCTATCCAGAGTCGACCAGCCATCCGGCTGTCCAATGCAGGTGTAGCCGATTCCCGGGAACCCTTTGTCCACCCACTCCAGATATTCGATGGTATCCGCCCTCAACCGCTCATTGGTCAGCCGGGGCGACTGGTAATCGATCTTGCCGCCCACCATCCCATAGTATTCCTGCGGCTGCTTTTCCGGCTCAATTTTTGTGGGGCCGCTGAGGCTGTGATAGGCGGGCATGATCCAGGCGCTCCCAACCCCCATCGACTTATACCACAGGAATTCCTCCTTATAGGTGCCGATGCCGGAATCCCCCATGATCCTGACGGGAAACTGAGGCTCTCGCGTGATCGACTGGTCTCTGATGGTGATGTCCTTAAGCTTCGGGATGACTGCCCCGATATCGGCGACGGGCATATACCACCGCATCCCGAGCTGCCCCAGCAATTCGTAGGCGGCATACAGCGTGCCGGTGGCGTCCCCCGCATGGAACCCGCACTCCTCATTGAAGTCACGGAACTCGACAATCGGCGGGAACCTCCACTTGTGGCCCGTATAAGTCTCCCAGGCGTTCTGGCGATTAGCCCTGGCGACGTCCTTGAATTTGGAGAACGAATTTGCGAAATGGCTCACGTCCTTGCCTGCAAGAATGACGTGGTTCTTCTCCGCGACGATCTTGAAGCCGTCGTATTTGAGATCCCCGGTGGACACCCCCAGCTTTTCGGTGACCGCGCTTCCCCCCACGTAGATCTGGTTTTTCACGTCCGGCGAGGCCGCGCTGACGATGGGGAGCCTGGCCCCCGACATGGATTCGATGTGGCGCTGGAGCTCCGCCGCCGCCGTCTTGACGCTTGGCACCGCATCGCCCGGAATGACAATCTCCGAAACAGGCCGCCCGTCGGCGACCAATGCGACATCCGCAAAAACGGTCCGGCAGGCGAATAAAAGAAATCCTAAGAACAGCGGCTTTTTCATTTTAAAAATTAAGCGGCCATCTGCAGGTTCCGGTCAAAGCAATTGAACAGGTTATATTTCATGACCTGTATCGGGCCTAGCGCGCCACATCTTGGACGACGCCCGGCCCGCTCTGATTTCCGTCCGGAGATTTCGGGACATCAAAGCAAGCGGGCGAGCCCTTCCTTTGCCGGCCGAGCCATTTCCAGGCGGCGGCGATCTCCGCTTCGTGGCCGCCCTCAAACAGGGTGATGCGCACGGGGCCGGCCACGCGGCGGAACAGGACCGGCCGGCTTCGCTCCGGGTCGGCCTGCACCTCGCCGGCAAGCGATGCCGGCACTTTCTCCTCCCGCGTCATGGCGTCGATATCGGCTGCGGGGATCCGGGCGCTGGGAAATCCGTTGGCTTCCGCCAGGACGTTGAAAGCCGCGAGCGCCTGGCTGATGGGAACGCTGCCTTTATGTCCGTCGTGGATCCCGGCGCTGATATCGACCGGCACGCCCCTGGCTGCCGCCAGAAAATGAATGGGCGAGCGCGCCGCGTATTCCGCATCCGTTGCGGGAGTTCCCGGCGGCCCGCCGCAGACCGCGTCCATCTGCTTGCTGTAGAAGCCCGCAATCCGCCATGCCGCCAGATCGGAGATCGGCACCCAGGCTGAAACTCCGGCCCAGAGCTGAGGGGCTTTCGCCACCATCATCAGCGCCATGTGGCCGCCACCGGACGCGCCGACCAGATAAATCCGCGACGCATCAATATTGGCATTTGCCCGGGCATATGCCACCGCATCAAGGACATCTTGAACCGCCAGCGCGGAGGCGCACGCCTCCGGGCGGATGTTGGGCCCGCGGAAATCCGGCGCGATCATCGCCCATTTCTCCGCGGCGGGACACGCGGTGCATTGCGAGTAATTCCCTCCCCAGGTGTGCAGCGCCACGAGAAGGGGGACAGCGACGCTGCCGGGATCGGAGGACGTCCCGGGCGGAACGTAAAAAAGCGCCTTCTGTTCGGTGCCGTCGATCGTGCTGCGCACCGTGTGCAATGCCGCGTCCCCGGCATCCGCGCCCGCGCTCATCGCGAGCAGAAACGCCACTGAATGACAGGTTTTCATATCCACTCGACGCAGACGGCCATCACTTCGCCCTCCCACCTGTTTCGCCACTCGCTATTCGTTATTCGCACGCGTGTTCGTTATTCGAACAGAGATACCCCGAAGCATGCAGGATGTCACGGGAAGTTTTAAAAACCTTTTGCCGAAGGCATCCGGCTTTCGGCTTGTTTGCGGCACCGGTCAGGACGGCGCGGTTTCCTCCTCCTGCAGAAGCCAGCGCCACACGGGGATGGAAGGGATGTCTCCGACCGGATCCGAGTGGTTGTAGGTGAGGAAAAACCGGTCTTTGATCCCCAGGCCTTTCGAGGCCTGACGGATCCCCTCCAGTTCGCGCTTGCGGTTGCCCTCGTGGAATTCCCAGCAGACCTGGATAGCCGTCCGTGGACGGCCGCCGTCCACGATGACGAAGTCGCATTCCCCGCCGTCGCGGAAGTAAAAGAACTCGTGCCCCCTGCGGCGAAGCTCGATGGCAACCAGGTTTTCGAGAAGCTTTCCCCGGTTTTCTGAAAAGTTGACCGCGAGTTGTTTGAACCCCGTGTCAAAAAGGTAGCATTTGACCGGGTTAGCCGTGCGCTGGCGCTGGGAGCGGGCAAACTTTTCGGAGAGGATCACGAAAAACGCGTCCTCCAGGTAGCCGAGATAATTGGCGATCGTCCTCTTGCTGGCCTCGATCCCCCGGGTTTTCAGAGTGGCGGTGAACGCGGAGATCGAAAAGAGATCGCCGGCCTGATCCACCGCATGCCGCATGAGGCTTTCCAGCGTCTCCTTGGCGCGAACGTCGTATCTTTCCAGGATGTCCCGGTAATAGGTCGTCTGAAAGTAACTTTGCAGCAACTGCCGCTTGCGCAGCGCAGACGTCCCGGCGGCCACATCCGGGAACCCCCCGCCGCGCAGGTAGTCGTCGAACGCTCCGAGGATTTTTCCTCTGGCCGTGCCGTGCAGAATTTTCGGGCTGACCGCAATCCCGCGCAGCCGGAGATATTCGCGGAAAGAAAACGGGAACATCGCGAGTTCGATGCACCGCCCCCGCAACTCCGTGGCCACCTCGCGGCTCAGCAGCTTCGAATTGCTCCCGCTGATGACGATGCGAAAGCTCCGTCGGTTGTGCAGCGTGCGCATGATCCGGCTCCACCCCTGCAGTTGCTGGACCTCGTCAAAAAATAGGAATTTGGGCGCCCGGCCAGCGAGTTGGTGATGCGCCGTCAGAAGCGCATCCACCGGGTCGTGTCCCAGATCCGGCAGCCGGTAGTCCTCGAAATCCACAAAAAGGATATCCTCCTTCCCCACGCCCGACGCGATCAGCTCCCGGATCAACTGGAAAAAATAAAAGGTCTTCCCCGCCCGCCTCGGACCCACGATGGCCAAGATATCCTTGAGTCCCTCGAGCGGGGGATGCACCGCCTCGCGCTCCACCAGATCCGGAAGATCAAATTCCTCCAGCCACTCGGAAACGATGGATTTTGCGGCGTCCGACATGGCTTGAAGTGTTTCTTATACAAAACAGTTTGTAAAGATTTTGTTTTTTATGGGGCGCATCCGGAAGTCTCCAACGGACGATGCGCCAGCGTGCCATGATGGCAGGGGGACGTCGATTGGGGGAACGGAAAGCCGAGAACTGGAGACAGCGGCTGAAACACTAAGTCGCCGCCAGAAATAACATGATCCAATCTGTCGGCTCTTTTTCAGCCAGCCTGCGTTGATTCTCAGTCGCAAAGCCTTGACCGCCACCGGCATTTTCCCGACGATACGCAAAATGCCCAAGTTTGCGGCCGCCACGTTTGAGATTTTTCCGAAATCCGCGCTCAGTTCCGGCACGTTATGGTCGCAACCACTTGTCGGCGTGTTTGCTCCCTTGAAAAGCTCCTTGTTTCTCATCGAGGAGGAATCGAATTTGATTGCGATCCTGACGTCGAATTTTATTACCGATTACAATCATGTGAGCCTTCTTCTGAGGAAGTTCATCGGCGCGGAACTGGAGCTCCGGATCCAGGGGGTGAAGGAATTTCTCTCGCGCTGCGAGAACGGCGATGAGCCCGGAACGCTCATCTACGGCGATGTCGCGGCGGGCGACTATTTCCAGACCGGGCATCATGTCATCATTCGCGCCCAGGTGAAAATCGGGGATTACTGCAATATCAACAATCAATCCACGCTGGAGGGAATTGTGCGGATGGGGGATGGGGTTCGCATCATGGCGCATGTTTATATCCCGAGCCGGACATGGTTTGGCGACCATATCTTCGTCGGCCCCGGGGTCAACTTTCTCAACGACATGAAGCCCGGACGCTGGCCGGACGGTGCGCCGGAACCGCGCGGCGCATTTGTCGAGGATGATGTGACAATCGGCGGAGGATGCACGATTTTGCCGGGGATTCAGATCGGCAAGGGAAGCTTCATTGCTGCAGGCGCGGTGGTGATCAAGGACGTTCCCGAGCGCACGCTGGTTGTGGGAACTCCCGGCCGCAACCAGCCATTGCCCGCATCGCTCGACCGGAAAAATGACCGCGCGCTGACGATCCAGCCGCTGGATATCTGGCATCCCCGCATTCCCGATCTCAGCATCTGGAAGTTCCCTCCTTATTGGCCGCAGGAAAAGCAGGAGGCAGCCGAGGGGGCGGCAAATCGGATCACGCCCCAACCATCTATGGGACTGCGAGGCCATGCAGGTCGTGGCTGTCGTTAAACTGGTTTACCGGGTTGAGAATCCACTGGTCCAACAGAAGCCGGTATATCAGCGCATGCCCTTTATCGTTGGGATGCATGCCATCCTGCAACAACCCTCCCGCTCCGTCGGCAAAAGCCGCATAAACGTCCACGAGAGGCACCTTCTTTTCCCGCGCCACCTCTCGCAGCGTCTTGACATATTCTTCCAAAAGAACATTGAGTCCCGCCTCATCTCCGGGGACATAAGGAGGCTTCCCGTATAATTTCAGGAGCTTCGGAGTCCAGCGCAACGGCTGGGGTGTCATCAGCACCACCTTGTGGCGCTGCAAACAAACCTGGACAAAAGTGCGCGATCAAAGCTCAGACATCCTGATGTGTCATCCAGGAAAATGAGGGAGCGAGGAAAACGGATGACCCCAACCCGCGATGGTAGGGACGCCTTCTCCGCTGCGCTACGGTTGCCTTCCCGGCCAAACGTTCTACCTGCCCATTGTTTTCGTTGCGCTATCGCGCTGGTTTTGCCGAGGCGTCCGTCGAGAGAAGTCGGACGGCTCGGCGAGCCATCCCTACCAATGATCGGCTCACCAGCTTTCCCCACACGTCAGGATGTCTGAAGCTGGGGAGGTTCTGCTCGAAAGGAGGAAGCCAGAAGTTTTCGCCAGATCCAAGAGGTAATCCTCAGAGAAAATCGGCGATGCGTCCCCACCAATTACGGACGGCGCGCCTCGTGCTCGGGAGCGGCTTCCCGCCAGCCTTGGCTTCGATTTTTCGGCGGGTCGCCGAAAATCACACCCGGGTGTGCTCCCCGGAAAAAAGACCCCGCCGGAACCCCCAAGAACCGGCGGGGCCGATTTCGAACTGGCGGCATGAAAACGACCGCCGGTTCTACCCCCAAACTGGATTTAATAAATTAGGAATGTTGAATTAGGAATTCCGGCGGAGGAGGAGAACCAACCGAAGTTTTAAGCGCAGATGGCTAGCGTGTTTGGAGGCCTTCACTTAATACTTAATTCTTTATGGCTTCATACTCGTTTTAAGTGGTGCGGCTAATTCCGGCGGCGGCGGAGGACCAGGACGGTTGTCAGGCTGAAGGCCAGGAGCGCCCAGGTCGCGGGCTCGGGGACGACCAGCCACAATTGCGTGTTGTCACCGCCAATGCCGGTGTCGCTCCCCAGCTTGATCTGGAACTCCGCGCCGGGCTGGTTGGAAAAGGCCGAGGTGTTTATGGTGAAATTTCCGGTGTCGAATCCGCTGATCGGGTTGGCAAAATCGGCGAGCAGCCATTTGTAGGAGTTTCCGGCCGTGTAATTGGCCGCGTTGCCCGGATTCGCCCCGTTGAGGCTGGTCACATTGATCGTGAATTTGCTCAACGATGTGGCACTGATGGTCAGCGTGCCGGTGCCCGAGAGCAGATCCCAGCCGGGGTTGGAGCCCGGGGTCAGGGCTTGGGTCGCATCGTTGATCTCCCAAAGATACGAACCGCTGGCATCCCATGTCTGGCTGGTCGTTGCCGCCGTCCCGGGGCTGTTGCCGGGGCTGATGGTCTTTCCGGCTCCAACGGTCAGGCCGCCCAGGTTGGTTCCGTTCCAGTTCGTTCCGGCAAGCATACCGTTGGTCCAAGTGAATGTGCCGGTCGCGTAGTCCGTAATGGAATTGTATTGGAGCGTGCCTCCGCTCGCGAGGGTCACGTTCCGGGTGAGTCCGGTCGAGCTGTCGTAGCGGAGGGCGGCCGTCGCGCCGGTGACGGTGACCCCGGAGGTGGAATTGATGGAGCCTGCTCCACTGACAAGGAGTGTGCCGACGTTCACGGTCGTCGCGCCGGTGTAGGTGTTGATGGCGGACAGCGTGACGGTGCCGGCGGTGCCCTTGGTCAAGGCGGCCCCCGTGCCGGCAAGAATCTGGCTGACCGATCCGTTGGACATCACGAAGCTGGAAGCAGTGAGGGTTTTTGTCGGCGAAAGGGTTCCCTGCGTGATGGCTCCGTTGGTCAGCGTGAGGGTGCCCACTGTCAGATTATTGTAGGTATCCAGCCGCAGGGTGCCGCCGTTGACCGTGACGTTTCCGCCTGTCGGGAGCTTGCCGTAGCTGTTCACCACCAGTGTTCCTTCATTGACGAACGTCCCGCCGGTATAGGTCGTGGTTTGAGCGCTTGCGTTTTCGAGATACAAGAGCCCCTGTCCTGTTTTCGTGAGGCTGAAACTCCCGCCACTTTCACTGACCCCTGCAAAAACAACCCGACCTCCGGTCAGGTTCGGACCGACGGCAGCATTGGAGACATTGATCTCGGCGTTCGCCCGGATGTTAACCGCTGCGGAGGTGCCGGCACGATAAAAACCAAGGCGTGTGTTGTCGGTTATGCCTCCGGTCGTTCCGACGAAGGTCACGTTGCCATCGATGTTTGTGGTGGCGTTGCCGCTGCCATTGGTTACCGTTGAAACCGCGCTTCCGGCATTCCGGACCTCCACTCCGTTCTTTAGAACGATGTTCGCGGTGGAGGCATCCGCAAAAACGGCAACGCTGCCGGATGTAATCCATGCCCCCTGTTCAATGGTCAGAGTCCCGGAGAAATCATTGGCCGCGCTTGCCCCGGTTTCCGTGCGCAGGGTGCCGGTGCCATTTTTTGTGATGTTCGCGCTTCCACTGAGCAAATTGCCCGTGCTGCTTTTGAGGTAGAGAGTGCGCCCGGTTCCAACGTTCCAAGTTTGGTTGCCTCCAACCGTGATCCCACTGTTCAAGTTCAGGTCTCTTGGGGCGGACGACATGTCAATGCCGGAAGTGCCGAGGGTGAGAACGTTGCCGGCATTGATGGAAATGGCTCCGGTTCGGGTGGTTCCGCCGATTCGGATGCCCTGCCAGGAAAGATTGCTGCCGAGCACGGTGGTATTGGCGGCGGTCACCGTGTCGTCCCAAACTCCCACATCCCCGCTCCCGGGAACGACGCCCAAGGTCCAACTCCCGGTCTGGTCCAGATTGGTTGTGTTGTTTGCCTTGGTTTGATCAGCCGCCCGGGCGGTTTGCGGGATGGCGAGGAGCGCCGCGCAGGCGGCGGCGGCAAGAATCCAACACGGGGTGAGGCGGTGCTGCAGGGAAGACGCGGGCGTTTTCATGGAGAGGGACGCTGGCTGGTGGGTGGGAGGAATGAGGGGATCCGAAAATTTGCTGCAGAGTGTTTGAGAAGAACTTTCCACGAGGGTGCTGCTGGGGAAAAGTGCCGGTGAGGTCATGGGGATGGAACTGGGGCCAGCGGGTTTTTCTAACAAATATCCTGTTCGGTAATCGCACGCACATTCGTTATTTGAACAGAACCTGCTCCAACAAGGAAATTTGTCAACGGGATTTTTCAAAATCATGGTGGTTTTCACCTCTGACGGCAGCAGGAATCAGACGAAGGAATTCAATATCCAATGTCCAACACCCAATATCCAATCATGAAGGCCAGAGCCGCCAGCCCTTGGAAATGCCCCGGACGGCCCGTTCCCGCTCCGGCACATCCGCATCATCCCACAGTTCTGCAAAGCGGAATCCCTAGCTGTCTGCCCGGAACCGGCAAGGCGGCCGCATCAACTGGTCGTCAGATAATCCCGGATCTGGCGTTTGCGCTTGAAGAGCGCGCCGGTGAGGACGAGCGCGGCCATGGCGACCCAGGTCGAGGGCTCGGGGACCGGCATCACCTCGCTTGCGAAGCTGCTTCCGGTCGGGATCTGAAATCCCTTGCCGACAAAGCTGCTGTTATCGAGTCCACTGTAGAAGCTGATGTTCTCGAGTTGCGTGGAGGTTAAGGGATCTCCACCAGCGTAGATCTGGTCAATGCCATCTCCGATCCCGCCCTCCCAGAGCGTCGTTCCGGTCCAGTTGTAAACAGACAGCGTGAAGGCGTCCAAGCCGGTGATGCTGGCGAAATGCACCTTAACCCCGTCGGCGTTGGTGCCGAGGTCGAAGATGGTATTTTGGGTGAGCGTCAATGCACCGACGGTGCCATTGTAGGTCGAGCTGAACGTCAGCGCCGCCGCCGTGCCGTTGCCGGTGATCGTGCTGTTCATGGTGATCGTGGTGCTTTGATCCGATCGCGCCCGCCGCCGAAACCAGCAGCGTGCCGCCGGTGGCCACGGTGATGCCGGATGTCGAGCCAAGGGCTCCCGCCGCGCCCGCTTCGAGCGTGCCGGCGCTGATGGAGGTCGTGCCGCTGAAAGTGTTGTTGCCGGTGAGGGTCAGCGTGCCCGTGCCTGCCTTTGTCAGGCCGGTGCTGCCTGCGGCGGCATTGATGATCGTGGAATTGATGGTCAGGCCGCCACTGGTGCTGTTCACGATAGCCGTGAGATCTTTTCCGGACGCACTGGCAGCGCTCTGGAGGGAGCCACCGGTGATGGTTTGGGTGTTGGTGGTGATGGCGGAGGAGACAAGGATGCCCCCGGTGGTGAGTGTGCCCGATGAAATTGTGATGGTATGGGCGGTGCTATCGCTGAACCGGAGGCTGGTGATGCTCGTGCCCGTGGCCAGGGTCGTGTCTTGGCTGGCAACAGACAGATCCGCATTGCCGCTGAGGGCAGTCGTGGTGGCAGCCGTGTAGGCGGGGGCCGCGATCCAGGCATTGGTGGAATCCTTGCCCGCCCAATCGGTGGTTCCGATGGTGGCATAGGCCACACCGTTGTCGGTCAGGAGCGTCGAGGCGCTGCCGCTGGTGGTGCGGATGCTGGTGGCGCTGCTGAGTGTGCCGGTGGGGTTTGTGACGCTCACTGTGCCGCCCACGCTGCGGGTGATGGCGCCGAGAACAAGCGAGATCCCGCCGCCGGAGTTGGCGTTGACCGAGAGGCTTGAAGCCCCGGCATTGACCGCCGTGCCGGCAAAGGTCTGGCTGGTGGTCGGGGTGGTCGCGGAAGTTGTAAAATCTCCGGAGACTGCCGTGGCGTTTGCGTTGATGGTAATCGTTTTCTTCGTCGAATCTATGGAAACGACATACGCACTAACCGGTATCCCTGTTCCGTCCACAGGCTGGCCCACCACCACGCCTGTCGGCAGCGAAGCGAATGTCAGGATTGGGGAAGTGGTCAGGCCGGTCCATGCAACG
>Ga0194063_10001020_pt1 | contig 19017 bp, 16 predicted proteins | sample SepL3720m_MetaG_FD_155459 | JGI IMG/M metagenome (GOLD analysis project Ga0194063, IMG submission 155459) | Anoxic zone freshwater microbial communities from boreal shield lake in IISD Experimental Lakes Area, Ontario, Canada - Sep2016-L373-20m | ecosystem: Environmental > Aquatic > Freshwater... | reverse complement strand
AGCTTCAATCCCTTGAGATAGTAGTCCATCCCCTCCGCCGCCTTGCCGGAGATTTTCAACATGTGCCCGAGGTTGCTATGGGGCGCGGACATCGCGGGGTTGAGGCGCAGGGCGTGTTGGAAGCACTCGATGGCCTCGGTGGTGAGGCCCAGGTTGATGCAGACCGCCCCGAGGTTGTTCATGGCGGCGTGGGATTCCGGGTTGCGCTCGAAGCCCTTGTGGAATCGCTGGGCGGCCTCCATGTAGCGCTCCTGGTCCTTTAAGATCACCCCGATATTTGTGTGCAGATCCCCGGTGTCGCACCCGGCCCGCTCCGCATCGAGATACGCCTGGAGGGATTCCGTGCGCTGGATATTCCGCTGCAGGGCAAACCCCAGATTGAACAGGGCATCTGGGTCGTCCGGCTGGCAGGCCACCGCCTTCCGCATTTTTTCAACCGCCTCCCCGGGCTTGCCGAGAAGGAGGAGGGTCTTACCCCATTCCAGCCAGCTCCTGCCGTTGCCGGGAAAATGTTTGGTGACGCGGGAGAATGTGGACATCGCGTCCACGAGGTCACCGCCCTCCTGAAGAAACGATCCGAGAAGAAGCATCGTCTCGCACGAGTCGGGCACCGCCGAAACCGCCTTGCGCACCTGTTTGATCGCCTCCTTCATCCGCTTCTGCTCCCGGAGGAAGCCGGCAAAGTTCACGCGGATCCGGGCGGTTTCCACGCGGTCCTTCGAGTGGAGAAGCGCCTGGCCGTAGGCCTTTTCCGCTTGGGCGGGCTCCTTGCGTTCGTCATGCACGATGGCGATCATGAGCCAGGCGTCAGGGAAGGCGGGACGCAGCTCGAGGGCGCGGCGGAGAGCGTCCAGCGCGCCATCGGGATCCAATTTTTCGCGGCGGATTTCTCCGAGCGTGCACCAGAAGCCCGCATTGTCGGAGTCAAGGTCCAGCGACTGGCCTACCAACTCCGCCGCGCGGTTGAGATCGCCGGAGCGGCGGGCGAGCTCGCCGAGCAGAGCCCAGGCGGCAGCGGTTTCGGGAGCGCGTTCGAGCACGTGCCGGCAGAGATCCTCCGCCTGCATCCCCCGCCCGGCATCAACAGCCTCCCGAGCAAAAACAAGCAACTCCCCGACGGATTTTCCCGTAGGATCAATCGATGGCGGGGCTTTCGCTATCTTTTCTTTCGCGCTTGCCGCCCCTGCCGCAGCCTCCTTCAACTCAGGCGTCTTCGTCTTCGGCAGTGCTTCCCAACCCTGTGTGAGAATGACTTCCAGCTTCTCGCCGAGTTGCCTTCCATACTCCGCCGGATCGAGAAAACGCGGCTTGCGAGCCATCGCTTCCCTCACTTTGTTTGCGATGACGCGCCGCTTGCCCTCATCGCGCCCCAAATCAATCGCAATTTCAAGGTAACCCTCGGCATCCTGCGCCACGAGTTCCGGCAGGCCGATTTCTCGCAACTGCGCTCCGGAGCAACGCGAACGCGTGGTCTCTCCATCGCAGGCCACCACCGGAATCCCCAACTCCAGCGGGTCCACCGTCGAAATGCTCCCGGCAAAGGGCAACGTATCCAAATACACATCCGCCAATGCCTCGATCCGCATGACCTCGGCCCTGGTGAAAAACGATCCCGTGAAGATCACCCTCTCTTTCTCCACCCCATGCTTCGCCAGCACTTGGCGGAAAGTTTCCACAAATTGATGCTGCGGAAACTTCCGCGCCCAATTCGGATTGAATGGCATCAGCACGAGCTTCGACTCGGGCACGGCTTGCAACACCCTCGCCCAAAGATGCATCAGCTCAATCGGGATTTTGAAGCAGCTTGCAGCATTGAGAAACACCGTTTGCCTTGCCCGCAGACCGAGTCTTTCCCGTGTAAATGGCTCCGCATTTCCTCCCGGCTGCGCCGTGTAATCCAGGCACACCGGCGGCCCATCCAGCAGGATCAATTTCTCGCAAAATTCCCCCTCGCTGGCCCCTTCGCGATACGCCAAGGAACCAGAAAGAAACCCGTCCACCCGCTGCAAACCGCTGGTCATCGGCGAGCAATGCGAAAGGATCTGCACCGGAGCCAAACGGTGGGCGGCCAACAAGGACATCTGATTCGTCACCGCCGTGATGTTGGTCCCAACGATCAACACATCCAGTTGGGCTAGACGAATTTTCTGCACTTGCGCCGGCAGGGCCTCGGGCAGAATGGTGAAATGCGATCCCAGGCTTTTACTGTGCTCCTCCACCGGGCCGGGGTTGGCAAATCCGGCAAAAAGAAATACCTCGAAGCGGTCAGGATCCAGATGCATCGCAGGGAGGGTCACGTAGGTTTCTGTCTGGTGCCCGAAATGTGCATTCAAAATCCCGATCCTCCACCTCTCCCTCTTGCCCTTGGCTTTGGTGCTGGCTTTGCCCTTGGCGGACGAGCGCTCACCCGCGGATGCCAAATCCAATTGCGCCCCGGACAAGGTCAGCACCTGTTCCAGGAGCTTCCCACGCAGATTCATCAGCTCCCGATTGGTCTGCGGTGCGCAATAAGCCGGAATCAGGTTGATCCGTCCAAGAACAAAAGACCCCATCTCCTGATTCGGCAGACCGAGGCTATCCGGTGATTCCAGGCGACGGGAAATCTCCGCGATCCATTCCGCCAAATGCCCGACATAAGACTCGGCCTCGTTTTCCCGCAGCAGGGCCGAGGGCGGGGTGAAAACCCAGGCGAGATAATCCCGCAGAAACCAATTCGGCAGAACCTCCAGCGCTTGGAAAGGCGGATACCGATGAGCCAGATCGAAGAGCATCGAGGCGGCCAGGCGCAGGAAATGGAAATCCCCCTTCTCATCAAAACCACCCGCCAGGAAATCGCGGACGCCCGCTTCGGTTTCCGTCGGCAGGATTTCCTGCAGACCGGATTGCAACAGCAGCCGGTAGACCCGCCCATACGAACCGGCAAAGAGGGGCCCGGCGATTTCGTCTTTGGTATTGCTGAGGAAGGAGGCCAAATTCTGGCGCATGAGCAGCAACTGATTGGCCTTGTTGGCATCTGCCGGGTTTTCCTGCCACGCCCGGATCAGATTTTCCAATTCCACGACTTCCTCCTCAGGAAAGTCGGGCAATTCACCACTCTCGGAGTCCGCCGACGTTTTTTCCAAAACCGCACGGTAGTTAAGCAAGTTGGAGGTTAGTTCGCCGGAGAGGGATAGCGCATTCATTTTGCGACATTGGACAGACGACGCACTCTCGTTGACGGCTTTTTTAATGAGCTCCAGCGTCTTCCGGCACATTTCCTCCTCACGGAAAAGGATCGACGCCCGTTCATGGCAGGCCTGGCCCATAGAACTCCGCAAGTCGGCATCCCCGGCCAGCATCGGTAGAACCTCCACCAGTTTCCTCACAGTTCCCGGTGCATCCACATTCGGATCGGGCAGCAAGATGCCTGTATTTCCGAGTTCTTCTGGAACTCCAGCAACTCCTGACGCGATCACAGGAAGCCGTTTCGCCATTGCTTCCATGACGCAAAGAGGAACTGCTTCGATTTTCGAAGTCAGCAAGAAAACATCTGCGGCAGAGAGCCAATCAATCAAGTCCCACCGATATCCAATCAGTTGAACATGAGAATCAAGCCCCTCCGCCACCAATACTTTCTTGTATTCCTCGAGCAAATCGCCTTCACCGATCCAAATATACTTCCAGTTTCTCGGCAGCAACTTACTTGCTTTCAGCTGACGCAATGCCTCAATAATCAGATAATGCCCCTTATCATAAACGACACGAGTAGGCGTGAGGAATAAAATATCGTTTTCTTGCACCTGAAATTCACTTCTCAGCCTGACTCGGGACTTCTCATCCCGTGCTTGGAAGTAAGGCGCGGGTCTCCCGTAATAAATCACTTTGCCCTTTGCCGCGGACATGCCATAAAGCTCGCGCAGCATGGTGATGACAGAAAGGGATGACCCAATAACATCACTAGCGCAGGCGTAGGTTTTGGCCGCGAGAGGCAAAACCTGGGTGAAACGTTCAGCCAGGTAAGGTGCCTCAACCGCGCAGGAGATGATAAATGGGATCCCTAACTCCATCGCGACTTCCTTGGCTGCCAGGTGAGAAATGGGACAGCAGTCGGAAAAGAAAATAACATCAGGCTGAGCCAATGCGATAATTCGCCGGGCGTCATCTTTGTCAGAAAACGAGCGGGCAAATTCTTGGACTGGATTGAAACCCATCCAGATATGGCGAACACCAAGCTTGGATTGTTCCTCAATCAGAGGGCTGATCCACTCCGGTTGTGCACTGGTGACATCCTCCCCCAATCCAACAAGATACTTTAGAAGACTATGGGTGTAATGACCAACTCCACCGAATCCAGGCTCATCGGAAAAGACTGTGATTTTAAGCTGGCAGCTTTTCGCAGGCGGAGCGACATTTCTAGCCTCGTCCTTTTGTTGGGGAACATCAACATCAGGGCAGACATTACAAAGCAATGGAATTAGAAATGAGTTTTTAAAGGATATATTCGGGTGACAGAACTCGACAAATGCAAGTAAGAGTTCTCGAACATCAGACTCCTGTATTGGGTTATTTCTATTGGAAAAATAATCAATCATTATCTGGTTCCACTTCTCGCCGATAGTTTTGACGAAGAGCGAAGCATGATTAGGTTCAACGCCACTAAATTGAACTATTTGTCGGCTCATCTCGCGTAAAACAAGCCCGCAATTCATGACATAATTTCGATCAACATTGTTTGATGCCTGATCACTGTGAATATTAAGTCTTGCTCCATTCTGATTAACCAACCAAAAGGGCCTTCTTGAAAAAGCAAGAAATTGAATCCAGGCATCACTAAACGCGCCAAACCGTAGCATTTCCTTTGATACGTCAATTTCATCCAGCAATTCCTTACTCCAAACCACACTACTCCAGCAAAAATAATGACCGTTTGTGGCCCAGAAAGCAAGATGCTCAACCGGTTGCAAAACCTTTTCTTTGTCCAAAGTCGGGCTAATGAACACAACCGATCCATTAGAAAACACTTCACTTTGAAACACCACACCTCCAACCTCATTATTTACTTCTATGAATTGCAATGCTTTTTGCAAGAATCCTGGAAGAAGAATGTCGTCATCTGCCAATGGAACTACAAATTTGCCATTTGCTGTGGCAAAGCCATCAGCAAAGTTTTGTAACCCACCTATATTTTCCGGCCGAAAAGTAACTCGAACACCTCTGACTTTCTCTAGTTCTTTCAACCATTCTTTAGTTCCATCACTGGAGCAATTATCAAGAATATGTAAATCCACATCTACATTTTGGTTTAAGACGCTTGACACCGCATTTTTTAAGGGCTCAATGCGATTGAATGTAGGAATAAATACGCTGATGGTTTTCATTTGCTAAAATATTTCTTACCTGATATAATACACCGGCATATCGGCTTGGATGATAATTACGAAACCGGGCAACTTGAAAAATAAATTCATCTATTAGTGGCTATTTAGCTTAACGATAGAAATCTAATCGTTAAACTATTTAAATTCAGGTGTGTGATTTTCTTTTCAAGAATTTCATTCCGGCGATATCTCTAACTTTGACGGCATACTGTAATGAACTGTGCATTCCCTGCAAAGTTGAATTTTATTTTTTTGTCCTGAGGCATGAATATCTCGGATACGTCCGGACGTTTTATTGTTAAAAATATCAATCACAGACTCGTTATTAGCATTGCCGAACTGCACAGTTCCTTTGTGCCAATCTTCGCTGCACAGCGGCACTGTGCCGTCGGTCAGTACGACGAGGTGATCGAAGACATGCCAGCAGGGTTGGATTTCGATGAGCGGGTCGCGACGGGTTAGGTGGGAATCTTTGGATGCCACCGCTCCGGACCATGAGTGGGCGTCGTAGCGGATAATTATATCCCGCCGGTCCGCCGAAAGCGCCTCACTCCAAAATGCGGCATATTCATCCCACTCTCCTTCATTGAGAGGTTGACGAATAAATCGAACGACAAACCGGGTGGAGAACCCCTCCTCATCCCGGACTCGTATGGTGTTGAGGCAATTTTCGAGGATTTTTGGATAATGAAGATTTCTGCGAATGGTTTCGTGGGTCTCGGCCCGGATGCCGTCGATACTGAAAATGACAGTATCGAGACCAGATTCAAGAAGTTCCCGGCATTTTCCCGCATCGAGCTTTTCGGCATTCGTAGAGATGGCAATGTTTCTGAACCCTAAAGATTTTGCTTCACGGATACGGCTGAAGAGGTGCGGATCGAGCAGGGGTTCACCCAGACCAAAAAGGTCAAGTTTATCAATCAGGTGCGCGTGCGGTGCGAGTTCTTCAAATATTTTTGAACTAAGACTGACGGGCATGACCCCCTTTTTTCGGGGAGATACGATGTCTATAGGGCACATGATGCAACTCGCGTTGCAGCCGTAGATGGTTTCGATCGAGACGCGGTTGGGGATGCGCATGACTAATTCTCCCCTCCTGTAACAGGTATAATTGTGTTATTCATAAAACTCGCCTCATGGGATAGAAGAAACCTCACTAAACAGGCTATCTCCTCTGGTTGACCAGCTCGTCCTTTTGGAATAAGCGCAACACGCTTATTCCAGTCGGCAATAGTGTATCCGCCAACATTTTCAGCCATTCCACTATCAATTACCCCGGGTCGGATAATGTGAAATCTTACTCCTTTATTAAAGTGCGGCATAAATGTTGATGTTAACACATGTTCAGCAGCCAATTTCGACGAGGTATAGGGAAGACTATGGGGACTATGGAATCGAATGGCATTCGTGCTGAGGAAAATAAAAGCGCCCATGGATTCAACTAGGGGGGCAAGTGATGCCTGGGCCAGTTCAGAGGTAGCGATTAAATTCAGATCTAATACTTCCTTCCAATTTCTTCTTTCCTGCATCTCTAGAGATCCATATCGGGAAGCCGTTCCTGCGCAATGAATAACGGCGTCGAGCCGGCCATATAAACCACATGATTTCTTGATAATATTCTCTGCTGAGCCCGGTTCTGTCAGGTCCGCTGCCAGTGCACCGTCCCAATCTGTTAGACGCGATACGGAATTACGTGCCAGGCCTATTATTTTCCAACCAGTCCGATGCAATTCACTTCCTATGGAAAGACCAATCCCTCCACTTGCGCCAGTTACCAGTGCAACTTTCATAGAGCAATAAACGACTGCCCCCACCAGCCAACTGAGAGGAATGGCTGCATGTTCTCAGGCAGCAATTTCTTTGCAACTGCAGGTATGCCTTTTGTGCTGTCACCGTAGCTGTTATTTCTCCAGTCATCAATGTAAAGTATGGTCCCTTTCTGCAAAAGACGAATGGCAAACGGCAAGCATTCCTCAAACGAGGAAACAAGATCACAGTCAATTGTTATTAGTGCCGCGCATCGTAGTTTGGCTGCAATATCTTCAGTCAAAGACTCGGAATAAAATCCAGGAACCAAATGGACTCTCGAATCAGATGGAACGTATGGCGCTATCAATTCTAAAAATGATTTTTGAGAAGTTGCGAATGCACCCTGTTTAAAGTGAGGATTCTCCTTTGATGAATCTGGAAGTCCTTCAAAACTATCAAATGCCCAGAAATGCATATCATCTCTTTTAAATCTTTGTGACTCTATAAGGGCCATCGAGAAGGTGCGAGCTTGGTGGCAGCCAAATTCAAAATAATCTCCGCGAATGTCAAACTCTCTAAAGAAGTCAAAAGCGGATGTGAAAAACTCCAATTTTATTGCCTGACGAAAGCTATGAATGTATTCGAGACTGCTTTTTTCGTTCCAATATCGCAATCCCGTGCTTGTTGGCAGATTAACAAATGGCTCATAGTTCATGATAAGAAATTTTATTTTTTATGGAATCTTGTTAGAAACACCTGAACTCCCACCGGATCCTATGAACAGTCACCATGCGAGGATTTTAATTTTTCCAAAACAGTTTGGTAACTCGAAAGTGCTTCATGCGCGGAGGATACCAGTGGCTGGCCGGTTTCCTGGAGCCGCCATCCGATGGCCACATTGGAATCGTCCCAGCGGATTCCCGCGAAATGCGCCGGGTTATAGGGTTGGTCGGCAGCGAGGATGAGATCGACAGGAGCTTCGAGCGCAAGGCAACCGTGACCGAATCCGGCGGGAACAAAGACGGACGTGCCGGGCGTGAGCAAAATTTCCATCCACCGACCAATCGTCGGAGAGGAGATTCGCAAATCGAGCACGATCCACTGCATCAAGCCCGCCGTGCAGGCGATGATCTTTGCTTCGCGATGAGGAGGGAACGAGACCGATATGCCCCGCAGCACGCCGGAGTGTGCGGTGCGGGATTGGCTGATCTGGGCAACGCGAAAGTCCTGGTCCGCAAAATCCCAAAGCCGGGCCATGTGGCCACGGTCATCCTCGAAGCGGGAAAACTTTTCAATATGTATCTCGGGAAATGTTGTCATGGGAATGAGTCGGGGTTGACGGCGTGGTTGCGGGGACGAACCACGAAGGGGTCGCAGGCGCGGAGTTTGCGGTGGATGAAATCCGCCCACCGAAGCGTGCCGCAGCCGTCGTCAAGGAACGTGACTTTGTCGGCCAGCTTGAAGGGTGGGTGTTCAAAATCCGGATGGCAGTCACAGTGAAGAACAAAGCCCCGGGAGCGTGAAACGGCCTCAGCAAGAGTGGCGTGACAGCTCACGACGTCGATTTTTTGACCTTGGCCGTACATCCGCCATCCGGGACCTACTGCCGTGATGGGGAGTGAGAGCACGGGTTCGTTGGCAATCCTTTGAGGCAGCACGAAAATCCGGAACCCCGGTGCTCCCAGAGCCGTGCGGGCGAGGTCGGCGATCTGGTTTTCCTCCTGCAGCAGATAGCCGGGAAATCCGCCGAGCGAGCAGAATCCGGACAGATCGACAAGACTGGACTGCGGGCCTTGATAGCCTTGGTTGCAGAGGTAGGTGACGATCGAAAATGAGCCCGTGAGTTTTCCTGCCGAACGGGCGAAAGAGAGCGTGTTCACCATGTGGTCCAGACCGAGCAGCATGAAATCGAGTTGCTTCGCGATGAGTACGGCATGGCCGCCGTCCATCATAACGCCAAAGCCCGCGCCAATGTGGGTGAGTTCGCAATTGCCGACATTCCGGCTTCCGGAGAGGTTTTTGCCAAGGCCGGAAATGCACGATGCCTTGTCGATATTTTCTCCGAAGGTGATTGCTCCCTCCATGCGGGGAAAAAAGTGGTGGCGGTAGCACTCAAGCAGGGTCATAGCAATTCCTCCCTCGTGACCGCTTGGAGTTTTTGCCATGCGGCCTGGCATTCATCAAGCGCATCGCGCCATGCATCATGAAGCGGATCGGCTTCCACCGGGCGCAAAAATCCCTCCGGCGTGAAATCGAGGTCGAGCGGATCGGTCGGCCAGCCGGGCGTCGCGCCCGCGTGGTTGTTAAAAGCCGGGAGGCGCACCTCGACAAAGGCGGGACCGTGGGCTTCGGCGGCAGCAGCGAGTGCACGGCGACATCCATCCAGTGTGGCGTCGCTCGAAAAGTGTGGAACGCCCACGGCATGAGAAATCATAGCCCAATCGACTGGACACCGCCGCTCGGCAATCGTGGAAGCCATCGACCGGTCGTTATTTTCCTGCACAAAAACCACCCTCAGCCCGTGTGAGCGGGCGAAGAGCAACGACTCGTAAAACGCGCCCTCCTCGATCGCCCCATCTCCGAAAACCACGAAAACCGTTGTGCCCCGCGAGAGCGCAAGACCGCAGGCTACGGGGAGTCCATTTCCGAGAATGCTCGTCGTGTAGAAAATCTTTCCGCTAGCGAGATTCATCGAGCCAAGCCGTCCACCCGCAAGTCCGTCCGATTCACCAAGAAACTCGGCGGCCACCGCACGGGGGCATTTTTGAAATGCCAGTTGGTAGGCGATATTTCGATGGTGGAGGACAACCGGGCACGCCTTCGAGGTGACATCATCCATGGCCACAGCTAGACCTTCGTAGCCAAAAGCCAGATGGATGGGAATGCGGAACCGGTTGGCCTTCAAGTGATCGTTCAGTGTCCGCTGCCATGCGCGGATCGACAGCATGAGTTCACGCGGTTCCATAAGTAGCAACAAGCGAGTGAATGCGGTCCGCTAGTGACGTGGGGGACCAAGAGAAGGTGGAGCGGAAGCGCGTGGAATCGATGAACCGCTGCGAGGGCGTGGATGGAGATGACTCCGAGAGCACCGGGGTTTGGCCACTCGCCTCGCAGGCGATCACGTGGATTTTATCGAGTGAAAGCGGCTCGCCGCCGAGATTATAGGTGCCCGGCACCGGCGAAGCGACCACCGCCGCAATGGCTGCTGCCGCGTCCTCGACGTGCAGAAAACTGCGCCCGGTCAATTTGCTGCCGACTGTGAGAGGTTCGTCGGCAACAACGGCGGCAACAACTTTTTCTGGAGCAGCGACCGGTGGACGGCGGGGGCCGTAGAGAATGCCGAGGCGGAGGATGACGAGCGGACAGGACTCGACGGCGATGCGGGCGAGGGCGAGTTCGGATGCCCACTTTGTGAGTCCGTAGGTGCCAAGAGTGGCGGGCACGAGTGGGGAATCTTCCCGGTGGGAATGCGGAGAATCCGGATAAACCCATTCACTCGACGCCAAGACAAAAAACTCGGCTCCGGCGGCTGCCGCGGCGAGGTAGAGCTGCACTGTGGCGGTGATATTGATGTCCCATGCACTGGCTGGATTCGTGCGGCAAGCGGCATCATTTGAAACGGCGGCCAGGTGAACGACCCCCCGGCAGTGTGCGGGGAATGGGGGCGGGTGGCGAAGATTTACGGGAGACTCACTCGCAGTATCCCAAACCAGGCACTCCGTGCAAGCGGACACATGACGACCGAGAAACCCAAGCCCACCTGTGAGGAGGCACGGGTTCATGGAGCGGATTTTTTGAGAAAGCCATTGGGCGAGGAGGTGATGCCCAGGCGGGTATAGGTGGGATCGATGGCGAATTCAGGATGTTCGGCGAGGAAGTCATCGATCGCCATGAGGGGGTGATTGTCGCGGTATTTTCCCTGGTCACGCGGGATGTCCCAGACGTGCGCCGCCGCGCCGTCCATCACGACAAGGTAGCTGCCGGGCGTGACAAGCGAGTGGTAAGCAGCCAACTCACGGGCAACATGGGATGCCGTATGATCGGAATCAAGAATGACCAGCACGCAACGCGCACCGGCAATTTTTTCGCGGACTTGGGCAAGCACGCCTTCGGAGGCCGAATCGCCTTCAATAAGTTCGATCCGATGGCGAAAGGGGCTGCCATCAAGCCTCTCACGGGTGTCCGCGCGGATTTCAATTTCCACCCCGGTCACACAGCCATCTCCCAGAAGTTCGAGCATTGAGGAGTAAAAAATGAGGCCGCCGCCTTGGCCGATGCCGCATTCGACAATCGCATCCGGGCGGAGCGTCCACAGGAGGTCATGCATCATCGCAAGGTCCTCGGCAAGCTGGATAAACGGCACGCCCATCCACTTTACCTCATACATAAGCTTGTTCTGAGCGGCGTGTTTGAGCCAAAGAGTCGAAAGAAATTCCCCGGCCTCCTCGCTGTAGAGCGGGAAAGAAACTTCGCGGTCACCGGTGGTGATGGTGATTGTTGTATTATGGGATGTTTGGATGGACTTCATGGGAGGTCAACTGAGTGCCAGCACACTGGTGCCAAGAGATTCTTTTCCGAAACGGTAGCCGCAAAACCCTTGTTCCGCGAGTGCGGCGTGGACCGCACCCCGGCACTCCGGCTTAGTGACCATGAGCAAAAAACCGCCACCACCCGCGCCAGCCACCTTGCCCCCGATCGCTCCTGCGCGGCGAGCACACTCGTAAAGTTGGTCGATCCAATCAAAGGTGATCGAAGAGGCGAGACGCTTTTTCATTGTCCAACCCTCGTGCAGAATTTTTCCGAATTTCTCAATGGTGATGTCGCCGGAGCAGAGCAGGCTTTTTAGGGTTTGGGCTTGCTCGCGCATTTCAAGCAGGATGGGAGCGTTTTTCTCGTGCTTGGTGTCCTGTTCTTGTAGCACTTCGGCAGCATCGCGGGTTTTGTTGAGCCAAAAAGCAGAGACGGAGTGCAAAATATCGAAGGTAGCCTCATTGGGCGGGGTGACCGGCTGGATGGTGACCGTCTCGTCCGAGTAGAATCGGAAGTAATTCACCCCACCATAGGCGGTCGCATAGTGATCTTGTTTACCCATGGTGCGTCCGAGCACGTCGAGTTCGATATGGGCGGCTTCCTCGGCGAGGCGACCAGCAGAAACACAATCGCCACGAAACTTGTAGAGCGCGTTGAGCAGGCCAACACAGAAACTGCTCGAAGACCCCAAGCCGGACGAGCCGGGCAAGTCGGCAATGGTGTTGATGAAAAGGCGGTCGTCAATTTTGAGGAACCGCAGGCACTCGCGAATGATCGGGTTTTTAATCTCCTCAAAATTCCCAACGCGCTCGACCTCGGAGTAATTCAGCCGGATGTGCTCGTCGAAGATATCCGAGTGCGATTTCACAATCACGTAGATATAGCGGTTGATCGCAGTACTGAGCACAGCCCCGTAGTCATGGTTTTTGTAGAACGAGGGGAGATCAGTGCCACCTCCGCCGAAACTGATGCGCAGGGGAGTTTTAGAGATAATCATGGGAGGGTGCGGATGTGCGGTTCGCCGGGGAATGCGGTAATCCAATTTCCCCGAAATCCCGCTGCCTGGCAACGGGCGAGCAGTTCCTCGTGAAAATTCCAGGCGAGGCAAAAAATCGAGCGCGGGCGCATGGCGAGTCCCTCAACCTCGGAGACAATTGGAATTCCGCTGCCCGGTGCGTGGCGGCCTTGCTTGGCGGAGTTGTTGTCGATGATGGCGGTGAGATCGGAGGTGTTGAGTCCGAGAAAATTGAGAAAGGTATTGCTTCGGGCAGACGAGCCGTAGCCGACAATCGGCTGCAGAGCAGAATCGGAAATGAGACGGCGGCAGGCGGCGGCGTGCTGACGGCATCGCTCACCGAAGGCCCGCCAGGTCGCGGAGTCGCCAAGACGGGAAGCGGATTCGATTTCGTGGGTGCGGGCGACCGAGGTATCGGGCTGGCCACTGGCTGAAAAATAGACAATGAGCGCGCCGCCGCTGATCGGACTTTCCTCGACCGAGATCACTTGTAACCCGTGATGCTCGAGAAGTCTGGTCACCGATCGCAAGCTGAAATAGCAGAGGTGCTCATGGTAGATTGAGTCGTATTGGAGTCCGCGCAGAATGTGTTCCGCCCAGTGGAATTCGACTGCACCCACGCCGCCACCGCGAAGGAGAAGGGCAAGTCCAGCAGCGAATCCCCGCAGATCGCTGGCGTGGGCGATCACATTGCGGGCGAACACAAAATCGACCCGCTCGTGATGCTCCACCAGGTCCCTGGCTGTTGCCTCGTCCCAGAACCGCGTCCAAATTTCCAGTCCACCTTTCCGGGCGGTTGCGGCGATATTTTCCGCCGGATCAATGCCGAGACACTTGCACCCTTTATCGGCGAATGGCTGGAGAAAAGTGCCATCATTCGAGGCAATCTCGACCACGCGGGCACCGGCCGGGAGGGTGAATTTTTCCATGGCCATGTCGCAAAACCTCTGGGCGAAGGCCCGGGCTGTGGACGATGTGCCGGTGACCCACACGTAGTGGCTGAAGAGGTCCTCGCGCGGCAGGGTTTCCCCGATTTGCAACAGCCCGCATTCCTCGCAATGCCAAAGGGTGAGTGGATACCGACGACCTTCGTTGAGGGCGTTGGCAGGTGGTTGCGCGCCGAGATCCAACACAGGAACGAGGGCAGACGCGGTGCAGACGCGGCAGGCGGCGGGCGAGGTCATGGCTTTTCGATAAGTTCGGAGATCCCGTTGGAGAGCGAGATGCGAGGCGACCAACCGAGGCGTTCTGAGGGCGGCGAAAGGTCGGCGGCAAGCCCCTGGGTGACCGGCGGTTCCTCGGCACGCCCTTCCCATGCGGCTTGCACGCAATCCATCACATCCCGCAAGCGGCGAGGCTGGGCACTTCCGCAGTCGAAATCGAGGGCAGCGGGGTCTTCGACCAGGGTGGCGCGGATGGCAGCGGTGGCGACATCTGAAACATGCACAAAATCGCACGCGCGATCGGGGTGGGCGCATTCGAGAGGACGTCCTGCACGGGCGGTTGCGAGCAAGGACGGGATAAGCGCGGCCGGACGCTGGTCTGGACCATAAGCATAAAACACGCGCAGCCAGCGGAATCCTTTACCCGAAGTCTCGGAGTGCAGGTGCCCAGCCTCGCGGAGGGCATTTTTGCACCAAGTGAACCACGTCGATTTCGGTTCGTGCTCGAGACAACTACCCAGACCAACCACCTGGCGTATTGAGGGGAGCGAAAAGGCAAACTGGAACAAATTCAGCCCGGCCATTAGGTTGATTCGGCAAGCGGGTTCGGAGTAATCGTGCGTCTGGTGCCAAGCGGCATGGATGAACGCCTCGGGCTGAAAACTGCGTGCGGCCCCATCAAGCAGACCCCAGCATGTGAAATCGCAAAGGCAGGCGTGAAATCCGGGATCAGTGAACCCGGATTCCTGCCGGGAAATGCCAAGCACTTCGTGGCCGGAATCGAGCAGTTGGCGGGTGATCGGACGACCAATAAAACCAGAGCAGCCCGTGACGAGAATTTTCATGAATAATTGGGCCGGTTTTTATCTTTTTCGGAAATGAGAATCGGATCTGCGGGCCAGCGGATGTCGAAGGCAGGGTCGTTGTAGCGCACGCCGATTTCGAGCTCCGGCCGGTAAATATCGCTGTGCCAGTAGTGGATGAGCGTGTCGGGCAAGGTCGTCAGCCAAGCATTCACGCACCCGCTGGGCACGTGCAGGAGGAGCGGGCCAGTGAGTTCGATAGCCCGCCATTGCCGGAATGTCGATGAATCCGGACGCAGGTCGAGAAGGATGTCATGCGCGGCACCGGTCAGGCAGAGAAGTAATTTTTCTTCGGCGGACCGTTGCCCGTGAAATCCCCGAAGCGTGCCGGTGTGAGGGTTCGCTGAGAGGTTACATTGACGAACCTCAAAAGGCATCCCGTGGTTTGAAAGTGCTTTCGGACAAAACGTGCGGAAAAATTGTCCCCGTTCGTCCGCAAATACTTCCGGCCTGATAATATGGGCGCCGGGAATATCGAGTGGCTCGATGGTCATACCCGCTGCCTCCAATAGTCGAGCGTCGAGGTGAGTATTTCCTCGAAGCCGATTCGCGGCTTCCAGCCCGTCGCGCATTGGAATTTGGAAATGTCACCAATGAGTCGGGGCACGGCTGTCGGACGCACGAATTCCGGAACAATTTCGTAGGTGATTTTATCGGTCGAACTCATGCGGATGAGCCAGTCCAGGGCTTCGCGGAAACTGAATACGCTGGCGGGGTCTTCATTCCCGATCAGGTAAAGCTCACCGGGCGTGCACTTCTCCACGGCCAGCCAATAAGCTTCGACCATGTCTCGCACGTGGGTGAAATTCCGTCGGTCCTCAAGGTGACCGACGCGCAGGTGCGGTGGCTGCAGACCTTTTTCCAATTTCGCAATCTGGTAGGCATACCACGGGATGCCAAATACATGGTCGCGGCGGGGCCCTTCGTGGTTGAATGCGCGGGTGCGGATCACGCGCACGCCAAACGAGCGAAAATAGACATACGCGATGAGATCTTGCGCGATTTTGGTAACGGCGTAGGGGTTCACCGGGCGCAGGATCGTGCTCTCGTTGATCGGGAGTTCCTCGGGCAGGATTTCGCCATATTCTTCACCCGATCCGGGGATGTGCATAAGGGCGTCAATTTTGTTGCGGGCGAGTGCTTCGAGCACGTTCACGGTCACATGGTAGTTGCCGTTCATGTACACATGCGGATGCCCCCAGGAGGGGCTGACGAAGCTCTCCGCAGCAAAGTGAAAAATCACATCGGGATTCACCGCGCAAATCGTTTCGTTGGTTTGCACGGGATCAAGCAAGTCACAATCCCACCAACGCACCTTATCTTCAAAATGCCGCACATGATCCCGCCGGGAGTGGTGCCAGCGACGGATGCCGTGCAGGGATGAGCCGGGATGGTTTTCCAGGATATAATCCGCCATGTGGGATCCAACGAATCCAGTGATGCCGGTAATAAGAATGTTGCTCATGAGTCGTGGTGTGAATGTTGGGTGAAGGGTTCGCCGGAGCGGGTTTCGGGGGGGGAATGAAAATTCGGCATTGAAGATAGCACTCGGGAGACCCATAAGTCGAGCGGAACCATGGGAGTAACCAGCCCGCTGGGACATCCGGCGGCGTAGCCTGCTTCCAAATCGCGCTCGTCATCCCCGAGAAACCACGTGCGGGAGAGGTCGAGCGCATGGTCGCGCTGAGCCTGGAACAGGAGTCCCGGCTTCGGCTTACGGCACGCGCACCCGTCGTGCCAACCGTGTGGACAAAAATACACGCCGTCGATACGTCCGCCAGCATTCGCAGCTTCTTGAGTCATTTTTTGGTTGACTGCGGCAAGGTCGTCGAGCGTCAGCGCCCCTCGGGCGATCCCCGCTTGGTTGGTGATGACAAAAATCCGGAACCCGGCGGCAGTCAGGCGGGCGAGCGATTCGCGCGCGGCAGGCAACCAGCGAAAATCCTCGGGGGAACACACATACTCGCCACGCGGTGCCTTTTCATTTAGCACGCCGTCACGGTCGAGCAGGATGGCGGGGCGAAATTCAAGAAACCGGGCGGTCGCTTCGAGACGTTCGATCGAGCCAATGCTGTAATAGCGATGACCGCTCACATAAGCGGCAAGTTGTCCTCGTGATACGAGGTCCGGATAAACCGATCTCTCGAAACTTATGTTGCCCTTGGGCAAAGATTCGACGTGGGAGCGGCGGAAAAATCCGAACCCAATATCAACGCCAGCCAAGTCAGGAGCTGTGCGGGATTTGTCGTAAAGAACAATCTTGCCGTCTGACGAGATTCGAACGTTATCACGTGTGATGCGGTCGTCATTGGCATAAATTGTGAGCATAGCCTCTAGCCCGCTGCCCCGCCACTCATTTTCCATACGATGCAAGGCAAGAGGCCAGTAATTATCGCAATACATGAGCAGGAATTCGGGGTCAAGCAATGGCAAGGCCTCGCGCAGCCTGGTGCCGGTCTCAGATTGCGGCGAACATAAGGATGTGCGGATAGTAGCTCCGAATCGACTGCCGTCACCAAAATGTTTAATCAGGGGGTCTGGCAGATAACCCAGAAGAAAAAGGATATCACGGATTCCCTGGTTGGTGAGCATTTCCACCAAATATTCGGCGAAAGGTTTCCCGTTAAGCTGCACCATTGGCTTGGGCAAATTGGCAGTCAGCGGGTGGAGCCGTGTGCCAAGGCCACCGGCTAAAATTACTGCTTGGTGAACAGACGAAGGGCGGCCCGGGTTAGATAGGGAGCATGTTTTTTCGGACAAGTGATTCATGGTCATGAAATCAAACAGCAATCAAGGTTGGCTCCTCAGATGGAGTTGCTTCCCATGGCCGGATATTTTTGCTTGATTGGTCATACAAATTACGTCTCAGCTTCCAAGGTTTGCAGCACCAGATGACAAACCATCAACTGAAAATCCTCTGCAAGCTGCATGTCATGGGCGGGTAGATGGAGGACCCGGGAAGCCAGCTTCTTCGCCTGCCCACCATCATATCCCAGAATAGCGTAGGAGGTGAGTTGTTTTTCCTTTGCAACCCTGAGGGCCTGATGGATATTCGCAGAATTGCCGCTTCCGCTTAGAGCAATCACCAAATCCCCCTTGACGGCCAACGAATCAAGCTGAAATGCAAAAATCTGGTCGTAGCCTATGTCGTTACCCAAGCAGGTCAGCGTGGCCACATCTGCCGTAAGAGCCAAGGCCCGAATGGGCTTCCCTCCGCTTTTCGTTAGAGGATACAAGAGGTCATTTGCCCAATGCATGGCATTGGCTGCACTTCCCCCATTACCAAATAGATAAACTGTTTTCCCGGAAATTCGAATTTGTCTCAGATCCTCCAGTAGTCGCTCCACTCCGGCCCAATCAACTCTCTCCAAAGCTTCTTGATACTTTTTAATATAATTAGAAATTTCTATTTTCATTTCTGATATTTTAGGGCCTGGCAGGCGGGTTGGAGCATTTATCACTTTTTGTTACCGGCGCGAAATTCGCACACTCAAACCTTCTCCGAACCCTGCTTTCACAACCGCTCGCAAAGATTGAATTTCTGTTTCTTCCCGTATCATAAATTGCCTGAAATAATCCACACTCTAATCTTGCTTTCCTCGTGCTTTGCCCCCGCTCGATCGGACCAAAAATCTCCGCAACTCACTTTTTCATAATTCCGCCAATATATGTCGTTACCGGTTCAAAGATTCTAGGCTCCAAAAGGTCGGGTGTAAGCCTCTCGCCGATGGAAGATTGCATGCCATTGCCACGATTCATTCTCGCCTCTAGGCGGCTTCCTTTCCGGCGGAGAGGGTTTTATGGACCAGGAGGCTGACGATATCGCGCTCGCAGTCGTCGGCGAGGTTGGGGCCTGTGCTGGCGAAGAGCGGGGCGAGGCCGGCATCGAGGACGAATTCCCACAGCTTGCCGAAATGCAGGAGCTCGTCGAGGTGGGTGAAGACGACGTGTGTGGCACCGAGGGTTGAGGACTCCTGGTAGAAGTGCTTGATGAGCTGGCGGTCGTAGGCGGCATTGACGACCAGGACGCGCGAGGCGATGCCGTGGTCGGACATCGCCCGCTTCAGGCGGGAGCGGTTTTTGGCGTCCGAGATGGCGCCGGGAACATCGAAATAGACGATCATCTCGTTGTCCACCTTGAGCAGCTCGGCCGTGGAGCGAAGCAGCGGGATGCCGAGAGCCTCGCAATACATGGCGAGGGCTTCGGTGGCGTTGGGATCTTCCCCGTCGATCTTCATCACGCAGGCGGCGCGGTTGCGCAAAAAGACTTCCGTTGCCAGCTGCTTGCAAAGCGCGGTGGTGGAGCCGACGCCCGGGGAGCCGAAAAATGCCACACGGCG
>Ga0194063_10001019_pt1 | contig 19018 bp, 4 predicted proteins | sample SepL3720m_MetaG_FD_155459 | JGI IMG/M metagenome (GOLD analysis project Ga0194063, IMG submission 155459) | Anoxic zone freshwater microbial communities from boreal shield lake in IISD Experimental Lakes Area, Ontario, Canada - Sep2016-L373-20m | ecosystem: Environmental > Aquatic > Freshwater >... | reverse complement strand
GGGCCGCGGACTCCAAGCGGGCGGTGGATTCAGCCGTGGCTGGGGACAGCGCCGGGGTAGCTGGTTCGCCTGACTGCGCAGGCCAGGCCAGAGCTGTTGGATTGCTCCAATCCTTTGTCTCTGTTCTGGCAGGTGGCTGGCCCCCTGCTGTGGGCTGGGGCGGGGCCAAGGGACCCGCCGGATCGATGGGGCCGACCTGCGGCGCGGCATCCCGGGGCCCGTGTTCGGCAGGGCCGGTTGGCGCGTGGGAGTCCGGTGAACCCCCCTCGGGGCTGGGCTGGTCGGTCATGGCGTCGGCGAGGAGGCCAGATGGCTCAGGCGCTGCTGCAGTTGCTGGCGCAGGGCGCTGGCATCGAACAGTACCGGCAGGAAATGGATGCTGCGCTCTTCGCGGAAATAGAACAGCACCGGCAACGGCGGCCAGAACAGGGTCCAGCTGATCCAGCTGGCATAGGGGAAGCGGCGGATCTCCGTCGCGCCCCGCCAGAGCACCAGATCGGCGTCGGCGAACTCCAGCCGCAGCGTGCGGGCCTGCAGCAGCAGGAAGCCGCCGAACAGCACCAGGGCCAGGGTGAGCCAGCGCACACCACTCCAGAAGGGTGAGAGCACCAGGCAGGCGGGCCCCAGCAGGGTCACGCCCAGGGGCACCCAGAAGCGGGGCTCCAGGCTGACGTCGCCGCTGGCAGGGGGCTGGGCTGGGGCTTGGACGGAGGAATCGGCGCTGGACATGGGAAGCACCCAGGCCCTCCCATGCTCCCATCCCATCCCGTTCCGTCGGTAGCGGCACGCCCCTGCCAGTGCTGGCAGGCTGCCTGCCGATGGGACGATCTGGGCCCTCGGGCTCGCCGCCTCAGTTGCTTCTGAATCGCCCAGGCGAGATCAAGGCTGGTCCTGGGAGAAGCCAAGCCGTTTCTCGCCGTAATCAACAGGCGCCGCGCTCGGGAGGGCGGCAGCAGCGGTTGTGCAGCGCGCTGGTTGCGGAGTCGCTAGGTCCCGAACAGCACCTGGGTGAGCACCACGTCCACCAGAGCCACGGTCACCAGGATCATCACCACGGCGCCGGTGGTGCTGGTGCCCACTTCCTTGGGACCGCCGCGGGTGGTCAGGCCCCAACCGCAGGCCAGGACGGCGATCAACAGGCCGAAGACCAGGGCCTTGAGCATCATCGAGGGCAGGTCGTTGGGCTCCATCCAGGTGCGCACCGAGTTCCAGAACACCGCCGGCGGCACGCTGTACAGGATGGTGCTGCTCATCTGGCCCGACCAGAGCGCCACCCAGAAGAACAGCAGGCACTGCACCGGCGACATCACCACCATCGCCAGCACCCGGGGCACCACCAGGTATTCCACCGGGTCGGTGCGCAGCATCGTGATCGCGTCGATCTGCTCGGTCACCTTCATCGTGCCGAGCTGGGCCGCATAGGCGGTGGCCACCTTGCCGGTGAGCAGCGTGGCCGTGAGCAGCGGCGCGATCTCGCGCGAGAGGCCCAGGGCCAGCAGGCCGCCGATGGCCGCATTGGCCCCCTGTTTGGACAGCTCCGCCGCCACCTGGATGTTGAACACCGTGCCGGCCGCCAATCCGGTGATCAGCACGATCAGAAAGCTGCCGGGACCGGCCTCCAGCAGTTCCTGCAACAGATCGGTGACGCCGATGCGGCCGCGGGCGATGGCACTGACGGCCTGGCCGCCGATCATCAGGCTGCTGCCGAGGCGCTGCAGCCAGCGGGGTGCCCTCATGACTGGGCTCCGGCCCGCAGCTGATGCAGGCCCCTCTCCGGCCAGCGCCGCATCACGATCAGCCCAACGGCGATCAGTACGGCGGGAATCAGGCCCATGCAGAGCCGGATCGCCACCAGGGCGCTGGTGGGCTGCAGAATCTCCAATCTGGCCTGGTACCCACTCAGGCTCATCAGGTTGCCGAAGAAGAAGAGGGCGAAGCTGATGCAGATCTTCTGGGTGAACACCATCCAGGCGCTGTACTGGCCGGCGGGCTTTTCTGGATCGACGTCGATGGCATCCGGCAGCAGGGACCAGGGGATCAGATAGGCGGTGGCGGCGCCGAGACCGGAAATCACGATCGTCATCACCAGCAGGATCAGCTTCACTCCGTTGGCGAGTGAGCCGGTGGGATGAATGGCTGCATCGAGTGGTGGCAGCATCATGGCTGCCAGGCAGCCGACGATCCACAGCGTTGAGCCCCAGTGGAGGGCGCGGATGCGGCCCAGGCGCTGGGAGACCAGATTCCAGATCCACAGTCCCCCCAGGCTGCTGAGGATGAAGGGCATCAGGATCCAGTTGCTCCAGCTTTCCGGCAGGTGCATCACCACCGGCAGATAGATCAGGGCGGCGGTCTGCATCAGCTGCAAGGCGCACCACAGCAGCAGGTAGAGGCCCAGCACCATCAGGAAGCGGCCGTTGCTGCGCACTCGCCTGAGCAGGCGGCGGGTGCTGCCGCGTTCACTGGTGGGGGTCTGGCAATTTCTGGCCAGGGGTGCCAGGCCCCAGCTGCAGAGCAAGGTGGCGACGGTGATGATCACTCCCGAGAGCACACCGACGCGCCAGTAGCTGGCTGGATCGGCATGGTTCTGCAGCAGCAGGCCACCCAGCAGGGCCCCCACCAGGGTGGCGATGATCGAGCCCGTGAAGCGGGCCGTGTTGAGCCGGGTGCGCAGCGAGACGCTGGTGGTGAGCTCGGCCGCCAGGGCCGCGTAGGGCAGGTTGACCCCGGTGTAGAGGCTGTTGGCCACGATCGAGATCAGCAGGAAGATCGCGAATTTCAGCCACAGCCCACCGGGAGGCACCCACCACATCAGCGCCATGGCAAAGCCCAGGGGCACCGCACTGCCGACGATCCAGGGAAGGCGGGGCCCCCAGGGTGTCTTGGTCTTGTCACTCAGCCAGCCGATGACCGGATCGTTGATGGCATCCCAGAGGCGGGCCAGCATCAACACCAGGCCCGCCATCCAGGGCGGCATGCCCACGGCCGAGGTGTAGAAGATGAACAGATAAAAGCCGATCAGGGAAGCGGCCATGCCGGTGCCGGCATCGCCCATGCCGTAGGACCAGAGCATGCGTCGGCGCGGGCCCGGTTCCCCATCGGCCGGATCGAGGTAGATCTCGCTGCCGCTGCGATCGCTGATCGCGGCAGCCTGGGGGGAGGAGGGGGGCAAGGCTGGGGAGCGCCGGCGGAGGTCATAATGCTGCAACCCTGTCCAATGGTCAGGCATCGGACCTTTCGGTTCGACCAGCTCCGATTCGGGGCACCCACCAGCGCAAACAGTCAGCCCTCAGGGCGAACATCTGTAGTGGTGCGGGCGTAGTTTAGTGGTAAAACCTCAGCCTTCCAAGCTGATGATGCGGGTTCGATTCCCGCCGCCCGCTTCCTTTTCTCGCCAGGGGCCTTCAGTCCAGGCCTCTGGCTCCAACAGTCTGTTGATTCTCGATCCGATCACTGAGCTTCCAGGTGATCGCCGATGTCCGCTTACGGCATGGAGCGCGGTTTGGGGCCCGTTCCAGCTGCTGAAGATGGCGCGGTGACGTCCGAGTCCGAACCTTTGTGCCATGGACCTCTAGGGTTCTGTGGCGCGAAACCCCTGGCGGCCGCCAGAGCTGTGCGCCCCCAATAACACAAAACTGGGCCCCACTGCTCTGGACGTCATCCCCCCCTTGTCAGTGCGTCCAGCGGCTCCGGCTCGCTGCATGACCTGCTGGGAAGACAAAGGAGAGCGTTCCTGTCAGCTCCTGTCCCATCTCGGCTCCAGTCATGACAACCTCGGCCTACGCCAGCTTCCTGGACACCAGTGCCGATATCGGCGGCCTGAGCCATGCCGCCTGGAACGAGAACGGCGTGCTGTTGCATGCCATCTGGGATCCGGAGGCGGCTCGCTGGGGCGAGGCGGCCCAGATTGCCAACGCCACCTCCGCACGCAACATTCAGCTCACACCGGGCCGCACCGAGGGCCCTGATTCGCAGCCACTGCTGCTCGCCAGCTGGGAGTCGGGCGAGGGCAACAACGCTGATCTGTTCCTGAGCGTCGGCTTCTACGAGAGCGACGGGACGGTGGTGTGGTCGGATGTGGTGCCATTCCGCACCAACGGCCAGGCCGATCACAACCACCGGGTGGGGGTGAGTCGAGATGGCGCCTTCGTGGTCAGCAATGAGGTGCGCCAGGACCCAGCGGGTCGTCCGGTACTCGATGGCACTTATCAGGACAGTGAGATCGCCACCACCGTGTTGCGGGTGAGTCTTCGTCAGGGCGTCGCCGACGACAGCGCCGTGAGCCGGGGAGAGGGGAGTGCCCTGACGATTCTGAACCTGGGGCAGGGAGAGCAGCTGCTGCGCGTCAAGGCCAATGGCCAGTGGCTGTTTCTGGAGGAGAACACGCCCGTGGCCCTGCCCCGCCTCGGCATCCTCAGCAAGAGCGGCAGTCAGCTCTCCTTCACCCCGGATGCGGCGTTTCAGCGGGGGAGTCTGCAGTTCACGTTCGAGAAGGTCACATCCGCCAACGTCCTCAGTCGCAGCAGCTTCGAAGTCTTCGCCAATACGGCGTCCACGGTCGGGGCCAGCTACCGCCTCCAGCTCCAGGAAGCCGGCGGCCTGGGCTTTGAGTCACTGCCGATCCAGTTCAGCCAGGCGATCAACAGGGAACGCATCAGCCGCGAGGCCTTCGCCAGCCTGGTGCCTCGACGCGGCGGCGCCTCCACCTTCCGGGAGCTCGCTGGCGATGGGCTGTTCGGCGATCGGGCCCAGCGGGCCACCAGCCGACAACCTCGGGCGCAGCTGCTGCAGCTTTCGGCTGCGGCTTCCGGTTCGCCTTCGGGGGACGAGGGCGCGCCGGTTCTGGCTGCGGCCCCATCCGGGGGCTTGCAGGAGACGTATGCCGACAGCTTCAGCATCGGCGCCCTGTTCGACCCCTATGAACTGCGTCCCAATCTGGCCACGCGCTGGAACATCAGCTTTGAGGATATTTCCAAGGCTGCTGATGGTGCCACTTTCCCATTAGGCGGTTGGATGAACCGCTTCGGTAAGAATTTCGGCATCAACTTCAGCGGCAATGTCTCCTATCTCAAGGATGTCAATACCGTCGGCTACGAGGTGGGTCTGTCGCTGTCCTTGTCCAACAGCATTGATGTCGGCGATCCCAGCGGTAATGATCGCCCACTCAGCGATCGTTCGACTTTCGAGGATGGTTCCGCTGTCTTCCCGCGGGCAGCGCGACTGGATCGTCTTGTGCGGCGCGAAGGCTTCTTCAAGAAGAAGCAATTCAGGAAAGGAGGGACATTCCAGGCCGAACTTTCCTTCACGGTCGGAAGTCTGTTCGGCAAGCCTTTTCTGCAGCGATTCACCCTGGGCTTCGATTCGCAGACCACCTACGCCTATTCCCCCCTCCCAGGAGGTCTCTACGAGGTCCAGCGCAACCCTGAGAGCGCGCTGCTGCGCTTTCGCACGGCCCTGACATGGGGAGGCGAAGGTCGCTTCAAGCTCGGCGGCTTGCTGGGGGAGGCGAAGGATTTCACCCTCCTGCAGGCGAGGGCTTCCGCCGGGCTGACGGTGGGTGCTTCCATCGAAGCCTCGCTGCAGAATGTGACGCTGCAGGGCAGCTCCACGCCGCCGGTTCTGCAATACCGGAATGATCTCGAGTTGGCGCGACTCAATGATCCCTGGTTGGTCTATGCACGTCCACTCTGGGCATCGGTTTACTGGCTGAATGTTCTGAATCTAGGGGTCGCAAATCCAGTGGGAAATGCTGGTAATGTCAATTACCTTGACGCGGTACTGGAGCTTTTTGAGATCAATTCATCCAAGCTGCGCTCCGTCCCTGGTGTGCTCGGCACAATCAACTCCGGCCTTGCCGTGGCGGCGGACATTCCCTGGATTCTGGCCTTTGCCGGTGGTCTGGCTGAATTTGCCGATGTGGCGGATTCGGCCAGACGGGCAGGCGGTGATCTGGGCATCGGCCTGACGCTGTCCGCTTCGGCGGACGTTGCGACATCCGTCTCGCTGTTCAATCGAGCTTTTGGCTGTTCACTCTCGACAGGGGCTGAATTTGAAGGCCAACTACGCTTTGATGACATCTCTAAGAGCTATGCCATGGCGCAGCTCTATTTGACACTTGTCTATACATTGGCTGGCGTTGATTTCACGTTTGTAGATACATCCACCACTCTCTTCGATACGCGGCCGCGGGCTCCTGCGCTGCGGTCTACCAGGTTGGCGGCGGCCGGTGCCGGTGCCTCCGTCGCGGTGGTGGATTACAGCGCCACGGATGCCGCCGCGCTGGGATCGACGGGCCTGGATCCTGCACTGCGTCCTGCCGACGGCGCCTGGCCGCTGGTGCCTCTGGTGGGCGAGGGCGGCGATCTCCTGGCGGCCCCCGCGGCCAGCAGCGGCCGCCTGCTCCGGGCTGTGCTCGCTGTGCCTGACGTCGTCGATCCGGGCGATCTCAACGCCGACGGCACCGTCCGCAACCTGCGGCTGCAGCTCACCAGTCCGGGAGCCCTGAAGGTGGTCGTCGACCGCCGTGCCCTGACGGGGCAGGCCCTGCCCTACGACAGCAGCGAGCCCTGGCTGACCGTGCTCGATGACGGGGCCAGTGGCAGCGTCTCCCGCACCGTGAGCACGGCGGTGATCGCCGGCGCACGCCCCGGCGATTTCATCCCCCTCTATCTCGATTGCCGCGCCGACCTCACCGCCATGGGCGGGAGCCCCGAGCTCCGGATCGGCCTGGTGATCGGGGCGGCGGGCTCCTATCGAGGCGGTGGTGAGGTGCTGCTGCCCGCCATGCCGGACTCACCCACCCTCACCCTGCGCCGCGGATCCACCTACGTCCTCGGCGTCCAGGACCTCCCTGATCCGGAGGGCGGCACGCCCGGCAGCCAGCGGCAGATCACCCGGCTCTCTGATCCCTATCTCGCCGGTCTGATCCTGCAGTCACCGGGCCATGGCTACCGGGGCAGCTTCGATTTCGTGGTCCAGACCGCGCCGGATCAGGGCGGACGGGCCCGGGCACAGGTGTCCGGCAGCACCGCGGCGTTCATCGATCAGATCACGCTGGTCAACCCAGGTGATGCCGCCGCCGGTGAAGCCCTCGGCGCTTTCCGCTCCCGTCTGCAGGCGGCTCTCAGTGGCAGCACCCCCTTCCGCAACCGGCTCAGTGGCGGTACACCCGCCCGTGCCAGCGTTCAGGTGGATGGCGAGGGTGCCGTGGCGGGGCTGGTCTTCGCCTTCGGCCAGCAGGGCTCCGGCTATCTCGCTGGCGGCAGCGGCAGTTTCTATCAGGCGCTGCAGCTTGATGGCGGTCGAGAACTGGTGTTCAAGGTGGCTGTTCGCGACGGTAAGGCCGTTTCGGCCGGTCTGCTCTCCTCCCGCGGCCGCTTCAGCGCCGGCGAGAGTCTCCAGCTCAACGACGATGCCTCCGGCGGCGGCCAGGGTGCCTCGTTGCTGCCGGTGGTGCGCGACTGGCGCCTGCTCAATCTGGTGGATGAGCAGGACATCTCCATCGGCTCGGAGCAGCGCTTCCAGGACAACAGCAACCTCGGCAGCGGCACCTGGCTCGCCTATAGCCAGGCGGCTCCACTGGGCGGGGAGAAGCAACCGATCGCGGCCCAGGGGGCCCGCATCAACCAGGCCATCCGCATCGGTCAATTCGGATTGGCGAAGTGGAATCTGGATCACACGATCCGCCGTGTGGCCGATGATCCAGCCACGCCGCAGCTGGAGCTGACACCAGGCGTGGATGGTTACAACATTAATCCCGTCATTGCCGAGGTCACAGGCGGCAGTGCGACGGTGCCCGATCAGGTGCTGGTGTTCAGCTACTCCGACACCAGCATGATCCGCAGTGAGGACGATCTCTACCTGCTCGATCAGGCCCTGCTGCGCAGTCGTCTCTACTACAGCTATCGTGTCGGTCGTGACGAAAAGGCCGTCGATGCCTGGTCGATACCACTGCCAGTGCCGGTGCAGCTTCCGGTCGGTGTCTCCCCGGGCCTCAGCAACAACCGGCCCTATCTGACGCCGTTCGATAACACCGGCGGCGCCCGCCTCAATCCCGCCGCCCGCGATCTTCCCCCTTCATTGCTGCTGGCCTGGCTATCCAGCGATTCACCCCAATCCTTTGATGCCGATGTCACCATCGACGTCACGATTGGATCCACGCTGGGTGCATCGGCTGGCGAGAACATCCGCTGGGGTCCGGTGGACCAGATCGATCCCGGCGATGGCATCAGTTCCGATGACATCGTCAACCTCTCTCTCACCTACCAGGACGGCCTGCCGGTGCTGTCCTGGAGCGTGCTCACCGAGCAGCCCTACCTGGCCCAGGTGCTGGAGGACAAGCCGCTGCTGCTGCTGCGCCTGGATGAATCCACCGGTTCTGACAGCCTGGCGGCCCTCGGGGAGTTCGCCGGCACGGCGGCCCAGCGCATCGCCCGCGATCAACTGTCGGGCTATGGCAGCTCCCTGCCCTTCCAGCTCAACACCAGCGACAGCGGCACGCTCCAGTCGCTCGACGAGGGTGCCCTCTGGGAGGCTTCGCTTGGATCCGGCGATCCAAATCAGGCCCTGCGCTTTCGCGGTGGCGAGTTCCTGGAGTTGGTCAATCCCCTGGCCCTGCGTGCTCTGGCGGATCAGCAGAAGATTCCGAGTGGCTATGCGGTGGACTTCTGGATTCGCCCCCAGGCCGATGGTCAGGGTCGCTTGCCTGACGGCTCGATCATCGATGCAGGCCTCTACAACCCGGCGGCATTGCTGCCGGTCGATGCCGCGGTGCGCCTGCCGTTCGAGCTGGTGCGCCAGGCCGCTTTGAACAGCCAGGGGGAACGGGGCTATCGCTACATCCTGCAGCTGGCGGCTGACGCCCAGGCCAACCTCAACGGCATCACCAGTGCCGGCCTGTCGCCCTACAACCTGGCCACGATTCTTCAGGCTCAGAGCCTCACCCCCGTCTTCGCCGATGGCCCGGCGGTGACACTGAGCCTGCCGGAGCTGGTGCTCAACGACGCCCTTACTTACCAGACCCTCAACGGCGCCCTCAGCAACCTGTTCAGCGGCACCACGGCCACCGAACTCTGGTCGGAATTCCGGGCCGATGTCGGCGTCAGCGCCGAACAGGTGCAGCAGGGCAGCAGCCAGAGCGTGAATATCGAGCCCCTGCCACTGCGCTTCGAGCCGATCAAGGGTTGGTCGTTGCGCCAGCAGAACGGTGAGCTGGTCTTCACCTGGGGCGAGAACGGCTCTGGGCCGCTCAGCCTCAAGAGCAGCGACCTGAAGATTGGCGACTGGAATCACCTGCAGCTGGCTTATGGCTTCAGCGACAACCTGGCCCCCCTCAATGGTAACAACGATAAGCGGGCCACCCTGGTGATCAACGGTCAGCTGGTGGCCAGTGCCGACGACCTGGGCCTTCCCACCACGCTCGCTGGACAGGCCGTGCTCGATTACGCCGGCTTCGACTTCAACGCTCTACCTGTGGAGGTGGGCTACGGCTATCGCGGCGACCTCGACGAACTGGCCTTCTTCGCCAGTCCGCTTGAGGGGCTGGAGACATCCGCACAGCAGCGGCAGCAGAGCCGCTTCGTGGATCCCCGCAGTGCCACCGAGGCCACCTTCTTCTCCAACGGCCAGTGGGATGCTGTCAGCGGCAGCTGGCAATGGGCGGAGCCCGAGAAGTTCACGTACAGCCTGTCCCTCGGGGCCTCCGAGCCCAGTTCCGATCGCCGCGCCAACGGTCAGCAGGTGATCGATCTGGCTGGCCCCTCTGCCCGGGCGCTGCGGGGCGACGGCTTCCCCGATGCCGTCATCGCCGCCACCCTGCCCCGGGAGATTCCCCTTGGATCGCGGTTGAGCGGCATCCGCATCGAATCCAACGGCCAGGTGTTCGCCGTGGGCGATGGCATCAGGCCCGATGAGACGATCGCCGGCCTGGTGGGAGTGCTGGCCAACCAGACTCCCACCAATGCCCTGCTGAATCAGAAGGCTGACCCTGCCGAGCTGGATCTGGCCGTGTTGGCCAGCAACACCCAGCTGCGCCTGGCCTATGGCAGCAGCAAGGATTACTACCAGGGCCGTGGTGGTGAACCCATCTGGGAAAACAACACCTGGGTGCAGAAGCTGATCGCCGGCTATCAGGCCCCGGTGGTGAGCTATTTCTATCGCACACCCCAGCAGCAACTGAACGTCCAGAACACGCCTCTGCAGATTCAGGCAGGCTCCACGGCGTCGGTGATCGCCAATCCCTCCAGTGGCGTGCTGGAGCGCGGCAGCGCCTTCTTCGACTACAGCCTGGTGGCCAAGGCGATCGTGGCGCGGCAGGCACCCGCCGGCCTGGCGGAGGTGAACTCCGGCTTCAAGGTGAGCCTGCAGGCTGATCCGAGCCCTGCCAATCGTTATGCCGACCGACTGGAGGTTGGTCGCCTGGGAGATCGCTCCTTTGCCGCCATTCTCAGTGGGCAGGCTGATCTGAAGGGGGGCAGCGCGATTGTGCTGCTCGATCTCTCTGCCCAGTCGGAGAGCGACCTGCAGAAGCTGCGCAAGCTCGATGCCGGTGATTCCAGCCTGGCGGACAACACCCGCGAAGCACTTCAGGCGGCCGGTGTGCAAGGCCTCCGCATCCAGACCGCCTCCGGAGCGAGCATCGGCAGCACGCTGCTCTGGGCCGATCTCGACGCCGATGGGCAGCAGGAACTGATCCTCGGCAATCCGGCGGGTGACAACGGCAACGGTGAGGTGTGGATGTTCAGGGGCAGCTATCTGCAGCAGGTGATCAAGGGCACGCGATTGATCACCCTCGGCGACAGCCTCGTCTCCACCCAGCCCGGCAATGTGCGCCGGCTGAGGCTTTCTGGAGCCGAGGCCGACCGGGCCAGCTTCGGCACCAGCCTGGCCGTCGGCAGGCTTGATGGCAACGGCACGGCTCTGGTGATCGGAGCTCCCAGCCAGCTCACCGGCGGCAACAACACCGATGGCAGCGCCAGCCGCCACGGCAAGGTCTGGCGTCTGCAGGGATCTGACCTGTTCAACGCCCCGCTCAGTGAACTGGCCTCCGGGGCCCTCTATGCCAGCAGCGGCACAGGCAAGCCCCCGGCGAAGGACATTGAATTCGGCACCACGCTCGCCTTCGCCCGTCTCAATGGTGCGAGCGGTGCGGCCACCCTGCTGGTGGGCCTGCCTGGCCTGGAGGCCAGCTACGAGCTGCGGAACGGCGGCCACACCGGGGTTTCGGCCGACCAGCTCAGCTTCTACCTCGAGGTGTTGCGCACCACCGCCCCGCGGGATTCCGAACCGCCGGCCAGCGAGACCGTGACGGTCGAGGCCGGCGGCGTGCTGGCCCTGGATCTGGCGAACGACAAACGGGTGCTGATCGTGGGTGAAACCTTCGGCGGCGATGCCGCCCGCAGCGGCGAGGGCCTGGCCTCTGGCGGCAGTCTCGATGGCGACGGGCTCGACGAGGTGGCCATCGGCCTGCCGCAGGAGGACAACGGCACCGGCGCCGTGGCGGTGCTGAAGGGCAGTGACCTGCGCACCTGGCTGGCCGCGGCCTCCGCAGGGGTGGCCCCCAGCTATCGCGGCTCCAGCACCCGGGCCCTGATTCCCCATACTTCCCTGTACATCCAGGGCGTGGAGGAGGGCGATCGTCTTGGGCGGATCATGCGACTCGACGGCAACCTCGTCGGCGTCCAGCAGAGCAACTTCAACGAGCTGGTGATCGGCGATCCCCTGGCCGCCGATGGCACCGGCGAGATCCAGGTGCTCACCGGTCAGCCCCTGAGCAGCGATCCCCGCGAACTCAGTCCCGCCAATCTGCTGCTCGATGGCATGGTGTTCCACGAGCTGGCGATCCCCGATCCCAGGGGCCGGATCACGCTGACACCCGGGCGTTCCTACGCCGGCTTCGGCAGTGCCGTGGCCCTGGCCGATGTGAATGACACGGCCAGCGGCGGAGGCAGCCTGGCCGATCTGGTGATGGCCAGCTCCACCCTGGGCAGCAACCTCACCGTGCTCTACGGCAAGGATGTGCTGCTGACACGCGACCGCCTCGATCTGCGCGACATCGCTTCGGGCCAGGGGCTCGATTTCGCGCTCAGCGATGGCGTCATCACCACCGGCGCCCGGGCGGCGGCCAGCACGTCCACCCTGGCTGACATCAATGCCGATGGCTTCGCCGATGCGGTGCTCGGCAAGGGCATCACCAGCCTCGAGCTGGCCTACGGCGCCAGCACCGAGGCCGGCGCCAGCCACCCCGATGCCGGTACCGGCGGCAGCGCCACACTCGAATTCGGACCCCAGCTGGCCCGGCTGCAGGGCCGCGTGGTGACCACTCTGCCGGGGGGCAGCGGGATCAAGTCACTCACCCCGCAGATCCAGGCGGTGCAGGCGGTGGGCGATTTCGACGGCGACGGGGCCAGCGAGCTGCTGATCACCAGCGCTTTCCGCGATCGACTGCTGGAGGGGGAAACTCTGGGGGTGGGCGAATCGCTGGTATCGGCGAACCTGAAATACATCGCCACGATGCAGAATGATGGCAACTTCGTGATTTACACGCAGCTGCTCAATGGTGAGCGGCGTGTGTTGTTTTCACTCGATAGTGGCTTTCTGCCCACATTCAAAGGTGGTCTGCAGGGTGGCAGCGTGCTTCAGGTACGGGGTGGAGAGCTGCAGTATGTGCGTCCTGCCGGCTGGCCAACCGAACAGCTAGATCTGAATGCAGACTATTCACGCCAGCGCCTTGATGGTTCGCGAGAAAATGTACGCGGCAAGGCAAACTTCACCGCCAATGGCAGCAGTCGTGGCGATAACTTCGCGCAGCTGATCCTGCAGGAGGACGGCAATCTGGTGGGCTATGGCCGCGCCGTTGGTGTCAGCCCCGCTGACACGGTCTACCTGGCGCTTCAGCCCGCTGCCTTCGACATCCAGCGACAGGCGCTCGCTGGCGCCGTGATCGACAGGGTCAATCCCGCCGCCGCACCAGTCCAGTCCCAGAGTCTGCTGTTCTCCGCTGCCGCCAACAGCAATGCGGGACTGGCTGCCAACCAGGTCCTGGAAGCGATCGACAGCTCCGCCCTCAGGGCCTTGGGGATCGCCAGGCCAGGCCCGTTCCTTGGCAGCGTCTGGCTGAATGGCATCCAGACGCTGCTGTTCGCCCATCCCGATGCCGACCGGGGAGTCAACGCCAACCAGCTGCTGCTGGCCCAGCCCAATCCCGAATTCCGCAGTCTCTACGCCAACACGGCCGAGCTGCTGCGCGCCTGGGGCGCTGCGCTGAGGGTCGACGCCGGCACCAGCAGTCTGATCGAGCAGATCATCGCGGCCTTTGAGCCGGCCGTCAGCGCCGGCGTCGACGATCGCTACCAGGCGGCGCTGGCGAATGCCGCCCTGGCGACCGAGCGCCTCGAGGCCAGTGCGGCCGGCCGGGGGCTCGATTTCCAGCAGTACCTGGCCGCCGCCGCACCGCTCTATCGCCTGCAGGCCCGCACCCTGCTGGACCCCATTACCAATCAGCCGCTGGCCTATCCGATCGCTTACAGCCTGGCCGATCTCAACGGCGATGGCTGGCAGGAGCTGATCGTTGATGACCCCAGCAGCTCCCGGGCCTTCAGCGTGCTCGATCCAGCGGCCCTGAGCGCTGCCCAGGTGGAGGCGCCCAGCTTTCAGCTCCAGAGCCTCCCCTATGAAACCCCGAACGATGACAAACGACCCTCATTCCATGGTCTGCGGCCGATCGGTGATGCGAATGGCGATGGACGCGACGATCTGATTGCTTACGACACTTCCACTGGAAACATTCAATTGCTGCTGGGAGGTGGTGCTGCTGATGGCAGGCCCTTGCTGCGGCTTGGTGTCGCTCTTGATGGAGCCAGGCGCTCGGCAGGCTTTGTTGGCGGACGAGCCGGAGATGTGAATGGCGATGGGGTGGATGACTTTGTTGTCGAGGGTGATGGCGGCTTCTATGTGGTCTATGGCGTTGGCGGTGGGGCTAACGACCGCAGTGGTCCGTTTAGCGGTGGTCTCTATCAGATCAATGACGTCGATCCTGTCAGCGGCATCGCCATCAACACCTTCATCAGGACGCTGCCGGGATGGACGCTGAGTGATCTGCGCGGTGGCGAGGACTTCAACGGCGATGGCCTCTCGGACATCCAGGTGACCCTGAGCTCCAGCGACGAGCCAGCCAGCCTTCGCGGTTATGTGCTCTTCGGTGGGGATTTCACCCAGGCCCGTTCGCTGGCCATTGCTGGTTCCGAGCTGGGCCACACGATGCAATCGATCACCCAGATGGGCACGATCGGCTTCGACAGCCTGCGCGGCACCCCGGTCGGCGACACGGCGATCGGTCGCGAAGGCGATGACCTGCTCAACGGTCTGGGTGGCCCGGATGTGCTCAATGGCGGCCCCGGCAGCGACGTGATCATCGTGGCCGATGACCAGTTTCGCCGCGTTGATGGCGGCAGTGGCCAGGACAGCCTTCTGCTCAACGGCGCCCTCGATCAGGCCTGGGATCTGACCGGCCTGGCCAGCGGCGGCCGTATCGCCAACTTCGAAACCATCGACATCCGCGACTTCGGCGGCAATGCGCTGAGCCTCAACACGGCGGCCTTCCTGGCGATCAGCGACAGCCGCCGCGATCTGCTGATTGAAGGCGATGCGCCGACCCGCACACCGCTGCAGGAGCTGATTCTCCTGTTGGACAAGGCCGATCCACGATTCGCTGAGAAGTATCAGGACTACGCCCTTCGCAAAGGCATCAACGACCAGCAGCTACGAGTCAGCAATGACGACAAGGATCCGGTGGCTCTGTATAGCGGCGTCTTCAGCGAATTCTGGAACGACTACAGCAACAGTTATTGGAGTGAATATCGTCAGGTTGAGCAGGAGTACACCCGGAGCAACGGCGCCCGCTTCCAGTCTCGCGTTGTCTATGACACCGGCAATATCGGCGGTTCAGGCCGCACCGAGATCTACGACGCCTGGGCCGAGAATGGTGTCCTGCCCTTGTTCAACCAGGCGCTCACCGTCAGGGTGCGCCCGGAGTTCACGACGGCCCGCCGCGATGTCCTGCTCCAGCAGCTGCAGGCCGAGCTCGGACGTCCCCACGACACCGTGATCCTGGCCGATGGTCCCGGTGAGCTGCGCCTTGATTCCGGCTCCCCGGTTCTGGTGGTGGGCAGTGATCGCTACTGGGTGTACACCGCTCTGAAGGGCTCCGCCCGCCTGCTGGTGCGCGATGGCGTGCGTGTGCTGCGCTCCGCTGCCGTGGGCCGCGACCTGACCCCCACCCCCTGGTGGACCGTGCCCACCGGGCTGGCGCCCCTGGCTCCGGCCCCGGTCGGCAGCGAGAGGCTGCTGCTGGGTAGCGCCGCACCCACGGCGCTCCTGGCCGCTGCCGCCGTGCCTGTGGCCCAGGCCATGTCAGGCGATCAACGCTTCCTGGTCGACACCCCGGTGGTGAGCCAGAGCGAGCAGCGCATCACGTTCACGGTGCAGCGCACCGGCTACCTCGACGAAACCAGTCGCCTGGCCTTCCGCGTCCTCGGCTATACCGCCGGCCTGGTGCCTGCCGGCTATGGCCAGGTGGTGTTTGCCCCCGGCGAGACCCACCGCACTCTCCAGGTGCCGCTCATCCAACTTGAGGCCAGCGCGGAGCTGCTGCCCAATACGGAAGTGTCGGTGGAGCTGATTCCCCTGCCGGCCGGCTCCCCCGGTCCGCGCCGCACCGCGTCTTACGCGATCAACGGCCTCAATGAAGCCACCGAGTCGCTGCCCGATCCGGTGCTCCCCCTGCCGGCGCAGCTGCTGGCCCAGCCCGAACTGGTGGCCCGCGGTGTCGGTCTGCCCCTGGGCTTCAGTCTCACCAGCCGCGAGCGGATTCAGAACAGCAGCCCTGCCGGCGGCCCAGCCGCTGCTGACGACGAGGTGGTCTTCGGGCTCAGCGGCATCCAGGGCCTGGGCGTCAACGACGTCTGGCTGCGCACCAACGACGGTCGTTACCTCTCCAGCTACGACCCGGCCTTCAGCGGCATCCTGCGCCATCTCCAGGACGACTTGGAGGAGGTGGATGGGGATCTGTTCATGGCTGTCCGCGACGGCAGCCTGCTCGATGGCGATGGCCAACGGGATGGCGCCGTGAATCTCACCGCCCTGCCGGTGCTCAGCTCCCCTGGCGTGGTGCTGGTCAATGGCCGGGTGCTGCGGGCGCCCACCCGTGGTGATGGCGATCTCTGGATCGACCTGAAGGACCTGCCGGCAAGCCTGGCCAAGGCCGAGTTGTTGCTCGTGCCGGTGCTGGATCAGGAGGGGACGATCCCAGGGGGCGCACCAGGCCTGCGGCCTGGTGATGCCGGCTACAGCGCCGGCCTGGAGGCCTGGATCGCCACCAACCCCGCCGCCCTGCGCCGCATCGCCCTGGCGCCCGGATCCCTCTCTCAGCAGCTGCAGCTGCAGTCCGACACCGATTACCAACTGCTGCTGCGCAGCGCTGCCGGGGCCTTGCTGCAGCCCGCCATCAGTGCAGCCCCCGGGAGCCAGGGGCGCTCCCTGGGCCGCTATCGCCTGCAGGGCGATGGCCTCGACTTGACCCTGCAGCTCAGCAGCAACCGCTGGGTGATGCCCGGCGTGGCCGGGGCGGATCCGCTGCTGGTGGCCTCCTTCCTGCCCGGCGCGCTCGCCGGCGAGCGCCGCATCGAGGTGGCCCTGGTGCGCTGCGACAGCCTCTCCGGCGGTTTCGACGGCGATGACGACGGTCGAGCCGACCTGCTCCCCGGGGATCCGGGCTATCTGGTGCTGTTGGCGGCGCGACTGGCCCAGGCCGATGGCGCCTTGCTGCTGGCGGCGAACCAGCCCCGGGCGGTCGTGCCGTTCATGGGGAGCGATGCCGTGATCCCGGTGCTGTTCGACGGCATCACGATGGAGGCCTGGCTCGCCCTGCCGGCCGAACAGCAGAGCCTGAGCGGCAACGATTGGCGTGTCTGGATCGATGGTCACGACGACCAGAAGCAGCAGCTCCGGCGCACGGGCCCCGACCGCTGGCAGCTGGCCGGCGGCGGTTCCCTGCAGATCGATCTGGCAGAGACGAACTCAGGCGACGTCTCCTACAGCGGCCACCCCACACGCCAGTCCCTTGGCGGCGCCGAACGTCAGCAGATCATCGACCTGGGCTATGCCGAGAACCGGATCTCCGATGTCGTCCAGAGCATCGGACTGGTACGCCGTAGCCCGTCAACAGACAGCACAGCCGATGCGGCCAGGTTCCTCACCTGGGCCAGCATCGACACCGCCGCTCTGGCCGGCAGCCTCTGGACCGTGGACAGGGGCCTGGGCGCAGGCCTGGCGCCATCCCTGCTGCAACTCAGCGACGTTGCAGCCACGCCTTTCAACCTGAGGACGCAGCAGGCCGGGGCCCGTTATTACAACCTCCATGGGCTCCCCTACGACACGCTCCTGCTGTCGGGAAGCGTCCAGGATCTGGCCGGGGCGGGAATCACAAGCCGCTACAGCCTGGCCAGCACCCCCTGCCAGCCAAGACTCGACACCATGGCCACGGGACTGATCCTGCGGGACGGCAGTGAGGACAACACCGGGTCGGCGCCCTACAGCACCGATCTGACGATCACCCTGAATCCCGCTGCCGCCGCGGATCTCCGCGGGCTGCAGGACATCACCTACTTCCTGGTGTCTGGGCTGGATCCGGCCGTCGCTCCCGAGAGCCTGTCGCGAGAATCACTGCTCGCTGCCGGATTGCAACTCTTCGGGACGTCTTTCGCTTTCGATCAGTATCTCAGCGGCAGTTTCAGCGAGGCCCTGTTCCGAAGCTCCATCCAGCTTCCGGTGGGCAACGACATTGAGCTGGTGGCCCTGGGCGCGAATGATGCCCGCGGCCAGATCCTGAAGCCAAGCCCCCGAGGCGATGGCAGCGGCGTGGTGGATTTCAGCGGCAGCGAGGGAGTGCGCCTCTGGGTCGATCCAGCAGGCGAGCCGGCTGGCATCGAAGACTGCATCGCCCGCGATCAGTTGCTGGCCCCTGCACTGAATCTGCAAGGCCTGGAAGGCCGTGTCGCCGTCGAGATCGAGATCTCCAGGGAGGCTTCGCTGACCAGCAGCATCGGCTTCTTCCGGTCGCTCGATCTCTCTGGTGGCGTACCTGATCCTCTCACCGGCAGGACGCTCTATCCGGGGGAACAGGGCTATGGCGCCGCCGCCCTCTCCGAGTCAAACACCAGGGGGCTGCCGGGAGGCCTGAGCGCGGCGGATCGCACGGCAGTCAGCTATCGCGCCGATCTTGATCCGGGGGTGATTCTTCTGCCCTACGCCACCACTGACAGTGGCGAGACTTACCTCCCCTTCGCCCTGGCCAATAGTGATGGTTACGCCCATTTCCGTGTCATCGGTCGAAACGTCTTCGGCTATGAGGACCTCCCCGCCTGGCAATCGGATTTCGATCACGATGACGGAGTGATCAGCATCCGAATCCCCACAGTCTGAGCGGAAATCTGCCCAGCAACCAGGACATGATTCAAGCCCCCTCGGGGCTGCTTGTCCCTCGGTTGTAACCAGCAGTCGTTGCACTGCCTCCCCAGGATGCTGGGCGTCCCGAACCATGACTTGCTGGAGAATCGGGGGCAGGCAACTGTCTTGGTGGTGGGGATCGAGTGCCGTAGTCTCACTGCCCAAGGAAAGGGGCCATCAGGCTTCGGAAGTTCCTGAAGAAGGGCGGTTGCAGCTGCTGCCTCCGTCCCGGGGAGATAGGGCCTGCCCGGCTCGGAGGTGGGCAACGACACCGACCGCGTCTGCATCTGTATTGCTGGAGTGGAAAGCCGGCTGAACCCAATGGACTGCCACTGCGGCCGAAACTGTGGGAAATCCAGCCAGGCTCCCTCTGGATTGCGGTCTGGATTGTGGTGGTCTGAATTCATTGGTCTGAACTTCATTGGCCTGAACTTCAGCGCTCCAGCAGCGTCCAGAAGCTCCACTGGCCCGCGAAGGCCTCCCGCAGCCGGCCCGCAAACTCGGAGTGGGGCATCACGCC
>Ga0194063_10001018_pt1 | contig 19020 bp, 19 predicted proteins | sample SepL3720m_MetaG_FD_155459 | JGI IMG/M metagenome (GOLD analysis project Ga0194063, IMG submission 155459) | Anoxic zone freshwater microbial communities from boreal shield lake in IISD Experimental Lakes Area, Ontario, Canada - Sep2016-L373-20m | ecosystem: Environmental > Aquatic > Freshwater... | reverse complement strand
GGCGGTGTCGCGGGTGTGGGTGCGGTCATAGAGCATCCGTCCGACGACGGCGAAGAGGAGGCCGCCGATGATGCCGTGCGAGAACATCTGGAGGACGGAGCCGCCGAGGCCGGCGAGATTGAGCGTCATGAGGCCGAGCAGGACGAACCCCATGTGCGCGATGCTCGAGTAGCCGACGGTGAATTTCAGGTCCTTCTGCGCGAGGGCGACGAGCGCGCCGAGGACGATGCCAGCGGTCGCAAGCACGGCGATGGCGATCCGCCATTGGTCGAGGCCCTGCGGGAAAAGCGTCATGGCCACGCGCAGGGCGGAATACGAACCGAGCTTCATGACGACGCCCGCGAGCAGCATCGAGACGGCGGTCGGGGCGGCGACGTGGCCGGTCGGCGCCCACGTGTGGAACGGCCACAGGCCGGCCAGCACGGCGAAGCCGATGAACATCACGGGAAATGCCCAGGACTGGAACGCGGGCGCGAAATGCACTTTCGCGGGATCGGCGAGAGTGAAGAGGTCGAACGAATGCGCACCCGAGGCGGCGTAGGTGGCGATGAGCGCGAGCAGGACGAGCGCGCTGCCGGCCACGGAATACATCGTCAGCTTCATCGCGCCGTATTCGCGGTTCGTGGACCCCCACGCGGCGATCAGGAAGTATTTCGGAATGATGACGATCTCGTAGAAGACGAAGAGCAGGAAGAGGTCGAAGCTCTGGAAGACCCCGTAAACACCGCCGATGATGACCAGGTAAAACGCGAAGAACGCGCGGGGGCGGTGCGTGACGTTCCACGAAAAAAGCACGCCGGCCACCGCGATGATCCCGGTGAGCAGCAGCATGACCACGCTGATGCCGTCGGCTCCGGTGGAGAACGAGATGCCGAGTTGGGGAATCCACGGGATCTGCGTGAGAAACTGGAAATGCGGAGCGCCGGGCGAGCTGTCGTAAGCCAGGAAAGCAGTCATTGCAAAAAACAGCCCAACCAGTGCCGCGAGGAGCGCGATCCACTTGGCGAGCTGCGCGAGGCGTTCCGGTAGCAGAAGGATGAGGGCTGCACCGGCGAATGCGGAGAGGAATGTCGCGGTGAGGATCATGGCTTGTTGAAGAGGGCAATGAGCACCTGCGGATAGATGCCGAGGACGAACATCAGGGCGATCGCAGGCGCTACAGTGAGGATTTCAGCGGAGGTGAGATCGGGGAATTTCGACCAGCGCTCCGGCAGCGGGCCGGCGAAGACTTTTTGGATGACATTAAGCAGGAAGACTGCGGTGACAAAGAGCCCGATGGCGGCGAGCGCGGCCGACCACCAGACGAGTTTGAAGGTGCCACTGAAGATCAGGAACTCCCCGACGAACCCGTTCAGCCCCGGAAGCCCGAGCGAGGAGAAGATCGCGATGCCCATCAGCCCTGCGAGCACCGGGGCCGCCGTGCGCAGGCCGCCGAAGTCGGCCATCCCGCGAAGCCCGCCCGAGCGGCGTTCGATGAAGCCGACGAAGCAGAAGAGCGCTGAAGCGGTGAGGCCGTGGTTGAAGATCTGGAGCAGGACGCCGTTGGTCGCCGCCGCGCGCGCGGCGGGCGCGCCCATCGGGACGGCCGCGACGGCGAAGATTCCGAGCAGGCAATAGCCGAGGTGGTTGACCGATGAATACGCGAGGATGCGTTTCAGATCAGTCTGCGCGAGCGCGGTGAACGCGGAGAAGATGATCGTCGCGAGCGCCAGCCAGAGGAGCGGGGTCGCGAGTTCCTGCATGCGCTGCGGGAACAGCGGCACGAGCAGCCGCAGAAATCCATAGACCCCCATCTTCGACATCAGTCCGGTGAGAAGCATCGTGACCGATGAAGGCGCCTCCGCGTAGGCATCCGGCAGCCAGGTATGAAACGGCACAACAGGGACCTTCACCGCAAGGCCGAGGAAGATGCAGCAGAAGACAAGAAGGCCCGCAGACGGCCATCCGGTCCGCGCGGCAAGGATCGCGTCAAGCGACGGGCCGGCATTCGCCAGGCGGACGAGATCGAAGGTCCCCGTGACAAGCTGGATCGCCAGAAACCCGATGAGCATCGCGAGTCCGCCGAGCAGGGTGTAGATAAAAAACCGCAGGGCCGCGGTCGTCGCCGCCTTGGTGCCGGCCGAGCGGATGAGCAGGAACGCGGGCACGAGGCTCAACTCGTAATAGAGGAACCAGTGGATAAAATTCAGAGCGGTGAATGTCCCGAACAGCGTCGTTTCGAGGAGCAGGATCAGCACGACGTGAAGCTTCGAAATGCCGGGGCCGGCGGACAGCACGGCGAAGGGAGTGACGATCGCGGTCAGCAGGATCAGCATCAGGCTCATGCCGTCGGCACCGACGAAGTATTCGACGCCCAGCGAGGGAATCCAGGCATGACGTTCAACAAACTGGATGCCACCTGCGGCATGGTTGTATCGAAACGCGAGCAAAACCGCGATGGCCAGGGCTCCGAACATGTAGGAGAGCCCGATCCAGCGTGCCGCTTGCGGGGAACGGTCCGACACGGGAGTGGAAGACGTCTGGCCGGCCCCCTGCGAGGGCAGGAGCGCGACCATCAGGGCCCCGAGAAATGGGATCAGTGTGAGAAGAGTCATGTGAGCAGCCATCCGAGAATGATGAGAAGGAGAACGGCCCCGACGCTCAGGAACCGCAGGTATCCCTGCACGCGGCCGCTTTCCCACGAGGAGGCCAGTTGCCCTCCGTCGCGGAGCCCTCCGCAGATGCTGTCGAAGCCGAGGTTGATCCAGAATTTGTCGAAAAGATCACTCAGCGACGAGGCAGCCAGGGAAAGCGCTCCGACCAACCGGACGATGCCGGAGAGGATCCAGCGGTCGATCCAGGCCGCGAGGCACGCCAGCAGCCCGAGCGCGCGGACGACGGTCGCGTGGTAGAGTTCGTCCACATAGAGCCGGTTGGCGAGCGCGCGGAATCCAAACGCCCAGAACCGGGCGAGCGGATCCACGGCCGCGAAGTGCCGGTAGAGGAAATATCCGATCCCGATTCCGGCCGTCACGATCACGACCGAGAGGCCAGCGATCGTGAGGAAATCGTGCTCGAACAGCCGCGCGAAATCGAACGTGATGGCTTCGCCGTTATGGTAGCCGTGGAACCACGGCCAGGCGGGCGTCGCCGGGATCGACATCAGCACAGCAGCCCCGGCGAGAATACCGAGCGGGACGGTCATCACCGCTGGGCTTTCGTGCGGGTGGGCGTGTCCGCGATACGAGCCGCCGAACACGTAGCACATCTGGCGGGTCATGTAGAAAGCCGTGAGAAACGCGGCGGCGGCGGCCATGAAGAACGGCAGCTGCGAGACCGGCCACTGGTGGGCAGCGTGGAGGATTTCGTCCTTGCTCCAGAAGCCGGAGAAAAAGAACGGAACCCCGCAGAGGGCCATCATGCCGATGGCGTAGGTGATGAATGTGACCGGCATGTATTTCCGCAGGCCGCCCATGTGCCGGATATCCTGCTCTTCACGGACACCGTGGATGACGGAGCCCGCGCCCAAGAAGAGGAGCGCCTTGAAAAACGCGTGGAAGATCAGGTGGACCATGGCCGCCGTAACGCTGCCGACGCCGAGCGCGAGCATCATGAAGCCGAGCTGCGAGACGGTCGAATACGCGAGGATTCGCTTGATGTCGGTCTGGGCAACGGCGATCAGCGCGGCGAAGAGAGCGGTGAAGGCCCCGACCCATGCGACGGTCGTAAGGGCGACGGACACAATGCCCGTCGCGGAAAATACCGGGAACATGCGGGCGACGAGATAGACGCCGGCGGCGACCATCGTGGCCGCGTGGATGAGCGCGCTGACCGGAGTCGGGCCCTCCATCGCATCCGGCAACCAGACGTGGAGCGGGAACTGGCCGGATTTTCCCGCCGCGCCGCAGAAGATGAGGAGGGCGATGCAGTTCGAAACGGCGAGCCCGACGCAGGCGGTCTTCGCAGCCATCGCCGTGAGCGCGGCGTGCTCGAGGCACCCGTGCCCGTGGTCGTAGAAAAGCAATGTGCCCGATGTCGAGTAGAGCCAGAGCATTCCGAGCAGGAATCCCATGTCGCCGATGCGGGTCGTGATGAACGCCTTCTTCGCGGCCGCAGCGGCCTCAGGTTTGTGGAACCAGAACCCGATGAGCAAATACGAAGCCAGCCCGACAAGCTCCCAGCAGATGAACGTGAGCAGGAGGCTGTTGGAGAGGACGACCCCGAGCATCGCGGCGGAGAACAGGGACAGGAAGCAGAAGAACCGCGTGAAGTTCGCGTCCTCCTTCATGTAGCCGACGCTGTAAATGAAGATCAGCAGGGAAACAAACGAGACCATCAGCACCATGCCGCCGCTCAGCGGATCGAGCAGAAGCCCGAGGCTCAGGGTTCCGCTGCCGATGCTCAGCCATGGAAAATTGAAATACGTCCGCGCGACTTCGCCGTGCGGGCCTTCCGCTCCAAGCGTCTGGAGAAATGCCAGCAGGCTGAGGACCGTCGAGGCCGCCTGCGCGGCGATCACAAGCGTCGCGGCAGGTCCGCGCTGGCCGCGCCTCATCAGGGCGGTCACGCCGGCGGCGAGCAGAGGAAGAATGGGGATCAGGGCAATCATGGAAAGCGGAAATGAATTATGGGGTCGCACGCTTCCAGCGTGTGGGCCATCCGGCATCCCTGCCGGATGCCAAAGAGAAGATTACGCGGCAGGATGCCGCGCATTGCACGCTGGAAGCGTGCGCTCCCGCAAGAATTTGCCGGTTGTTTCTTCATCCTTTCAAATTCGAGGCGTCGTCCGCCTCGACGCTTTTGATCCTGCGGTGGACGAGGAGGATGATGGCGATCCCGACAGCGGCCTCGGCGGCGGCGACGGCGATCGAGAAGATCGCGAACATGATGCCGGCCAGGTCGGACGGGTTCGCGGAAAACCGCCAGAAGGATATAAAATTCAAGTTTGCGGCACCGAGCATGAGTTCGATGCCGATGAGGATCATGATCGCATTCGAGCGAGAGAGCGCGGCGGCGAGGCCGAAGGCGAAGAGGATCGCGGAGATGGCGAGAAGAATCTGGAGCGTCATAATTCTCTTGTGGCATGGGCATCCTGCCCCTGCGTGGTTTCCGCGAATTGATTCAACGCATGGGCAGGATGCCCATGCCACGAAGAAGAACTCGTCATGGCTTGTCCTCCATGGCGATGACCGCGGCCCCGACGAGCGCGGCGGTAAGCAGGACGCCGAGCGCGAGGAGTGCGACCACGTAGTCGCCCATGAGTGCCTGGCCGATGTCGGCGACGGGGGCGGAGGCCGCTCGCTGCAGCGGCATTTTCGCGAGCGGGCTTGTGAAGATGAATCCGAGGAGGACGGCGAGCGCGATAAACCCGACAGCCGCGCCGCCCGCAGGGCCGAGCCCGGAGAATGCCGAGCCCGATTTCGTGAGCTGGTCCGGCCTGGTGAGGAGGACGGCGAAAACGATGACCATGGCCACGGCTCCGACATAGACGAGGAGCTGGACGAAGCCGACGAACTCCGCGCCGAGCGCGATGAAGACGATGCCGAGCGCGATGAAGCTGAGAGTGAGGCAGAGTGCGGCGTGGATGAGGTTCCGCATGACGACCGATGCGGCGGCGGCGAGGAGGAGGACGATCGCGGGCAGCAGGACGAACCAGTCCCCGATGAGCTTCATCGGATCGGCGCAGCAGGATTTCAGAAAGTCGCACATCACGCAGTTCATTCGGAAAATTGGTAGGTCCGCCGCGAGACGGCGAAGCGGTTCGAGAAGGCGGTGCCGAGGATCAGGTAGGGGATCCCGACGATCGCCAGCGAGAGGAGCCATGCCAGCGTGCCGCGCCCGGCGTAGTGCCAGCAGGCAGCGGAGAGGAATGCCGCGAAGCTCATCGGGAGGAGAAATTTCCAGGCGAAGGCGAGCATGTGATCGATCCGGAGCCGCGGCAGGGTCGCTCGCACCCAGACCATCGTGAACGCAACAAAGCAGACCTTTCCAAAGAACCAGCACCAGGAAGGGACGATGGTGAGGAACGGCAGCGGGGCCTGCCATCCGCCGAGGAAGAGCGTGACCAGTAGACCGCAGACCGCAAACATTCCGACATACTCGGCCATGAAGAAGAGCGCGTATTTGAAGCCGGAATACTCGGTGAGATGGCCGGCGACGAGTTCGGACTCGCCCTCGGGCAGGTCGAACGGGCTGCGGTTCGATTCCGCCAGCGCCGAGATGTAGAACAGGAGGCATGCCGCAAATCCCCACGGGGTGACCACAAACCACTGCGGCACGAACCCCCACGCGAACCCGCCCTGCGCGGCGACGATGGCCGATGGCGAGAGCGAGCCGGAGATCATGGCCGCGACGATCGCGGCGATGACGAGCGGGATTTCGTAGCTGATCATCTGGGCGATCGCGCGCATCGCCCCGAGCACGGAATACTTGTTGTTGCTCGCCCAGCCGGCCATGAAGACCGCGACTTCGGTCCCGGCACCAACCGCGAAGAAATAGAGGATGCCGGCATTGAGATCCGCAGGCACCATGTCGCGTCCGTAGGGAAGGATTGCGAGAACCATCAGCGACGGAATCAGCATCACGACCGGGGCGAGAAAATGGACGACCCGGTCCGCCGTCCGGGGCACAATATCCTCCTTGGTGATCATCTTGATGCCGTCCGCCACCGGCTGGAAGAGCCCGCAGAGCCGCCAGCGGAAGAAGCCGACACGGTTCGGGCCGTAGCGGTTTTGAGCGCGGGCGAGGATTTTGCGCTCCATCACCGACATCAGCGCGAAGAGACCGAGAAAAACTCCGATGACCGTGCCGATGATGACGACCGCGGAGACGACGGCCAGAATCCACTGGGGCACGCCAAACGAACCGAGCAGGTTCAGAAACCAGTGCAGCAGTTCGATGGGGGCGCGTTCGAGAATATTCATTACTTGGCGACCTCCGGGGTTTGCGCTGCCTTGGCGGCTTTGGCGGCGGCCGCAGCTTCCTTCTTCTTCCGGTCGGCTTCGAGGCGGGCATCGGTTTCCGCCGCCTCGGTCGGGTGGATACTCCGGTAGTAGGAGTTCGATTTCAGAAGTTTGCTCTTATCCAGGACGAGCGGGCCGAATCGGTCGAACGAGCTGAGCTCGTAGTCTTGGTCCATGCGGATCGATTCGAACGGGCAGACCTCGACGCAGATCTGGCAGCTCATGCAGACCGAGATATCGATGTCGAAAACCTTCGGGCGCTTGATCGCCTTGCCGGCGGCATCGCGGTCCTGGATGATGAAGATGCATTGCGGCGGGCATTCCTTCTCGCAGATCTTGCACGAGACGCAGCGCATGCCCGCCTCGGGATCATCTCCATCGTAAATCAGGAACGGAAAGCTGCGGGAATTTTCCGGGAGCTTCGGGCGTTCCTCCGGGTATTGCTCGGTCGTCAGCCGGTCCTTTTCGAAATAGCTGCCCACGAAATTCCGCGCGGTGACCGCGAGCCCTTTGAGAATGCCGGAGCCGGGAAAAATCATAAGGATGAAGGATGAAGGATGAAGGATGAAGGAATAGAATCCCCGCGAAGCGGCTGGAGGGCGCTTGCGCCCCACTTCATACTTCCGACTTCATACTTCCAACTTGTTGTCATCGGTCTACTTCCCCCAGGACGATGTCGATGGAGCCGAGGATGACCATGACGTCGGCGATTTTTGTGCCGAGGCAGAGCTCTTCGAGCAGGGTGAGGTTGATGAGGCTCGGCGGGCGGATGCGGAACCGGTAAGGGTGCGCGCCGCCGTCGCTGATCAGGTAGAATCCGATCTCGCCCTTCGGGCCTTCGATGCGCCCGTAGGACTCGCCGGCGGGCGGGCGGAACCCGCGCTGCTTGGCTTTCGGGTTGACGACAGGACCCTCTGGGATTCCGGCGATCGCCTGCTTGAGGATCCCGACCGACTCGCGGGCTTCGAGGATGCGGATCATGAAGCGGTCGTAGCAGTCGCCGACCGATCCGCGCGGGACGCGGAATTTGAACCGGTTGTAGATCCCGTAATTGTCCACCCTGCGGATGTCGTAGTCCACGCCCGTGGCTCGGAGGACCGGGCCCGAAAAGCTGCCGTTGATCGCACGTTCGGGCGTCAGCGGGGCGATCCCCTGCAGGCGGGCGAGCAGGATTTCGTTACCGGTGAGGAGCGCCTCCATCTCGTCGAGGAACGCGGGAAACCCGTCCACCAGCTTGCGGGCGGCTTCGAGCCAGCCGTCCGGCAGGTCGCAGCGGCATCCGCCGAAGCGCATGTAGTTGCACATCATCCGTGCGCCGGTGAGCGCCTCGAAGAGGTCGAGGATTTTTTCGCGCTCGCGGAATGCATACATGAGCGCGGTCCCCCAGGCGCCCATGTCGCCGAGGACGAATCCGAGAAACGCGGCGTGGTTCTGCAGGCGGGTGAGCTCGGCGGTGATGACGCGGATGTATTCCGCGCGCTCGGCGACCTCGATGCCGGCGAGCTTTTCCACGGCGAGCGCGTAGGCCCAGTTGTTGGTAAGCGGGCAGATGTAGTCGAGCCGGTCGGTGTAGGGCATCGCGGCGAGCCACGAGTTGCCCTCCGCGATTTTTTCGTGGTTCCGATGAAGATAGCCAAAAACCGGCTGAAGCTTGACGACCGTCTCGCCGTCAAGCGTGACGTTCATACGGAAGACCCCGTGCGTCGAGGGATGCTGTGGCCCGAGCGAGACGTCGATCGTTTGGTTCTTCGCAGGGAGAACGGGCGTCCCGCCCGTTTGGAGTCTGGTCAGCGATGCGGTGCCGGTGCCATGCACGGGCGGGACGCCCATGCCCCCTTGCCTGATGGCGCTCGGGGATGCGCTCATGCAGCCTCCGTTCGTGCTCGGACCTTCGCCAGGATTTCGTCGTGCGGGGTCGGCTCGTATTCGTAATCTTCCGGTGCGACGTAGTCCTTGCGCATGGGGTGGTCGGTGAACTCCTCCCACATCAGGAGCCGGCGCAGGTCGGGATGGCCGTCAAACCGAACGCCAAAGAGATCATAAACCTCGCGCTCCTGAAAATCTGCGCCCTTCCAAACCGGCGTGAGCGAGGGGATGGAAACATCGCCCTCCCGGTTTCCCGTCCGGACGCGCAAGGTCAGGGGACCGGATTTCCTGGCGATCGAATACAGATGGTAAACGACTTCCAAGAAGCCGGGGATCTCGCGCTCGACGGTTTCTTTCACGTCCGACTCAACATCCTCCACGGTTTCCTTGTGGACGATTTCCTCCTTAACCTTCCGTGTCGGCCAGTCCACGCCGCTCACGTTCGAGCAGAAGTCAAAGCCGAGCGAGTCGCGCAGGAATTCTGCAACCGCACGGGCATCCCTCGCGGCGACCAGCAGCGAGTGCTGCGCACAGGGGCCCGGGTTCTTGAGGAGTTCGATCCCGGCGGACGGCAGAGCGGCGGTGATGGCTTCGAGAACTCCGGTCATTCCCCGTCCCTCCGTGGCGGATCGGGATGGAAAACCCGGGGATTCAATGCGGGTTCGAGGTCATGGAGCCCGTAGGCGGGAACCGGATAATCGGCCGAGTCGCCAGTGTCCGCATGGCGCGCCCGGTGCGGGCCGAACAGCCGCTGGCCAGCGATTTTTTCCTGAAGCTTGATGAGCCCCTCGAGGAGGGATTCCGGTCGCGGCGGACATCCCGGGATCGCGACATCCACAGGAATATACCGGTCGATTCCCTTGAGGACGTTGTAGCCTTCCTTGAACGGCCCGCCCGAGATCGCGCACGCCCCCATGGCGATCACGTATTTCGGCTCGGGCATCTGATTGTAGAGGCGCACGACCAGCGGGGCCATCTTCTTGGTCACCGTCCCGGCGATGATCATCAGGTCGGCCTGGCGCGGGGACGGACGGAACACCTCGGCCCCGAACCTCGCCATGTCGAACCGCGCCGCTGCGGTCGCGATCATCTCGATCGCGCAGCACGCGAGCCCGAACTGCATCGGCCACAGGGAATTCTTGCGGCCCCAATTATAGAGGTCCTCGAACGAGGCTACGAAGATCCCGCGCTTTTGCAAATCGGCTTTGAGGTCTTCGTCCAGCATCGTCAGGTTATTGGTTTGCGTTTTATCAAATTCCTGCCGCGACGCAAAAGCTTTCATTTTTGAGATGCGTCAAAAAACTCCTGAAGCCCGGCGGTTTTTGGCAATCCGTGCAGGTCATAGGAGCTGCCGGACGACGATCCGGATCCCTTCCTGGGAAACGACGGAAATTTTTTGGCCGGATTCGATGAGCCCGCTCTCGGCGACGACATCCATCCGGCAGCCATTGATGAGGGCCGTTCCGGCGGGCCGGAGCGGGGTGACAGCTTCGCCCGTGGCTCCGGCCAGGTCCGGGATCTTCAAGGAGCTGCGCGAGTTCAGAGACATGTTGAGCATCATTTTTTTCCCGATCGGGGTATGGGGGAAAAGCCTCAGCCAGAGGAAAAATCCGGCGATGCCGAGGACGGCGAGGGCCGCGAAGGCGACGGTTCCCAAGAGCGGGCCGTAGGCGGCGTAGCAGAGCGCCACCGAGCCGATGAGGCAGAGACCCCCCAAAGTTCCGAGCACCAGCCCGGGAACAAAAACCTCGGCAGCAAGCATCAAAAAGCCGACGACGACGAGAACGATGATCGCCTGCCCGATCATTGGTCGTCCTTGGGGCCGATGGTCCGTTCCCCGACAAATTCCTCCTGCAACGTCCCGAGGAAATGAAGCGTCGAGTCTTTGGCGTCCTTCGCGGCGCGGCTTGCGGACTTTCCAACCTTTCCGATAATCCCCCCCTCTTTGCTGACCGGCGTGGCTTCGGCGCGGGCTTTTGCATCGGGGTCGGTCTGGAGGGAACCCTCCATGGTGCCGTCCTTGGCGGAAATGCGCGCCGTTGCGACAGGGGCTCCCATGCGGTCAAAAAGTTTCACGGTCCACACCGGAGCGTTGCTGCCCGCGTCCGTGCGGAGCGTGTAGTCTATCCAGTCGAAGCCCAGTTCGCGTTTTGTGGCTTCCTTGTGGACGATGCGGAAAACGGCATCCGCATCGGCGGAGAGGGAGCGGGTGTCAAGCGGCGGAAGGCCCACGACGTCGGCCATCCCCCGGAGAGGCGTCCGCTCGGAAGTGATTTTTCCGTCCGCCACCGTCACCTCGCGCACTCCGCCGCGCGCCGTGGAATCGCTGAGGAGGAAAACCCATTCCTTCGGATGCGGGTTCCCTCGTTCCCCACGGATTTCGACGGATTTCGCCGTGGCGCCATAGGGTTGGGATTCGATGGCCTTCAGGCCGGAGAGAACCGGCCCGGCCGGGGACGCAACAACTCCGGCGGCCACCATAAGAACGATAAATAAAGCACATCGCGACATGGCGGCATCATTCACCATGGCGCGGGGTTCTTCCAATCCATTTTTTGCGGGGGCCAGAGGGAACGGACGGGCGACCGTCTGGAGGCTGGAAATCGTATCGGGCATCGCCCGTTGAGCCCCCGGAGGTTCCGTTTGCCGTGCGGATCATCATCCGATAGAGTTTTCGCATTGACCGTATGTCTGGAATCACGCTGGAAATCATTTTTATCTTTGTCCTGCTATTGGCGAACGGGGTGTTCGCCATGGCAGAAATCTCGCTTGTCGCCTCGCGCAAGGCGAAGCTGAAGACGCTCGCGGACGAGGGTCACAACGGGGCGAAACTCGCCCATGCCCTGGCTTCCGCCCCGGGGAAATTTCTCTCCACCGTGCAGGTTGGGATCACGCTGGTGGGGACGCTCGCGGGCGCGTTCGGCGGCGCCCGGATTGCCGAGACCCTGTCGCTCTACGTGGACAAGATCCCCGTCCTCAAGGGCGCTCCCTCGCACTACATCTCGCTCTTCATCGTCGTGGCAATCATCACGTATTTCTCGGTGATCATCGGCGAGCTGGTCCCCAAGCGCCTGGCCCTGAGCAACCCGGAAAAAATCGCCTCGGCCCTCGCCCGCCCGATGAACGCTCTCGCGAACAGCCTCTCCCCCCTCGTCAATCTCCTCAGCCATTCCAGCGATTTTCTCATGGCCCTCCTCGGCGTCAGGAAAACCAAGGAGTCCGCCGTCTCGGAGGAGGAGGTCCGGGTTTTGATCGACGAAGGGCTGAGCACTGGGGTTTTTAAGAAGGCAGAAAAGGACATGGTCGAAGGGGTCTTCGAACTCGACGAGCAGCATGCCGGCGACCTGATGACCCCGCGCGCCCGCATGATCTGGCTTTCGCTCGACGACACCGACGACGAGAACTGGAGGCGGATCGCCGGCAGCGGGCACTCGCATTTTCCGGTTTATCAGGAGACCCGCGACAACGTGATCGGGATGGTGTCGGTGAAATCCCTCTGGGCCAACCTCTCTCTTGCCGGCCGCGTGGAGCTGCGCGCCCTGGTTACCCCGCCGCTCTACGTTCCCACCGCGATGCCCGCCGGAAAGCTCATCGAGTCGTTCAAAAAATCCGGCAAGCACATCGCGCTCGTCGTGGACGAATTCGGCGGCCTCCAGGGCCTGGTCACCCTCAACGACGTGATGATGGCCATCGTGGGCAACCTGCCGGAACGCGAGCAGCGCCATGACCCGAAGGCCGCCCTGCGCCAGGATGGAACCTGGCTCATCGATGCCATGCTCGATATCGACGAAACCAAATCCAGCCTCGGAATCGAGGAGGATCTGCCGGGCGAAAACGAAAACCGTTTCTCGACGCTCGGCGGGTTTATTTTGTTCCGCATCGGCCACATCCCCCGGGAGGGCGAGAAGTTTCAATGGGACGGCTTCGAGTTCGAGATCATCGACATGGACCGCCAGCGCATCGACAAGGTCCTCGTAACCCCGCGAGCCCCGAAAAAGCCGGAGCCGGAAGAGCCGGACCCCGCGACCGGGATCTGAACTGTTATTTCAGCATAAAATCTCGCGCGAATTTTCTCCTGCGGGCGGTAAATCTTCGCACTATCAGGACTTGTGGAACCCGGCGAGTTGTGGAAGTGTTTTCTTATGGTAGCCACGCTGAACGAACAACTGGACGAAGTGGTGCATCTTCGACGGGCCGAGGCGGGCTATGTGCTTGGGGAAGCCTTGCGCGAGGGGATGAAACACCTCTATCTTGATGCTGTGCTCGGAGCCTTTCTTCGCGGCGATCTCTCCCGTGGAGATGCGGTTTCCCGCATTGGAGAGGCGTCCGTGGCCCGCGCGGAAGCGGAGGCGTGTATCGTTCGTGAAGATGTCGCTTGGGGCTTGCATGGCGGGAAGTAAATTCGCCGCCGTCTGTGATGCCGGACCGTTGATCCACCTCGGTGAAATTGGGCGAGCCGGTCTTCTCGCGCAATTCTCCCCGCTCCTCATCCCTCAACGGGTCTGGAACGAGGCGATGTCTTTTGTCAGGCCGGCAGATTTGACCGCCGAGGTTGTCGCGGTTTCCGACTCGGACCGTGAATCTGCCGCCCGACGAGTCTGCGGAAAGCTCGATGCCGGAGAGATCGACTGCCTTTCAGTCTGCCTGCGGAAAAGCTCTCTGCTTTTTCTCACGGACGATTTGTCAGCCAGAAAAGAGGCGGCCCGCCTCGGTGTTCCCGTGCATGGATCCGTGGGAATCATCGTGCGGGCCTGTCGGGTGGGCATGCTTTCGCTCCCGCAGGCCGACGAGGCACTCCAGGCGCTCGGTGAATGCCGGAGCTTGTTTGTCAGCAGGACAGTCATTGAACTCGGTCGCGAGCAGTTGCGGCTCGGCGGAAGTTGATCGCCGAGATCGGCGGGCACTCTCCATCGGCAGGGAAAAGATTCTCGCTCCGTCCGTGGATTCAGGGGGTGGCTTTTTAGTGCGCTGAACAGGTCTTGAGAATGATAAACAGCATGAAAAGGCCAATCGCAAGCAAGAGCGAGCGTAAAAGCACGTTGGTTTTTCTTGCTTCGCTTTCAAGCGACGATTGACCGGCTTTTTTCCGATGGGAGACGAGCCGGTAGGAGGCCGCGTAGGTCACGATGCAAAAGCCAAGCGTCACGAGGAGCGAGAGGCCGAGCGATGGCATGCCGGCAACTGCGGGGCCGCCGAGCGATTGGCGGATCGCCGAGACGCCGTAGGTCACCGGATTTATCGCGCCGATCCAGCCGATGATCGAATGGCCGGCCGGCAGCGGAAAGAGCGCGCCGGAAACCATCCACATCGGCATCAGGACCACGTTCATGATGGCGTGGAATCCCTGGGTGGAATCCATCGGCCAGGCGACCAGAAACCCGAGCCCGGTCATGCTAAAACCGACCAGAAAGAACGATGCGGCCAGCGCAGGCAGGAGGTGGAGCGGGAACGAGACCCCCGCGAACGGGGCCAGGACGCAGAAGAGCAGGGACTGCCCGGCGGCGAGCGTCGTGCCCCCGAGAAATTTTCCCAGGACGATCGCCCCCGGCGACACCGGAGCCACGAGCACGCCCTGCAAAAACCCCTCGCGCCGGTCCTCGATCACCGAAATTGTCGAGAAAATCGCGGTGAACAGCATGATCAGGACCAGCGTGCCCGGAAAAAAATACGTGAGATACGAGATCGCCTCGCCGCCGGCCGGCCGGAACGACGGGCTGAACCCAGCGCCGAGAAGCACCCAGAAAACGAGCGGCGTCACCAGGGCGCTGATGATCCGGTTCCGCTGGCGCAGGAAGCGGACCACGTCGCGGTGCCAGAGGGCGGCGGCTGGCCTCCAAAGGTAGGTGTTATTCATGGATTCATGGGTGTGGTCGGCGGCGCGAGCGCGCCACGCACAGGGGGCACAGGCGTCCCGCCTGTGTTTGGCTTGTTCGTTCACGGGCGTGGACGCCCATGCTCCCTGGGTTGTTCCTATTCATTGAGGCGCTTTCCGGTTTTGAAGAGGAAGACATCTTCCAAAGTCGGCTTGGAGATCGTTGTCGAAGCGATCGCCGCCGGCATTTCTGCCGTGAGGCGGGCGGCGATGGAATGGGCTTCGCTGGCTGATGCCCGAACCTCGCCTTCGAGGGAATGAGGGTCTAGCCCGCACGTCGCGCGGAGGAATCGCGCGACGCCGGGAACATCGGTGGTCGCCACGCGCAGGATCTCCGGGCCGGCCGACGCGAGCAGGTCGTCGGGGGATTCCACGCTCACGAGATTTCCAGCACTCATGATGCCGACGCGGTCCGCACGGGCGGATTCGTCCATGAGGTGGCTCGTGAAGACGACTGTCATTCCGTGCATCGCGCGGAGATTTCCGATCAACGCCCAGAGGTCCATGCGGGCGGAGGGATCCAGCCCGGTGGATGGTTCGTCCAGCAGCAGGATCTCCGGCCGCGCGAGAAGGCATTTGGCGATTTCCACCCGGCGCTGCTGTCCTCCGGAGAGCGTCTCGACAAGCGCGTCGAGCTTCTCTTCGAGGCGGAGGGATGAGGCCAGTTCGGAAATCCTCCGGTGCAGCGGCGCGCCGTGCATGCCGTAGAGAGCCCCGCCGTATCGCAGGTTTTCGCGGGCGGTCAGTTTATTGTCGAGGCTCGGAGACTGGAAGACGACCCCGATTTTTGCCCGGACGGATGCGGATTCGCGAACGACATCGCAGCCTCCGACCTGGGCGGAGCCGCCGTCCGGGGAAATCAGCGTGGTGAGGATCCGGAAGAGCGTTGTCTTCCCGCTCCCGTTCGGCCCGAGCAGCGCGAACAGTTCGCCGGCAACAACCTCGAGATCGAGGCCGGGAAGAACCGTGTGGTTCCCGTATTTTTTGACCAGGCCTTTTGTTGAAACAGCGCTCATGGGTTGAAGCGCGAGCACCCTCGCAAATCACGCGGCCTGACGCGAATAAAATATGGCGGATAAAAACGGAGCGGGCGCGAGGGATCAGGTGCCGGGCGCGATGTCCGGCCCGGGGGCACCGGCGGCGGTTCCCACCGTCCCGGCACCATGTGTTTCCCTGATCCGTTTTTTTTCCAGGACCAGGCGGGTGCCTCTGGGCTGCGGCGAATAGGTGACGGAGTCGAACGCCTGCTTGATGATGTGGACGCCGAGGCCGCCGGGGCGGATGTCCTCGAGCTCGCGGCTCTTGATTTTTGCGGGGTCGCAGGTGCGCCCGTAATCCCTGAGAACAAACCGCACCAGCCCTCGCAGGGCGGTCATTTCCAACCGAACCGGCTTGCGCTCGTGGGCGTAGGCGTGGCGGATCACATTCGTGCAGGCCTCGTCGAGGGCGAGGACCATCAGCTCGGTCGCGCACTCGTCGAAACCATGCCGGCCGAGAAACGCCCGGACCTCTGCGCGAACCTCCGCCAGGTGGCAGGTGTCGCTCGAAAAACAAATCGTCTTCTTCATTCGAACCCTCCCACAAGAACCGTCAGATCATCGAGCTGGGGCCCGGTCCCCCGGTGCCGCAGCTCGGCTCTCACGATCCGGTCGAGGAGCGCGTTGGTGTCCGCGGCGAGCCCGGAGGCGTGCTCCAGCAGGCATTCGTCGAACTGGGAATCGCCTCCTTCCTTCCGCGACTCGCTCAGCCCGTCGGTGAAAACAACGATCCGGTCCCCCGGTTCGAGGACCAGGCTGCCGTGGCGGTAGGCGACGTTCGGCAGGATCCCCAGCGGCAGCGCCGCAGGGGTCTCAATCCTCGACGCCGAACCGTCGGCTTTGACCAGCAGCGGCAGGCAATGCCCGGCGCTCGCAATCTCCACACGCCTCGTGGCGGGGGTCATCCGGCCGATGAGCGTCGTGACGAACATCCCGCGGATGATGTTGGTAAAAAGGGTTTCGTTGAGGTGCGACAGCGCGGCCGACGGGCCGGTCGTCGCGGCGAGGACAAACCCCATCGCGCTCAGCGTTTGGGCCATGAGCAGCGCAGCGGAAATCCCCTTTCCCGACACGTCGCCGACCGCGAAACAGATCTCGTCGGGGCCAGGAGCGAACACCCCGTAAAAGTCGCCGCCGACATTCGCGGCAGGCGTGTTGTGGGCGGAAAATGCGGCCCCACGAATCTTCCGGGGAATCGCGCGTGAAAGGAGCCCGCTTTGAATCTCCGCGGCGATCGCCAGATCCCGCTCGACGCGTTCCTGGGCGCGGATCTTCTCGATCGCCCGCACCTTTTCGATCGCGGTCGCGGTCAGGTTCGCATACGCGCAGAACCCCTCGAAATCCTCCGCCTCGAACGCGGGCTTTTCGCGCGGGTTCAGGACCTGCAGCACGCCGAGGATCCGGGATTCGCTTTTCAGCGGAGCGCAGAGGATCGAGCGCGTGACAAACCCGGTTTTCAGGTCGGCCTCCTTGAAAAATCTCTCGTCCTTGTAGGCGTCCGGAATCAGCAGCGGCTCGCCGTGCGCGAAGACCCAGCCCGCGATCCCTTTCCCGCGCGGCACCGAAAGCTTGGGCTCGACGTAGCCGGTCTCCCCTCTCGTAGCGATCGAAAGCTCGAGGCCCCCGGTCTCCGGATCCACCAGAAACAACGTCGCCGCCTCCGCGCGGATCACCCGGCGCGCCACATCGAGAATCGCCCGCAGCAGCTCCCCGTAGTCGGTGATCGAATTGATCAGCCCGCTGACCTCGACCAGCCCTTTGTAAATCTGCAGGGACTTGCGAAGGGATTTCTCTGACATGCCCCGAACCTGTCACAACCACCCGCGCTTTTCCAGCCCCGATGTCTTCCCGTTCGGACGTGACAAGGGGCGCACCCTCCGGCATTCTCACCGGCCGAGCAAAAATCCATCGTGACAGCAACCGTTGACGCCATCCCTCAAGCGGTCACCCCGGACAGCCCGTTCCGCCGGGTGGCGCGGAAGTTTTTTCACGACCGGCTCGCTCTCGCCGCCACCATTGCCATCGCCCTGTTCTTCGCCGTGGCGATCGTGGCGGGTGCCTGCGCGTTCCTGCACCTCCCGATGCCGATGCAGCCGAACGCCACGCATCTCGAGCGGAAACTCCTGCCCCCGAATCCGGCGAACTGGCTCGGGACCGACAACCTCGGCCGGGACGTGCTTTCGCGCATGGTGGCCGGCTCCACGATCTCCCTGACCGTCGGGTTCGTGGCCATGGCGGTCTCGCTCGGCATCGGGATATTTGTCGGCGCCGTCTCCGGCTACGTCGGCGGCTGGGTGGATAATGTCGCGATGCGCATTGTGGATGCCCTGCTCTGCTTCCCCTCGTTTTTCCTGATCCTCACCGCGATCGCCATCATCGGCCCGAACATCTGGATCATTATCGCGGTCATCGGGCTTGTCGGGTGGACCGGCACCGCCCGGCTCGTGCGCGCAGAGTTCCTCACCCTCCGCGAAAGCGAATACGTCCGCGCCGCGCGCGCCCTCGGCCAGAGCCGGATGAACATCATTTTCCGCCACATCCTCCCGAACGCGTTCGCCCCGATCTTTGTCACCGCCGTCATCAGCATCCCCGACGCGATCCTGGTGGAATCCGGGCTCAGCTTTTTGAGCTTCGGCGTGCCGCCCCCGCAGGCGACCTGGGGGAATATCATCGCCGACGGGAAAACCTATTTCCTCGACGCCTGGTGGCTGATCTTTTTCCCCGGCCTCGCCATCTTCACCGCCTCGCTCGCGTTCTACCTCGCCGGCGACGCCCTCCGCCGCGCGGCCGCCACACGATGAACCTCCTCGAAATCCACAACCTCTCGGTCCGCTTCCGCACAGAAAACGGCACGGTCGATGCCGTGAAAAATATTTCGTTTTCGATGAAGGAAGGCGACTCTTTGGCGATTGTCGGCGAGAGCGGCAGCGGGAAAAGCGTCACAGCCCTTTCGCTCACGCGCCTGGTCCCGACCCCGCCCGCGGAATACGCCGGCGGAAAGATCCTGTTTCTCGGCCGCGACGTCCTGAAAATGTCACCCGGGCAGATCCGTCAGGTGCGCGGCGGCGGGATCGCCTACGTCTTTCAGGAGCCGGCCACGTCGCTGAACCCGGTCTATTCGATCCGCAGCCAGATCGCCGAGGGGATCCGCCTCCACCGCCCGGATGTCACGGACGTCGATGCGGAGATCGTCAAATGGCTCGGTGCGGTCGGCATCGTGGATCCCGAGAAACGCATGCACGATTACCCCCACCAGCTGAGCGGGGGGATGCAGCAGCGGGCGATGATCGCGATGGCGCTCAGC
>Ga0194063_10001017_pt1 | contig 19020 bp, 16 predicted proteins | sample SepL3720m_MetaG_FD_155459 | JGI IMG/M metagenome (GOLD analysis project Ga0194063, IMG submission 155459) | Anoxic zone freshwater microbial communities from boreal shield lake in IISD Experimental Lakes Area, Ontario, Canada - Sep2016-L373-20m | ecosystem: Environmental > Aquatic > Freshwater... | reverse complement strand
ATCCAAACCATGGGTCGGGCCGCCCGCAATATCAAAGGGGAAGTTATCTTGTATGCCGAGACCATCACTGGCTCCATGAAATCAGCGATTGAAGAAATTCGTCGTCGTCGCAACTATCAGTTAGCGTACAACAAAAAGAGAGCCATTACTCCAGAGACTATCATCAAGCCACTTCGCGAAAAGATTATCGAAAACGATGCTGACGATCTCGCTTGGCAGGGATTAGAGGACAAATCGACGACTACTCTCATGAAGCTCGACGCCAGCTCGCTCACTCCCGCCGATCGGGTCAAATGGATCAAAAAACTCGAACGGGATATGAAAAAACTCGCAGAGAGTATGCAATTTGAATCAGCCATCGAAGTCCGTGATAAGATCCGAGAACTTAAAGGAGAAAAATTATGAGGAGTCTCCTGAAAAGGAATTCCTGGCTGCAAGCCAAGAAGGGCTCAGCGGCAGCTGACAGGAGACTCCTCGTAGGATAAAACATATGCAACAATACATTTCTATCCGCGGTGCTCGTCAGCACAATCTTAAAAACATTGATTTAGATATCCCCAAATATCAGTTTGTCGTCATGACTGGGGTATCAGGCAGTGGCAAGTCATCACTGGCATTCGATACTATCTATGCCGAGGGTCAGCGGCGCTATGTCGAGTCACTTTCTAGTTATGCCAGACAATTCCTCGGACTCATGGACAAACCCGATGTCGACCGGATCGACGGTCTCTCACCTAGTATCTCCATCGACCAAAAAACTGGCTCTCACAACCCTCGCTCTACCGTCGGCACAACCACCGAGATCTACGATTACCTACGTCTCCTGTATGCCCGTATCGGTCACCCCAAATGTCCCAATGATGGCACCGAAATCAAAAAGCTTGCCATCGATGAGATGGTTACCCTCGTCCAAGATGAAATCTGCAAGGTTACGAACCTTGCAAAAAAGCTTCCCCATATTTTCACCATTTTGAGTCCGATCGTCCGCAACAAAAAAGGTGAGTTCAAAGATCTCTTCGACAACTTGCGCTCCAAAGGTTTTACACAAGTGATCGTCGACGGCAAAGATTACAATTTGAGTGATGATTTTAATCTCATCAAAACTAACCCTCATACCATTCACGCCATCATCGACAAGATCAGTGTTACCCACGCAGACTTAAAAGATGTAGTCTTCGTCAGCAATCTCAAAACTCGTCTAAGCAATAGTCTCGAGCAAGCCACAAGGCTCTCTGTCGGTCTCGTCATCCTCAAAACTAACGATCACGAACATCTCTACTCTGAGAACTATGCTTGTACTGTCTGTGGTCACTCCTTACCTGAGATCGAACCGCGCATGTTTAGTTTCAACTCTCCCCTTGGCGCCTGCGAAACCTGCAAAGGTTTAGGTAGTATCCAAAAGATCGATCCCGTTCGCATCATCAATCCACGCTTGTCATACAACGAAGGGGGCATTCTCCCGCTCAATCGACTCATGATGGTCGAGACCTGGTACACGAGACTCATCAAAACCGTAGCCGAGGAGGAAGGGGTCAGTCTCACGGTACCACTCGGAGATCTCTCCGCCAAAGCCATGCACACCCTCCTCTATGGCACGGGCAAAAAATACGTAGTCCCAGGGACTAACAAGCAGGGTAGACCGACTAAGATTGTCGAGATTTGGAACGGTATCATCCCGCGCCTCGAAGAGAAATATTTCGAAACTGCCAGTGAGTGGTCTAGACTCGACCTCAACCAGTACATGCGCGAAGAGCTCTGTTCCTCATGCTTAGGAGCCAAACTCAAACCCGAGATCCTGGCGATCACTGTCGACGGTTTAAATATCAACGAGATGACTCATCAGTCTGTCAGTAGTTTGCAAAAGTATTTTTCACAGGATCTCAAAGAGCGACTCAATCTTTATGAGCAACAAGTCGGCGAAGGTATTTTAAAAGAAGTTACCTCTCGTCTTACCTTCCTCCACAATGTCGGACTCGGCTACCTCGATCTCGCCCGCCAAAGCAAAACTCTCTCTGGTGGTGAACAACAACGTATCCGTCTGGCTAGTCAGATCGGCACCGGGCTGACCGGTGTCCTTTATGTCCTCGACGAGCCCTCGATCGGTCTCCACTCGCGCGATGTCGATGCGCTCATTGCCTCGCTCAAACACCTTGTCGATCTAGGTAATACCTTGATCGTTGTCGAGCACGACGAGGAAACTATCCGTAGCGCTGACTATCTCATCGAGCTCGGACCCGCCGCTGGTATTCACGGTGGCAAACTGATGGCGCAGGGAACAGTCGAACAAATAATTAAAGACAAAAACTCCCTCACCGGGGCCTATCTGTCTGGGAACAAAACTATCCCCGGCAATATCCTCCCGCTCGTTACGACTTCAGGCACTCTCAAACTAGTCGGCGCCCGCTCGCACAATCTCAAGAACTTGACTCTCGAACTCCCTCTCGGTAATCTGATCGGTATCACCGGCGTCTCTGGTGGCGGCAAATCGACTCTGATCACCGAGACCCTTTTTCCTGCACTCAAGTATTACATCGATGGCACTTTTTCTGATGATATGGGGACCTATGACCGGCTCGATGGCTTCCACTATCTCAAATCGGCCTATCTCGTCGACCAGTCTCCGATCGGTCGCACTCCGAGGTCCAATCCTGCTACCTATGTCGGCTTCTTTGATGATATCCGCGAGCTTTTTGCCAGTACTCAGGATGCCAGACTCAAAGGTTACGACAAAGGTAGATTTAGTTTCAATATCAAAGGTGGTAGATGCGAGAAATGTCAGGGCGGGGGAGTCATCAAGATTGAGATGCAGTTCCTTGCCGATGTCTATGTCACTTGCGATGTTTGCCATGGTCAGCGCTACAACTCTGAGACCTTGTCCGTCAAATACAAAGGGATGACTATTCACAATATCCTCGACATGACACTCACTGACGGTGTCTCATTCTTCAAGAACTACCCCAAAATCTACCGCAAACTCCAGCTCCTCGTCGATGTCGGGTTAGGATATTTGAAGATCGGCCAGCCCGCTCCGACTCTCTCTGGCGGCGAGGCCCAGCGCATCAAACTCGCACACGAATTAGGCAAAAGGGAAGGCAATAACGCCCTCTATATCCTCGACGAGCCTACGACCGGTCTCCATTTCGATGATATTAATAAACTCATGGTGACACTCAAACGTTTGGTTCAAAAGGGTAATACCGTGGTGGTGATCGAACACAATCTCGATGTCATCAAAAACTGCCAGTATCTCGTTGACCTCGGGCCTGAAGGAGGAGAGGGAGGTGGCAACATTATCTTCCAGGGACCTACGCAAGACATTGCCTCAGTCAAAGGTAGCTACACCGCCAAATATCTCCAGAAATATCTCAATATCTAAACACCTATAAAATCGTAGTCTTACTCATTCCATCTACAACTACCTCTAGAGGTTTTGAAACTTGCTTCCCATTATTAAAAACATCTCCCATCATATCCGTAAGAACAGTTAGCGTATATACTTCATCTTTATTTTCACCTGTTGCTTGAGATATCAAACTCTCCAACGTTACAACAGCTTCATCACCAGTCTGAACTTCAATTTTACCATCGTTAACGGTAAAAACTCTAAAATCACCATTAGTACTCTTTGAATAATAGCCTTTTTTTCCTTCTACACCAATAAAAGGGGTCATAAATTACCTCCAAAAAAATATATGAGATAATTCTACATTATGAGTCAACTCATCTGGAATACTATTAAAGACATCAAAGATGCCCCTGGAACTTGCGGGGTGTATCAGTACTGGGCAAAAGATGAGTTACTCTATATCGGCAAAGCCATCAATCTCAAAGCTCGCCTATCTAGTCATGCCCAAAATGCACGCTTAGACGCCAAAGAAGCGGCTATCGTCGCCGGCGATACCATCAGATACACCCTTTGCGATACCGAATTCAAAGCGCTTCTACTCGAATCCGAGCTCATCCGCAAATATCGCCCGCCCCACAACCGCATCTGGAAAGACGACAAAAGCTATCTCTACATCGTCATTGATCTAACCGATCCTTTCCCTCGCCCCCATTTCGCTCGTGCCAAAGAGCTTACGGCATATAGCCAACAGCATACAGCTATCACAAAAACTGTAAGCCGTACGCTGCGAGCCGTACGCGAATTTGGTCCTTTCCCAAACAACAAAATCGCCGAGGAGGTCTTGCGTGCGATCCGCCGGCTCATCCCTTTTTGTATGGCCAAAAAGGTCTCCAAGCATCCTTGTTTTTACTCGCGCATCGGACTCTGCCATCCTTGTCCCAGTTCCATTCATTCAGCAATAGAAAAACGTCAGTATCGCCTACAAATCCGTCATGTCATCAAAATCCTCGAAGGCGATGTCGAGCCCGTCATCAAAGATCTTATGATCCAAATGAAGCAAGCTAGTAAGAATGAGGATTTCGAAAAAGCTCTATCCCTGCGTACCGGCATCGAACGCTTTGAGCGCTTTATCTCTGCCCATAGCTTTTCCGATCGTCACTTCTCCTACAATAATAGTGACCAAAAGCTCAAATCACTCGAAAATATTCTCCAAACAAATATTCCCAACTGGAATACTGGGACACAGGAAAACGGGGAGACTTTACTCCATCGTATCGAGTGTTACGACGCTAGTAACTCTGCCATGTATGACTCCGTCGTCTCTCTGACAGTCATGACAGATGGCCTCCTCGACAATGGTCAGTATCGGCGTTTCAAAATTAAAAATCCTCGCGCCATCTCTGACTTCGATCGGCTCGATGAAGCCATCACTCGCAGACTCAAAAATACCACTTGGCCAAAACCCGATCTCATCGTCATCGATGGGGGAGTCCCCCAGCTCCGCCGACTCCAGCGGATCTTCGATCGATTAGCTGAGCCTCCACTCTATCTCGGCCTCGCCAAGCATCCCGATCGCCTGATCATCCCCGACCTACAAGGTGAGACCTTGAAGGGATCAAAATATATCACCGTAAAATTACCTAGCGATGATCCCGGTCTCCAACTTCTCGAGCAACTCAGGGACGAGGCCCACAGATTCGCCAACTCCTACCGCAAAATACTCGAACGCAAACGAACTAAGATATAATGACTTCATTGCGCCTATCGTCTAAAGGATAGGACTCCGGTCTTCGGAACCGTTAATGGGGGTTCAATTCCCTCTAGGCGCACAAACTATGTCATTAATAGTATTAGTTTAAGGCAATTATTAGTCGATTATACTTTTCGATACCTAGTTGTAGCACCTTGACCAATCCGTTCGATCATTTTTAAAGCCATTAATTTATTAATCACTTGATTAATCGTTGGTCTAGGGACACCTGTAACATTTGAAATTTCTTTGGGTGTTGTTTCTGGCACTTTCTCCAGGTATTGCCACACGAGTAGCTGTTGAGGTGAGAGAACCGTCTCAATATTCGTTGCTGTGAGAAGCTGTACAGCCATTTGAGACTGTTTTAGTAGGATATCCAAAAAGAAATTAAGCCACGACGATATGTCAGGTTTCTTTGTGCGCAATGTTTTTTTGCTTTTCCTAAGTGCCAAATAGTATTCTGGTTTATTATCCTCAATAAGTTTCTCATGAGAAACGTAAGGAATATAGCCGTAGCTTTGTTGGAGAAGTAATAAATTGGTTATAATTCTGGACAATCGGCCATTACCATCTTCAAATGGATAGATATTTAAAAACTCTACAAGAAAGTTCGCGATTGTTAAGAGTGGATGGTAGGTGTTTTTTTGTAAAGCAGTCCTTGTCCAATCAATAAGCTCACGCATTTCTTTGGGTGTTAACCAAGCTTTGGTCGTTTCAAAAAGGACGCCGACTGATTCTCCAACTTCATTAATCATCTCGACGGCATTTTCTTCTTTCTTGTAATCACCTCGGTGAAAAATATCTTTCTCAACATACTTGAGTAGTACTTTATGAAATAGCGTTTAATAATTAAGAAAAGCATTTACCTCATTCAAAGGGTAGGGGTTATACTTTATCTCCTTTGTATCTAGATATGCTACTTTACCATTCACCTTAATAAACCCAAGCTGTCTCAGGCTATAATAAGTTTTGATAACACTAGCAAAAAGGGGTTCCAACCTGAGTCCACTGGTACACAAACTATGTATAAACTGGCATTAATTTAAATAGCTTTAATACATCTAATATTCAAGAAAAGCATAAATAAATATGATGACTTGTATAAACCTAAAATACTCTCTATGATTGATGAATATGTTGAAGATGAGGAGATTGATAGTCTTCCGTACACTCAAATTTGCCATTGTCATTACGATAGTCATCGGCATCGTGATGTTTGCTCGCCAGTATCTTTCTCTCTATCTACGCGCCCGTGAACTCAAGCAAACCCCCGCCAAAACTCAAGAACTTCAGCAGAAGATAGCCAAAAAATTGATGGGAGAGGTCAACAAAATCATGGAGTCACCCCTCGATGAACTGCCGACAGTTGTGACAGTCACGGATTCGACTAACCTAGCTAAAGACCCTTTTTTTGAAAAAGCCAAAAATGGCGACAAAGTCCTGATCTATTCCAAAGCCGGTAAAGCCGTCCTCTATGATCCCAAAAGACACGAGATCCTTGCCTTCACCACTATCTCGCTTGGCAACCAAAACAGTAACCCCACTCCCAGTCCCACCACTACTCCTACTCCCGCTCCAGCTAGAGTCGCCATCCGCAACGGTTCGGGTACGGTAGGTGCAGGGGCAAAAGCCAAAGAGCTCATCGTCAAAACTATCCCCGGCTCGACTATTGTCTCAGTCAGAGATGCCACGCTAAGCGACTATACTGAGTCAATCGTCGTTGTCTTAGACGACAAATCTACAAACACTGCCGATCAACTCTCTGAGTTAGTCAAAGGCAAAGTCGATTCTCTGCCCACAGGTGAATTAGCGCCCTCAGATACTGATGTTTTGATAATTATCGGCAGTGCCTTCAACTACACACTCTCTACTGCTACCCCCGATTGACAAGCAGCTGTATACTGCAAAAATATGCACTATTTAATCGATCGTTTAGTTAACAAAGCTATCGAAAGATCCCAGCTCGAAAGAGTCGAAAAACTCAAAATCAAGACAGACTGGAATCCAGATATTGCTATCTCTCGCGACCCAGGTAGTGGAGGCAAGGTAATTGCCAAAAAACTCGCCAAACAACTCGGTTGGCAACTCTTCAACAAAGCGCTTATGCTCGAGTTATCTAAAGAGCTTGGCATGCCCACTGAGCAACTCTCGCATGTCGACGAACATAGCCGTAGCTGGGCCACCGATTTCGTCCATTCGATCCTCAATCCCGACTATGTCTCCGATATTATGTATATTACCCACCTCAAACAAATCCTCCTTCATGCCTCAAAGCGGGGAGACATGGTCATCCTCGGTCGGGGCGCCAATCTAGTTTTACCTCCAGACAAATGTCTCCGTGTGAGGATCACTGCTTCGCTCAAAACTCGGGTAGAGAATTTTTACAAATACGAAAAAACTAAAACCAAACTTGAAGCCTCAAATCTCGTCAAACATCTTGGGGATCAGCGCAATCGCTTTATCAAACAATACTTCGGCACCAATCCTCATAACCCATGGAATTATGATCTAGTCATTTCTACTGATCATTTGACTCCTGACCAAGCAGTCGAGATTATCCTCCAAGCGTACAAGAGCAAATTCCCGGATGACGCCGCTCGCCTCAAATCCAAGCTTAGCTAATTATTTCTGTGCCGAGAAGAGGTATCCCAGATTACTACGTATCTGGATACATTTCTCAGGTCCTTTGGACCTGATGTGCAGACTCTCACCTACGGTTCAAGTGCCGAGAAGAGGACTTGAACCTCCATGGATTGCTCCACACGTACCTGAAACGTGCGCGTCTACCATTTCGCCACCTCGGCTATAAGGGAAATTATACCTTAGATCTTATTCTTTCTGTTTGCCGCGGTTGTTCTCGATGCCGGTCAAATTCTTTTTGCGTAAACGGAGTGAGATCGGAGTGATCTCAAGGAGCTCATCTTGTTCGAGGAAATCAATCGACTGTTCGAGTGACATCAAAAGAGGTGGAGCCAGCTGGATCACACCGTCAGACGACTTGGAGCGCATATTGGTCAGTTGTTTGCCTTTGCAGACATTCATCCACACATCTTGTTCTTTAGGATTAGATCCCACGATCATGCCTTGGTATACCGGTACTGCGGGTCCAATAAATAGGCTTCCCCGTCCTTCAGCCGCAGATAGGCCATAGGCTAGAGAATCACCTGGGTTAGTCGCCACAATCACGCCAGAGCGGATCTTTGGCAGTTCTTTGCCCATTGGCTCGTAACCATCGATTTGAGAGGAGAAGAGGACAGTACCTTTGGTCAAAGTCAGCAGTAGTGTACGTAATCCGATGATATTGCGGGTAGGGATGCGGTAGACGAATTCGACTTCGGTATCAGAAATTGGCTCCATCGAAATCATGGTGCCATAGCGTTTGCCCATCTCTTGGTTGATCACGCCTTGGTATTCAGCCGGGACGACGACATCGACTTCTTCGACCGGTTCGATCTTGACGTTATTTTCGTCGCGCTTGGTGATAACCTCAGGTTTAGCCACTTCCATTTCATAGCCTTCACGTCGCATGGTCTCAAGTAAGATGGAGAGATGTAGTTCACCGCGGCCTGATACTTTGTATTTACCATTATCTAATTTTTCGACTTTAAGTGATAGGTTAGATTCGAGTTCTTTATATAATCTTTCTTCGATCTGGCGACTAGTCACAAACTTGCCTTCGCGTCCAGCTAGAGGTGAGGTATTGGCTCCGATCGTCATGTGGAGGGTAGGTTCAGTGATTTCTTGGGTAGGGTAGGCGACAGTATCGGACGGGTCAGACATGGTGAGCCCTATCTGCACTTCCGTCAGTCCTGGGATACCCACGATATCGCCTGTTTGGGCCATCTCAGCTTCGACTCGTCCTAGTCCTTCGGACAGGAGGATTCTCGTCACCGAAAAAGGCTTGGTGGGCTTGTTAGTCAAGATGACACTTTGTCCGAGCTTGATCGATCCTTGGGTAATCTTGCCGATCGCGATCCGACCGAGGTGAGGATTGTAATCGATCGAGGACACAAGCATCTTAAAGGTATGGCCTGGGTCGGCTTTAGGGGAGGGGAAATATTCGATGATTTTGTCGAGCAAGGGGATCACATTACCTTCCATATCAGAGGTATAAATCTCTGGGAGCTTACTAAAGACCTTACCGTCGCGGCCAACACCATAAAGCACGGGGAACTCGAGGTGACTTTCTTCATGAGCTAGTTCGAGGAAAAGGTTTTCGATCTTGGCGATCACGTGAGGTACGCGGGCATATTGCTTATCGATCTTGTTGATGACCACGATAATTTTTAGATTTTGTTTGAGAGCTTTCTTGAGTACGTATCTAGTCTGAGGCATCGGACCTTCTTGGGCATCGACGATCAGCAGAGCTCCGTCGGCCATGGAGAGGGTTCGCTCTACTTCACCAGAGAAATCAGCGTGTCCCGGAGTATCGATAATGTTGATTTTGGTCTCACCATAAAAAATAGCACAGTTTTTGGCTAAAATCGTGATCCCGCGCTCTCTCTCGAGAGTATTGCTATCTAGGATCGTAGTTTGGGACATTTCGCCGGAATTTTCCCGGAAAGTATGGGTTTGCTTGAGCATGGCGTCTACCAGAGTAGTTTTGCCATGGTCGACGTGTGCAATGACTGCCACGTTACGAATGTTTGTAAAGCTGTGCATGACCTACTCCAACGGAAATATTTCTAGCTGTGTCATTCTATATCAAAAAGGACGAAAAAGCAAAGTAGTCTCCAGGCTAAATCACCGGGAATCCTTAAATCACAAAATGTCGTTGATCTTTTTGAGAATGTCCGTCAGACAAAAATCAGTCTTAATAATATAGTCTTTTATAGCATACTGAGCAGCTTCTTTTTCTGTTTCTGGATTAGATAGGTTAGACAAGATCATCACTGGCACTGATTTACCCCATTTATCTTTCCGGAGTTCCTTGAGGAAAGTAAGTCCGTCCATATGTGGCATAATTAGGTCGAGCAGTATCAGATCTGGATGGTTTTCAAGTGCCATTTTGAGTCCATAAATTCCGTCGGTAGCACGCAGGAGATTAAAACCAGATTGTTCAAGAAATCGAGACAATACCTTGGATATGGAGACATCGTCCTCGACTAATAAAAGTAGTTTTTTATTAGAATTATTCACAAATATATAATTGCACTTTTTGTCGTATATATCAATAGTCGATGGAGATAAGACAAGTTTCAATTATTTTTTGGAGCGGACCTGCCTCACCCTAGTTTAATTTTTGAGCGGGTAAGGGGGATCGAACCCCTGATAACTGCTTGGAAAGCAGTTGTGTTACCGCTACACCATACCCGCAGTAGTTATTTAGAGTGGTGAAGCTCAGAGTCGAACTGAAATAGCTTGTTCTTCAGACAAGTGCCTTGACCACCTTGGCTACTTCACCATTTATTCAATTGTACACTATGGCCCTGGTGGCCTTTTTCGCAGATGTTAGAACGTCTCTGCGGCCCCGCCTGGGCGGGGCCTGATATCGAGCGCGGCGGTGCGGGCGCCGCGCAGTCATTTTGTTTTTTTCGCGCGCGATCCGCCAGCTTTGCTGGCGACATTATGAGGCTAAAACATTTCCCCTATCTTTTTGATGCCTAATGCAATTCCAGGTAACACACTCGTACTAATAGATACTTGTTCCATGGATTTTCGCTTTACATTGGAGGCTAAAAATCCTATACCTGATAAGGCGAGGACATTACGAATCAAATCTCTTTTTGATTCAAGTTTTGTTAGATCTTCAAGAGCACTTGATATATTTGAAGCTTGTTCACCGTTTAGTAAATAAACTGGTTTACCATCTTGATTGGTAAAACCCCCTCTAATCAGATGTTCTGCAAAATCTTTTAATTTCATGTCTGGAAATCCCCAGCCAGTTTCACCAGACCAATTCCCATCCTTCCAAATACTCCAGTATTGAGGATCGTCCATCACATTTGATCCGTGATGAATTGACCCATCTGTCGGCATAGATCCACCTAGGATATTTCGCACCATATCCATAGAGCTCACTTCCGGATTGTGACCACTTCCGACCATTGCTACGGTAGCTGCTCCTATTAATGCTTCCGTTCCTATTGCAAACCACAATTGGCCATGAACAAGCGAGGTTTCTTTACTTGAAAGCTCATCTAATCTTGATGCAAATCCAGTTAGAGCTTGACCAAATCTTGTTTTTGGAGTTTCGATTGTTTCCGTTACATTTGTTGTTTCTGTCATAACTATCCTCCATGTTATTTAATAATGTCATTATCTCAATAAGTGAGTTATTTGTCCAATTCGAGTTTTCCCTAGTGGCAATAGTCTGGTCAATGACTGATTATTGCATAATTTTTGTAGTTTGTTACTATTAAGTTGTATCCAACCATTTGATCGCTTTTTTGATGCCCGCTTTGGACAATTTGAGCGATCAAGTTGGATACAACCAGAGCGGGCATTAAATGTAAGAACAGCAAAGATCAGGCACCTTAAAATTTTTGCGTTGGCTGGCTGGTCCCATTGGGACAGTTCAATCCGATCCGTATGACTGCGCGGCGCCCGCACCGCCGCGCTCGATATCAGGCCCCGCCCAGGCGGGGCCGCAGAGACGTTCTAACATCTGCGAAAAAGGCCACAATTTTGCACTCCGGCCAATTTTCGATGTCAGCGCGCCAGGCGCCCCGCCCCGCCTGGAGCGCTGTATAGCCCCTTTTTAGCTCGCAGGTCAGTCGGCGACAAAAAAGAATCAGCCAGCCAACGCAAAAATTTAATCGCAGAAACACAGGAGGTATTTATGCCCAGATACATCGCATACTGTAGAAAATCTCGTGATGAGGCCGACAAACAAGTCCTTTCCATTGAAGCTCAAGTTGCAGAGATCACCGAGTTTGCTAAACGGGAACACTTGGAGATCGTGGAGTGGGTGACGGAAATGAAAACCGCCAAGATACCAGGTCGTGAGAAGTTTGGCTATGTGATCAAGCAGATAGAAAAAGGCGTGGTTAATGGCATTGTGGCCTGGCACGCCGACCGACTCGCCAGAAACAGTATAGACGGCGGGCGGATTATCTATCTGCTTGATACGGGGAAGCTCGTTGATCTCAAGTTTCCGACTTTGTGGTTTGACAACACCCCGCAAGGCAAGTTTATGCTCAATATCGCCTTTGGACAAAGCAAATATTACGTGGACAACCTGAGCGAGAACGTAGCTCGTGGCATGAGGCAGAAAATCCGCAACGGGGTATGGCCAAGCCAAGCACCCACGGGTTACACCAACAACCCCAAGACCAGAGGAATTGACCTCGACCCAGTAACCTCGCGCCTAGTCCATAAGGTGTACGAAATGTTTGCCACAGGTGGTTACACCTACTCAGATATCGCTCGTTTCTTGGCGAAACACGGGATTGTCCGCAAGAATGGCCGACCAGTTGTCCTCACCAAGATCAAACATATCTTGTCCAACAAGTTCTATATCGGGTTACTTGAATACAAGGGTGAATACCATGACGGCACCCAGGAATTATTCATTCCCAAGGAGTTGTTTCAGAGTGTCCAGCACATCATCAAGGAGCGGGAACACTCGTGCAAGAAATCCCACCGTTTGCCATACACAGGATTAGTTCGTTGTAAGAGTTGTAATGGTGCGATCACGGCCGAACAACACCACAAATACTACCGCACAACAGGAAACCACCGTACTTACACCTACTACCGTTGTACCAGGAAAATTCGGCCGTGTCGCGAGCCAGAAATCACGGGGAACGATATGGAATCACAACTGCGGGAGATGGTGGCGTCTATCGCCATTCCAGAGCGTTGGGGAGATATCTGGAACAGGGAGTTAGCCAAAGATGAACAGTCCGAAAAGTTACTGGCCACCACTAGAATCCAAAACATAGAGGTCGATCTTGCTCAGATCGATCAGAAACAAAACACTCTGCTCGATAGTTATTTAGACGGGGTCGTGGACAAGGAAATCTGCCAAAGCAAGAAATCACAACTGTACGACCACAAGCTCAAACTCAATGAGGATTTGGAGGTTGTCCGCGCCAACGGCGCGGAATGGATTGAACCTATGCGAGAACTCATAATGTGTGCGCTACAAGCGCACAAAATCGCGCGCGAAAAAAACAATAGCGAAGAATTATCATTCTTCGCTAAACGGATCGGATTGAACTTCTTTTTGTCTGAGCGCCGACTGACCTGCGAGCTAAAAAGGGGCTATACAGCGCTCCAGGCGGGGCGGGGCGCCTGGCGCGCTGACATCGAAAATTGGCCGGAGTGCAAAATTGTGGACCCAAGAGGACTCGAACCTCTGACATCTTCGATGTAAACGAAGCGCTCTACCAACTGAGCTATGGATCCAAAGGGTGGGCCCACTGGGATTCGGACCCAGGACACCCTACTTAAGAGGCAGGTGCTCTAACCAGCTGAGCTATAGGCCCTTGTGTGCCGAGGTCTCCCAGACAGTTTCACGTCTGGAGGCATTTCTCGAGTACCTTCGGTACTCGATGTGCAGAGACAGACTTTCACCTACGGTTCGAGTCTACACTTCAATATATTTAAAATCATGCCACCAAAGTGACTTGATTTTAAATGTGCGGAGGACGATTCTTATTTTGAACCGCTCTCCGATAACTACCTAGTGCATTTTACCAGGTTAATGGAAGTGTATCAATCGAAGTCGGAGGAGGATTTACATGATTAAAACCTCTTTGCACGACGAAAAAACCTTCTTCTCCAAATTCCTGAGAGATTTAGAGAATAGTCAGAATGAGGTAATTATCGAAAGTCCATTCATCACCATAGCTAGAATGAAGACTTTTTGGCCAGTGTTTCGACGTTTGGTTGGGCGCGGTGTCAAAATCTACATAGTGACCCGTGACCCACGAGAGCACCTAGATGGCTATGATGAGCAGTCTGAGGTGGAAATCCAAGAATTTGAGGCTGTTGGCATTCAAGTACTGCTTTGCACAGGCAATCACCACCGAAAACTAGCTATTATCGACCGCAATATTGTATGGGAAGGAAGTCTTAATATACTTTCTCAGGCAAAAAGCAGAGAATTTATGCGCCGTCTTGAGGACGGCGGCTTCGCCGTAGATTTATTTAACTTTATTGGGTACGAAAAATACATGTAGCGAAAATATAGGTAATTTCCTCTACTAGGTTTATTGGATTATAATAAGGCCATGCAAAACGGCGCGAATGATGATTTAGCAAATGTGGTAGATGCTTTGCCATGGGATGAACTGGATGCATTTTCCAAGGGAAAATATGAAAATGTTTCTGAGGAAACCTATAAATTCGTACTTGATGAGGCAAATAGGGATATGTTGATAAAGGCAGCTTTCAAAAGTTTGAAAAAGACTGAGCCAGAGAACGCTTCACAATATAGGGCAGAGCAACTGGCGGACATGATGATTAGGTTTGCGAAATTGGCATTGGAGAACCAACAAGCTACGAAATAGTGATCTTGAGCTTAAGTACTTTGACGATACTCTTCATTTTTTCAAAGGACAAATTAGCTTCACCTCGTTCAATCATGGCGTAGTAGTTGACGGTCATGTTGGCTTTTTTGGCTACATCGGCTTGAGTTAAAGATAGTTTCTCTCTAGCAACACGAGCTTTATCTCCGAATTCTTTTTTCTCTTTCAAATCCATGGAATCACTATTCATATATTTATATTCTAACATTAAGAAGCAAATTTAAAAAACTAATCAATTATGTGGTCGTCAATATATCGCTTATAATACTCATTATGCTGACAAAATCTGACTTTCTCCTCTACGTTGATGCACCAATGCATTTGTGGGCAAAGAGCCATGATCAACAAACAAATGCCACCCCCTCTCTCTATGACCAACACTTGATGAAACAAGGGTACGATGTTGAAAAAGTCGCCAAGGTATATCTTCAAAAATACGTTCTTCCCAAATACAAAAATGCAGAATTACTCTGGCAACCAACTTACACCCCTGGAGAATATCAATCAAGAGCAGATGGAGTTATCCATGAGCTTGATACCAACATCTATCATCTCTATGAGATTAAGAGCTCAACTTCTACCAAAAAGGAGCATTTACCAGATGCCACCTTTCAGTCAATTGTCATAGGGCAGAGCATCAATCTAGAAACGATCCACCTGATATTGCTGAACGATGAATATGTCCGTGGGGATGAACTTGATATTGAACAGCTATTCTCCGTACCTGACGTTACCGACGAAGTTTCTGAGATGACTCGTGATATTCTCGCCAAGATGAGGCAAGCACTAGAGGTTATGAAAGCCGAGCATAGTGATAACATAGTGAATTGTTTAAATCCAAAAACTTGTCCATGCCCGGGGTTATGTCACCCAAATCTTCCCAAGGCATCTATCTACAATATTCCCAATCTGACACCTAAAAAGAAGCGTGAACTCGAAGAATTGAAAACGATTGCTATTGAAGACATAGATGACGACTACCCACTCACTCATAAGCAGAGGAAGATTGTGGATGTGATGCAGAGCAAGACACCGTATTTAGATAAACCAACGGTCAGAGGCCTTCTACAGAGCCTCACATACCCACTTTATTTCCTTGACTACGAAACCTATGACGAAGCTATGCCACTTTATAAAGGGCATAAACCATACCAGAAGATGGTGTTTCAGTTCTCACTCCATATAGTGAGTAGTAACAGCAAGACAATACAGCACGAAGAATATCTAGCTTTAGAGCCAGGAGATCCCGCAAAAGGCTTGGTAAAGCATCTGCGAAAGTGTATTAGTGACCAAGGCACAATTATTGTGTGGAATAAAGCATTTGAAGGTGGGCGTAACAAAGAAATGGCTGAGCTATACCCAGAATACAAGGATTTCCTGCTAGATGTGAACGCTCGAATGTTTGATCTTATGGAAATCGTATCTAAGGGATATTATTTGCATCCTGAATTCTTGGGCAGTTGGTCTATCAAGAATGTGTTGCCCGTGATGTCACCAGAGCTGTCATACAAGACTCTCTCTATTAATAAAGGTGATCAAGCTATGATCGAGTGGTATGAGATGGCAAATGGCGATAAAACTAAGAAAGATGGAGTCGCTAAAGCGCTTCTGGAGTACTGTGGTCTAGATACAATGGCGATGGTGAAGGTGTGGGGGAAGTTGAAAGAGCTGGTTATTTAAATTTTATTTGGTGCTATTAAAAAAGATCCTAACTAGTTGGAACTTCGAAAACTAAAACCGTAAGCAATAAATCTCGATTCCGGTCGTCTTTATTGCAGAATAAATATCTAAATGAAGTTTCAGAAATAACACTAATCTCTTTTTTATAGTTTGGATGCTGTTTTATTAGAGTTGGAATTTGAGCTAAAACCTCAGACAAATTTTTATTTCTATTAAATACGATTAACGCAGTTTTTGAATCCCTCCATGTTGTATATCCGAGTAATTGATCAATTGAAGCTGTAAAGTATGATGGGCCTTTCCAAAATTTACATTCAGCAATAAAAATATTCTTATCCTCGACTCGAACTAAAATATCAGTCTTGCGTGTAGAGTTAAAAGTTTCTCCTGTAGCCTGTCCCTTATACTGACCATTCAACTGAACCAAAAAATGTTGCCTTAAATCTTCTTCTTCCATGTTAATGAAAGTTTTAGGGCTCCTCTCTAATACTTTAGCCATTCCAGATACAATTGATAAAATATTTTCATAATTTTCCATATCTAATATCGGTTCTGGCTTGTAGGGCTGCGTACTCGCGGCTGGCAATACAGGTTCTATTTTTTTAGTCTCCATGGGCACCGTGTAGGTATGGGTAGAATCGTCATTTTTTTTCATTGGAAACCCGAAGCTTGCAACTAATCCCTGATCTTTCAATATTTTCTCTTTTCTTAACTTTAAATGTTGTGCAACCAAAGCAGGAAGACGCTCATTAAATTCTATCGATGCGTTATATACACTTAATAGAGTAGATTTTATTTGAGATAATTTTTGATCAAACTGTGCTTTAACTGGCTCGGGGTTATGATCTGTGATTGTGAAGTCAGAGACAATTTCACTATTAGAAATACTAGCCTGTATAGGATTCATAAAATGCGTTGGTGGCTGGCATTTTAATAAATCAACATCACCTGTAAAGGGAATATAGAAAGTAATTTTTGTACCTGTAATGTAAAAAGGTTTGTCTCTATCAAAAATTCCTCGTTGCCAATCTTGACTAACATCGACTTGCGCTTCATTCTGATCCACATATATTTTCTCATCGTGAATTACTGGAGAGTCAAGCTTAAATTTTTCAACAAAATAATTTATCAAATCCTCTTCACTAGTATTCAGAAGTCGATTGCTATCCATAGTATCAATCGATGAATATGCAGCTTTTTCTTGTCCTTCAATTACACTCCTCAAGTCGAAGTCGTTGAATAAATAATCACGATTTCTCATAGTTTGTCCATAATTTCAATAATTCTATTAGCAAGTTCGCGCTTCTCGATCATAAACTCGGCATATTTTGATTTATCTGGATGATGTAGCCCGACAGTAAAAACTCTCTCTCCTGGCTTTTTATCTTCATTGGCAGTCAGTCTGAGAAAATCTGGGGCAGGAATACAAAATACTTGATCAAATAGATCACCTTGAGAAAGATCAAAGTACACGAATACCATAATCATTCGTTCTTTATTGATGATTTGTTTCTCACGGACGGAAGAGACAAACCCACGATCTTTATACCCGTAACTCGATTTAACTTGGATATACGCGACTTCGAGCTTCTCACGACGCTTAGCGATGATATCGATACCTTCGTCGTCACTTATTGGTCGATAGCAGCTTAAACCCTCATCTCCGTAAAGAGTAAGTAGTTCTGCGACTCGAGCCTCAGCAATGTCACCTTTTTGCTTGGTGTTAAGACTATCCGTAACAGTATGTTTAATAATTCTAGCTTTACCAGTGATTGTGGCCTGCTTGGTAAGCCCTAAGCTTTTCAATCCAAAGAATCCAGGTTGTGCTCGGTAGAAAGTGGAACTTTCACCGTTATTCACGATATCCATCGACAATTGAGCATTCATGGTTGCCCAAGGAGTTTTACCTACCGTTTGGAGTATCCCTCTTTCTGTAGCTATGCGAGTAATCTCGCGATAGTGCAGGGGCTTTCCTGCCTCGATAATTATAGTTGTTGCTATTGCCTTAAATGATTGATTATTCATAAGCTAAATATTCAATTTTTCTCCTCTTTTCTGGAAAGCTTCCTTGCCACCTTCAAGAGTTAGCAATTCTTCTCTGTTCTTTGTATCTTCAATAGTTGTTTCTATGATGCTTGTTTCACCAGATTGGTTTTTTAAGATAAAAATCTTTTCAGCATCTCCGTTTATGACAAAGTTAGCGTTATGTGTAGCAAAAATAATTTGGCGATCTGATTTTTTCTTTTTTAATAATGGAACTAGATAATTTGCGACTAAAGAACTGTCAAGATGAGCTTCTGGTTCGTCAATGATCAAAGGGTAATTTCCAAATAAAAGGAGGATAACAACTACAGCTGTGCAACGTTGTCCGAAAGAAGCTTGTTCTACGTCTCTGTTATCATATTTAACCTGAATTATTTTATTTGTTTTTACATCATACAGGTGTTTATCTCTAATAGCCTGAAAGATTTGAAAGTTTTTGCCATCTTTAAAAACTTCATCGATAAATTTAATATATTTCGTATCATTTTTTCCCGTATCTTGAATAAGTTTCTCAATATCATCAAATGAATCCTTTGAGAAAACTTGTTTATTTTCAATAATAAAGTCACAAACTTCTTTACTTCTCTCTGAATCATGATAGCTTGGATAAAATTTATTATAAAATTCCTCTGACAAAGTTATCCATGCAGTTTTTTGACTAAAAGAGTATTCTAATGAAATTTTCCTTATATCTACGCCCTTATTTTCTTTAAACTGTTTTTCTA
>Ga0194063_10001016_pt1 | contig 19041 bp, 10 predicted proteins | sample SepL3720m_MetaG_FD_155459 | JGI IMG/M metagenome (GOLD analysis project Ga0194063, IMG submission 155459) | Anoxic zone freshwater microbial communities from boreal shield lake in IISD Experimental Lakes Area, Ontario, Canada - Sep2016-L373-20m | ecosystem: Environmental > Aquatic > Freshwater... | reverse complement strand
GGGTATTGGGAGAATGGTCAAATAGAAAGTATTATCAATTACAAGGATGGTAAAAGACAAGGGAAGTTGAAAGCTTATTGGCAGAATGGTAAATTACGTTCAAAAAATTTATTCAATGATGATAAAAGAGAGGGAGATTGGAAAGAGTATTACGAAAATGGTGAAATATCAAGCATAGGTTTTTATAAGGATGGTGAAAAAAAAGAGGGTGAGTGGAAGGTGTATTATGCGAATGGTAAATTACGTTTAACAAGTTTTTATAAGTTTGGTAAAGAAGAGGGAGAGTGGAAGACATATGACGATGATGGTGAATTAACAAGCATAGGTTTTTATAAGGATGGTAAAAAAGAGGGTGAGTGGAAAGAGTATGAGTATAGTAAATTATCAAGCATAGGTTTTTACAAGGATGATAAAAAAGAGGGAGAGTGGAAAGACTATGGCGAAAGTGGTAAGTTAATGAATATTGGTTATTACAAGGATGGCAAAGAAGAGGGTGAGTGGAAAGAGTATGATGAGGATAGTAAATTATCAAGCATGGGTTTTTATAAGGATGGTAAACAAGAGGGTGAGTGGAAAGAGTATGATGAGGATAGTAAATTATCAAGCATGGGTTTTTATAAGGATGGTAAAAAAGAAGGTGAGTGGAAATATTATGACGAAACCGGTAAATTAGGTATTGTTGGATATTACAAGGATGGTAAAGAAGAGGGAGAGCATAAAGTTTATTACGAAAGTGGTCAGATACATAGCATTGGATATTACAAGGTTGGTAAACAAGAGGGTGAGTGGAAAGAGTATAGGAAGAATGGTCAAATACAAAGAATAGGTTTTTATAAGGATGATGAAAAAGAGGGAGAGTTGAGAGAGTATGGCGAAAATGGTCAGCTATATAATATTTTTAATTACAAGGATGATAAAAGAGAGGGCGACTGGAAAAATTATTACCAAAGTGGTGAGTTATATTCCTTGGCCAATTACAAGGCTGATAAATTAGAGGGAGAGTATAAAGCTTATTATAAAAGTGGTAAGTTAGAACGTATTTATTATCAAAAGGATGGTAAAAGAGAGGGAGAAAGCAAATCTTATTACGAAAGTGGTAAGTTAGAATATATTGATTATCAAAAGGATGGTAAAAGTGAGGGAGAAAGCAAATCTTATTATGAAAGTGGTCAGTTAAGACATATTGGTTTTTCCAAGGCTGGTAAAGAAGAGGGAGAGTATAAAGAGTATAGGGAGAATGGTCAGTTATATAGGTTGACCAATTACAAGGATGATAAAAGAGAGGGAGAGTGGAAAGAGTATTTCAATAGTGGTCAGTTATATACCATTGGATATTACAAGGCTGGTAAACAAGAGGGAGAGTTGAAAGAGTATTATAATAATGGTCAGTTACATAGGTTGACCAATTACAAGGCTGGTAAACGAGAGGGAGAGTATAAAGAGTATAGGGAGAATGGTCAGTTATATAGGTTGACCAATTACAAGGATAATAAAGAAGAGGGAGAGAGAAAAGAGTATTTCAATAGTGGTCAGTTATATAGCATTGAATATTACAAGGCTGGTAAACAAGAGGGAGAGTCGAAAACGTATTTACCAAATGGTCAGTGATATAGCATTGAATATTACAAGGATGGTAAGTACATAAAAAAAACTTTATGAAAAAAAACAGTACCTTATTTGCCCTGTTGTTAGCCATTATAATGGCAACAGGCAGCACCAATAGCCTTTTTGCGCAAGCAGAAAAATCGATGGATCAATTAAAAACTGACGCTTCCAAAAATAATGCCGCTGCTCAAAATAGCCTGGGAGAAAAGTACCTGGATGAAAACAACAGTGAATTTGATGTAAGCAAAGCCTTTTATTGGTTTCAAAAATCTGCCCAGAATAACAATAAAAACGGCCAGTTCAACCTGGCTAAAATTTACCTGAATGGCAGGGGAATAGGGAAGGACAATGAAAAGTATTTGTATTGGCTGCAAAAAGCCGCTGAAAACAACCTGGCCGATGCACAATTTGTACTAGCTGAAGTATTTGCCAGTGAAGATGCGAAAGGGTATGATTTATACAAAGCGTTGTATTGGTATCAAAAGGCCGCAGCCAATGGTTTTGAAGAAAGCTATAAAGAGCTGGGCGCTATGTATGAGCTCGGTAAAGGAACACAGGTGGATAAATTGAAGGCATTTTATTGGTATAATAAAGCGGCAGAAAACAACAGCAATGTCATTGCCTTGTTTGATCTGGGCAGGATGTATGAAAATGGTACCGGAACCAGTATAAATAAAGAAATGGCTTTTAGCCTTTATCAAAAAGCAGCAAGTGATGAAGATTATCCGGATGCCTGCCTGGCTTTGGCGAAAATGTATGAAAATGGCATCGGTACCAGCCAGAATGTAAAACAAGCTTTTTACTGGTACCAAAAAGCAGCTGAGCGTGGCAACGAAGACGCCTGTAATACATTGGGCATCATGTTTAGGGATGGCAAGGGCACCGATGTGGATTTATACAAATCCACCTATTGGTTCAAAAGGTCAAAATCCGGTAAAGGAGATGCTGAAAAAAGCGTGTGTGACAAAATGCAGGAGGATGCAAACAATATGGCAACAGAAATTAATCGAAGAAATACAGCACATCGTAATTACATGGAGGGCGAGTTTGCGGGCTGGGAAAGAGAGCATCGTAGATATGGGGAGGAAACTTATGACATTGTAAATGACCCCAATGTTACCTATGCCTGGAAAAAAGAGAAAAAGGAAGAGTATAGGAAATTTCTGATGCGTTTCAAGCAAATGGAGCAAGGTAACAAGAGGGAGGAAGATTATATTCAGCAGCTCCGCAACGAGCATACCAAACTTAACCAAAGGATAAAAAATGAATGTAAATAAATCAAGGGTCAATTTTTAAAACAGCTGTATGAAAAAAAACAAGGCAGCAATATCGCTATTTACAATAATGGCAGTATTGGTATTGAGTATAAATATGGCATTTGCCCAAACCGAAAAATCGTTGGAGCTATTACTGAAAGATGCTGAAAACAATGATCCGGTGGCACAAAATAAAGTAGGGAAGTATTATGAAAATGAGCACAATGCTGATAAAGCCTTTTACTGGTATCAAAAAGCCGCAGAAAACGATAACATCGTTGGGCAGTACAACCTGTCAATGGCCTATATGAAGGGTTTGGGCACCGGCGTTGATTACAATAAAGCATTTACCTGGCTGAAAAAAACCTGTGAAAATAAAAATGCAGGCATGAACAAGGCCTTACCTCAATTTTACCTGGGCACCATGTATGAAAATGGAGCAGGCACGCCCAGGGATTATGTAAAAGCGATCTATTGGTATACTAATGCCGGGGAGAATAATTTGCTAGAAGCTCAAAAGTATTTAGGGAAATTATATGAGCGGGATGGCAGAATAACAAAAGGCGATGAACAGAAATATAAATACTGGAATGAAAAGGCAGCTAAAAATGGAGATGCCGAATCTCAGTTGATCATAGCCGGTACATATGATCTTGAAGATAATGGAGCCGGGGCTAGGGAGAAAGCCATTTATTGGTACAGCAAATCGGCCGACCAGGGTAATGTACAAGCCCAGTATGAATTAGGCCAATTATACAGATTACATGCTTTAAATGCTGCTGACTTCAAGCAGGCTTTTTATTGGTTACAGAAAGCCGCCATGAACTATAATGCGGATGCCCAGTTTAGTTTGGCATTTCTCTACCAGGATGGCAGGGGAACGGCCATAGATGTGCCAAAAGCCTTTTACTGGGTTAAAAAATCGGTTCAAACCGCAGCTGCAAAGGGAGAAGCATTTAGAAACAAGGAAGCAGAAAAATATCTGGGCGAGATGTATAGGGACGGCATTGGCACCGCAGTTGATAATGCACAAGCCGAGTATTGGTTAAATAAAGAATAGGACTTGCAGGCTTCAGGCCGTTTTAAGTTGATTAATACTTACCTAACTATTAAAACAATACCATAAAAAAAACAATCATAAGTCGTCATCAATAAGTGGACGAAACACTCTCCAAGAATTAGTTTACTTTGATTTGAAGATATACAACCTGTATTTTCCTATACTACCCAGTAATTAACCCATTTTAAAGTAGGATAATAAGCCGGCTTATTTTTTATCTGTATATTGGACTTGATATTTTTATTACCTCTTGCACCGAAACCAACCACATGCTAAAAGAAAAAACACCCCTTAAAAAAGCACTAAGCGCTATTCATTTATGGGCTATTGCCGTGGGACTTGTAATTTCAGGAGAATACTTTGGATGGAATTATGGATGGAATGTTGCAGGTACCGTTGGTATGTTGTGGGCTACAGGAATTGTAACTATTTTATACATTGCATTTGTATTTAGTTTTACTGAGCTTACCACCGCTATTCCTGAAGCCGGCGGACCATTTGCATATGCCAGCAGAGCATTTGGTCCTGCAGGAGCGATAATTGCAGCATTTACCACTTTAGTTGAGTTTTTGTTTGCCACACCTGCTATCGCATATGCACTGGGCAGTTATATTCATTTTCTAGATCCTTCCTTTTCAATTATACATACCGCCGTATTAATGTATGTAATCTTTACAATTATAAATTTATTGGGCATTAAAGAGTCGGCGGTTTTTACGCTGATTGTTACACTACTTGCAGTTGCAGAACTATTACTTTATCTGGGGGTAACTGCTCCTCATTTTAAAATGAATAACTTTTTGCAAAACGGTACTCCATTTGGATGGCATGGTGTTTTTGCAGCCCTGCCTTTTGCCATTTGGTTTTACCTTGCTATTGAAGGGGTAGCCATGGTAGCAGAAGAAGTTAAAACACCCCATCGTACAATTCCAATAGGATATATAACTGGTATTGGTACACTGGCATTTTTAGCTTTAGCAGTAATGGTAATCACGGGTGGTATTGGCGACTGGCAGCTGCTCGCAAAGATTGATTATCCATTACCACAAGCCGTTGGAATGGTATTGGGAAAAGATAACCAACTTACCAGGTTATTTACAGGCATTGGTTTATTTGGATTGGTTGCTTCTTTTCACAGTATTATTACTGGTGTATCTCGTCAGATATTTGCTTTAGCAAGAGAAAATTATTTACCCGCTTTTCTATCCAAAGTACACCCACGTTTTAAAACTCCTTACTGGGCATTAATAGCAAGTTCTATTGTTGGAATTATTTGCATTTATACCGGTACTACTGATAAACTGATTATACTCTCTGCATTGGGTGCAGTTAGTATGTATATAATAAGTATGCTGAGTTTATTTAAGCTTCGGAAAAAAGAGCCCAATCTGCTCAGAACTTTTAAAACACCCTTTTATCCCTACATGCCAATGGTGGCATTGGTATTATCACTGGTTTGTTTAGTTGCCATCTGTTATTTTAATGTTGAATTAAGTTTGATATTTTTTGCTGCATTAATTGCTTCTCTAGTAATATTTTTTGCTTTAGGTAAACATAAAATATAGACGCATAAAAATGGCCTATCGTTGTACCATACGAAATAACAATTATGTTTTTGAAGATCTTAAAACAGTTCTTGCAAAAGCATCTCCTATGCGTTCGGGTGATGTAATGGCCGGAATAGCTGCTAGCTCTTACGAAGAAAGAGTTGCTGCGCAAATGGCTTTGGCTGATATTCCTTTAAAAGATTTTATACAAACCGACATTATTGATTACGACAGCGATGAAGTAACCAGACTTATAATGGATAACTATGATAAACTAGTTTTTCAACAATTATCTCATCATACTGTTGGTAGTTTTAGAGATTGGTTATTAAGCGAAGCAGCCAATACTGAAACACTTACTTCCATTGCAAAAGGATTAGTGCCGGAAATAGTTGCAGCTGTAAGTAAAATTATGCGCAATCAGGATTTGATTACCGTTGCACAAAACTGCGAAGTAGTAAGCAGGTTCAGAACTACAATTGGACTTAAAGGTCATTTATCTACCCGACTACAACCCAATCATCCTTTTGATGATGAAAAAGGAATTATGGCCAGTATCATTGATGGCTTATTGCTGGGAAATGGAGATGCGGTTATTGGTATCAATCCTGCTACCGATAATCCTGAAAAAGTAGCCCATTTATTAATGCTGCTAGATGAATTGAGAATACAATTTAAAATACCAATGCAATCATGTGTTTTATCGCATGTAACTACCACTTTACAATTGATAGAACAAAAAGCGCCAGTTGATCTAGTATTTCAATCTATTGCTGGTACGCAAAAAGCAAATGCATCATTTGGCATTTCCTTATCCTTATTAAAAGAAGCCTATGAAGCTGCAATTTCTCTCAATAGAAACTCGGCTAGCAATCAAATTATGTATTTCGAAACTGGACAGGGTGCAGCCTTATCTTCCAATGCCAATGAAGGGGTAGATCAGCAAACCTGCGAAGCAAGAGCTTATGCAGTAGCCCGACATTTTAATCCGTTCTTAGTGAATTCGGTGGTAGGTTTTATTGGTCCGGAATATTTATACGATGGAAAACAAATCATCAGAGCAGGACTTGAAGATCATTTTTGCGGCAAGTTAATGGGCCTGCCCATGGGTATGGATGTTTGTTGCACTAGTCATGCTGAATCAGATCAAGATGATATGGACAGCCTCCTTACGCTGCTTTCTGTTGCAGGTTGTAATTTTTTTATGGGTGTGCCTGGCGCAGATGATATCATGTTGCATTATCAATCCACTTCATTCCATGATGCGCTATACGCTCGAAAAATTACCAACAAAAAACCAGCACCTGAGTTTGCCAGTTGGCTATATCAAGAGGGGATAACGGATACCGAAGGGTTGCTGCTACCAACCAATGAATTAAAAACCATTTTACTTAATTCAACTTTGTAAAGTGAATCAACAAGATAAAGCTCAAAATATTGAAATAGGTTCTAAGTGGCAATCGCTTAAAAAATATACTCCTGCAAGAGTAGCATTAGGCAGAACCGGAAATGCCATACCTGTTAAAGAAATGCTGCAACTTAAGGTAGCACATGCTTTTGCAAAAGATGCCGTATATGCTGCTATGGATGTACACCTTATTGAACAATCCTTACAGCAACTAAATTTTCCGGTATTATCTGTTTGCAGCAAAGCGGTCAACAGAAAAATGTATATACAGCGGCCCGATCTTGGCAGACAATTAGATGATGCGTCCTGCATTATGTTACAACAAAACAGCAAAGGTTTCGATGTAGGATTGATAATCGCTGATGGCTTATCTGCTACAGCTATACAATTGCATTCCTTTCCTTTTATTCAGCAAATAGTTCCCTTGTTACAAAAAGCTGGTCTTACCATTGCTCCCATTGTTATTGCCAGTCAGGCCAGGGTGGCTATAGGAGATACCATTGGCAGTATTTTGCAATGCAAAGTAGCTGTAGTACTTATTGGCGAAAGGCCCGGCTTATCTGTTTGCGACAGTATGGGTATTTATACCACGTATCAACCAGCAATGGGTTTAACAGATGAAAGCAGAAACTGTATATCCAATATTCATGCAAAGGGACTTGACTATTATACTGCTGCTCAAAAAACATTTTTACTTATTCAAAACAGCATTGCGTTTAAACTATCAGGAGTTCATTTAAAAGAAAATGCCGACATTATTAATTTACAATAGGCATTGACAACGCATTAATTTGCTAGCTATTATTTGCAAATAGTAAGCGGTATCTTAACTAAATACTATAACAATTGGTTCATTTAGCTTGACGATTTACCTATTCTAACAGGAATTCGCTTATTCATTTTCAAAAAACTATACGTATCAGTAGTTTAAATATCTTGGATTTTACGATTCAGTTCTACTGTTACGGAAATAAGCATTCATAATGACAAACCCAACTAATTTGTATTCGTTAGCAATTAAATGTTGATATACTGAACTTTTAGAAAAATCTTCAAGGTTGTGGCATTCCAATACAATAATTGTAGGTCGATACAAATTCAAATCAAGTCCCTTGATTACTTCCCATTCATGGCCCTCCACATCCACTGTTAACAAATCTATTTTTTTTCCAATAGCTAGATGCTCAGTAAGAATATTAGTTAGTGTTGTTGTGGTAATTGTTTCCTGGTCTTTAATATTAAAATTCCATTTAGCTTTCCATGTTTCATGGGTTTCAGCACTAATGGTATTTACATTGGGTGTTTCGGCCGATCGATAATACGTTACTTCTTTTATGGAATCAGAAACAGCAGTACAAATATTGATATCCAATTTTCTTATTTTACGTACTTTTTGCATTACATTTTTATCTGCATCAATATTTATTCCATTCCATCCAAGTAGGTATAAACTAAATGTATTGGAAATTCGAATTGGGTCGTGGCAGCCTACATCAATATAAAAACCTTCTTTTGCTTCATTTAGTAAATGATAGATTAATATATCTTCTCCAGTTTGTGAATAATACAATTCATTGGGTAGGCCAATAAGTTTTTTAAAAGTTCGCAATAGTCGAATTTTAATCGCCAATCCCAGCGGAAGTGCTTTTAACCAGTATTTCAGTTTATTCATACTATATTTTATTTTTACTAGGCAATGTTAATGTAAAATCTAAATAGGTATAGCAAATTAAATATTTACTAACACAAAATATTAAGATTAGGAAAGGTATTATATTGAAATTAAACAGGAAAGGCATTGTTATTTTATTAATTCAAAACTGTCTTTTAATTTAATGTCTTCTGCTGATGCACCAATCATCAAATCAAATTCGCCTGGCTCAGCTACCCATTTCAATGATTGATTATAAAAAGAAAGTTTTTCTTTATTGATGAAAAAGTGAATGATCTTTTTTTCTCCTGCTTTTAAAAATACTTTTGTAAAATCTTTCAATTCCTTTACCGGCCTTGCCAATGATCCTACTTTATCGTGCAGGTACAATTGTATAATTTCTTCGCCATCGTATTGTCCAGTATTGCTAACGGTAAGCGATACCTGAATAGTTTCAGTCGCCCTCATTTTCTTTTTATTCAAGGTAAGGCCGCTGTATTCAAAACTAGTATAACTTAAGCCATAGCCAAAGGCATATTTTGGATAAATAGAAAGGTCGTTGTAAGAGGAGTTGTAAAAGCGATTGTTATCATTGGTAGCAGGTCTTCCGGTATTGAAATGACTATAATAAATGGGTATTTGTCCAACTGTTCTGGGGAAACTCATCGCTAATTTTGCCGCAGGATTATAATCTCCAAAAAGCACATCAGCAATGGCATTGCCAGCCTCGGAACCTAACCACCAAGTGTACAATATGGCTGGTGCATGGTCGGCAGTATAATTAAATACCAGCGGTCTGCCTGCATTGATTAATACCACTACCGGTTTGCCTGTTGCTAGGAGGGCTTCCAATAGCTCTTCCTGTACACCAGGAATGCCAATATTACTTCTGCTTTTTGCTTCTCCGCTCATATCTCTTCTTTCCCCAATACTTAAAATGACCACTTCAGCTTGGTTGGCCATTGCAATGGCTTCAGCAAATTCCGATTTATCGTCCCCTTCAATATCGCAGCCCTTGGCATATAATAACTGTGTATTAATCCCAACTTTGTTTTGCAAGCCCTGCCATTGCGAAACAATAAAATTTGAATCTACACCAGGTACTTCCACATCCCAAAAGCCTTTGTTTTGTTTTACTGCTTTTACCAATGGGCCAATGAAAGCAATCTTTTTTAAATTTTTCGAAAGAGGCAATAGTTGTTTTTCATTTTTAAGTAACACGATACTTTTGGCAGCCATTGCCCTGGCATTTGCGGTGTGGGTTGCATTGTTTAGTGCAGCTTCTTCTCTTTGTGCATTGCAGAATTTAAAGGGGTCTTCAAATAAACCCATTTCAAATTTCTTTTTCAAAATCCTTTTTACAGCATCATCAATTAGTGAAATATTGATTTTTTTATCTGCTAACAATTGGGCCAAATTGTTTTTATAACAACGACTTTCCATATCCATATCGCTTCCGGCAGTGAGGGCGGATAAAGCTGCTTCATATTCGTTTTTAACATTGCCATGGTTAATCATTTCACCGATCGATCCCCAATCACTCACCACGAATCCTTTGAATCCCCATTTGCCTTTAAGAATATCTCTTTGCAGGTATCGATTACCGGTAGCTGGTATTCCATTTAAATCATTGAAAGAGTTCATAAAAGTAGCAGCCCCTGCATCTACAGCGGCTTTAAAAGGAGGGAGGTATACTTCCCATAATAAGCGATCACTCATGTCCACTGAATTATAATCCCTGCCTCCAATGGCTGCACCATAGGCTGCAAAATGTTTTGCACAAGCCATCACTGCATTGCTGTCGCCTAAGTTTTTCCCTTGAAATCCTTTCACCCTTGCGTAAGCGATTTTGGAACCTAAATAAGGGTCTTCACCCGCGCCTTCCATTACTCTGCCCCAGCGTGGATCTCTGGCTATATCTACCATGGGGGCAAAAGTCCAGTGTATGCCACTTGCACTAGCTTCTACAGCTGCCACTCGAGCTGCTGATTCCATTGCCGGAAGATCCCAACTACAGGCTTCTGCTAAAGGAATGGGAAAGGTTGTTTTATAGCCATGCACCACATCTTGTCCGAATAATAGGGGTATTTTCAATCTTGATTGCATAGCAATCTCTTGCCATTTGCGTGTTCTTTTGGTACCTACACAATTCAGTAAAGAGCCAATCATTCCATTTCTAACTTGCTCTGCCTTGGTAGAATCAAGTGTTACCGGACCTGTGGCTTGCCAATCATCATTGTATTGATTCAACTGCCCGATTTTTTCTACCAGTGTCATTTGTTTCAAAACTGCATTTACTTTTTGATCAATCGTTTTATGTTGGGCTTGCACTTGCTGATTGATAGAAAGAATTTGTAAAAGGATACCTATACTATAGATAGCTTTTTTTATTGTATAAGAATTTGATTTCACTTGATTATTTTCTGTTAACAAAAAATCATGTTGGATATATACTATTGCAATTGGTTGCTCTAATTAGAATACTGTATTTATTGGGAAGCTTTGATGCCAATTAAGTAATCAAACAAAGTTTTCTCAGTAGGGATCTGCAATTTTTTTCTAAGCCTATACCTACTTATTTCCACTCCTCTCACAGATATATTCATCAACTGAGCAATTTCCTTAGTGGATAAATTCATACGCAGGTAAGCAGAAAGCTTAAGTTCATTGGGGGTAATAGCAGGATGTTTGATTTTTAATTCCCCTAAAAAATCACTGTGTACTTTATCAAAGTGTTTGGCAAATTGTTCCCACTCTTTATCCATATTATCATCTTCACTAAGGGTTTTAATCATCTTCTTTAAGTCGGTTGATGAATGTGGACTTTCAGCTCCTTTTATTACTTGTGATAGGTCGCCCTTTATTTTAGTTATTAGCTCCCCTTTTTTCACCAAGTGCATGGCAGAGGTAGCCAGTTCAGAGTTTTTAAAATTTATTTCTGCTTCCAATTTTGCATTTCTTAGGGCAATCAATTCAGTTTCAGTTTTGCTTAATTCTAAATCATGAATGTACAGCAGTCTGTTTTGTTCTTCTTCGTGTTTTAACTGTTGTTGTTCAAATTTCTTTGTTTGCCATTTGTAAATAAAATAGACACCGGCTATTATTAATAAAAAATAAATTAATATCGACCAGGTAGAACGATACCAAGGAGGGAGCAAATTGAAAGAGTAAGTTGCCGTGGCTGATTCAATTCCTAGATTATTACGAACTTTTACTTCGAATGTATATTTCCCTTCAGGCAAATTCGTGTATTCTTTTTCAGTTCGCTTTGTCCATTCCGACCAATTTTGATCAAATCCCTTTAATCTAAAACTGTACATTAAATTCGATTCATAGGCAAAAAGCGAAGAAGCAAATTCAAATCGGATGCTTTTCCATTTATTGGCTATTTCAGGAATAGCATTCTTTTCTTGAATTTGTTTTTCATTGACATCTGTAAAATATCCTCCAAATAAAAGACTATCTGTTTTGCTAATAATTCTCACAGTTCTTATTCGTACTTGAAGATTGCGCGTTATTTTTTTATACTTTTCATAGTTGATGTGAAAGAATCTTTTTTCGCCCCCTAAGAAAATATTATTTTCATTTACTGGGTAAATAAATTCAAATCCACTGAGCATTTTATTGCTAAGCTCGGGTAGGTAGATAATGGTGGGCTCTTTGCCAGAAAAATCAGCAACGCCCAAAGTTTTTTCATGAATGAACCAGATATTCCCCGAAAAGTCGACTTTTAAATAGCGGATACTTTGATTGCCAAAAAGTTTTTGGTAAAAAGGGGATGGCTCAAATCTGTCTTTATCTTGATTGTAATTATAAATACCTTTTTCGGTAGCAAAGACTACTTCATTTTTTATTTTATATACATGGTTATTTAATAAAGCAGGTAAGCCATTTTTGTCGGTATAGGCAGACGTTGTATAGCTGTCATCTTTGTTTTTGATTATTTTATATACACCATGGTAAGGATGTGATACCCAAATAGCAGCATCTTTATCAATGGCCACAAACCTAGAAGATTCATTAAATCCTTTTATTTCTTGTCTTAAACTGATGTTCCCATTGCTATAATCGAAAATATTGATGCCATTGTAAACGCCGGAAATAATTTGAGCGGATGGCAATGTGGTTGATAAGGGAGAGAAGTTCCAAGCGCCGGGTCGAAGAGAAATTGGGATAGCGGTATTGTTTTTTATAACAAAAGCACCTTCGTGATGGCCTAGTAGCACCTGGTTGTTGATTTCTGAAAGATTCCATATTTGCCCCTTCGTATTATTAACCGGTACAAAATTGCCTTTGCTATAACTAAGGTCATTCAATTCTTGCAGTAATACGGAATAGAGTCCATTGGAAGTGCCTAAATAAAGATGCTTGTCATTTATGATGGCAGTATAGCCTGCACCATCCTGCGAATTGGGATTGATTTGTTTAATGGCACTATTATAGGCAATCAAATCAATTCCGTCATCAAGTCCTAGCCATAAATTGTCCTGATTGTCTAAGAAAATACAAAGCACATTATTGTTTTGTAAACCTTCTGTTTTGGAAAAATTTTGAATAATATTTCCTTTGTGATCAATAATATAAATACCATTATTATTGGTTGCCAACGCTAGCCAGTCTGCATTAATGGCTATAGATGCATAAATTCTATTGCTTTCAAATACCTGATTGCTTGAAGAGGGTAGTTTTGAGATGCCTGATTCTGCGAATAGGTAAAGTCCATTTTTTAAGGTGGAAATAATGGCACTGTCTTTTTGGATTGACATAATACCTGTAACCGGGTCATTTTTCGTCAATACATTTTTGGCAAATACCGGTTTCATTACCTCGTTTTCGAATTGCAATATGCCAGCTTGGTAGTCGTGTGCATAGAGTTGCCCATTGCACAATCCCAAATACGACCATTCAGAAGGAGCGAAGTAGGTGGTCATCTGCCCATCGGTAAGTCTGAATATTTTATTGGTCGACCGGAAGAAAATGTTCTTATTAAAAGTTACAATGTCCCAAACGTCGCCAAATGACCTGTCTTTGGCTGGAATCAATTCTGTTAATGAATGGTATTGAAGTACCCCATTGGGAGCGGGGGTAAAATAACCCAGTTCGTCCTGCCCACCTACATATATTCTATTATCTACCCCAACTTCTACCGACCGCACAATGGTTTTGTTGGGCAAGGGGTAGAGGTTCCAGTACCTGCCATCGAAGCTTAATAAGCCTTCATTATTGGCGATATATATGATCTCATTCTTATCCTGTTTGATATCCCAATTTTGTAATCCAGCACTATAAGATTGCTTAGAATAATTGAGTACTTCGGGAAAACCAATGGTATTTTGGCAAAAAATACTAAGTGGAAAGCAGACAAGAATCAGAATTGTTTTACGCATGCCCCATTTTTGAGCTGTGAAGGTAAACAAAATTGATTGATGTAGTATTGATGTAGTCAAAATACCTGTAAATAAAGGGTTTTGAGCTAATTGATGTAGTAATGAAGTGGATATAAATTTTTTATTTGTTGTGGTATACTCTAGTTTTACATTTCGATTTTTTCCATTTTTCTTTCACTAAACGACTGCTGTATGAAATTAAAAGTCTCATTGCTATGCCTTGGATTTTTTTTGGGAAGTTTTTTCCACCAAGCATATGCACAAAATCTAAATGCCTCAGGTAGTGTAAAAAGCAAGACAACAGGCGACCCGCTGGTTGGCGCTACAGTAAATGTTAAGGGCACCAAAAATTCCGTAGTTACAGATGCAAGTGGAAATTTTTCTATTTCCATTCAAAAAGGTGCTTCTTTAGTTTTCACCTATACTGGTATGGGAGCCGTGGAGTATAAAGTAAATACTGCTACTCCAATCCTTATACAGTTGGAAGAGGCTAATAAAAGCATGAATGAGGTAGTAGTAATTGGTTATGGTGCCAAAAAAAGAAGGGATTTGTCTACTTCTATATCCTCTATTTCTGCTAAAGAAATCACCGCTGCTCCTGTAGCAGATGCGGCGCAGGCTTTGCAGGGTAGGGTTTCGGGTGTTACCATTGTACAAGGTAGTGGTGCACCAGGTGGTACTGGTGGTACTGGTATTAAAATTCGTGGTATCTCTTCCTTAACGGGAACAAACAACCCATTGATTGTAATTGATGGATATCCTTTACCCGATCAACAATCGGATAATGTATTGAACTCATTTGGTACTGGAGAGATTGAATCCATAGATGTATTAAAAGATGCCGCTGCGGCGTCTATTTATGGTGTTAGGGCATCAAATGGTGTAATAATGATTACCACAAAGCGTGGTAAGGCTGGAAAATCTGGATTAACAGTAGATATATATAGAGGTATTCAACAAGCTTGGCAATTACCTACCATGTTGGATGCAAGGGAATACGCCATCTTAAATACAGAAGCAAGGATCGCCAGTGGATTAACCCCCATTGCTAAATTGGCTGATTTTAATGCTATTGAAAATCAGTTTGGAAAAGGAACTAACTGGATGAATGAAATTTTCAGAAGGGCAGCTATGCAAAATGTAACCCTTACTGCAACTGGTGGATCAGATAAAGCTCAATATTTAATTTCTGCTGGTTATTTTAAACAAGATGGCATCTTATATAAAACAGATTACGAACGTTTCAATCTTCGTTTTAATGGTGATGTGAAAGTAAATAGTAAGATTAAAATTGGCAATTCTCTTTCAATGAGTAAGTTCATTGAACATGGAACTGATACTTATACTGCTTTTAATAGCATTGTACTCTTGGCTCAAACAGCTCCTCCAACGGTTCAGCCCCGAAATACGGATGGTACTTATGCAGGTGGAAATGGTAGTACGGATGGTTTTAACGAACCCAATCCAATTTACCAATTAGAAGTGCCTCAAAACAAAAACATCAAGTATCGCATTAGTGGTAATATTTACACTGAAATTAATTTGATGAAGGAATTGAAGTTCAAAGCGATGTTTGGCGGCGACTTTAATTATCAAGAAATTAATAATTTCAGTCCTGCTACTCCTTCTACAGGTGGCAGACCATTTATTCAAACTGGCTACTCTGTACAAAAAGGTTTGTATCCCGATTACTTAGCAGAGTATACCCTTACTTATGATAAATCATTTTGGAAAAAACATAAAATAAATGCAGTTGCTGGTTATACTTTTCAAGAGAATAAATATTCTTATGTGGTAGCAGGTAGAGGAGGAAATTTCACGCAGAATATTCCTGTATTAAATGATGTTATTTTCAGACCAACTGATATTTCTCAAACATATAATGGTGCAGAAGATGGAGTGAATAGTCGCTTGATGTCTTATTTTGGTAGAGTCAATTACGATTATGATAACCGTGGTTTCTTGGGCATATCTGTTCGTAGAGATGGAAGTTCCAATTTTGCTCCTAAAAATAAATTTGCCATTTTCCCTTCTATATCTGCCGCTTGGCGTTTAAGTCAAGAGAAATTTATGCAAAATATAAAGTGGGTGGATGAATTTAAAATGAGAGCAAGTTTTGGTTATACAGGCAATCCAAATGTAGCGGCCAATGCATACTTGCAAAGTATTAACCAAAGCTTTCAATACACTTTTGGCAACTCTAGTGGTTCTGGTGGTGTAGTTGGTGGTGCTGCCCCAAGTCGTTCTTACAATCCTGATATCAAATGGGAAAAGAATGAACAATTGGATATTGGTTTTGATGGAACTGTGCTGGGAAATCGTTTAGGTTTTTCAGTGGATGTGTATCAACGCCGTTCTAAAGACCTTATTCTTTATGTAGCTCCGCCATTTGTTTCTGGTACGTATGAATCAGTTCCTTTTAATACAGGTACATTGCAAAATCGTGGTATTGATATTAGCTTGAATGGTAAAATTGTTACTCATAATGAGTTCAATTGGAATGCAAATGCCATTTTAAGTACGTATAAAAACAAAGTAGTGTCATTGGGATTAGCTGCACCACTAGATAATGGGTTTACAAGAATTACTGGTGGTAGTCTTCGTACCACCCAGGGATTACCGGCCAATTATTTTTATGGATTTGTAACAGAAGGTATTTTCCAAACATGGGCTGAAGTAGCTGCACATGCAGTTCAAACTGCAGGCACCGACCCTACAACCAGTACAGCACCAGGTGATATTAAATTCAAAGATCTTAATGGAGATGGCATCATCAACGATCAAGATCGTGCCAATATCGGGAATGCCAACCCCACATTTACTTATGGCTTAACCAATACATTTACTTACAAAAACTTTGAGCTATCTGTTTTTGTTCAAGGCTCTCAGGGTAATAAAGTACTGAATTTTAGTCGCTGGTATACTGAAGGTGGTGTAAGTAATGGAAATTATTCCAATGATGTTATTGGTCGTTGGACAGCTGCAGGTACTAGTTCTAAAATGCCAAGGCTTACATTGAATGATCCCAATGGAAATAATCGTGTTTCAGACCGCTTCGTAGAAGATGGTTCTTATTTGAGAATTAAAAATGTTCGATTTGCTTATACAATTCCCACTAAATGGGCTGACAGAATGAAACTTAAAAAGACACAACTATATATGAGTGCACAAAATCTGATAACGCTTACCAATTATTCAGGAATGGATCCTGAAATAGGAGGAGGGGTTGATTTAGGTTTTTATCCTCAGGCAAGAACATTATTAGTAGGTGTTACTGTTGATTTTTAATTCAATAAAATTAATCGATTATGAAAAAAATATTTTTAAGTCCTTACATCATTCTTTTTTTTATAGCATTGTTTTTTACTCAGTGTAAAAAAAGTTTGTTAACTATTGAGCCAACTATACCAATTAACTCAGTAGATAATTTTTATAAAACAGAGGCAGAAGCCATTGCAGCTGTCAATGCCACTTATACTCCATTGTCTGCTATCTATAACGGATCTGCCTGGCATTTTGGAGATATTATGAGCGATGATTGCGACCTCGGTGGAGGTGGTGGTGGAGATGGATTGGAAACGGCAGAGTTAGACAATTTCAACGTTACTCCTTTTAATCCTATTATTAATACGATGTGGGCACAATGCTATTATGGTATTTTAAGAGCCAATCTTGTTATTGAAAGAGTACCACTAGTGCCTGTAATGAATGCAAGTACTCGCAATAGAAGTATTGGAGAAGGACGATTCTTGAGAGCGTTGTATTATTACCATTTAGTAAGAGTATTTGGTGATATTCCATTGTATACAAATGTAATTACAGCCGATCAGTCCTCAACGATTACTCGTTCAAGCAAACAAAATGTTTACACCCAAATTATTGCTGATTTAAAAGTAGCAGAAACATTGCTACCGAATACCTATGTAGGCGATAATAAAGGACGTGCCACTGCTGGTACTGCAAAAGGATTATTGGCCAGTGTTTATTTAACAACCGGCGATAAAACAAATGCAGCTGCGAAAGCAAAAGAAGTAATAGATAACAAAGCATTGTATGGTTACGATTTGTGGACTGACTATGGTGATAATTTTAAATTAGAAAACGAAAACGGAAAGGAATCGCTTTTTGAAGTTCAATATCGCAGTGGTGGCGGACAATGGAGCGATTATGGTGCAGGTCAAAAAATGAATACCTTCTTTGCACCTCGTGCACAAGATATTGTACAGTCATCTGGTTATGGATGGAATGTACCTACTAAAAACTTTATTGATACTTACGACAAGTCAGGAGTTGCTTATACTACCATCACCGACAAAAGAAGAAATGCTTCTATGTGGATTCCTGGTGACACCTATGGTTCCTATACACAGCCGGCTTCTTTAGTAGGTTCTCCTATGGGCTTGAACGTAAAAAAATATTTTGTACCCGTTGCAAATACATTAGGTGATAATGGTGGTTGGACTTGTGCTCTAAATGTACCTATCATGCGTTATGCAGAAGTACTTTTAGTATATGCAGAAGCAGCAGGACCAACCTTGGGTAAAGCAGCTATTGATCAAGTAAGAGCAAGAGCAGGATTGCCAGCCTTAGCTACCGGACTATCGGATGCACAATGGCTGACTGCAGTGTACAAAGAACGTAGACTAGAATTTGCTTTTGAAATGCATAGATGGTATGATTTATTACGTCATCCTGACCCAACTTATTTTTTAACAGTCATGAGAGCTGCAGGTAAGACTAATATTCAGGCCAAACATCGATATATGCCAATTCCACAAGGCGAGCGGGATAAGAATCCAAACCTGACACAAAATGATGGGTATTAATAAACTTTTTAAATTCTTTGTATGAAAAAAATTGTTATACTATTTTCCGTTTTACTCATTGCATTGAGTAGTGTCTTAGTTCAATGCAAGAAAAATAATCTTGAACTAAATGGTTCGGCTTCCGAAGCTGAATTTACGTATCAAATTATTCCTTTGCAAGACAGTTTGCCTTTTGCTTATACAGTAAGTTTTACTAGCGCAAGTAAAGAAGCACTTCAATACCAATGGGATTTTGGTGACAATTCTGCTTTGTCATCACTAAAAAATCCTGTACATCAATATTCAATTGGAGGGGAATATA
>Ga0194063_10001015_pt1 | contig 19046 bp, 17 predicted proteins | sample SepL3720m_MetaG_FD_155459 | JGI IMG/M metagenome (GOLD analysis project Ga0194063, IMG submission 155459) | Anoxic zone freshwater microbial communities from boreal shield lake in IISD Experimental Lakes Area, Ontario, Canada - Sep2016-L373-20m | ecosystem: Environmental > Aquatic > Freshwater... | reverse complement strand
ATATTTGCGCCGTCGACGGCAGCATCGTGGCGAGCGCTCGCGGCTGGACCATGCGTGCGGTGTTCACCCCTGGGCACACGTCGAATCACATGTGCTTTGCCCTCGACGAGGAAGGCGCGCTTTTCACCGGCGATCACGTGATGGGTTGGAGCACCACGGTTGTGTCGCCGCCCGATGGCGACATGCGCGTCTACATGAACTCGTTGCGCAAGGTGATCGATCGCAACGATCGCATCTTGTGGCCAACGCACGGCAACCCGGTCACCGACCCGCAGCCGTTCTTGGCGGCGTATCTCGCGCATCGCCTCGAGCGCGAGGCGCAAGTGCTTGCTCAGGTGCGCAACGATGTTCGCACCATTGGCGAAATCGTGAAGGTGTTGTACTCAAACGTTCACAAGGGACTGCACAAGCCGGCGGGACGCAGCGTGTTGTCGCATCTCGTCAAACTTGTTGCTGACGGAGTTGTCGCGGTTGATGGCGGCGGCGCGCCATCGCTGAAGTCCACCTTCGTCGTGCCGCGCGCGTAGTTGCGCTCGGTGCTCGAACGCTGAAGACTCTTGTATCCACTCATCGGAGGCACCATGACCACAGGCTCAGCAAGCGTCATCATCAATCGCACACCCGCCGAAGTGTTCGCGGCTGTCTCCGATATCACCCGCACCGGTGAGTGGAGTCCCGAGTGCATCTCGGGCCGTTGGGTCGGTGGAGCAACCGGTCCAGCAGTCGGCGCGAAGTTCGAAGGCGACAACAAGGTCGTCGTGGCCGGCATCCCGATGAAGAAGTGGACCACCACCTCTGAAGTCACGGCATGCACGCCGGGCGAAGTGTTCGAGTTTGTTGCCGAGGGATACACCACTTGGCGCTACGAGCTCGCGCCAACAGACACGGGTACCGGCACCAAGCTGACCGAGTCGTTTCGTTTCGATGCATCAGCTGGTGTTCAGGGATTTATCTACGAGAAGCTTCTGCGCCGGTCGCGTTCGATGGAAAAGGGCATTCAGGCAACCTTGACGAAGATCAAGGCCGCGCTCGAGTCGTAACGCGTGACCGAACGAACGCGTGGTCGAGGTCTATGCTCGTTCACAAGCCGTGTCGGGAAAGCGCCCGACCCGCTCGAAGGAGTGGCCGTGCCAAAGACGAAATTGTTCGTGCTGGGTGCTACCTCGTTAGTGCTCGCTCTGTTCGTAACCGCCTGTAGTTCGGGTGGCGATTCCACTCCAGAAACGACAACAACAACCACAGTGTTCGTGCTGCCAACCACAACGGTTGCGCCTACAACCACGCTGCCGCCAGAGAGCACCACAACCACAACCACCATCTCGGCCACAGCTACCGACTGGGAAGTTGTCGTCGGCATTTTCACCACCGAGGCCAAGGCCCAAGCTCAGATCGACAAGCTCACCGCTGCCAAGTTTGTGCCCTTCTCGATCAAGCCAGTCGATGGCAAGTTCGCCGTGGTTTTGCCAGGACTCGTACATCAGGCCGCCAGTGCGATGGCGTTCAAGATCAATCAAGCAAAAGTTGGATCAGCCCGGTTGTTCCATCTCACCGGCGATTCGGCGACCAACTTCGAAGTTGTGGCTGGCATCTACACAACGTCGGCGAAAGCCCAAGCTCAAATCGACAAGCTCACGGCAGCCAACTTTGTCGGCTTCAGCATTAAGCCGGTTACTGGCAAGTTCGCCGTGGTGCTGCCTGGCCTCACCAACCCTGTTGCCTCGGCGATGGTCACCAAAATCGATGCGGCGGGCCTTGGCCCCTCGCGCGTGAAGCAACTGCTCTAGCTCACGGCACCCAGGGTGCCGGCCGCTTCTCGAGGTATGCGGTCATGCCCTCTCGGGCAGCGTCGCTTGCGAACAAACGAGCCGACAATTCGGCGGTCCACTCGAACGCTTGCTGCTCGTCCATTGTGGGCACGGTGGCGATGAGTTGCTTTGAGGCCGCAATTGCACCCGGCTCGCCTGCGAGCAGGTCGTTCACGATTGCATCGATCTCGGCGTCGAGCGCTTCGGCTGTTACGGCTGCATTGATGAGGCCCATCCGCGCAGCTTCAGCCGCAGAGAACCGGTGGCCGCGCAGGAACGCTGCTTGCGCATCGACCATGCGCAGCTTGGGTAGGCACACCACCGAGATCATTGCCGGAGCAACGCCGATGCGTACCTCAGTGAAGCCGAACTTGGCCGAATCGACGGCAACCGAAATGTCCATTGCGGCTGCGAGTCCCATACCGCCGGCCACACAGTGCCCGGCGATGCGTCCCACGTATGGCTTTGGAGAGTGACGGAACCGGCCGAAAAAGGTTTGCGGAACGAACGAACTTGTATTCGCGCCGTCGGATGAGCGCTCGGACAAGTTCGCGCCAGCGCAGAACACTGAGCCTGAGTTGGTCAGCACGACGACGCGTACTGATGCATCGTTGTCGGCGAAATCGAGTGCGGCAACGAGTTCGGTGGTGAGCTCGGCACTGAGCGAGTTGCGTCGCTTGTCGTCGTTAAGCGTGATGGTGAACACGCCATTGTTGAGAACCGTTTCAACAACCGACATCACGACCCCCGAGGTGCTGGAACGTTTGTTGCGCCACCCGCAAATGCCTGCGCGCGTTGCAACCAATGCATCGCAAGGTCGCCGGCTTGCAGGTCGGTGTCGGCCACATTGCGGCGCTGGGTGACAACGAGGCAGAAGTCTTCGAGCGAACCCGTGACGGTGTCGTCGGCGGTGTCGGGCCCCCACGTAAATGTGCTGCCCGTTGCGCCGGTGAGGACCAACCTCACGGTGCCTTCGGGAGCTGTTTCGCCGCGCACGGTGTATGACCATCCACGTGTGATGAAGCCCAACTGGGCGATGTGGCGGATGCGATCGGTAGCGGGTCGACGAACTGCAACGGCATCGGCGATGTCGGTGCCGTGCGCCCACACCTCCATCAGGCGAGCAGTGAGAAACGACTTGGCGCCCATCGATGGGCCATACCACGCGACACGCGTGGTCTCCTCGAGCGTTGCGGCGGCGTCGGCAAGAAGTTGGCGGTTCGTTCGCCATGCTGCGAGCTTCTCGGTGGGGCCCAACGCGCGAAACGCGCCGAGGGTGAAATCATCGCCGCCGTCGTTTGAGCTGCCCGCTTGAGTCAGTAAGGCATCAACGCTTGCGCGGAACTCGGCGGGGTTGGTGACTGCAAGCGCTGCGGCGCCATCGAAATAGGTGAGGTGTCCGAGTTGGTCGGTCACGTTCCAGCCGGGGCTCGGCGTGATGGCAGACCACTGCTCGGGCGTAAGCGCTGCCACCAATGTGTCGAGCGCCTGCTGCTCGTCGATCAGGTCGCGTTGTACTTCGGCGAGATCAGTCATGTGGTGCCTCGTTCGTTGGTTGAGCGCGCATACCGCGCAGGAAGATTTCGAGCATTGCCTCGGATGCGTGGCGCGGCGATGTCTGCAGTGTTGGCGTGACCTCGGGGCGCGAAAGATCGCGACCAATGTTGGCTAACACTCGCGCAGCCGCGCCAGTGTCGACCGGGTGAATGTCGCCGCGCTCGAGCGCAAGGTCGAGCAGGCAGTGCGTCACGGCGATGAGATAGTCGGCGTGCACGTCGCCGAGTCGCAGTGCCGCAGGCATGGTGGCGAGGTCGCGTGCGAACGGCTCGCTGAGACCATTGACCGCTTCATTCGCGGCCTTGAGATACGACTGCAGCGCGTCGAGCGGGTTCATGTCGGGCGCAAGCGCTGCCATCGCACTGCGACCCACCCGCCAGAGGTTGCGGTCGACAACCACGAGCACAAGTTCGTCACGGCTTGGGGCAAGGCCGTACAGAGTGCGCAGCGAACATGTTGTGTGCGCCGCAATCTCGGCCATCGTGAGGTGAGCGAAGCCGTGGTCGAACAGATGACCAAGTTGATCGAGCACTTCGCGTTGGCGATCGGTAAGGCGCCGTTCGCGGTCGCGGTCGAGTACGGCGCGCGGCGGTTTCACAGCGCGCACGCGACGATGTAACTCGGTTGTCGCGTCGAGCGCGATGGTTGCGCTGTGTGCGCTCATATGAGCAGCGCTGTGGGAATGTCGACGATGCGACTGCGCAGCCACTCGCCCAGGCTCTTGGCCTGCGAGTCCTGGCGGGTTGAGGCAGCGACGCCTTCTTGCAGCAGATCGTGGATCACGAAGTTGAGCGAACGAATCGACGGCAAGCGATAGCGGTCGACTGAAAGCGCGGCTGTTTCGGGAAGTAGCTCGCACAGCTTTTCGGTGGTGAGGAACGAATCGAGCCACGCCCACCCTTCGTCGCTGCGAGCGAACACGCCGAGGTTGGCGTTGCCACCCTTGTCTCCCGAACGTGCGCCGAAGAGACGGCCGAGAGGCATGCGTTCGGTGGGGCCGCCGGGAGCAGCAGCCGATGGGCCTGCGTGGCCAACAACATGAACGGTTGCTTGCGGAGCGACTGAATCGATCACGGTCTGTTCTCCACCGAGAATGACCACGTGCTGGGGAACGAGCTCGGCGGGCACCAAGGCTGGCCTGTAGACGCCGTATGCCGAGCCGCCCGAAGGGCCGCCACTGACGCCGAACAGACCAGGGATAGTTGCCAGTGCAATTTCAGTCACGGCGTTGGCGACGGCACGGCCCACCTTGCGCTCGTCGGGGTCTTTCAGCGTGATGCGCCACAGTGCGATGGCTTCTTCGTTGCTGGCGGGATCGACCTTGTCGGTGCGAACTACTCGAGTCGTGACGCTTGCGAAATCATCAGCGTTGTACGGACACGCTTCCCAGAACGCAGCTTCGACGAGTTCGGCTTTTGCTTCGATATCGAGACCGGTGAGCGCAATGGCCATGTCGTTGCGGAACCCGCCTACCTCGTTCATTGCCACCTTGAGGGTGCTCGGTGGTGGCTCACCTTTGGTGCCGCTGATACGCACGCGGTCGCGGGCGATCTGCTCGAGCTGAATGGTGTCGAAGCGAGCCGACACATCGGGACCCAGATACGACGGGCCACCAATTTCGTAGAGCAGCTGCGACGTGACGGTGCCGATAGAGACCTCGCCGCCGGTGCCGTCGTGTTTGCCGATTACGCATGAACCATCGGCCGCGACCTCGACCCACGGGAACCCGACACGAGTCATGCCGGGTACTTCGGTGAAAAACGAATAGTTGCCGCCGGTTGCTTGGGCGCCGCACTCGACCACGTGCCCGGCTACAACAGCGCCGGCGAGCGCGTCCCAGTTGTCGCGGGTCCATTGGTGATGCCATGCGGCGGGACCGCATACAACTGCGGCGTCGGTGACGCGACCTGTGATGACAATGTCGGCACCGCGGTTGAGTGCATCGACGATGCCCCAACAACCGAGATAGGCGTTAGCGGTGATGAACCGCGATGTGTCGCCCACGGGCTCGCCGGTTTCGAAGTGAGCGAGGTCGACACCGGCGGCAACGAGTTCGTCGAGTCGTGGCAACAGGTTGTCGCCGTTGACATAAGCAATGGTTGGATTGAGTCCGAACTTTGCGGCCACCTCGGCAACGGCGTCGGCGCAGCCGGCCGGGTCGAGGCCGCCCGCATTCGTGACCACCTTGATGCCTCGATCGAGGCAGGTGCCCATCACCTGTTCCATCTGCTGCACGAAGCTGCGGGCGTAGCCGCCGCCGGGTCGCTTGGCCTGTGTGCGCGCCAAGATCAGCATCGTGAGTTCGGCCAGCCAATCGCCGGTGAGAACGTCGATGGGTCCGTCGGTGACCATCTCTTTGGCGGCAGACAAACGGTCGCCGTAGAAACCCGAACAGTTGGCGATGCGCACTGGCTGCTTCATGATGCACCTTCGGTGGCAGGGTCGGTATCGGGCTCGATCATCAACAATGCGTCGCCGTTGCCAACCTGTTGACCGATGCGCACAAACACTTCGGTGACGGTGCCATCGGCCGGAGCGCTGATGTGATGCTCCATCTTCATCGCTTCCATCACGACCAGGGTGCTGCCGGCAGCCACATGGTCGCCGACGACTACTCGAACGTCGATCACGGTGCCTGGCATCGGTGCGTTGAGCCCGCCCGTGGTGAGTTCGGCCCCAGGAATTTCGAAGCGCGGCACGATAGTGAAGTCGATGGTGCCGCCGGGGGTCTGCACGTAGATTCGGTCGCCAGCGCGGGTGATGCGTGCTGTTGAGCGGCGGCCGTTGACCTCGATGTCGATGTCGATTGCCGAGTGGCGGTGCACGCGAGCGCTGCCCTGATTGCCGTGATCGCCGAGGTCGAACGAGCCGTTGCGTCGCGACTGGTAGATGACCTCAACGTGCCGGTCGCCATGCTGAACACTGAGCCGCTGGGCAGGTAGGCGAGCGTTGCGCCAACCCGTGGGCAGGTGGGCGAGCACGCCAGCCTCGGCACGGTTCTGGCCTTGGATCCAGAGCACCGCAGCGGTAGCCGCGCGATGCAGGTCGGTGTCGTTCAGGGTGAGCTTGCGTGATGGCCGAACACGCTCGATGAAGTCGGTGGTTGTGTCGCCTTCGATGAAGCTGGGGTGGCGAAGCGTGGCCGCAAGGAAATCGCGGTTGGTGGTGACGCCACCGATGTGAAGCCGTTCGAGTGCAAGCGCCAGCACCGCAGCCGCTTCGGTACGAGTAGGTGCATATGCAACTACTTTGGCGAGCATTGGGTCGAAGCTGACGCTGACAACGGAGCCCTGCTCGACGCCTGACTCCCAACGAACCACCGGAGCGTCGGCCGGGGCAAACGCAGCCAGCGTGCCCGTGGCTGGCAGGAAGCCAGCGTCGGCATCTTCGGCACAGAGGCGAGCCTCGATGGCGTGCCCAGTGAATGTGATGTCGTCTTGTTCGTAGCCAAGCACCTCGCCGCGAGCAACGCGAATCTGTTCACGCACAAGGTCGATGCCAGTGACTTCTTCGGTCACTGGATGCTCTACCTGCAGACGCGTATTCACTTCGAGGAAGTAGAACTCGCGGGTTGCGTCGTCGACCAAGAACTCGACAGTGCCGGTTGATTGGTAGCCAATCGAGCGGCCCAGTTGCAGGGCGGCTTGGCCCATTGCGGCGCGCATTGCATCGTCGACAATCGGTGACGGCGATTCTTCGATGAGCTTTTGGTGACGGCGCTGAATGCTGCATTCACGCTCGCCGAGATGAACCAGGTTGCCGTGGCTGTCGCCAAGAATCTGAATCTCAACGTGACGTGACGCGGCCACATAACGCTCGAGAAACACGCGGTCGTCGCCGAATCCGCTCAGTGCTTCGCGACGGGCTGAGGCAACGGCTTCGTCGAGCTCGGCAGCGCTGCCTACCACTCGCATCCCTTTGCCGCCGCCGCCCGCGGCAGCTTTCACGAGTAGCGGGTAGCCCACTTCGCTGGCGCGGTCGGGTGTGTCTACTGAGATCAGCGTTGGCACCCCTGCGGCCACGGCCATGCGCTTGGCCGCCAGCTTGTCGCCCATGCCGCTGATGACATCGGGGGAGGGACCGATCCAGACGAGGCCTGCGTTGATGACGTCGGCTGCGAAGCCAGCGTTCTCAGACAAGAAGCCATAGCCGGGATGGATTGCCTGGGCGCCGGTGGCGTGAGCGGCATCGATGATGGCCGCTCCGTCGAGGTATCCGGTTGCGAGGCGCACCGACTGATCGGCGTCAGCGACAAACGGAGCATCGGCATCGGCGTCGACAAACACGGCGACAACTTGGATGCCCATGTCGTGCGCGGTGCGGATGATGCGGCGAGCAATTTCGCCGCGGTTGGCGATGAGGATCGTTGAGAAGTTCACAGCCGGAACACTCCGTATCCCTCGGCACCGGCGATAGGTCGGTTACGTACAACCGACAAACACATGCCGAGCACGGTGCGGGTATCGCGCGGGTCGATGATGCCGTCGTCGCTGATGGCGCCAGTTGCGGCCAATGCGAGCGAACCTCGCTCTTGCACGTCTTCGACCATCTCGACGATCTTGCGGTCTTCTTCTTCGTCGAAGGGAAGGCCTTGGCGGGCGGCTTGCCCGCGGCGCACCATCGACATGACACCCGCAATCTGTTTGGGTCCCATCACGGCGATCTTGGCGGTGGGCCACAGGAAGGTGAAGCGGTTGCCGAACGCTCGACCCGACATGCCGTAGGTGCCAGCGCCATACGACGAACCAATGGTGACCGTGATGTGCGGCACGGTTGAGTTCGTGACTGCGTTGAGCATCTGCGAACCCTTTTTGATGATGCCGTCGGCCTCGAAGTCACGGCCCACCATGTAGCCCGTGATGTTCTGCATGAACACCAACGGAATATCGATCTGGTTGCAGAGCTGAATGAAGTGCGTGGCCTTCTCGGCCGAGCGTGGGTAGATGACTCCGTTGTTGCCGATGACGCCTACTGGGTAGCCGTGCACGCTGGCCCAGCCGCACACGATGCTGTTGCCGTACCGGGGCTTGAACTCTTCGAATCGCGAACCGTCGACCACTCGCGCAATGACATCGCGCACGTCGACTGGCTGGCGCAGATCGCGGCTGACCAATCCCAACAGCTCTTCGGGATCGTGCGTTGGTTCGTCGGGGCTCATGCTTGGCTCGGGTCCGGGCTTGCGCCAATTGAGATGCGAGACCACTTCGCGACACAACCGGATTGCGTCCATTTCGTCTTCGGCGAAGTAGTCGCCAAGGCCAGACACTTCGGCGTGCATCTGTGCGCCGCCCAAGGTTTCGTCGTCGCTCTCTTCGCCGGTGGCCATCTTCACGAGTGGCGGGCCGGCGAGGAAGATCTTCGACTGCTCTTTGACCACGATGTTGTAGTCGCTGAGACCGGGTTGGTACGCGCCGCCCGCTGTGGATGATCCGAACACCACGCACACCGTTGGGATGCGCATCTTCGAGAGTTCGATGAGTTCGTAGAAGAAGCGGCCGCTCTCGGCGAAGTGGTCGGTCTGCACCTTGCGGCCACCGCCGCCATCGGCCTGCACTCGAAGGTCGGCGCCAGCTGACTCGACGAAGCTGACATACGGCATGCGGTTGTCGCGAGCGATCTCGAGTGCGCGCATCCATTTCTTTGAGGCGTACGGGGTGAGCGCGCCACCGAGCACTGATGGGTCATTCGCCAAGATCACGCATTCGGTGCCGGCGATGATGCCGATGCCCACCACCATTCCGCCGCCGAGCGCGTAGTCGCTGTCGTATCCAGCGAGCGCGCTGATCTCGAAGAAGGGGCTGTCGGGATCGAGCACGTTGGCGATGCGTTCGCGCACAGGCAACTTGCCGCGTGCGCGCATGCGCTCCATTGCCTTGGCGCCGCCGCCAGCTTCGGCGTCATCGAGCAGGCCGTCGATTACTTCGAGCTGTTCGAGCATGTCGGCCCGGTTCTGCTGAAATTGCTCAGACGCTGTGTCGAGTTTCGAACGCAGTGGCGGTGCCAACAAGGTGCGGTGCATGTTGCCGATAATACGTGCGGTAATTTGTGACCGTCAATGTTGCCCTGACAACATCAGCAATTGCGGCGCCCGGCCGCACAGGAGGCTTGAGCGATGAAGACACCGATTACCGAGATGCTTGGCATCGACGTTCCGATCCTGGCGTTCACACATTGTCGAGATGTTGTCGCCGCGGTCACCAGAGCCGGCGGCATGGGCGTGCTTGGCGCAGTCGCGCACTCGCCCGAGCAACTTGAAATCGACCTCGCGTGGATCGAGGCCGAGGTGGGCGATCTGCCGTATGGCGTCGACCTCATCGTGCCGGCCAAGTACGCAGGCTCCGACGGCGGCGGCTACACACTCGACGACATCCGCAGCCTCATCCCGGCCGCACATATCGAGTTCGTCAACGACATCCTGCGCCGCTACGACGTGCCCACGCTGAACGCAGGCGAGGGCGGCGGCATTCTCAGCGGGCGCAGTGGCGGCGATGGTGCCGTGCCATTCTCTGCCAACCAAGCCGGGCCGTTGCTCGAGATCGCGCTGGCGCATCGACCATCGTTGGTTGTCAACGCACTCGGTCCGCCGCCGTCGCACATGATCGAGCGAGTCAAAGAAGAAGGCCGTCTCATCGGCGCGTTGGCTGGCAAAGCGCAGCACGCTCAGCGCCACGTCAACGTTGGCGTCGACATCATCATCGCCCAGGGTGCCGAAGCCGGTGGCCACACCGGTGAGGTCGGCTCGATGGTGCTCATTCCCGAAATCGTCGATGCAGTTGCCCCGGTGCCAGTGCTTGGTGCAGGTGGCATCGGTCGCGGACGCCAGATGGCCGCAGCGATGGCGCTCGGTGCAGCAGGCGTGTGGTGTGGTTCGGTGTGGCTCACCACCGAAGAGGCCGAGACGCATCCAACCGTGAAGCGCAAGTTTCTCGAGGCCACGTCGTCCGACACTGTTCGTTCGCGCTCACGCACCGGCAAGCCAGCGCGGCAGTTACGCACGGCATGGACCGACGAATGGGACGACCCCACGCACCCTCAGCCATTGGGTATGCCGATGCAGCCCATCTTGGTTGGCGAGGCGTTGCAGCGCATTGATCGCGCTGCTCTTCGCCCAGGTTCTGGCGCCGAGCAACTCACCAACTATTTCGTTGGTCAGATCGTCGGCACGATGAACACCACCAAGACCGCCGCACAAGTGGTCTACGACATGATCGACGAGTTCATCGAGGCCGTGCAGTCCCTCGGTCACCAACTCGAGGCATAACCCGCGTCACCCGCCACCTCCGCCACCACTTCGCCACCACTTCGCTTCAACAAACGGTTTGTTGAAGACATTTGGTCGACCCTTAACCAATCGTCTTCAACAAACTCGGTGGGTCACACTAAATCGTGGGGTCTCGGCTCGGCGGCGGGCGCAGGCGGCGTAGTAAGAACTAGTCGATGGTCGCTCGTAGCGGCCCAACACATCGAGGTATTCGAATGTCGACAACTCACTCTGACGACCAGGCTGCTGCTGCGTCTTTCGACGCCGACGCGCTGCGCGACAAGTACCGCGTCGAGCGCGACAAGCGTTTGCGTGCCGATGGCAACGAGCAATATCTCGAAGTAGCTGGCGACTTCGCGCGCTATCTCGTCGATCCATATGTCGATCCGCTCACACGCGCACCGCTTACCGATGAGACCGATGTGGTCATTATCGGCGGCGGTTTTGGTGGACTCCTTGCCGGCGCTCGCCTGCGTGAGGCCGGAGTCAAAGACATTCGGGTCATCGAAAAGGGCGGCGACTTCGGTGGCACTTGGTACTGGAACCGTTACCCCGGCGCCATGTGCGATGTTGAGTCGTACATCTACCTTCCCTTGCTCGAAGAGATCGGTTACATCCCTCGCGAGAAGTACACACGTGCTCCTGAGATCTTGGCGCACTGTCACTCGATCGGTAAGCACTTCGACCTTTACGACAATGCGTGCTTTCAGACCGAAGTAACCGCGATGTCGTGGGACAACGACAGCGAGCGTTGGATCATCTCCACCAATCGTGGCGACCGTATGCGTGCTCGTTTTGTGTGCATGGCCAACGGCCCGCTGCATCGCCCCAAGCTGCCAGCGATTGCTGGCATCGAGAGTTTCAAGGGTCACACGTTCCACACCAGTCGCTGGGACTACGCCTACACCGGGGGCGACTCCGATGGTGGTCTTGTCGGATTGCAGGGCAAGCGCGTGGGCATCATCGGCACCGGCGCTACAGCGGTGCAGTGCATACCTCACCTGGCCGAGGGCAGTGAGCATTTGTTCGTGTTTCAGCGCACCCCATCGTCGATCGATGTGCGCAACAACCGAGCCACCGACCCTGAGTGGGTCGACACTCTCGAGCCCGGTTGGCAGAAGCGCCGCATGGAGAACTTCAACACGCTCGTGTCGGGTGGCTTCGAGCCCGAAGACATGGTGAACGACGGCTGGACCGACATCATCGGCAAGCTGTTGGTCATGGTTCGCCGTGGTGCCGCCGACCTGAGTCCCGAAGGCATTTCGAACACACTCGAGTTGGCCGACTTCGAAAAGATGGAGCAGATCCGCTCACGCGTTGACACCATCGTGAACGACCCCACAACCGCCGAAGCGCTCAAGCCGTATTACCGCCAGTTCTGCAAGCGCCCCTGTTTCCACGACGATTACTTGCCTGCGTTCAACCGCAGCAACGTCACGCTTGTCGATACGCACGGTCGAGGCGTTGAGCGCATCACCGAACGCGGCGTTGTGGTCGATGGTGTCGAGTACGAACTCGACTGCATCGTGTACGCCACTGGCTTCGAGGTTGGCACCGACTATGTGCGCCGCTCGGGTTACGAACTCATTGGCCGCGACGGCATCACGCTCACCGAGAAGTGGGCCGACGGCGCCTCCACGTTGCACGGCATGCACAGCCGCGGTTTCCCGAACTGCTTCATCTTCAGCAACACTCAGTCGGGCTTCACTGTCAACTTCCCACACATGATCGACGAGCAGAGTAAGCACCTTGCCTACATCGTGACCCACGCTCTCGACAACGACATCACGGTCATTGAGGCCAACGCCGAAGCCGAAGACGCTTGGGTGCAGACCATCATCGATCTGTCGCAGAACAATCAGAAGTTCCTCGAGGCGTGCACCCCTGGCTACTACAACAACGAAGGCAAACCCGGCGATCGAAGCACTCGCAATGCCAGCTACGGCGGGGGAGCCATTGCCTTCATCAAGGTGCTTGAGGCATGGCGCGCCGAAGGCAATCTGGCTGGACTCGAACTGTCGAAGGCTTAGTAGCTGGGTGCTGCCGAGCGGCGTGCGCTTGGCGAAGCAGCACCGACAATCGATTCGGCCAACGGCGACAGCGGGGTCACCTGATAGCGTCATGGCCTGAGTTACGGACTGAGACCTGAGAGCGTTGCTTCTCGTTTCTTGGCCAGCCAAGCGCCTCTAGCTCAATGGTAGAGCAGTGGACTTTTAATCCATTGGTTCTGGGTTCGAGCCCCAGGGGGCGCACCAGTTCAGAGGCCATTCGAGCCTGTGAATGACTCGACGGGTACGAGCCATGCTGATTTGGGCAGGCGCGATGAATATAGACGATCCGTGATATCGTCCCGGCATGGATTTCGACAGCTCCGGAGCGATTATTCGCGATGCGCGCCGCCGCTCTCGTCTCTCGCAGACCGAACTTGCTCGACGCGCCGGCGTTGCCCAGTCGGTGATCAGCGCCTACGAATCCGACCAACGTGAACCCGGTTTCCAGATGCTCAGAAAGCTGGTTGAAGCCACCGGCAGTCACCTGCGCTTAGAACTCGTCCCGGCTATCAACCGAACTCTCGGGCTCCCAGATACCCCTCTCGGGCGACGGCTCCGCCGACATCGTCGTGCCGTCATCTCCACCTGCGAACGGCGCGGCGCTGGCAACGTCCGTGTCTTTGGCAGCGTTGCGCGTGGCGAGGATCACGACACCAGTGATATCGATCTACTCGTCGATCTCGATCCTGCAGTTGGTTTGGTCGGTCTCGCCGGGCTCACACGAGAACTCAAAGACCTGCTCGGCGTCGACGTCGATGTCGTACCTGCCAGCTCACTCAAGCCGGCCGTCCGCGAGGCCACTCTCACTGAGGCCATCGCCCTATGACCCGGCGCGACGACCAATGGCTCAACGACATCGTTAGCGCGATCGACGCAATTCGCGGTCACCTTGCCCGCGGCGGACTCGACGACGGCCTCGTGTTCGACGCTGTGAGGGTTCGGCTCATCGAGATCGGCGAGGCCGTCAAAGCCATCGGCGCCGACGTGCTGGCGCAGGAGCCCGACATCGCGTGGAGTGACATCGCCGCGATGCGCAATTACCTCGCTCACCGCTACTTCGACACCGATCATGGCATCATCCAAGCCACCATCGACCACGACCTGCCGCCCCTCGCCGCAGCGGTAGGTCGCCTGCTTCGACTGCCCAGCTGATTACACCTCGTTAGGACTCCCGAAGTCATTGGTTCTGGAACCAGTTGCACGTGCCCTAACGTCTCATGGGCATGAACTCTGGTCGCCTTCTCACGCTTCTCGTCTCATGCGCTCTCGTCGGTTGCGGCAGCAGCCAGATCACGGGCGGTACAACGGCGTCGACATCGCCGAGTTCTTCGCCCGAGGCTGGGCGCACCTATCTCTCTACTGAGGTGACCGGGCACGAGTTAGTTGCAAATACAACAATCTCGCTCTCGTTCGACGCACGCGGCCATTTGGCTGTGCAGGCCGGATGCAATTCGATCGGCGGAAGCTATTCGGTGGCGAACGGAAAGCTGCGCGTCGACGCGCTTTCGCAAACAGAGATGGGCTGCGCGCCTGAACTGATGAGCCAAGACGAGTGGCTCATTTCGTTGTTGACCACCGATCCAACCTTCACAGTGGATGCCGACACGCTTGTGATTTCGGGCCCCACAGGGAGCATCACCATGCTGGATAAAAAGACCGCTCAACCAGACGCGTCACTTGTTGGGAACCGATGGTTAGCCGACACGATCATCCAAGGAGAGGTTGCATCAACGCCACCGCAGGGCGCAGCTGGGTCGATTCTGTTCGGTAGCGACGGAGCGCTCGCGGCGAGCCTTGGCTGCAATACCGGCTCTGCTCAATTCACGGTTTCTGGCGACACCATCACGATCGGCGCGATGGCGACAACTCGCATGGCCTGTTTAGGTGAGGCCGCAGAACTCGAAAAGCACATGCTTGCCGTGCTCACAGGCACCGTGCATTTTGAAATCAATGGCGATGTGCTCACGCTGACTGCCGACAGCGGTGCGGGCTTGGGTCTGAGGCTTGAACAGCATCCGTAACGTCAGGGTGAACGAGGCACTTGCAGAATCTGCGAGACTTTCGCCGTGGTCTACGAACAGCTTCTTGTCAGCATTGATGGGCCGATTGCCACCATCACGCTGAACCGACCCGAGAAGCGCAATGCACTCTCAATGTCGATGATGCTTGAACTCACTCATGCGCTGCGCGAGGTCTCATCCAGCGAAGCAGATGGCGTGATTTTGGCTGCCAACGGGCCCGTGTTTAGCGCCGGCCACAACTTTGGCGATATGGCCGGTGCCACAGTTGCCGAGACCACTCACCTGTTCGAGGTGTGCACCGAGATGATGGACGCAGTGCAGGCCATGCCCCAGCCCGTGGTGGCCAAGGTGCACGCGTTGGCCACAGCAGCCGGCTGCCAGTTGGTGGCCACCTGCGACTTGGCGGTTGCGGCCGACACCGCTGGCTTCGCGATTCCAGGAGGCAAGGGCGGACTCTTCTGCCACACGCCGCTCGTTGCTGTTGCCCGCAACATTGGTCGTAAGCGGGCACTCGAGATGGCCCTCACCGGCGATCTTGTCGATGCGGCAACTGCTGCCGACTGGGGCTTGATCAATCGGGTGGTTCCCGCCGCCGATCTCGACGCAGCCACGCTCGACCTCATCACCCGTGCCACGCGCGGCAGCGTGCTCTCGAAGGCGATGGGCAAGCAGGGTTTCTACGAGCAAATCGGCCTGCCGCAAGATCGGGCATATGAGTTCGCGGTCGATCTGATGGCGTCGGCGGCTGTGACCGCCGATGCGCAAGAGGGCATTGCGTCGTTTCTCGAGAAGCGTCACGCCCACTTCACGCAGCGCCGCTAGCCGGCGGTCAGTCGTTTGCAGGTGGTACCCCCTAGGGGTATACTGCTCACGTGGATGCAGTGACGCCCGGCTATCACGACGACAAGACTCAAGTGCTGGCGAGACTGCGCCGGGTCGAGGGCCAGGTGCGCGGCCTGCAGCGACTCATCGAGGACGACACCTATTGCATCGATGTACTCACCCAAGTGGCGGCGGCAAGTAAGGCGCTGCAGGGCGTGGGCTTGTTGTTGCTCGATGAACACCTTCGCCATTGCGTGGTCGGTGCCGCTGCGTCGGGCGATTCAACACGTACCGAAGAACTCGTAACCGAGGCCACCAAGGCCGTCGAGCGCATGTTGCGCGCCTAGGGCAAGCGAAAGGACCATCTCATGAACACTCTTTCATTCACAGTTCCAGGAATGACTTGTGGTCACTGCGAAGCAGCAGTGAAAGGCGAGATTTCAAAACTCGGTGGGGTCACCGACGTGACTGTTGATCTCGGCACAAAAGTTGTTGTGGTATCCGGCGCCGATCTCGATCAGGCCTCGATTTTCGCAGCCGTCGATGAAGCCGGATTCGAACCGGTCGGCTGAGGCCACCGTGAATACCTCAGCTACTGGCACCGAGGTGCTTGACCACGAAACCGTCGATCTCGACGTCACCGGCATGACCTGTGCGGCGTGTGCGGCGCGTATTGAAAAGAAGCTCAATCGGCTCGATGGCGTGACCGCAACAGTGAACTATGCGACCGAGCGAGCGGCTGTCTCGTATGCCGATGGTGTTGCCGACTCGGCGGCATTGATCGAAGTAGTCAAGGCGCTGGGCTACGGCGCCTCGGTGCATGCGCCGCCAGCGTCGACGCCGGCCGAAACTGATGATCTCTCGCCGCTAGAGCGGGCTGCCGAGAATCGAGCCAACGATCTTCGTCGGCGACTCATCGTGAGCGCGGTGCTCGCTGTGCCGGTAGTGGTGCTCTCGATGGTGCCCGCATTTCAGTTTCGTAATTGGCAGTGGCTGTCGTTTGCGATGGCGGCTCCCGTGGCCATCTGGGGTGCGTGGCCGTTTCATTTGTCGGCGTGGCGCAACGCGATGCAGCGCAGCTCAACGATGGACACGCTGGTGTCATTGGGTGTCATCGCAGCGTTTGGCTGGAGTGTCTGGTCGCTGTTTGTGGGCGATGCAGGCACACCCGGGATGAAGATGCGGCTCACGTTGCTTCCAGCGCGCACGACCGCCGCAATGGACCACACCGGTGCCCACGCAGTGGTGACGCACAGCGAGTTGTATCTCGAGGTGGCGGCGTCGGTAGTGGTGTTCATGCTCGCCGGACGATATTTCGAGACCCGCGCCAAGCGCAGATCTGGCGCTGCACTGCGCGCGCTGCTCGATGTTGGGGCCAAGGAAGCATCGGTGCTTCGTGGCTCGGTTGAGGTGCTTGTGCCTGTTGCTGAGCTGCGAGTTGGCGACTCGTTTGTCGTTCGGCCCGGCGAGAAGATCGCCGCCGATGGTGTTGTCACCGATGGCACGTCGGCAGTGGATGCATCGATGCTCACCGGTGAAAGCGTGCCGGTCGATGTGAGCCGCGACTCCACCGTTACCGGTGGCACGATCAATGTGGGTGGACGATTGGTGGTGCGCGCCACTCGCGTGGGCAGCGACACAACTCTGGCTCACATCGCCCGACTCGTAGAGAACGCGCAGTCGGGCAAGGCGCCTGTGCAGCGACTGGCCGACCGGGTGAGCGCGGTCTTCGTGCCGGTGGTAGTGCTGGGTGCGATTGCCACGCTCGTTACGTGGCTGGCGGTTACTGGCGATGCCAATCGCTCGTTTACTGCCGCTGTGGCAGTACTGATCATTGCGTGTCCGTGCGCCCTCGGTTTGGCGACGCCCACTGCGTTGCTGGTGGGCACTGGGCGCGGCGCGCAGCTTGGGTTGATTATCAAAGGCCCCGAAATTCTTGAGAGCACCCGTCAGGTGAACACGGTGGTGCTCGATAAGACCGGCACGGTCACCACCGGTCGGATGGAGGTAGTCGATGTGGTTGTTGGCGCCGGCCAAGATCGCGACCAAGCCTTGCATCGAGTTGCCTCGCTTGAGTCGGCCAGCGAGCATCCCGTTGCTCGCGCCATCGTGCGCTCTGCTGAGACGGGCGAGACGGCCGAGACCGCCGAGAGCGCCGAGGCTCTTCAGCCTCTGCAACCGCCTCATGATTTCGCGAATCAGCCTGGGCGCGGTGTGGTTGGCGTGGTCGATGGCGTTCGCACCGCTGCTGGCCGTCCCGACTTTGTGGCGGCCGAGTTTGGCGAACTGTCGCCATCGCTGGCCGAGGCCGTGCAACGTAATCAGGTACTGGGCCGCACGGTGATCGCAGCCGGATGGAACGGCGAGGTGCGCATCGTGATCGCAGTTGCCGACACCCCAAAGCCAACGAGCCGAGAAGCCATCGCCAGCCTGCGCGCTCTGGGCTTGCGACCCATCTTGCTCACCGGCGACAACTGTGCCACCGCGTTGGCCGTCGCAACCGAAGTTGGCATCGGCGAAGGTGACGTGATCTCTGAAGTGCTGCCTGCCGACAAGGTCGACGTGGTGAGGCGTCTGCAGGCCGAAGGCGCCATCGTGGCGATGGTGGGCGATGGTGTCAACGACGCCGCAGCCTTGGCTCAGGCCGATATTGGCATTGCGATGGGAACCGGCACTGACGCAGCGATTGAGGCCAGCGACCTCACCATCGTGAGTGGCGATCTGCGCGGCGCCGCCGATGCATTGCGTTTGAGCCGCCGAACCCTGAGCACCATCAAGGGCAACTTGTTCTGGGCGTTCGCCTACAACGTGGCCGCGCTTCCGCTGGCGGCTGCGGGCTTTCTGAATCCGGTCATCGCTGGGTTGGCAATGGCGAGTTCGAGCGTGTTTGTGCTGACCAACAGTCTTCGCCTGCGTCGCTTTCACTGACCCACCTCACGCCGCTTCGGCAACAACGTTGCGAAGTCGGTGAACGATTGCGTTGCGGTGGTTGCGCACAGTACGTGGGGTCACATTGAGCAACAGCGCCACATCCTCGGGCCGACCCATGCTGACGATCTGACAGATGAGATCGATATCTGCTTGGTCGACGCCTTGGCTCCGAGCTTCGTTGAGGATTCCCACAAGTTCGTCGAGGGCTTCGACCGGCTGCTCGCCTGCGCTCTCGGTCATGCGGTCGTGCGAGGTGGGAATCTCGCCCGACGACTTCCGTCGGATCGGACGGACGAACGTCTCGAACGAGGTGTCGCGAACCAGATTGGCCACGATGAAACGAGGCCGCCGCTCCACTGGGTACTTCAAGATGATCGGCCACGCATTGGCCACGATGTCATCGAGCACGGCGTGGCGTTGGGTGCGGTTCATTGAGTGGCGGCCTGCCACGGCGCTGAGGCCCGGCAAGATCCGCTGCAACACCACCCGAGCCGCAAGAGTGCTGGTGCGGGCGAGCTCGACCACGCTGAGTAGGTAGGACTCGTTGTCGTCGGCAACGTGCGTTTGCGCAGCCTCGCCCGGCAGGGGTGCGGCCCGG